>Ga0075423_10000030_pt1 | contig 69979 bp, 77 predicted proteins | sample SoiMethybrSBSTD2_FD_80114 | JGI IMG/M metagenome (GOLD analysis project Ga0075423, IMG submission 80114) | Bulk soil microbial communities from a Populus tree surrounding site in Tennessee, USA - Soil MetaG P. TD hybrid SBSTD2 | ecosystem: Environmental > Terrestrial > Soil > Tree plantation... | reverse complement strand
GTGACCCCGGTGACCGCACGCCCGCCGACAACCAGACCGTGCGCAACGTCTTCGTCATCGGCCCTGACAAGAAAATCAGACTCATCCTCGTCTACCCGATGACGACCGGGCGCAACTTCGACGAGGTCCTGCGAGTGATCGACTCACTTCAGCTCACCGCCAAGCACAAAGTCGCAACCCCGGCGCAGTGGCAGCAGGGCGACGACGTGATCATCGCCGGCTCGGTCAGCAACGACGAGGCGAAGGAGATCTACCCGGAGGGCTGGGAGGAGCCGCGCCCCTACATACGCATCGTTCCCCAGCCCGAAAAGGTCTCTAGCTGAAGCGATCCAGGAAGTTCCCGAGGATTCGCGCGGTGGCTCCCCAAATGAGGTGGCCGTCGACCTCGTAGGTGGGGGTGTGGATCGGGACGCCGCGACGGATCAGGCGGCGCATCCCGTAGCCCTCGCGCAGGATGTCGAGCGAGAAGGTCAGGACGGTTTCCACCTCGGACGGGTTGAGTCTCAGGTTCAGTTTGGCTGGGTGAGGGATATGGGCTACGAACGGGTGGATGCGATAGCCGGTGACGAAGGTCCCGGTGGTAGGTAGAGCGTCGGCAATCTCGACAACGGATGGATCGAGGCCGATCTCCTCATGCGCCTCGCGCAGGGCAGTGGCGGCAAGGTCGGCGTCGCTGTCGTCCATGCGGCCACCCGGAAAGGAGATCTCGCCCGCGTGTCTGCGTAGGTCGGCACGCCGCTCCGTGAAAACCAGCCCCGGTTCGTCCGGCCATCCGTACAGCGGCAGCAGCACGGCCGCATCCGTCTGGGGCGCGTTAGTTGTCATATAGAGAAGAAAGGCGCCCCGCGCGTCTCAGATGATCACTTGGACGGTGCCGCCGTCGACGCTCCAAGCCGCCCCGCTGACGTACGAGGCACGCTCCGAGCAGAGAAAGACGATCGCTGCGGCGATTTCACCGACCTCGGCGAGCCGGCCGATCGGTCGCTTCGAGCCGGCGTCGGCCAGGGCCTCATCACGGCTGCCGGTTCCGCTCAGATCGCGTGATTGGTCGAGCAGGCCGCCTGGCTCCATCCACATCTCCGAAGCGACTGGGCCAGGGCAGATCGCATTGACCAGAACACCGCGCTTCGCGTAGCGGTCGGCGAAGAGGCGGGAGAGTGAGAGCTCGGCGGCCTTCGCGACCGAGTACTCGGGCATCGCCGCCGAGGGTCGCTTGCCCGCGGTCGAGCAGACGTTGACGATCCGTCCCCAGCCGCGCTCGGCCATCGCCGGGGCGGCGGCGCGCATCGCCCGCAACGGCGCCATCACGTTCAGCTCGTACTGGGCGCGCCAGTCCTCGTCGGGCACCTCGTCGAGATCGCGCCACTTCGCCGTGCCCGCGTTGTTGACCAGCACATCGAGGGAACCGAAGCGCTCGGTCGCCGCCGCCAGCATCCGCTCGCCCGCGTCAGAGTCGGTGATGTCGAGAGCCAGATGAACCGCCTGCCCTCCCGCGGCCGCCGCCTCCTCGGCCGTGGCCGCGAGCCGCTCCTCGTTGCGGGCGACCAGCAGCACGTTTGCCCCCTCCGCGCAGAGCAGGCGCGCCGTCTCGCGGCCGATCCCGCGGCTGGCGCCGGTGACGACACAGCCCTTGCCTTGCAGCCCGAGGTCCATCCGCCGACGGTCGGCTACGCCTTGCGCCGGCCCTCGAACAGCACCGGGTCGTCGACGTCGGCGAAGCGGGCCATCGCGTAGGCGAGGTCGGAGGCGCGGTTGACGAAGTGGATCACGGTTTCGCTCGCCAGTTCCCCGGCCTCGTTGAGCGCCGCGATCCCCCGCTCGGCGCGGCGGATCGTCGTGCGCGCCACGTCGAGCTGAGCGGAGAGCTGGTTGCCGCCGGGGATCACGAACTGTGGCGGCAGCTCCACCCGGGACATGTAGTGATCGATTCGCTCCTCCAGGGCGGCGACCATCTCCTCGGTGATGCGGCTTATCCCATCCTCCAGCCGTTCGGCGGCCTCCGGCGCGGTCGCCAGCTCCGCCCCGGCGATGAAGATGTCGTCCTGCAGGCGCAGGATGTCGGCGGCCAGCTCGGCGTGCTCGGGGCCGCAGAGGGCACGGGCGACGCCCAGCTCCGAGCAGGCCTCGTCGAGCGAGCCGTAGGCCTCGGTGCGACCGTGGTGCTTGGGAACCCGCCCCCCGTACCAGAGCGAAGTGCTCCCGTCGTCGCCCTTCTTCGTATAGATCTTCACCACGCGCTCATCCTAAGCGCGCCGCGTTCACCCGACCGGGTTGAAGACGATCCCGGTGAGGATCTTCGGGAAGAAGTAGGTCGACTTCGGCGGCATGATCTCGCCGGCGCCGGCGACCGCGCGGACCTGGTCGACGGGGATCGGCCGCATGAAGAAGGCGACGTCGTAGGCGCCGTCGTCGAGCAGCGCCAGCGAATCGTCGACGCTCTTCGCGTAGCCGATGCCGCGCTTGGCGGCGATGTCGTCCTCGGTCATTCCCACGATGCCCTTCAGCACCAGCGACTCGAGAATCGCCGAGTCGAGGCGACGGTAGGCCTCGGTCTTGCCCTCCAGAGCGCGGTCCAGCTCGGTGGTGTCCTTCAGCCGCAGGCGGAAGCCGCGCTTGTGGTGGGAGTCGTAGAGGCCGAAGACGCCGACCCCCTCTTCGCCCATCGGGTCGAGATCGTCGACCTCGGCGACGTCGAACAGCTCGCGCAGGCCGTTGCCGAGGCGCTGCTGGTGCTCGGGATCGTCGGCGAAGCCGGAGAGCAGGCGGTGGGTGGGGAAGACGGTGAGCCCCGGATCGTCGAGCCCGGTCAGCGCCATCAACGTGTAGTTGTGCGGACCTTCCCCGCCGACCTCGTCGCGGTAGGCGCGAGCGGTTTCGTAGCGGTGGTGACCGTCGGCGATCAGCAGCTCGGCGCCGGCGAGGCGCTCGTGGACGGCGGCGTGGACCTCCGGGTCGCCGACCCGCCAGACGCGGTGCACGGTGCCGTCCTCGTCGCTCGCCTCGCCCCAGGGCTCGCCCTCGGTGGCGGGCGCGACCAGCGGCCAGGCGTCCTCGGTGGTGAGGGAGAAGATCGGCGAGAGGTTGAGGCGAGTTGCGCGGGTCAGGTCGAGGCGGTCCTGCTTCGGCCCCGGCAGCGTCCGCTCGTGGGCGCGGATCCTTCCCTCCCCGTAGTCCTCCACCCGGACCCGGGCGAGGATCGCGTGGCGGTTGTGGGTGGAGCCGTCGGGGGCGGTGTAGTCCTGGGTCAGGGCCCAGAGCGCCGGCTCGGAGTCGTCGACCAACGCCCCCTCCGCCCGCCAGGCGTCGATCGCCTTCGCGGCCCGCTCGTATGGATCTCCTTCGCCCGCGTCAGAGGTTCCCTCATACGGTTTCGGCAGGTCGACCGCGACGACGTTGTACGGCGAGCGCTCCAGAAGCTCCTTCCGCATCGCGGCGTCGATCACGTCATAAGGAGGCGAGACCACATTCCTCAACGGCCCGACCTTGGCGAGGTCATAACGCAGGGCATCGAGGGGTCGGACGTCGGCCACGGCGGCGAAACCTAGCGGTTTGAGCCGTCCGACTCAGATGGGAACATATGTTCGATCAGGGAATGGCGTATCCGGCTTACATCAGAGAGAAGGCGAGGGAGCTTCGAATCGAAAGAAGCTGACGATCGACGAGCTAGCCGACCGACTCGCGATCTCCCGGACGACGGTCTACTACTGGGTCCGCGACCTGCCGATCGGACAGACGGAAAAGCAGACTCTGGCCGCATATCGAGCCGGTCAGGTAACGCGACGCATTCACCGTGCGCGCCGAGCTGTTGCTTATGAGGAAGGCCGTATCGAATTATTGGGGAGATCTACTTGGCATTGCTCCCTCCACGATCAAATTTCAGCGAAAGTCGAATAGCGGACAGCTGGAAGCGCGGATATGGCGCTCGAAATACGGTGTCCTGCAGGTTCGGACAGCCGATACCTATCTCCGAGCACGTCTTCAGGCCTGGATGGATTGCATCCGTGCCGAGTGGCCCTAAAATCGCTCCATCGGGGCGTAGCTCAGCCTGGTCAGAGCGCCCGCTTTGGGGGCGGGAGGTTTCGCTGGTTCGAATCCAGCCGCCCCGATATCTCAGCCTGTCAGGAAGCCTTGTCCATTCTGTAGCGCTTCCCTCTGGACGATTGTCTATAAAGGAGCATCGGCATGAGGATCAATAGTTGAGCAAAATGCATATAGAAGGGAACATCGAGCGGCGAACCGAGCGGGTGGCGTTCGAGATGGCCAGGTACGTGGTCGTCGGGGACGTGACGTTGCCGCCCGAGGGCTACCAGAGCCGATTCTCCGATGCCATGAACCGCGAAGACCTCTCCTTCATTCCCCTGATCAATGTGGAGATCACCGAGCGGGAGACCGGCAGGGTCACCGAGCGCCCGTTCATCGTCCTGGGCAAGCAGTACGTGCAGATCGCCTTCCCCCTCTAGCGCCGGATCGGCCCGCGCTACGCTGTTTCCCAGTGCGTCATGCTGTGCTCGATACGCCGCTGGAGCCGCCCTTCCCCGACGGGATCGAGGCCGCCCACTTCGCGCTCGGCTGCTTTTGGGGGGCAGAGCGGCTGTTCTGGGAGCTGGACGGCGTCTACACGACGGCGGTCGGCTACATGAACGGCACCACTCCCAATCCGACCTACGAGGAGGTCTGCACAGGCCGGACCGGGCACGCCGAGGCGGTGCTGGTCGCCTTCGACCCCGCGAGGATCTCCTACGCCGACCTGCTCAAGGTCTTCTTCGAGGAGCACGACCCGACCCAGGGCATGCGCCAGGGCAACGACATCGGAACCCAGTACCGCTCCGGTATCTACTTCGCCAACGACGCCCAGAAAGAGACCGCGGAGATGGCGCTTCGCGCCTACGACGAGGCGCTGCGCGCGGCCGGCCACGACCCGATCACCACAGAGATCGAGCCCGCCGGCCCCTTCTACTACGCCGAGGACTACCACCAGCAGTACCTGCACAAGGTGCCGAACGGCTACTGCGGCCTGGCCGGCACCGGCGTCTCCTGCAGCATCCCGGCGGCCGCTTCGTAGCTGAAGCACCGGCGCGGCGAATAGCATCCCGCGCTTCGTGACCCCCTCCTTCGGCTCCTACATCGCCGGCTGCTTCGCGGTCGTTGGGATCGTCGCCGCGGTCGGCCTTGGCGGCTACTGGCTGCGACGCTGGATCGTTCCTGAGTTCTCCGGCGCGCTGGCTCGCCTTGCCGAGCTGACGATCGGCACCGCGCTGCTGGTCCTGGCCTTGCAGCTGGTCGGCACGCTGAGCCTCCTCGCCTTCGGCTGGACGATCGTCGCTCCCATCGCGGTGGGGCTGCTCGCCGCCTGGATTGGGAAGCGCAATGCTCCCCCTGAGGCCGACTCGATCGCTGCCCCCCGGGTGCAGCAGGTCGCCTTCTTGATCGCCCTCGGCGTCGCCTCCTTCACCGTCGCCGAGTGGACCTTCCCGGCGCAGCTCAGTCTCGACCACGGGATGTTCGGCGGCGACACGACCTGGTACCACATGCCCTTCGCGGCCGGGTTCGCGCAGTCGCACTCGATCGTCCACCTGCAGTTCACCGACCCGCTGCGGCTCGCCGCTTGGTTCTACCCGCAGAGCTCCGAGCTGATCCACGGGGCGGGGATCGTGCTGATGAAGAGCGATTGGCTCTCGCCGCTGATCAACCTCGCCTGGTTGGCGATCGCCTTGCTCGCCGCCTGGTGCGTCGGTCGTCCCTACAAGGTGGGTCCGGCGACCCTGGTCGCCGCCGCGCTCGTCCTCGACGCCGGGGTGATGATCGAGACGCAGCCGGGGGAGGGGCGCAACGACATCATGGGGCTCGCCTTCCTGCTTGCCTTCGCGGCCTTCCTCATCAACGGCCACCAGCGGCGGGCGCCGGTCGCGGGAGCCGTTCAGGACAAGCCCGACCCCGACGCGCCGCTGCTCGACCGGGGACCGCTGGTGATCGCCGGGATTGCCGCCGGGCTGGCCGTCTCGGTGAAGTTGCCGCTGCTTGCCCCGGTGGGGGCGATCGGGTTGGGGATGGTCCTGGTCAGCGGCCGCGGCCGGCGGCTGGCCACGGCGGTTGCGATCGGCATTCCCGCCTTCGTGGTCGGCGGCTACTGGTACGTGCGGGCGGCGATCAAGACGGGGGGCAACCCGATCCCGCAGATTGGCTGGGGCCCCCTACACCTGCCCCGGCCGGATCAGATGCCGCTCGATCCGCGGCCGCGCTTCAGCGTCGCCGACTACCTGTTCGAGCCAACCATCTACCGCAAGTGGTTCTTCCCCCAGCTCGACAACGCGCTGGGCCCGCTCTTTCCGCTGATCCTGGTGGTGGCGGTCGCCGCCGCGGTCTACATCGTCTTCCGTTCCCGCAATCTGGTCCTGAGGGTGCTGGCGGCGGGTGCCCTGCTGACCGCCGCTGTCTACATCGTCACGCCGCTCACCGCCGCTGGCCAGGAGGGCTCGCCGACGGGGTTCTTCACCAACACGCGTTACCTGATGCCGGGGCTGCTGCTGGCGATGGCGCTGCTGCCGGTCGCCCGGCCGCTGCGCGCCCCCGACAGCCGCGCCTGGCAGACCCTGCTCTTCCTCACCGCCGTCTACGCGGTCACGGTACTTACCACGCCGCGCTGGTACCCGGGCTACATCGTCGGCACCGTCTTCCTCACCCTGGCGCTGGTCTGGGCGCCGGCGGCGCTGGGGCTACTGCGCGGGCCGCGGCAAGTTGGGCGGGGGTTGGTTGCCGGGGGAGTCGCGGCGATCGTCCTGCTCGCGGTGGTGCTCGGCAGGGCGCAGGAGGTCCAGTACGCAGAACACCACTACATACGCACGACACTTTTCCTGCAGGACGGTGGGCCGCAGAAGGCGTACGAGTTCGCCCACAACCAGCGCGACAAGCGGATCGGGATAGCGGGGTCAGGGGAGATCTTCTTCGGCCAGTACGGCTTCTACGGCGGCGACCTCTCCAACCGCGTCCAGTTCATCGGCGTGCCAGGGCCACACGGCGCCTACCGCTTGGCCACCTCCTGCCGCCAGTTCCGCGAGCGGGCCAACGCGGGCGACTACGACTTCCTGATCGTCAGCCGCTTCAGCGCCGACTCCTTCGATTCCCCCTACTGGTACCGGTACTACCACTGGCTGAAGACCGACCCGGCGGCGCAAGAGGTCCTCGCCGAGCCCGACATCACTCCCCAGCCCGACTACGTCTTCAAGGTGAACAGCAGACTCGACCCCACTGCCTGCCCCAAGAGCTGACACTGGCCGAGGGGTAGCCTTGGCCAATCGCGGTGAACGTCCTCATAGCTGGAGCCACGGGGTTTGTTGGCGGCCGGCTGGCGGAGTCGCTGCGCGAGCCGGAGGCCAGGGTTCGCTGCCTGGCCCGCGACCGCGCCAAGGCGGCTCGGCTTGAGGAGAAGGGGTTCAAGTCCCACGTCGGTGATGTGACCGATGCGAAAAGTCTCGCCGGCGCCGGGCGGGACGTCGAGGTCGCCTACTACCTCGTCCACTCGATGGCGGGTGGCGGCGACTTCGGGGAGCGGGAGCGATTAGGAGCGAGCAACTTCGCGCGGATGGCCGCGCGAGAGGGGATCGAACGGGTCGTCTACCTGGGCGGGCTGGGAGAGGAGACCACTTCGGAGCATCTGCGCAGTCGCCATGAGACTGCGCGAGTCCTTGCCGCCGAGGGTCCCCCGCTCACCTACTTCCGGGCGGCGATGGTAGTCGGCGCCGGGAGCGAGTCCTACCGGACACTGCGCTACCTGGTCGAACGGCTGCCGGCGATGATCGCGCCGGCCTGGCTGCACACTCCCACACAGCCGATCGGCATCGGAGCGACAGTTGAGTATCTGCGTCGTGTTCCCGAGGTTCCCGAGTCGGCCGGCGGGGAAGTGCAGATCGGTGGCCCGGACGTTCTTACCTACGCGGAGATGCTCGACCGGATGGCGGTGGCGATGGGCAAGCCCCGGCGGCCGAAGTTGCCCGTTCCCTTCCTTACCCCCTGGTTGTCGGCGCTCTGGCTCGGCCTGGTCACCCCGGTCGACACCAAGGTCGCGCGGCCCCTCGTCGAGGGGCTAACCACGCCCACCGTGGTCACCGACCCCTCCGCCGCGGCGCCGTTCGGCATCTCGCCGGAGCCGTTCGACCAGACCCTGCGTCAGGCCCTCGCGGAGGAAGCGCGGGGATGAGTTTGCGCGAGAACCCCCATGGGTAAGGAGGGGGCCATGTCACTTCCAATTCTGTTGATCGTGATTGGGATCGTCTTGGCGCTCCTGGTCAACTATGTCCTCGGCATCATCGTGATCCTGATCGGCTTGGCGCTGCTGCTGTTGCCGCGGCTTGGGGCCGGTAGGACTACGCGAGTCTAGGGCGCTTTCGAACACACTTCGGGGCGATGGCCGCTTGGAAGCTGCCGGTGATCGTCGCCGCGCTCGCGGTCCCGATCGTCGCCGGCTTCCTGGTCGGCGGTCCGGCGGTGGGCGTCGCGTTGGGTGCGCTGGCTGTTGTCACGATCCTCGTGGTCGCCGCGCGCCAGGAGCCGCGGGGCCCGATCGGGGCTCCGCGCGGCGACGGGCGCCGCCGCGTCCTACTCGTCGTCACCAGCCCGGTTGAGGAGCCCTCGGCGGTGCGGCGGATCGCCTTTGCGGCCCAGCTCGACGACTCGGACGAGGCCGACGTGATGGTGCTCGCGCCCGCCCGGATCGGCTTCCTCGATCGTTGGGCCTCAGACGTCGAGGGCGCCCGGCACCAGGCGCAGCGGAATCTGGTCGCCACCGTGGCCGCGCTGGCCAAGGCTGGGATCGATGCAGAGGCGCGGGTCGGCGACGAAGACTTCGTGCAAGCGGTGGAGGACCAGCTGCAGAGCTTTCCCGCCAGCGAGGTGGTTCTGATTAGCCCAAGCCAGGCGGACGGCGAGGCGGCTGAGCCCGCCGCTGCCGAACTGCGCTCCCGGCTGCGGGCGGATTTCGACCACGTCGTATTGGGAGAGGAATGAGCCTCAGCAGAGGTGTGGGCGCGCCGCGCTCTTCACAACCTGGAAGGAGCTCCCCGGAATCCGCTTCAGCTGATTCAGGTTCTCGTCGTCCCAGCGCCGGTCGCTGGTGCCGCTGAAGAACCAGTTGGACCCGTTGTCGGCGACGATCAGCCCGTAGCGCTTGAGGGCTTCGGCGGTCGCCTTGGCGGGTCCGCTGAAGCCGCCGAGCCCGTAGCTCTTCTTCAGTCGCAGCCGCGTTCCCATCGACGGCGCGTTGAGGTTGCCGGTGTCGCCGGCGCAGTGGGAGGCAGGGTGGACCCAGGCGTCCCGCGTGCTCTCGAAGGTGACGCGGATCGCATGGTCGATATGGCCGGTAGCTGCTTCGTCGTAGCGGACCAGCCCGGGAAAGATCGGCAGGCCGGCGGCATCGGCCGAGGTCCATGAGTCGGGGCGCAGCTCAGTCGAGCGGAGGTCCCAGCGAGCGCCCGAATCGGCGTTCCAGTGGGCGCCACCACCGCCCTTGAAGAAGGCGCGGTAGAGCTCGTAGAGCGTGCAGCTGGACCGATCGACGACGAGCACGTGGCGATCGCCGTCGTTGCGCTGCCCGCCCTCGACGGGCGCGCCCATGGGGATTGGGAACGGCCCACGGTCGCTCTCGCTGCCGTAGGCGGTGTAGTTGATCGGCAGCCTGCTCTGGCCTGCACCGACCACGGCATAAGGGAAGCCGTAGGCCCGCGGTGAGCCGAAGTCGGGGTGGAGCATGCCGCCGCCGTGAGAATTGATGTAAGCGATGACCGCCGCTGAGTTGCGCGCAACCGGCGCCTTCGAGATGTCCTGGTTCCAGGCCGCCTGGTTCGGCAGCGACGCCGCCCGCGGCGAGAGCGACGCAGGCGGGTTGGGGAACATCGGGCAGTCGCCGAGAGTGGGATAGGGCCCAAGCGCACTTGCGGTCGCCGATCCGCCCGCCGAACCTGCACCACTTGCAAGCGCTACGACCCCAACCGCTGCGACCAGGGCAGCGACGCCTGAAGCAGCCCGCATCACGCTTCAGGGAAACGCTCGCGAACCCGCAGCCGGCCGACCTCAAGTTCTTCGACCTCCAGGCTGCCGATCTTCGCCTTCTTGATCGCCAGCCGCCCCACGGCGAGCCTGCCGATCGCGAAGCCGCCTACCGCCGCCGCGCCGACAGCCAGCGCCCCAACGGCCAGAGCCCCTCGCGCCTGCGTCCCAGTCGCTGTCGCCGGACGGGCTTCCGACCGGAAGGATGCGATCGCGCGTCGCTTAGACATGCCCGCCAACGCTACCGCTAGATTGAAGCCACGCGGTGGATGTAGCTCAGCTGGTAGAGCTCCTGGTTGTGGTCCAGGCGGTCGCCGGTTCGAATCCGGTCATCCACCTCTTAGAAGTGGCTGCAAATCGACGGTTAGTGTGCATCCTCGCCTCTGGTTTACCTGGGGATGCTGTGGGCTCGGTGGCCGTCGTATCGCGGGCCAATCTTGCCGAAGCCTAAGGCTGACCTTTTCGGACCTCGGCAGAGGGGTTAGCCATCGTGTGGCCGGGTAGTTGGGAGCTGACGATTCATCAGCGACCACAGGGGTCGAGGAGGAGTAATGGCTAAAGACGTCAAGGACGCCGGGGATGCGATCGGCGCTGCGCTAGGGACGATCGCCCGGGAGATCGGCCAGAGCGTTTCGAGCAATGGGCATAAAGGAGCCCCCTGGCGAGGAAGCGATTTTTCGGGCGCGCGTGGTGTGGCCGCTGGAGCTGTCTTGGCGACTGCGGCGCCTATCGCGGGCAAAGTGGCCGGCAAGGCGGCTAGGAAGCTTGTGGTGCAGGGCGCTAAGGGCACAGTCGGCAAAGGCGCCAAAAAGGCCATGGGCAAAAAGCTCCCGGGTCTCGGTGGCAAAAGCAGAGCCGGCAAAGGCCAGAAGGGCGTTCCCGGCGTCGGGAAGGGTCGCCGGATGCCCGTGCAGCAGACAGCGGACATCGGCGTGCCGCTCTCCGTTGCCTACAACCAGTGGACCCAGTTCGAGGAATGGCCACAGTTCATGCATCGCTTCGGCCAGGTGACCCAGGAGGACGATTCCACCCTCTCCTTCAAGACGAAGATCTGGGGGATGTCGAAGGAGTTCGACGCGCAGATCGTCGAGCAGCGACCCGATGAGCGGATTCAGTGGAACGTCGACAGAGGGGTCACCCATACCGGCGTCGTCACGTTCCATGAACTTGCCCCCCGCCTCACCCGCGTCCAGGTCTCACTCGACGTGGAGCCGGGTTCCTGGATCGAGAAGTTCGCCCGCGGGATGCGTCACGTGAAGCGCGCGGTGCGCGCGGACCTGGCCCGCTTCAAGGCTTTCATCGAGGTGCGGGAATCCGAGACCGGCGCCTGGCGTGGCGTGATCCACAACGGGAGAGTTGTCAGAAGACGCGAGCCGCGCAGAAGAACTCCCCAGCGCCGCAGACGTGGTTCATCGTCGGGTTCGGCCCGCAGACGTAGAAGACCTTCACGCAGACGCAGTTCGGCGCGCTCGTAGGCGACGACAACGATGGCGATCGACTTCAACCGGATCGCCGCGGCGGCCGTGGAGTCCTACTTCGGCGAGGATGAGCACATGGCGGATCGTCACGTCGAAGCTCGGCATCATCGCTTCGGCGGCGTCGGCGCACTCGCCTTGGGCGTCGGCCTGGGAGTCGCGGCGCGCGCCGCGTACAGGCGGGTGCGCAGCATTGACCTCGAGAGAGTGGCCGGGTCCGTTGAGAACAAGCTCAGCGGGTGAATTCCGCCGATCTGTCCAAACTTCGAAGTGTCCGACTATCGCTCGGTTTGCCCCCATTCGCCGCGGGTACGCAGAGTTGATGGCTGAAAGAAGAAATCGGCCCCGCCAAGGCAACGGCCGAGTGTCGTCGCGCCGCAGTCGGTCGCGGGATGAGTTCCCCGACTACTCGATGGTGGATCCGCATGAGCTTCCGGAGGGCCCGGACGTGCTCCTCGATGTCCCGGTCGTCAAGGTCGACGAGATCGACATCGAGGTCGACCAACTGCGAGCGCAGGTGGCGGTCATGGCGGAGGTGCGCGATCTGGTGGAGATCAGCGTCGGCGCCGATGTGAGCCTGGGCAGAGTGGAACTGAAGATCGAGGGCGTTGAGGCACAGGCCCTTTTAAAGGCAAAGCTCGACAACGTCAGCCAGATCCTGGAGCGGGTGTTGACGTCGCTCGATCGCAACCCCGAGCTTCTCGAAAGCGTTGGCGGCGCCGTGGAGGAGGTGGGCGGGGGGACCAGGCATTTCCTAAGTGAGACTGGCGAAACGGTCGAGGACGTTGGCGAAGGCGCCCAGGGCGCGGTGCAGGATCTCGGCCAGGGCACCGGCCAGGCGACTGGCGAGATTGGAAAGGGCGGTCGCTGATGGCTTCCCAGCGAACCAAATCGAGAACCCCCGCAGAGAGGGAGTACGAGAGCTATGCCCTGGAGGCCATCGACGATCGGCGCGGCGATCCCGATGTCCTTCTCGACGTTCCCGAGGTCAAGGTCGACTCGATCCACCTCGAGGTCGACGATCTCGACGCACACGTCGCCCTGAAAGCGAAAGTCCTCGATCTGGTCAAACTCAACGCGGGCGTGGACGCACATCTCGGTCAGCTCCGAATCGACCTCAAGGGCGTCGAGGCCCAGGCTCTGCTGAAGGTCCGGCTCGACCGCGTGACGGCGATCGTTGATCGCGTCCTAACGACGGTCGACCGCAACCCGGAGCTGGTGAAGAGCTTGGGGCGTACGACCGAGCAAGTGGGTGAAGGGGCCGGCCATGCCCTTGGCGAGACCGGAGAAGCGGTCGAAGACGTTGGCGAAGGCGCCGAAGGAGCGGTTCAGGACATCGGCTCCGGAGCCGGGCAGGCAGTCGACGAACTCGGCCAGACTGCGGGTCAAGCCGGACAGGCCCTCAGACAGGTTGGAGAAGGCGCCGGCGAGGCGGTGGGCGGCGATGGGGGCGGAATCGCCGACGCGAGCGCAACGGGCATCGCGAAGCTTGCGGCAAAAATAGTCGCGAAGGAGCTGAAATCCGTCGCTAGAGAAGAGGCGAAGGAGCTCGGCCTAGCTGCGGCCCGCAAGGCCAAGGAGGTTGGCGAGCGGCGTAACGAGCGCAAGGCGGAGGAGAGCTGAGCCAATGGCGCGAAAGGGCGATCGCGACCGCATCGAGGACTCCGACGTCGAAATCGGCGCAAGCGTCAAAGCGAAGCGGCTCCGCTTTCGAGAGAAGCCAGAGACGAACGTCGATCTCCACGGCGAGCTGCAGGAACCGGAAGGAAGCGGTGAGCTCCAAACGGCCTCTGGCAGCGAGCGCGAAAACCTCCCCGACGAGGTCGAGCCCGGGGTCACCTATCGCGATGTCCGCGTCGGCTGGCGCGCCGCCGGCAGACTCGAGGAGCCGGACAAGCGGCAATCCGAGTGAGTTTGAGTCGCGGCAGGCCGGGTAGCCGCTCAGAACGAGCATTCCAGCGGAGGAGGTTGCCGCGCTGACCGGCGCCTGGGCCTGGCTGCTGACTCGGCCGCTGATTGAGCCGGTCTACCGCAAGGCGCTGATCCCGGCGCTCGAGTTGTTCGGGTTCGCATTCGGCCTCTGGTATGTGGGGATCACGTGAACGCGCCCGAGTCCAAGCGGAACGGCGTCCCGAAGGGGCAACCTGAGCCCCGCGAGATCGCGCACGCGGCGCTTCGCGGCGCGATCGCGGCGATGGCGATGACCGGGATGAGGATCCTCACCCAGGATCTCGGGATCGTCAAGGAGTCGCCCCCGCAGGCGATCGTCCGCCAGCGCGTCAAGGGGTTCCTGCGCTCGGTTCCCGGACAGCACCGGCGGGCCGCGATCGAGGTCGCGCACTGGACCTATGGAGCGGGGGGAGGGGCCCTCTTCGGGGCGCTGCCGGCGGAGGTGCGACGACGGCGCTGGTTCGGCCCGCTTTACGGCCTGGGGATCTGGGCTGGATTCGAGCTGGTCATCGCACCCGTCCTCGCCCTCAGACAGGCCAAGGAGCCGCGGGTTGTCGAGCGCCTCGCCCTTGCGGTCGACCACCTCCTCTACGGCTTGGTTCTCTCCGAGACCCGAGCCCAGCCGCGGCGCTAGGCGAAGCCGCGCTTGAGCTGGAGCGCGTTGGCGGGGGCGAAGCCGCGCCAATCGTTGTTGAAGTAGACGAAGACTTCGCGCCGCGCCCGCCAGGCGGCGATCCGGCGGCGCCAGGTGTCCAGCTCGGTCGCCGAGTAGTTGCCGTCCCGTCCCCGCGAGCCGTAGTGAAGGCGCAGATAGGCGAGCTCGCCCGCCGGGCGGCCCCGCGGCAGCTCGCGGCGGGCGTCGGCCCCGATCGCCAGCGAGGCGCCGTGCTCGGCGAGCAGCTTGCGCACGCCGGCGGTGAACCAGCTCGGGTGGCGGAACTCGAAGCAGTGCAGGGCCGGCGGGAGTATCGCGAGCGCTGAAGCCAGCAGGTCCTCATCGCGGTGCAAGCTCTCCGGCAGCTGCCAGAGGACCGGGCCCAGGCGCTTCGCCTTGCGCAGCGGCTCCAGCGGCTCCCAGAAGCGGGCGACTCCCTCCTCCATATCGCGCAGGCGGCGCATGTGGGTGAGGTAGCGGCTGCCCTTGACCGCGAAGAGGAAGCCGTCCGGCGTCTGCCCCGCCCAGCTCTCCACGGTCTCGCGCTTCGGCAGCCGGTAGAAGGTCGCGTTCACCTCAACCGTGTCGAAGACCTCCGCGTAGCGCTCCAGCCAGCGCGAAGCCGGCAACTTGTCGGGATAGAGGTTGCCGCGCCAGCTTCTATAGCTCCACCCCGAACAACCGATCCTGACGTCCTTCATCTGGTCGTACCTGTCCGCTACCCGGATAAGGGCGATGGAATCGGTTCGAGGCGACACGGGCTTGGTTTTGGGGGATTCGAGGCCGGGTAAGCCGACCCCCATGCACGAAGATCGGCTTGCCTGGATCTTCGGTTCCTCTCGCAGCGGGAGCACTTGGCTGCTTCAGATGCTGTCGGACCTCGACGGGGTCGTCCCGATCGACGACCCCCATCTCGGCCATCACCTCGGCGTCTGGCGCCCGATCCCCCTCGCCTGGGCGGCGTCCGAGCGGCTGCCGGAGCTCACCACCCTGCTCGAGTTGAAGGCGGAGGAGCCGGGTTACTTCTTCGCCGAGCGCTATCGCGACAGCTGGTGGGAACCGCTGCGGGAGCTGATCCAAGCGAGGTTCGAAGCACAGGCTGAGGAGGGAACCGACGGCCTGGGGGAGGCGCCGACGTACGTGGTCAAGGAACCGGGCTCGCACGCGGCGCCGCTGCTCGCCGATCTGTTCCCGGAATCGAAGCTGATCTTCCTCTTGCGCGACGGTCGCGACGTGGTCGATTCCTGGCTGTCGGCCTACCGGGAAGGTTCGTGGGCGATCCCGGGCGGCGCCTTCCCGGTGGCTCCCTGGGGCCGGCTCTCGCTGATCCGCTGGCTGTCCGCCGTCTGGGTCTATCGCAGTCGCGCGGCACGGCAAGCGTTTGAGAAGCGCTCTCCCCGAAGCCGCGCGCTGATCCGATACGAAGAACTCCGCGAACGGACCGAAGAGGTCCTGGATGAGGTCTGCGAGGTGCTCGGGCTCGATCCCGCCCCGGCGTCCAAGATCGCCACCCAACATCGGTTCGAGCGGCTTTCGTCCGAGTCGCGGGGTCCCCTGCAGGCGCAACGCATCGCCAAGCCCGGTTCCTGGAAGGAGAACCTCTCGAAGGAGGAGCAACTGGCGATGCACGAAGTCCTCGGGGAGGCGCTGGAAGAGTTCGGTTACAGCGGCGCCCAAGCCGAGGCGGAGATGACCGCCGCTTCCACGGAGGGCCGATGACCCCCACGCCTCCTCTCCGCCGGGTTCTGGTGGTCGTGACCGATCAGTCGACCGAGCCCGAGCTGATGGACGAGTTGGGCCACCACCTGCGCCGGCAGCCGACCGAAGTGATGGTCATCGCGCCCGCCGTGGAGAAGACCGCCTTTCACCACGCGCTGGGCGACGTCGACGCCGCCTCACGGGAGGCGCGGCGGCGGCTGGACGGCGTCTTGGCCGAGTTGCGGCGCCACGGGATCTCGGCGATCGGAGAGGTTGGCGACAGCGACCCGGTGATTGCGGCAGAGGATGCCCTCAGGCAGGTTCCCGCCGAGGAGGTGCTGATCGTGGCGCACTCCAAGGACCAGGCTCGGTGGTTCGAGAACGGGCTTTTCGAGCGAGCCCAGGAGGCCCTCTATCCAGCGGTCCGCATGGTCACGATGAGACGCGACGAAGGCGACGGCCAAGCGCACCTTGTGGGAGTCGAGGAGGCCGGCCCGGGGCGCAAGCTCCCCGCCGACCACGAGTTTCAGCTCTCCCAGAACCTGCCGCGCCTCACCCCCGGCGACCTGGCCGGGGTCCTGATCGCCATCGTTGGGACGATCGTCGCGATCGTGCTTGCCGCGACCGGTCCCGGGGAGGAGTCGGCAGGGGGCGCGGCCCAGGTCCTGATCGCAATGGCCGTCGCCCTAATCAACATGGCCCACGTCGTCGGGCTGACGCTGCTGGAGAGCGTCCGCTACCGGGGCGGCTGGCAGCGCTTCTTCCGCAACCTCTCGCTCGTCGCCACCCCGCTGGCGATCGTCGTCAACCTGCTGATCACCCTGTTCGGGTAGATCGGCGCCGCGCCGGCGGGGCAACTTCAGCCGCGAAGCTCCGCGAGAGCTTCGTCGCGGCTCGTATGAGTCGGGATCGAAGACTCCAACCCGGTGATGTCGAGCAGGCGTCGCACCTGATCGTTGACGCAGCAAAGGGCGAAGCGGCTCCCGTCTTGCCCGGCAACGTTGTTGAGTCGCTGCCACGCCCTGACGATCAAGGCGATGCCGGTCGAGTCGATGAACTCGCAGTCGGCGAGATCGATGACCAGCGCGGGCCCCTCTGACTCGAGCGCCGCCGCCAAGGGCTCTTCCAGTTGTGGTGCGGTGTTCAAGTCCAGCTCACCGCTGACGGCGATCACACGTACGCCGTCAAGCGTTTCGCTTTGGACCTCGAAGGGAACGGGTTTCAAAGGTGACCTTCTCATCTTGCGCCGGCATGGCGACTCCCGCTTTTTGCCTTTGCAGAATCGAGTCGATGCTATCGCAGGGCGCGATACTGTCTATTCGGTAGCTGGCACCGGATCGGAAGGGGAGTGATGGACAGCATTGTGATCGCCACGCTGGTGCTCGCTTTGGCGATGCTCTCCATCCTGCTGGCGATCTTTCTGGCTCGTACGAGGCGCGCGATGCGCCGCTTCCAGATCCTCAATGAGATCGCCGAAGTGTCCGACGGCGGCCATTCTCTTCCGTACACACTCGACGCGATCAGCGGCGTGCTTGTCCCGCAGTTCGCCGACTTCTGCATGATCGACGTGATCGCCGAAGGAAGAGTCGAGCGAGTGGCCGTCCGCGTCGGTTCCGGCGGAGGACTGGAGGTCGAGCGATGGCTGAGGGAGCGTGAGCCGTCGCTGCCCGAGCAGATGACGGTCCCTCCGGGCAACAGCGCCTCAATCCAACCACGCTTCTACGAGCGCATGTCCGAAGCCGACCTGCGCGAGATCGCCCACGATCCCGGTGACCTCGACTTCCTGCGCGGCATGGAGATTCGCTCGGCGATCACCGTTGCGCTGAGAGCGCGGGGAAAGCTGACCGGGGCGTTGACCGTCGGGGTCGCATGGTCGGGAAGGCGGTACCGCCACGACGACGTGCACTTCGCCCGCGTCCTCTCCGGTCGGGTGGCGTTGGCGCTCGACAACGCCGGGCTCTTCTCCGACCTGGAGCGGGCGGAACGGGCGCGCGCCGAGATCGCCGAAACCCTGCAGCGAGGTCTCCTGCCGCCACCGCTGCCCCACATCCCCGGCTGGTCGGCGGCGGCCATGTACCGGCCGGCCGGCGCCGAGAACGAGGTGGGCGGAGACTTCTACGACGCTTTCCCCGTCGCCGGCGGCTGGATGCTTGTCATCGGGGACGTCACCGGCCGCGGCGCCAAGGCGGCATCGGTTACCGCTCAGGCTCGCTACACCCTGCGCACCGCCGCCGCGCTCACCGGCGACCCCCTCGTGGCGCTGGCGACTCTCAATCGCGCCCTGCTCGCGCGCCGCGACTCGGCGCTCTGCAGCGTCGTCGCGATTGCCCTCAGCGAGGACCCCCAGCAGCCGGTGCGGCTGGCGGTCGCCGGGCATCCGCCGCCGTTGCTCGTCGACGGCGAGTCAGTGGTCGAAGCAGTCCGGCCGGGGCCCGTCCTGGGGGCGACCCCGGATGCGGCCTGGGCGATCGAGCACGCGCTCCTGACTTCCGGCCGCCAGCTGGTGATCGTCACTGACGGGATCACCGAGGCCAGCGGGCAAGACGAGCGGTTCGGGGAGGAACGCCTCCATGCCGAGTTGGTGGGCGCCGCAAGCCCGGCGCTGGCCGTGCAGCGGCTGGAGGGGGCGCTGCATTCCTTCGTCGAGGGGGTGTTCGACGACGACGCGGCGATCCTCGCGATCGCGCCGGCGCCGACCGGCGGTAACGGTGGAGCCGGCGCCGGCTCCGAGCTCGTCGAGCGCCTCTTCGAGGCCTTCAACCGGCGCGACGCCGAAGGGATCGCCTCCGTTTGCGATGAGGAGATGGAGTTCTTCCCGGTCACCGCCGAGGAGGTCGGTCGCATGGCTCCCTACGTCGGACCGGCGGGGTTACGCGACTATCTGGACGATGTAGCCCGGGTCTGGGAGGAACTGCTGATCACCCCGCGGAAGATCGAGCCCCTGGGGGATCGCCTCCTGGTCCGCGGCCGCGTTTACCTGCGCAGTCGTGAGATGGGCATCCGCGACATGTCGGCCGCCTGGATCTGGGAGGTGCGGGAGGGGCGCATCGTTCGCGGCGAGGTCTTCGCCGACCCGCAGGACGCGGCCCTGCGTTTCAGCCGGGTAGGCCACGGGTAGCCGAAATGGCGGAAGATCGCGACCGATGAGCGACCACACGGGCCTCCTTATAACTCTGCCCGCACGCCCGGAAAACGTGGCGGTCGTCCGCCACGCGATCGCCGGCCTCGCCGAGCGGCTCGGGATGGAGGAGACCGGGATCGGCGACCTGAAGACCGTCGTCACCGAGGCCTGCATGAACGTCGTCGTCCACGCCTACGGCGACGAGCCCGGGCCGCTGCAGGTCGAGGTCGTTCCCGAGGACGACGGGCTGACCGTGGTGGTCAGGGACTTCGGCGAGGGAATCCGCCCCCGCGCCGACGTCGATAGGCCAAGCCTGCGGATCGGCCTGACGCTGATCGCGGCGCTCTCCAGCAGCTTTGAGATCTCCGGCGGTCTCGGCAGGGGGACGGAGATCAGGATGCACCTGCCACTGGCCCCCGGCGCCAACGGGTCCGGCCCAGACGCCCGGGCCCGTACCGACACCGAGCAGGCCGCTGAGCTGGTGATCGGGGAGCCCGAGCTGATCGCCCCGGTGCTCGCCCGGGTCGTGGGCGCGCTCGCGGCGCGTCGCCGGATCACGATCGATCAGCTCAACGACGCCGTCCTGCTCACCGACGCGATCTCCGGCCACGGGCCGGATGCGTTCCAGGACGGTCGTTTCCGCTTCAGCGTTTCCGACGAGGAAGAGGGAATCGATCTGCGGATCGGGCCGATGCCGAGCGGCGCCGGGCGGGAGCTTCTCGACGGCCTCGCGCTGCCCGAGGTTGGCGGCTCGCTTGAATCCCTCGCCGATGAGCTGCGCGTCGAAGAGGGCGAAGGGGGGGAGTACCTGATCGTCCGCTTCGCCGCTCTGGCCAAGTAGCCGCAACCGCGCCTGTGGCGTAGCTAGCCTGCCGCGCATGAGCAGTGGGAGCGCAGGCGGCGAGGCGCCGAGCCTGGCCGAGATCATCCGCGAGTGGGGCCGCATCGGGGTGGTCGGCTTCGGCGGGCCGCCCGCCCACGTTGCCCTCTTCCGCGACCTCTGCGTGGCGAGGAAGGGATGGATCGGCGCCGAGCGCTTCGAAGACGCGATCGCCGCCACCAACCTCTTGCCCGGGCCGGGCTCAACCCAGCTGGCGATCTTCTGCGCCTGGCGGCTGCGCGGCCTTCCCGGCGCCCTACTTGGCGGCGCCGCCTTCATCGTCCCCGGATTGGTCGCGATCCTGGCGCTGTCGGTCCTGTTCCTCGCCTCGGCGCCGCCCACTTGGGTGGTCGGGGCGGGAGCCGGGGCGGGCGCCGCGGTGGCGGCGGTGGCGGTGCAGGCCGGCGCCGGCCTGGTTCCCTCCAGCTGGGAGCGCGCCAGGCTCACCCACCCGCTGCGCTGGATGACCTACGCCGTCCTCGGGCTTGCCGCGGCGGCGACGCTTGGCCCCTGGCTGGTCCTGGTGCTGCTCGGCTGCGGCGCCTACGAGCTGCTGATGCGGCGACCAGGCGCCGTGACGGCGGCGAACGGCTGGGCGATCCTGCCGCTGGCCGCCGCGACCGGCGGCGTCGGCGCCCTGGTCTGGGTCGCCTTCAAGGTTGGCGCCCTCTCTTACGGCGGCGGCTTCGTGATCGTCCCGCTGATGCAGGCCGACGCGGTCGACAACTACCACTGGATGACCTCGAGCCAGTTCCTCAACGCGGTCGCGCTCGGCCAGGTGACGCCCGGGCCGGTGACCCACACGGTCGCCGCGGTCGGCTACGCGGCGGCGGGTGTAGGGGGCGCGCTGCTCGCCTCGCTGGTCGCCTTCGCTCCTTCCTTCTCCTTCATCCTGATCGGCGCCGAGCGCTTCGACCGGCTGCGCTCCAATCCCCGCGCCAGGGCGTTTCTCGAAGGCGCCGGCCCGGCGGCGATCGGGGCGATCCTCGGCTCGGCAGTTCCGCTCTCCCTGGCTCTCTCGGAGACCTGGCAGCTGTTCGTTCTCGCCGCCGCCGCGGTCGCCCTGCTGGTCCTGCGCCGCGGCGTCGTCGTGACGCTGGTCGCGGCCGGCGCCGGGGGCGCCGTCCTCGCCCTGGCCGGCGCGCCGCTGAGTGGTTAGATTCGCGCGGGATGCAGTCGAACATGGCTCGAGCGCTGGTGGGGGTCGCGGTTGTCGTGGCCGCGGTCGTGCTGTTCGTCACCCTCCAGGGTGGGGGAGACGACAACGGCAGCGCCGGTGGCGGGCAGGCCACTTCCCAGCAGGCTGGGTCAAACAACCCGGCCGCCAAGCCTGCCAAGCCCGCGGTTCCCACGATCGTCGTCGAGAACGGCAAGCCGGTCGGCGGCATCAGGGAGTTGACCTACAGCAAGGACGACGAGATCCGCTTCAAGGTTCGCTCCGACGTCAGCGACGAGGTCCACGTCCATGGCTACGACCTGATGAAGGACGTGAAGGCGGGCAGTTCGGTCAGCTTCGACTTCCCCGCCTCTATCGAGGGGATCTTCGAGGCCGAGCTGGAGAGCCGCGTCGAGCAGATCCTCGAGCTTCGCGTCAACCCCTGACGCCGCTCAGCGGTTGAGCAGCTCGTCGAAGCGCAGGGCGGCCCGGGTCGGGAGGACGAAGGAGTCGTGGCTGTGTAGGAGGCCGGCGCCGGCGAGGTCGCGCACCGCCCTCTCGATCGCGTCGCGCCCGGCGAACTCGTCGGGCGCCCCGCTCACCTCGCGCGTCAGCTCGCCGACGGTGACCTGGGCGGGGTGAAGGGCGAGCACGTGCTGGAGGACCGCGGACTCGGTGGCCGCGTCGTCGCGGGCAGAGGTTCTGGTGTCGTCCATGTCGTCCACGTCGCGCCTCTCGTCCATAAGGGCGGGCTCAGCCGATCTCTTCCCCCCTCGGGTCGCCATTTGACGCTTTTGTGACTTCGACGCCGAGCGCCGATCGCGCCCACTCTGGCTCCACGCTCGCCCGGTAGAAGTGCTGGGTGGAGCCGCGCACCGCCCGCGTCCCGACCAGCTCCAGCACGTCGCACTCGACCAGCACCCGCACGTGGTAGCTGACGTTGCTGAGCGGCTCGGAGAGGATCGCGGCCAGCTCCCGCGGGCTGGACCGCTCTTGGGTCGCCATCTCCCGCAGGATCCGCCGCCGCAGCGGGTGGCCGAGGGCGTTCAGCAGGTCATCGGTGGTGGCGGAGCCGTTGAGGGTCGTCACAACGAGCGGGGAATATAGAACAAACGAAACCTGTTGTCTGTAGAGCTTCTGTCTTCAGGCGCAGAAGATGCCCGCCGTGGATCCGCGCGACCGCTTCGCCGTCAACCTGCGCCAGGCCCGCCTCAAGAAGGGCATCTCCCAGGAGGAGCTGGGTTTTCGCTGCGAGCTGCACCGGACCGAGGTCTCGCTGCTGGAGCGGGGTGGGCGGGAGCCGCGGCTGGGGACGATCGTCAAGCTGGCCGGCGCGCTCGACACCACCCCCGAGCGCCTTTGCGCGGGTATCAGCTGGCTGCCCTCCGCCGGCCGCTTCAAGATCGAGCGCTCGCGCTGAGGCGGGCGTCGCTCAGGCGTCCTCGCGGACGCCGCCCATCTCGCTGAAGACCGCCGTCACCCCACCGTCCTCGCGCTGCTCGTCGGCGATCACGTGAGAGACGGCGTTGATCAGCGCCAGGTGGGTGAAGGCCTGCGGGTAGTTGCCGAGGTGCTGCCCGGTCGGCGCGTCCAGCTCCTCGGCATAGAGGTCGAGCCAGCCGGAGGACTCGAGCAGCCGCTCGCAGAGCTTCCTCGCCCGCCGCGCCTCGCCGATCTCCGAGAGCGCCGAGACCAGCCAGAAGGAGCAGATCAGGAAGGTTCCCTCCTCGCCGTGCAGGCCGTCGTCGGTCTCTTCGACCTTGTAACGGAGGACCAGCCCGTGCTCGGTCAGATCGTCGGCGATCGCCTCCACCGTGGCGCCCACCCGCGGATCGTCCGGGGGCAGGAAGCGGACCAGTGGGATCAGCAGCGTGGAGGCGTCGAGCGCATCGGTCTCGTAGTGCTGGCGGAAGATGCCGTCGCGCACGCCCCGCTCGAGGATCTCCTCGCGCATCTGCGCCGCGGTTCGTTCCCAGTCCTCGGCGACGTCGTCGACGCCGATGCTGCGCGCTAGCCGCGCCCCGCGGTCGACCGCGACCCAGGTCATCAGCTTCGAGGAGACGTAGTGCTTGGGCTCGCCGCGCGACTCCCAGATCCCCTGGTCTGGGTGGGGCCAGGCGGCGATCGCCGCCTCGACCTGCTGGCGGATCAGCTCGCGGTCGGCCGGTGTCCCGCTCCCTCGCAGTGCTTTCTCGTGCAGGTAGATCGAGTCCAGCAGCGCTCCCCAGACGTCGTGCTGGCGCTGGTCGAAGGCGCCGTTGCCGACCCGTACAGGCCGCGAGCCGGCGTAGCCGCTGAGGTGGTCCAGGGTGCGCTCGGTCAGGTCTTTCTCTCCGCCGATCCCGTACATGATCTGCAGGTTGGGGTCCTCTCGGCAGACGGTGACGATGAAGCGCATGAAGTCGCGCGCCTCCTGGTCGAAGCCGAGCGTGTGCAATGCCCAGAGGCTGAAGGTCGAGTCACGGACCCAGCTGTAGCGGTAGTCCCAGTTGCGCTCGCCGCCGGGCGTCTCGGGCAGCGAGGTGGTCGGCGCGGCGAGCAGCGCGCCGGTCGGCGTGTAGGTAAGTCCCTTCAGGACGAGTGCCGAACGCTGCAAGTGGATGCGCCAGGGGTGGTCGGGGAAGTCGCCGTCGCGCAGCCAGTCGCGCCAGAACTCTCTGGTCGACTCCAACCGCTCGAGCGCCTCCGGGGCGCTGCGCGGCCCGCCCAGGTCGCTCTTCCCCCAGGAGATCGCGCAGAAGCCGGTTTCGTCCTCTCGCAGCCGCATCCGCCCGCGCGCGACGCCGCCCTCCAGGATCAGCTCCATGTCGCTGGTCAGCTGCAGCTCGACGCCGTCGGCTCCGCGGGCGGCTGCCTCACCCAGCTCGCCGCCTCTCCAGGCCGGGTTGTCGGCGCCGTAGGCGAAGCGCGGCGCGCACTCCATCTCCATCTCGACGTAGCCGTCGACGCAGGTCATCGTCCGCAGCAGCGAGCAGTCGGATTCGTGCGCGGTCCGCGGGCGGCTGCGCCCGCCCTCCTGCCTCTCCCACTTGCCGATCGTCAGCGCGTCGTTGATGACGACCCAGCCGGTGTCGGTCACCCAGGTCGTCTCGACGATCAGCGTGCCCGGCTCGTAGCGGCGGGCGATCGGCACGACGACGCCGTGGGGGGCCAGCCGGAAGTGGCCGGCGCCGCGATCGAGCAGCGCCGCGAAGGCGCTGGGCGAGTCGAAGCGCGGCAGGCAGAGCCACTCGATCGAGCCCGAGAAGGAGACCAGGGCGCTGGTGTGGCAGTCCGAGAGGAAGCCGTAGCTGCCGATCGGCGGGAAGCGGTTCTGACCGGCGCTCACGGAGGTGCCAAGCTACCACCGTGAGCCTCCTCACCGCCCACGTCGCCGGCTCCTTCGTGCCTCTGGAGCTGATTCCGCTGACCGTCGCGCCGCTCCTCTACTGGCACCGGGCGATGGTCCTCTCCTGGGATGGGCGGCCGGTTCCCGGCTGGCGACAGGTTTGCTTCGGCTCGGGGCTAGCGCTGATCGCGATCGCCCTCTTCGGCCCCCTTGGCCACATCTCCGAGGAGCTCGTCCTCGCCCACATGGGGGAGCACCTGCTGATCGGCGACATCGCCTCGCTGCTACTCGTCCTCGGCCTCACCCGCTCGCTGCTGCAGCCGATCCTCGCGATCCCTCTCTTCGACCGGCTGCAGATCCTCACCCACCCGCTGGTGGCCTTCCCGCTCTGGGCCTTCAACCTCTTCCTCTGGCACGTCCCGGCCCTCTACCAGGACGCCTATGGCACGGCGCCGGTCCACGCGCTCGAGCACGCCACCTTCCTCCTCCTCGGCTGCCTGATGTGGATGCCGGTTTTCGGGCCGCTGCCCAAGCCCGAGTGGTTCAGCGCCGGCTGGAAGGTGGGATACGTGATCGCGGTGCGCTTCACCGGGGCGATCCTCGGCAACGTACTGATGTGGTCGGGCACGGTGCTCTACCCGATCTACGCCCCCGGCGAGCGCTACTGGGGGATCTCCGCGCTGGCCGACCAGAGCACGGCTGGGGTCGTGATGATGATCGAGGGAACGTTCCTCGCCCTCGGCGTGCTTGCCTGGGCCTTCTTCGAGGCGGCGCGCCAGGGGACCGAGAAGCAGCGGCTGCTCGACCTGGCCCGCGAGCGCGGCGTTGACCTCGACGAGCGCCGCGCCCAGCGCGCCGTCGCCGCCGGCCACGCCGCGCGGTTGGAGGAACGGTTGACCAGTGGCGACTAGGGCGAAGGCATGGCTGGTCACAGGGCCGCTGGGACGGGGGCTCTCCTTCGCGATCGATTTCGCGGTGGCGGTGCGTAAGGGTTTGGCGCAGCGGCGTGGATAGCGACGCGCTCACGATCATCTAGGGTCAGGCGCCGATGCAAACCACCGTCACAGAGCTGCCCGACTCCCGCGCCCGGGTCGAAGTCGAGATCCCCGTCGCCGATGTCGAGCGAGGCATGCAGCGCGCCGCGCGCGGCCTCGCGAGGGAGATGAAAATGCCAGGCTTCCGCAAGGGCAAGGCGCCGCCCTCGCTGGTCATCCAGCGGCTCGGCTTCGGCGCCGTGTTCGAGGAGGCGATCCGCGACTCGCTCCCCGAGTGGTACGAGCGCGCCCTGCTCGATTCCGGCGTCAGCCCGGTCGGCGACCCCAGCATCGAGATCGTCTCCGCCCCCGAGTCCGCCGGCGATCCGCTCTCCTTCAAGTTCGAAGTCGGGGTGCGTCCGAAGGCGAAGCTGGGCGACTACAAGGGTCTCGAGGTCGGCAGGGCCGACACCGAGGTCCCCGACGACATCGTCGAGCGCGAGGTGGGGCGCATCCGCGAGAGCTTCGCCCGGCTGGAGCCGGTCGACCGCGCTGGCGCCGAGGGCGACACGTTGCTGATCGACTTCGAGGGCTCGATCGACGGCGAGCCCTTCGAGGGCGGCAAGGCGAGCGACTACCTCCTGGAGCTGGGCGGCGGGCAGCTGATCGAGGGATTCGAAGACCAGCTCGCCGGCGCCAAGGCGGGCGATGAGCGCGAGGTCAAGGTTGTCTTCCCCGCCGACTACCACGCCGAGCACCTGGCCGGCAAGGACGCGGCCTTCGCGGTCAGCGTCAAGGAGGTTCGCGAGAAGGTCCTGCCCCAGCTCGACGACGACTTCGCCTCCGAGGCGTCGGAGTTCGACACCGTCGAGGAGCTGCGCGCCGACATCCGGGAGAAACTCGGCGAGGCGGTCGGGCGGCGGATCGAGCAGGACTTCCGGGTCGCGGCGATCGACGCCGCGGTGGAGAAGGCGACGGTCGACCTCCCCGACGATCTCACCGCCGCCCGCGCCGCCGAGCGCTGGGAACGGGTCGAGCGCCAGCTCGCGGCACGCGGGATGAATCCGGCCGCCTATCTGCAGATGCAGGGCAGAACCCGCGAAGAGGTGATCGCGGAGTCGAAGCCCGACGCCGAGCTGGAGCTGAAGCGCGAGGCGGTGCTGGCGGCGATCGCCGATGCCGAGGACGTCGATGTCTCAGAGGAGGAAATGATCGAAGCGCTCGAGCACACCGCCGAGCATGAGCGCACCAGCCCCCAGAAGCTGCTGGAACGGCTGCGCGAGAACGGCCGCGACGCGATGGTCCGCGAGGACATCAGGGTGCGCAAGGCGATCGACTTGGTCGCCGAGTCGGCGAAGCCGATCGCCATGGAGCAGGCCGAAGCCCGCGAGAAGCTCTGGACGCCGGAGAAGGAGCGCGAAGCGGCCGGTTCCCTCTGGACCCCGGGCTCCGACTAGGCGTGGCCGAGCACGCCTGGCGCCTTCTATAGAGTGCGAACCATGAGCCCTCTGGTCCCGATGGTCGTCGAGCAGACCTCGCGCGGCGAGCGCGCCTTCGACATCTACTCGCGCCTACTGGGCGAGCGGATCGTCTTCCTCGGCACGCCGGTCACCGAGGACATCGCCAACCTGATCGTCGCCCAGCTCCTGCACCTGGAGTCAGAGGACCCCGACAAGGACGTCAGCCTCTACATCAACTCGCCCGGCGGCTCGGTCTACGCCGGCCTGGCGATCTACGACACGATGCAGTTCATCAAGCCCGACGTGCAGACGATCTGCGTCGGGGTCGCGATGAGCATGGGGGCGCTGCTCCTGGCCGGGGGCGCCGAAGGCAAGCGGATGGCGCTGCCCAACTCGAAGATCCTCATCCACCAGGTCTCGGCGGGCTTCCAGGGCCAGGCGACCGACATCGAGATCCACGCGAAAGAGATCATCGACGTGCGTAGACGCCTGGACGAGATCATCGCCAAACACACCCGCCAGCCCTTCGACAAGGTCACCCAGGACACCGATCGCGACTACTTCATGAGCGCGGAGGAGGCGAAGGAGTACAACATCGTCGACCGCGTCATCGAGCACCACTAGCTCGTCCTCCCCCCAGCTCGGTTCCCAAACGCAAGGCTCCGCTCACGAGGAGGGACCCCGGCGGCCGCGAAGTAAATGACCGAACCGACAGGTCCGGCTTGCGACCCCCTCTAAGCTAGGAGAGCGCGATGCCGGTAGGCAACTACCGACCCGCAAGGAGGGATTCCCGCTGGCACGTCCCACAGACTCCAACGAGCAGCTCCTCTGCAGCTTCTGCGGCAAGTCGCAGCGCCAGGTCAAGAAGCTGATCGCCGGCCCCGGCGTCTACATCTGCGACGAGTGCATCGATCTCTGCAACGAGATCATCGACGAGGAGCTGACCACGGCGCCGGCCATCGAGCTGGAGAACCTGCCGAAGCCGCGCGAGATCCACGAGGTGCTGCAGGAGTACGTGGTCGGCCAGGAGGCCGCCAAGCGAGCCCTCTCGGTCGCCGTCTACAACCACTACAAGCGCGTCCAGATGAGCCAGGACGAGGGCGCCGACATCGAGCTGCAGAAGTCGAACATCATGCTGCTCGGCCCGACCGGCTGCGGCAAGACGCTGCTCGCCCAGACTCTGGCCCGCATCCTCAACGTCCCCTTCGCGATCGCCGACGCGACCGCGCTGACCGAGGCCGGCTACGTCGGCGAGGACGTCGAGAACATCCTCCTCAAGCTGATCCAGGCCGCCGACTACGACGTCAAGAAAGCCGAGACGGGGATCATCTACATCGACGAGATCGACAAGATCGCCCGCAAGGCCGACAACCCGTCGATCACCCGCGACGTCTCCGGCGAGGGCGTGCAGCAGGCGCTGCTGAAGATCATCGAGGGAACGACGGCCTCGGTTCCCCCGCAGGGGGGGCGCAAGCATCCCCACCAGGAGTTCCTGACGATTGACACCACCAACATCCTCTTCGTCTGCGGCGGCTCCTTTGCCGAGCTGGACAAGGTGATCGAGAGACGCGTGGGGGACCGCGGCATGGGCTTCGGCGCGGCGATCTCCTCGCGCGAGACCAAGGACACCGGCGAGTGGTTCGAACAGGTGCTGCCCGAGGACCTGATGGAGTACGGCTTGATCCCCGAGTTCATCGGCCGCCTGCCGGTCGTCGCCGCGATCCACCAGCTGACCCGCGACGACCTGATCACGATCCTCACCGAACCGCGCAACGCGCTGACCAAGCAGTTTCAGCGCTTCTTCGAGTTCGACGACATCGAGCTGGTCTTCGCCGAGGACTCGCTGGAGGCGATCGCCGACAAAGCGCTGGAGCGGGAGACCGGCGCCCGCGGCCTGCGCTCGATTCTCGAGGAGACGCTGCTCGACGTGCAGTTCGAGCTGCCCTCGCGGCGCGACGTCACCAAGTGCGTCGTCACCAGGGAGACGATCGCCCAGGGGCGGCGGCCGACGCTGGTCACCGAGGCGGCGCCGCAGGACATCGGCGTCGAGGACGACCAGCTCAGCGAGGAATCCGCCTGAGCCACGACTGGCGCTTTACTCCCCTATAGGGGGACAAAAGCGCCACTAGACTCGCGCTCTCATGGATGAGAAGCGCCGAAAGTCCCTGCAGGACAGGACCCGCTACGACCCGAGCGAGATCGAGCAGCGCGTCTTCGCCGAGTGGATGGAAGGGGGCTACTTCCACCCGCCCGCCGAGGGGACGCCGGCGGAGAACTTCTCGGTCTCGATCCCGCCGCCCAACGTCACCGGCGCCCTGCACATGGGCCATGCGCTGAACGGCTCGATGCAGGACACGCTGGTCCGCATGCAGCGAATGCGGGGGCGCAACACCCTCTGGCTGCTCGGCACGGACCACGCCAGCATCGCCGTCCACGCCGTGCTGGAAAAGGAGCTGCGCGCCGAGGGGACCTCGCGCCACGAGCTCGGCCGCGAGGCCTTCTTGGAGCGCGCCTGGGCCTGGAAGGAGGAGTACGGGTCGACGATCGTCGAGCAGCTGAAGCGGCTGGGCGCCTCCTGCGACTACGAGCGAGAGCGCTTCACCCTCGACGAGGGCTACGTACGCGCCGTCTACCGCGTCTTCAAGGCCCTCTTCGACAAGGGCTACATCTACCGCGACAACTACATGGTCAACTGGGACCCCGGCTCCCACTCGGTGATCTCCGACCTCGAGGTCGAGAACCGCGAGGTCGAGGACACCCTCTACTCGATCGACTACCCGGTCGAGGGGTCCGACGAGGCGCTGACCGTCGCCACCGTCCGCCCCGAGACGATGCTGGCTGACACCGCGGTCGCGGTCAACCCGGGCGACGAGCGATATAGACACCTGGTCGGCAAGCACTGCGTGCTGCCGCTGGTCGGCCGCCGCCTGCCGATCGTCGCCGACGAGCACGTCGACCCCGAGTTCGGAACCGGGGCGCTGAAGATCACCCCCGGCCACGACCCAAACGACTTCGAGATCGGCCGCGCCCACGGGCTCGAGGAGATCGGCGTGATCGGGCCGGACGGCCGGATGAACGAGGCGGCGGGGGAGAGGTTCGCGGGAATGACCGCGACCGAGGCCAAGGACGCGATCGTCGCCGCCCTCCGCGAGGAGAGCCTCCTGCGCGCCGAGGAGCCCTACCTCCACTCGGTTCCCTTCTCCCACCGCTCGGGCGAGCGGATCGAGCCGCTGATCTCCCTGCAGTGGTTCTGCCGCATGGACGAGTTGGCCAAGCCGGCGATCGAGGCCGTCGAACGCGACGAGGTGCGGATCACGCCGGAGCAGTGGAAACGCGTCTACCTCGACTGGATGAACAACATCCGGCCCTGGTGCATCTCTCGCCAGCTCTGGTGGGGGCACCGCATCCCGGTCTGGTACTGCGACCCCTGTGAGGAGATGTTCGTCGGCGAGGAGCCGCCCGAGGGCTGCGGCGCCTGCGGCGGCGAGCTGCGCCAGGACCCCGACGTCCTCGACACCTGGTTCAGCTCTGCGCTCTGGCCGTTCGCGACGCTGGGCTGGCCCGACGACACCCCGGAGCTGCGCGCCTTCTACTCGACCGACTTCCTGACGACGGCGCGCGACATCCTCTTCCTCTGGGTGGCGCGGATGGTGATGGCGGGGCTCGAGTTCACCGGCGAGGTGCCCTTCCGCGACGTCTACGTCCACTCGGTGATCCAGGCTCGCGACGGGCGGCGGATGTCGAAGAGCCTCGGCACCGGGATCGATCCGCTGGAGGAGATCGACGTGCACGGCGCCGACGCGCTGCGCTTCGGCCTGCTGGCGATGTCATCGACCCAGGACGTGCGCTACTCCGACGCCAAGGTCGAGCAGGGGCGCGACCTCGCCAACAAGCTCTGGAACGCAAGCCGACTGATCCTGCTGAATGCGGCCGATGTTGGAACCGAGCCGCGGCCGGTGCGCGTCGAGGACCACTGGATCCTCTCCCGCCTGGAGCGGACGATCGCCTCGGTGACGGGGAAGCTTGAGGAATACGACTTCGCCCACGCCGCCCAGGAGGCCTATTCGTTCTTCTGGTCGGAGCTTTGCGACTGGTACCTGGAGATCGTTAAGCCGCGCCTCTACGAGAGCGAGCCCGAGGTCTCGGCGACGCTGCTCTGGGCGCTGGAGCGCACGCTCGCGTTGCTGCACCCGATCATGCCCTTCGTCACCGAGGAGATCTGGTCCTACCATCCGGCGCGCCGAGGCCACCTCACGGTCCACCCGTTCCCGGAGGCCGACGAGTCGCTCTTCGACCCCGGCGCCGAGGCCGACGTCAAGGCGGGGATCGAGCTGACCCGCCGGCTGCGCGCCTGGCGCGACCTGGTCGAGGTGCCGGTGGCGAGTGTGCTGCCGGCCCGGGTCGATGGCGTCGAGCCGCAGGAATTCGTCGGCAGGCTCTCGCGCTTTGAGTTCACGGAGAACGGGGGAGACCCGGTTGCTTCGGTCGGGCCGGTCAGGGTGCTGCCCTCTGCGGAGATCGACGCCGCGGCGGTCGAGACCCGGCTCGAGAAGCGCCGCGCCGAGCTGCGCTCCGAGGTCGAGCGGGCGGAGGGCAAGCTCTCCAACGAGAAGTTCGTCGCCAAGGCCCCAGCTGAAGTCGTCGAGGAGGAGCGCGGCAAGCTCGAGCGTTACCGCGCCGAGCTCTCCGAGTTGGGCTAGCGGTTCAAGGTGGACCCCGAGGCCTACCTCGAATCGCTGGAACCGATCGGCTGGAGACTCGGCCTCGACCGGATGCACAGGCTGACCACGGCGCTCGGCATGCCCCAGCATCGCTTCGCCTCGATCCATGTCGTCGGCACCAACGGCAAGTCCTCGGTCGCCCGGATGACCGTGGCGCTGCTGGAGGCGCACGGGGTGAGCGCCGGCGCCTGTGTCTCGCCGCACGCGGCGAGCTGGCGGGAGCGGACCCTTGTCCACGGCGAGGGGATCGGCGCAGCGGAGTTCGCGGCCGCGGTCGGGCGCGTCGCGCAAGCGGCTGAGGTCGTCAACCGCAGTCTGGATGAGGGAGAGGCCGTGACTCAGTTCGAGGCCGCCACTGCGGCAACCTTCGTCGCCCTCGCCGCCGCCCGGGTCCAGGTGGGAGTCATAGAGGCGGGGCTGGGGGGGAGACTGGACGCGACCAACACGATTCCCTCGCGGGTCACCGTGCTCACTTCGGTCGGCCTCGACCACACCGAGTGGCTGGGCGAAACCGAGGCCGAGATCGCCGCCGAGAAGCTGGCGGTGCTGCGCGACCATTCGACCCTGGTGGTCGGACGGGTCAGCCCCGAAGTCATGGCCCTGGCGGAACAGACCGCTCGGGAGCAGGGGGCCAGACTGATCCGCGCGCCTGAGGACCTGGGGCCCGAGCTGAGGCTGCGATCCCCGGGCGGCTTCCAGCGACGCAACTTCGCCCTGGCGATGACTGCCGCTGAGGCGTTCCTGGGTGAGCTCGACCCCGAGCGGGTCGCCGCCGTCGCGACGACGCTGACGATCCCCGGCCGTCTGGAGCGCGTCGCCGAGGACCCGCCCGCCTTCCTCGACGCCGCCCACAACCCCGACGGCGCCGCGGCGCTCGCCGAGGCCCTGCCCGAAGTGGCCGGCGGGCGCCCGGTCGTCGCCTGCCTGGCGATCCTCGCCGACAAGGACGCCGCGGCGATGGTCGCCGCGCTGGCGCCCGCCCTCGACCGTGCCGTCTGCACGGAGATCCCGACCGAGGAGCTCCGCGCCCACGGGCGCCCCGGGGCCACCTCCCATCCCGCCGCCGAACTGGTGCGTCTCTGCGACGCCGAGGGCCTCCCGGCGGAGGCGGAGCCGCACTTCGGCGAGGCGCTGGATCGGGCTCGTTCGCTCGCCTTGGAGTCCTCCGGCGCCCTGCTCGTCGCCGGTTCCCACTACGCGCTGGCGCCCGCCCGTGCCGCGTTGGGACTATGGGAGGATTGAGGCATGGATCGAAGCGCCGGCTCCGAGCTGCTCTCGATGATGGCGCTGGTCGCCGCGGTGGTCGCCGTGGTGATCCTCGTCTTCTTCGGCATCGGCTACCTGTTCGGGAGGCTGTTCTTGTGAGCGTTCGCACCCCCGTCCAGACAGGGTTCGCGCCCCCGGCGGCGAAGTAGACTGCCGCTCCCGCACCGGGCGGCCTCTCAGCCATGTCAACAGCGATCTTCGGCATCAGCAACAGCGGCCTCAACTTGGTCGTCTCCCTGCTCGTGCTCGGCTTCGTCGTCGTCTGGCTGGCGCTGATCGTCTACACCTACCTCGACGCCAAGCGCCGCATCTCCGATCCCTTCCTCGTCGCCTGCGCGACGATCGCCTCCTTCTTTCCCTACATCGGCACCGCCGTCTACGCGATCGTGCGCCCGCCGGAATTCCTCGAAGACGCCCACGAGCGCGAGCTGGAGATCAAGGCCGCCGAGCTACGCGTGCGCCAGCTGACCGAGCAGTCCTGCCCGAACTGCGAGTACCCGATCGAGAAGAACTTCCTGCGCTGCCCCAAGTGCCAGCGCCGCCTCAAGGACCCCTGCCCGAGCTGCGGCAAGCCTGTCGATCCGCGTTGGGCGCTCTGCCCCTACTGCGAGACCGAGCTGCCGCGGCGCGCCAAACGAGCTCAGAAAAGACGCCAGCCGCCCGTTCGGGAAAAAGTGACCAAAGAACCGGCTCGCACCGTCTCCAAGGAGACGCAAAGTCCCCAACGACAGCAAAGGAGCGCCGCACGTGAGCCGGACCCTGATCCTCGTCAAGCCTGACGCCTTCGAGCGCGCCCTCACCGGCGAGACGATTACCCGCTTCGAGCGCAAGGGCCTGCGCATCGCGGCCCTGAAGAAGATGCAGGCCGATGAAGCAACCGCCAACGAGCACTACGCGGAGCACAAGGACAAGCCCTTCTTCGCCGAGCTGGTCTCCTTCATCACCGGCGGGCCGCTGGTCGCGATGGTCATGGAGGGCGCCGAGGCTGTTCCCGCCGCCCGACAGCTGATCGGCGCCACCAACCCGGTTGAGGCCGCCCCCGGCTCGATCCGCGGCGACTTCGCCCTCGAGGTGACCTTCAACATGGTCCACGGCTCCGACTCCGATGAATCCGCGGAGCGGGAGATAGGGATCTGGTTTCCGGAGCTGTAGTCCTCGCCTCCGGATCTCCTCAGAGGAGGGAGATCCTCACCAAGCTCGGGGTTGAGTTCGAGGTCATCGTTCCTGGAGTTGAAGAACTGACGGGCGGCGACCCCGCGGCGGAAGTTGTCGAGAACGCTCGTCGCAAGGCATGGGCCGCCAGGCGCGCGGGTCCTGTCGCCGCAGGGGACCCACCACCCCCTGCGGTAGCTAAAGCTTCCTCGGGGGTGGTCCCCCCTGCGACGCCACCCGCGCGAGTGACGATTGCTTGCGATACCGATGTTGTTCTGGACGAGAAAGCTCTAGGAAAGCCCGCTGATGAAGCTCAGGCCAGGGAATACCTCGACCGGATGTCGGGTCGCTCGCATGAGGTGCTGAGCGGGTTGGTTGTTCTGATCGGAGATGAGGAGCGCAGCGGGTTGGAGCGGACCACGGTTGTGTTCAAGGATCTCTCCGATGCCGAGAAGGAGCGGTATGTCGCCTTTGGGGAGTGGCGGGGACGGTCCGGTGGGTACGCGATTCAGACGCTTGGGTCGACCTTGGTCGAGCGGATCGAAGGGAGCGTTTCCAACGTGGTCGGGCTGCCGGTCGGCCTGCTGTTCGAGCTGGCGCCTGAGTTGTTCCGCGGCTGATCCCCCGACCGCTCAGCAAAGTTCTGGGATGATTGCGCTTCCATGCCTCTTGACGCGCACGTATGGGCCTGTTCAGTCGTCTGAGGGGGCTCGGCGGCCGCGACATGGCCGTTGACCTCGGTACAGCGAACACGCTCGTCTACGTGCGCGGCCGCGGCATCGTCCTCTCCGAGCCGTCGGTAGTGGCGATCGATTCCCGCAACGGGCAGGTCCACGCGGTCGGGGTCGAGGCGAAGCGGATGCTGGGCCGCACCCCCGGCACGATCACCGCGATCCGCCCGCTCAAGGACGGGGTGATCGCCGACTTCGACATCACCGAGCAGATGCTGCGTCACTTCATCAAGAAGGTGCACCAGAACCGCTTCGCGAGCCCGCGGGTCGTCGTCTGCGTCCCCTCCGGCGTCACCGGGGTGGAGAAGCGCGCCGTCGAAGAGGCTTGCCTCTCGGCTGGCGCCCGCAACGCCTACCTGATCGAGGAGCCGATGGCGGCGGCGATCGGCTCCGGCCTGCCGGTCGCCGAGCCAACCGGGTCGCTGATCGTCGACGTCGGCGGCGGCACCACCGAGGTCGCGGTCATCTCGCTTGGCGGAATCGTCGTCTCGCAATCGATCCGGGTCGGCGGCGACGAGCTCGACGAGGCGATCGTCAACCACTGCAAGCACGAGTACAAGCTGGCGATCGGCACGCAGACGGCGGAGGAGGTGAAGCTCGAAGCCGGCTCGGCCTCGCCGCTCCCAGAGGAGGTGCGGTCGGAGATCCGCGGCCGCGACCTCGTCTCCGGCCTGCCGAAGACGATCACGCTGGGCTCCGAGGAGATTCGCGAAGCGCTCGACGAGCCGGTAGGCCACGTTATCGACGCGGTCAAGGACACCCTCGATCGCACCCCGCCGGAGCTGGCAGGTGACATCATGGACCGAGGCATAACCCTGGCTGGAGGCGGCGCATTGCTGCAAGGACTCGAACAGCGCCTGCGTGACGAGTGCCAAATGCCCTGCCAACTGGCAGAGTCACCGCTCACGTGCGTGGCGATCGGGTCCGGCATCTCGCTGGAGGAGTTCGAAGCGATCCACCGCGCCAGCAAGAAGTCGGGAGTGCGCAGCTATGCCTAGCCGTCGCTCACGTCAAGCCCCAAACTTAAGCCCCCACCGTGTATCGAAAGCAAGTACGCCGCCGTAGGGCGGTTCTCGCGCTCCTCATCGTCAGCTCCTTCGCGTTGCTGACGTTCACCTATGGGCAGAGCTCCGACGGCCTGCAGCGCACGGTCAGCGCGATCTTCAGCCCCCTGCAGACGGTCGCCGACCGCGCCCTGAAGCCGGCCCGCGACCTGGTCAACTGGTTCGATCAGACCTTCGACGCGCGCGGCGAGAACAAGCGGCTGCAGGCCGAGCTGGAGACGGCGCGCGAGCAGGCGGTCACCGGCAAGGTGGCGATGCAGGAGAACGGCCAGTTCCGCAAGCTGCTGGACCTGGACGGCACCGGCATACTCGCCGCTTCCGCCTACAAGGAGGTGACGGGACGGGTGATCGCCCGCTCGCCGACCGTCTGGTACTCGACCGTGACGATCGACCTCGGTGGCGGCGACGGGGTGCGCGTTGACGACCCCGTGATCAGCGGCGACGGTCTGGTCGGCCGCATCGCCTCGGTCAGCGGCGGCTCCTCCCAGGTGACCCTGCTCACCGATCACGCCAGCGCCGTCTCCGCCAAGGTCGTCCCGCAAGGGGTGCAGGGTGTGGTCAAACCGAACGTCGGCGACCCCGAGGACCTGATTCTCGACTTCATCGACTCGACCAAGCGGGTCGGCGTGGGAGATATGGTCGTCACCGCCGGCTGGCGCGCCCAGGGTCTCGCCTCCTTGTTTCCCCCGGATTTGCCGGTGGGCGAGGTGACCAAGGCCTCGATCAGAGAGCAGGAGGCCAGCCAGCAGGTTCACCTGCGCCCCTACGCCGACCTGCGCAACCTCGACTTCGTCCAGGTGCTGACCGGGGGCTCGCGAGGGTGATCGTCACCCCAAGGATCCTCGCCCGGCTGATCGCGATCGTGGTCGGCGGTGTGCTGCTGCAGCTTTCCTTTTTCTCCCGGGTCGAGCTGTTCCACGTCAGCCCCGACATCCTGCCCGCCTTGGTCATCTCCCTGGGGCTGCTGGGCGGCACGATGACCGGGGCCCTGGCCGGCTTCTCGATCGGCCTGCTGGTCGATTGCCTGCTGGTCGAGGCGCTCGGCGCCACCTCGCTGGTCCTGCTCGGCGCCGGCTACCTGGCCGGCCTCTTCCGCGAGCGCTTCGAGATCCACAACTCGCTGGTGCCGCCGCTGCTCTGCATGGGGCTGACCCTGTTCACCGAGCTGGGCTTCGCCGCGGTGCAGCTGCTGCTGGGAGTGGACGCCCCGGTCAGCGTCCTGCTCGCCCGCGACATCCTGCTCAAGAGCCTCTACGCCTTCTTCCTCGGCTGGCCGATCTACCTCATCCTGCGCCGCGCTCTGCGCCAGGCCCTGGTCGAGGAGCCGGTGGTGCGGCGGCGCAGGCAGCCGACAGTGCTGGGAACCTAGGTGAGGTCGAGATGTACCGTCGCACCGACGAACTGGAACCGCGGATGAACAACAGACTGGCGCTGCGACTCGCCATCTTCGGCAGCCTGGCACTGGCCCTCTTCGCGATCCTCTTCTTCCGGCTCTGGCAGCTACAGGTGGTCTCCGGCGAGGATTACCTGGCGGAGGCGAACAGCAACCGCATCCGCGAGTTCAAGGTGATCGCCCCGCGCGGCGAGATCCTCGATCGCGACGGCGACACCCTGGTCGCCAACCGCACCAGCCTCGCCCTCCTGGTCAACCCGCAGAAGCTGTCCGCGGACCGGGCCGAGCGCCGCGCGGAGTTGGCCCAACTCGGCGAGCTGACCCATACCTCCCTGCGCCACGTGCGTCGCACTATCGCCGAGCAGAAGAAGGTGGCGGCGGGCGCCCCGGTCACCTTGCGCCGCGACGTCGGCGATTACCTCGTCTACTACCTGCAGGAGAACCAGGACCGCTTCCCCGGCGTCGAGGTTCAGCGGGTCTTCGTCCGCCGCTACACGAGAGGGATGCTCGCCGCCCACATCCTCGGCAACGTCAGCGAAGTCAGCGAGGACCAGCTGAAGGAGCCGCGCTACAGAAGGCTGGAGCCGGGCGACGAGGTCGGCCAGGACGGGGTCGAGGACACCTACGACCGCTTCCTGCGTGGGCAGCCCGGCCTGACCCGGATTCAGGTAGACGCGCTCGGCCAGCCGACCCCGGGCGGCCGCCTCCTCTCCAAACCGCCCGTTCCCGGCAACAACCTGAGGCTCTCGGTCGACTCCGACGTGCAGGCTGCGGGAGAGGCGGCGCTCGCAGCTCGCGGTCTGCCTGGCGGTTTCGTGACGATGGACGTCCACACCGGAGAGATCATCGCCCTGGGCTCCTACCCGACCTTCGACCCCGCGATCTTCACCAGACCGTTGACCCAAGCGCAGGTCGACACGCTCTACCGCGACGACATCTCCGCCCCGCTCACCGATCGCGCCATCGCCGGGCTCTACCCAACCGGCTCCACCTTCAAGCTCATCACCGCTATGGCGGCGCTCGACGGCGGGGTGATCAGCCCCTCGACGACGATCGTCGACAGCGGCTCGATCGTCGTCGGCAGCCAGAGGTTCCAGAACGCGGGCGGCGCCGCCCTCGGCCCGGTCAACCTCATTTCTGCCCTGCAGTACTCCTCCGACGTCTACTTCTACCTGCTGGGCTGGAGAATGTGGGACACGGGGCAGTTGCAGCGCTGGGCGCACAGACTGGGGATCGGGCGGCCGACCGGGATCGACCTGCCCGTCGCCGACGACAGCCTGCTTCCCTCCCAGAGTTGGCGCAACCAGCTCTACAAGGAGGGCGGGACCGACCGGCCCTGGTCGGCCGGCGACAACGTCCTCCTGGCGACGGGCCAGGGGGACCTGCAGACCAATCCGCTGCAGATGGCGGTCGCCTACGCGACGGTCGGCAACGGCGGCACCGTCGTCACCCCGCACGTCGGCATGCAGATCGACGACGCTGCCGGCCGCGTGCTGCGTGAGTTCAGCCCGCCGCCACGCCGCCACGTCGACATCGATCCCACCTTCCGGGCGGCGATTCTCGAAGGGCTGCACGACGCCGCGCAGGTCTCGGGCGGCACCTCCTACGCCGTCTTCGGCGGCTTCCCCGTGCCGGTCGCGGGCAAGACGGGCACCGCCCAGCGGCCGCCCAATCCCGACCAATCCTGGTACGTCGTCCTCGCTCCGTATCCGAATCCGCGTATCGTCACCGCGGTGACAATCGAACAGGGCGGCTTCGGAGCCGACTCCGCGGCCCCCGCCGCGCTTCAGATCCTCGAGGCCTACTTCAACAAGCACACCACCGGCGCCGCCGGCCCCAACGGGGGGAGCCCGGGCTGATGTACGCGACCCGTTCCCGCCAGGCCCGTCCCGAGGTGTTCACCGCCCACCCCAGCGTGGCGGAGCGGCTCGGCCTCACCTACATGGACGCCACCCTGGGCCTCTCCGCGATCGCCCTCGCCGCCTTCAGCGTCTTCGCCCTCGGCCAGGCGACCCAACACGACGTCCCCGGAGACCCCGGCTACTTCGTCGATCGCCAGGCGCTCTACGCCGCCTTCGGCGTCGTCGGCATGTTCCTGCTCGCCCGCGTCGACTACTCGCGCTTCCGCGAGTTGCGGGTCGGCCTCTACACCTTCCTCTGCGTGAGCATCTCGCTTGTCTTCGTCTTCGGGGTGGCGGCGCGCGGCTCACGGCGCGCCTTCGACCTGCCCTTCTTCAGTTTCCAGCCATCGGAGCTGGGCAAGCTGCTGCTTGTTCTCGCGCTTGCCGGGTTCGTCATCGATGGCGCCAGGCGGGGTTCGGCGAGGCAGCGCACGGTGCGCTACCTCTGCCTCGGCTTCGCCCCGGCTGCGCTTGTATTCCTGCAGCCGGACCTCGGCACCTCACTGGTGTTCGGGGCGATAACACTCGCCGTGATGTACGTGGGGGGCGTCCCCTGGACGCACCTCGCCACGATCGGCGCGGCCATCGTCGCAATCGTTGCCATCGTCCTTGTGGTGGCGCCCACAGTCGGGACGCCGATCCTCAAGGGCTACCAGGAGGAACGGCTCACTTCGTTTCTCCACCCAAACGAGCACTCCAGCGACGCCGGCTACCAGCAGAACCAGGCCAAGATCGCCATCGGCTCCGGTGAAAAGACCGGGCGTGGCGATCGGGCCACCCAGACGCGGCTCGACTTCGTCCCTGAGCGGCACACCGACTTCATCTTCGCGGTGATCGGTGAGCGCTACGGATTCGCGGGGGCCGCGCTAGTCCTATCCCTCTACGCCCTGCTCATCTGGCGGGCGCTGCGGATTGTGACTCTCTCGAAGAACTCGTACGGGACCCTCGTAGCGGGCGGTATCGCCGCCATGCTGCTTTTCCAGGTCTTCGTCAACGTGGGGATGAACCTCGGGATCATGCCGATCACCGGGATCCCCTTACCGCTGATGAGCTACGGGGGTTCCTCCGTGCTCGCGACTTTCCTTGCGGTGGGAGTCCTTCAGAGCATTCACATGCAAGCGCGGCTCAGCCAGAGGGGCAGGTTCGCCTGGTGACTTCGTGAAGGAGCGCCGGCGAATGCGTACCTATCTGAACTGAGCTGACTCAATGAAAAAGACAATTCTGGTTTCCGCGGATCGCGGCGAGACTCGCGTGGCGGTCCTCGAATCGAAGACGAAGGGCGGCAAGCGCGATGTCGCGGAGCTTTATATAGAGCGCCGCGGCCGCCGCTCGATCGTCGGCAACATCTACAAGGGGAAGGTCGACAACGTCCTTCCGGGAATGGAGGCCGCCTTCGTCGACATCGGCCTCGAGCGCAACGGCTTCCTCCACGTCGACGAGATCGTCCTGCCGGGGGGCGAGCAGGCGCCGAAGCGTGGGCGGGGCAGAGGAGGCCGCCGCATCGACGAGCTGATCAAGCCCGGGCAGGAGATCGTCGTGCAGGTCGTCAAGGACCCGCTGAAGTCGAAGGGCGCGCGGCTCTCTATGAACGTCTCGATCGCGGGGCGGTACCTGGTCTACGCGTCGCAGGGCAGCGGGGTTGGGGTGAGCCGCCGGCTCGCCACGGGGGAGCGCGACCGGCTGCGCAAGATGGTCGACCGCACCTACAGAGGGCCGGGCGGGCTGATCGTCCGCACCGCCGCTCACGGCGCGAAGAAATCCGACTTCGTGCGGGAGATCGGGTACCTGCACAAGCTGAACGACGTGCTCGACCGCCGGATCGAGTCGACCAAGGCGCCCAACCTCGTCTTCCAGGAGGCAGACCTGCCGGTGCGGGTGCTGCGCGACGTCTTCCTCAGCGACTTCGAGAAGGCGATCATCGACTCCCAGAAGCAGTTCGACCGGGTGACGAGCTTCTTCCAGCGCACCGCGCCGGAACTGGTCGGCGGGGTTGAGCTGTACGGGGGCAAGAAGCCGCTGTTCGAAAAATGGGCGATCGACAAGGAGATCGAGTCGACCCTGAACCGGCGGGTCGACCTGCCCTCCGGCGGCTATCTGATCATCGACTACGCCGAGGCGCTGACCGTGATCGACGTCAACAGCGGCAGCTTCACCGGCCGCGGCAGAGGCGGGCTGGAGGAGACGATCACCCGGGTCAACACCGAGGCCGCCGAAGAGGCGGTGCGGCAGCTGCGGCTGCGCGACATCGGCGGGATTATCGTCATCGACTTCATCGACATGGCGCGGGCCAGAAACCGCGACAAGGTGCTGAAGACGCTGCGCAGAGCGCTCGATGCCGATAAGTCGAAGAGCTACGTGGTGGAGGTCTCGCCGCTCGGGCTGGTCGAGATGACGCGCCAGAACGTCACCGACGGGGTGCGGGAGATCCTCACCGCGCCGTGCCCCACCTGCGAGGGAGAGGGAGTTGTGCTCTCCGCCGAGACTGTGGCGCTGGAGGGGCTGCGCAAGCTGCCAGAGATTGTCGCCGACAATCCCGACCCGGAAGCCTTCCTGCTGCGGGTAAACCCGAGAGTCGCGGCGGAGCTGATCGACCCCGACAGCGGGCTGGCCGAGCTGGAGGCCGAGACCGGCAAGCAGTTCCACTTCGAGGGGGGCGACGCGCTGCCGGTCGACACCTTTGACATGGTCGAGTCGGGGACCCGTGCGGAGATCGAAGAGCGGGCGCTGCCCTTCAGAGTCGGCGAGGAGGTGCTGGTGAAGATCGACGAGCCGCACATGTACAACGCCGATGACGCCGTCGCCCGAGTCGACTCCTACATCGTCAGCGTCACCGGCGGCGGGCGGTTCGTGGGCGAGCGCAAGCTGGTGCGCATCGAGCGCGTCGAGCGCTCCGCGGCAGTCGCATCGCTAGACTCCGGCCGCTCCAACAACGGCGGCAAGGACTAATAGAGCATGTACGCGGTGGTTGAAACCGGAGGCAAGCAGTACAAGGTCGAGAAGGGAACCTCCCTGCTCGTCGACCGCCTCAGCGCCAAGGAGGGCGACAAGGTCGCCCTCCGCGCCGTCATGTTCCGCGACAGAGAGGTCGTCGCCGAGCCGAAGGAGTTGGAGAAGGTCAAGGTCGAGGCGACCGTCGCCGAGCACCTGCGCGGGCCGAAGATCAAGGTCTTCAAATACAAGCCGAAGAAGGGCTACCGCCGCCGCGCCGGCCACCGCTCCGAGCTGACCAAGCTCGAGGTGACCGAGATCAGAATGGGCGCCCGCAGAGCGGCGGCGAGAAGAGCGGCAGAGAAGAAGGAGGACGGCGATGGCGCATAAGAAGGGACTCGGCTCTAGCCGCAACGGGCGCGACTCCAATCCCAAGATGCTCGGGGTCAAGGTCTTCGCCGGGCAGAAGGTTTCCGGCGGCGAGATCATCGTCCGCCAGCGCGGCACCCGCTTCTGGCCGGGCGAGGGCACCGGCCTCGGCCGCGACCACACGATCTTCGCGACGCAGGCCGGGACGGTCGACTTCAAACCGTCACGCCGCGGCCGAACGATCTCAGTCATCCAAGACTGATTAGCGACTTATTCGACTATAGGTCGAATAAGTCGCCACTACCCTGCCCTTGCCGATGTACGACAAGGCGAAGATTTGGGTTGAGGGCGGTGCCGGCGGCAACGGCTGCGTGAGCTTTCGCCGGGAAGCGCATGTGCCTAAGGGCGGCCCCGACGGAGGAGATGGTGGGCACGGCGGGGACGTCGTGCTCGTTTGCGATGCATCGCGTCGCGATTTAGGCGCTCTGCGTGGGAGCAAGCATTTTCGAGCTGGGCGGGGGCGGCACGGCGAGGGTTCAAACCGGCATGGGGCCAGGGGAGAGGATCGGGTGATTCCTGTCGCTGCCGGGACACAAGCGACCGCAGTAGATGGGAGCCGGGTCGACCTGGTTGAGGTTGGCCAGCGAGCTGTCGTTGCTCACGGCGGACGCGGCGGTCATGGGAACAAGCGGTTCGCGACCTCGACGCGGCAGGCGCCGCGGTTCTCCGAGAAGGGAACGGGGGGCGAGTCGGGATGGATCGAGCTGCGGTTGAAACTGCTTGCCGACGTCGGGCTGGTCGGCCTTCCCAACGCCGGGAAGTCTTCTTTGCTGGGGCGGCTGACGCGGGCGACGCCGAAGGTGGCCGACTACCCGTTCACGACTCTCTCGCCCGTGCTGGGAACGATCGAGGGTGAGGACCGGCAGGCCGTGGTGGCCGACATCCCCGGTCTGATCGAGGGGGCAGCGGAGGGAGCCGGGCTAGGGCATGAGTTCCTCGCCCACGTCGAGCGCTGCTCGATGCTGATCCACCTGGTCGACCTCGCCCCGCTGGAAGGCGAGCCGGTGGCGAACTACGAGGCTGTGCGAGGAGAGCTGTCCTCCTACGGGGCCGGGCTGGAGCGCTTGCCGGAGCTGGTTGCCCTCTCCAAGCGGGATTTGCTTCAAGAAGAGCAAGTAGAGACAGTGGTGAAGGAATGGCAAGAACGGCTCGGCGACTCCGTTCTCAACGTGCTGGCGGTTTCTTCCGCCACAGGCGAAGGGCTCGATGAGCTACGCCAACAGATCCTCTCCTACCTGCCCGAAGTTCCAGCTCGCGTCGAGACCCACGGCCAGCCCGTCCCTGAGTTCGAAGCCGAACACCGGGTCTACCGCCCGGTCGGGGAGGGCGGCTACCGGGTCGAACGCGAGGAGGACGGTGGCTTCCGCGTCCTCGGCCGCGGCGTCGAGCTCCTCTTCGAGCGCCACGACCTCTCCAACGAAGAGTCGCTCGCCTACCTGGAGCAGCGCCTCAACGAGATGGGCGTAGTAGCCGCCCTCCGCTCCGCCGGCTTCGAACCAGGCGACGACGTCCGCATCGGCGACCGCGAATTCGAGCTCCACCCATAGCTGCCAGCCTTGCCCCGTCGGGGCCGCTCATACACTTGCCGCATGACGCTGGTTGTGAAGTTGGGTTCCTCGATCGTTGCCGCCGATGACGGTGAGCTGCGGGTCGATGTGCTCGATTCCGTTTGCGAGCAGGTCGCCGCGCTGGAGCGGGGTGGGGAGCGGGTGGTGATGGTCACTTCCGGGGCGATTGCTCGGGGGATGCGGTTGATGGAGCTGGAGGCGCGCCCACGCGCCATGGATGAGCTGCAGGCCGCCTCCGCGGTTGGGCAGGGCAACCTCTTCCGGGCCTACGAGAGCCGGCTGGCGGGGCACGGCACTCACGCCGCGCAGGTGCTGCTGACCGCCGCCGACATCGCCGCGCGCACCAACTACCTCAACGCCCGCCAGACCCTGCGGCGGCTGATCGAATGGGGCGTGGTGCCGGTCGTCAACGAGAACGACACCACCGCGACCGACGAGATCACCTTCGGTGACAACGACTTCCTCGCTGCCCAGGTCGCGATCCTGCTGGACGCACGGCTGCTGGTCCTCCTCACCGACATCGACGGCCTCCACACCGCCGACCCGCGCCGGGATCCCAACGCCGAGCTGATCGGTGAGGTCGATGACTTCGCCGAGTTGGAGGGCATGGAGATCGGCGACCGCACCTCGGCCTTCGGCTCGGGCGGCATGCGCAGCAAGGTTGGCGCCGCCGAGATGGCAAGCGAGGCCGGCATCCCATCGGTGATCTGCAACGGCACTGTGGAGGGAACGCTCACTGCGGCGGCGGACGGCGGCCAGATTGGAACCCGTTTCGCCGCCCAGCCGGGCAAGGCATCGAGCTTCAAGCTCTGGCTCAAGTACGCCAAGCCGTCCCGGGGCAAGCTGGTCGTGGACGCCGGCGCCGCCCGCGTACTGCGCGAGAGCGGTTCCAGCCTCCTGCCGGTCGGAATCACCGCAGTCGAAGGCAGCTTCGACGCCGGCGACGCCGTCGAGATCACATCGAACGGGACAGTGATCGGCAAGGGCATCTCGGACTACGACTCAACCGAGCTGTCACAGATCCTCGGCATGAAGAGCGAGCAGGTAAAGAAGCTCTTGCCTCACGCTTCCGAAGAGGCGGTCCACCGCGACCGCTTCGTCCTGGTCTAAGCCCCCGGTTACCCTTAGCGTCGTGGCCGTCACTGCTTCTACCGTCGCCGAGACCTGCGCCGCCGCCAAGCGGGCGGCGCATTTGCTTGGCGGCGCCTCCACCGAGGCCAAGAACGCCGCGCTGGAGGCGACTGCGCGGCTGCTGGGGGAGCGGACGGCCGAGATTCTCGAAGCGAACGCTGCCGATCTAACCGACGAGCGGGCGGCCGGACTGACCGAGTCGCTGCGCGATCGGCTGACGCTGAGCGAGGAGCGGATCGCCGCGATGGCGGACGGCGTGCGGGCGATCGTCGCGCTTCCCGACCCGGTTGGCGAAGAGCTCGAGCACAGAGTGCTGGAGAATGGGCTGGACCTACGCAAGGTCCGGGTGCCGCTCGGGGTCGTCGCCGTCGTCTACGAGGCGCGGCCAAATGTGACGATCGACTGCGCCGCGCTGACCATCAAGAGCGGCAATGCGATCGTCCTGCGCGGCTCCAGCTACGCGGAGCGCTCCAACGGCGCGCTGGCGGCGATCGTCCGCGAGGCTCTGGCGGAGGCCGGCCTGCCCGAGGACGCGGTCCTCCTGCTGGCCGGCGGCGGCCGCGAGGACCTCGCCGAGCTGGCGACCCAGGACGGTTTTGTCGACCTGCTGATCCCACGCGGCGGCGAGGGCCTGAAGAACTCCCTGAAGAACGTGGCGACGGTTCCCGTCATGTACGCGGCGGCGGGCAACTGCCACGTCTACGTTCATGACGACGCCGATCTCGCGATGGCGCGTCGCATCGCCTACAACGCCAAGGTGCAGCGCCCCGGAGTTTGCAACGCGGCCGAGACGCTGCTCGTCAACGCGCGGGTGGCCGCTGACTTCCTTCCCGGAATCCTGGCCGACCTGCACGCCGCCGGGGTCGAGCTGGTCGGCGACGAGCGGACGCGGGAGCTTGGCGCCGGCGTCGAGATCGGCGCCGCCACCGACGAGGACTGGGGCACCGAGTACCTCGACCTGAAGATGGTGGTCGGCGTGGTCGATTCCCTCGACGAGGCGGTCGACCACATCAACGGCCACGGCACCGGCCACTCCGAGGCGATCGTCACCTCCTCCCCGGATGCCTGCGATCGTTTCGCCGCCGGGGTCGACGCCGCCGTCGTCTACCGGAACGCTTCCACCCGCTTCACCGACGGCTTCGAGTTCGGGATGGGCGCCGAGATCGGCAACTCGACCCAGAAGCTGCACGCGCGCGGCCCGATCGGCCTGCGCGAGCTGACGACCTTCAAGTACGTCGTCCACGGCGACGGCCAGGTGCGTGAGTAGCCCGCCGGCGGCCACAGGGGTCGGCGTCCTCGGCTCGGCGTTCAACCCGCCGCATCTGGGACACCTGGCGCTCGCCCAGGAGGCGCTCTGGCAGTTGGGCCTCAGCGAGGTGATCCTCGTCCCGACCGGCGAGGCGCCGCACAAGCGGATCGTCGACGACCCGGGGCGAGAACTGCGCCTGGCGATGACCCGGCTGGCCGCCGCCGACGACCCTCGCTTCTCCGTCTCGACCGTCGAGGTCGACCGCGATGGGCCGTCCTACACGTATGAGACTTTGGAGCTGCTTGCGCGAGAGAGGGACGACACGGAGCTGGTGTTCGTGATGGGGGCGGACGCCGCGGTGGGGCTGGAGAGCTGGCGGGCGCCCGAGCGCGTGGTCGAGCTGGCGCGGCTGGCGGTGGCGCGCCGGGCCGGCGTCTCCGAGGCCGAGGTCGCGGCGACGATGCGCAGCCTCGGCGCCGAGGGCCAGGCGACGCTGCTGGAGATGCCGCAGTTCGGCGTCTCCTCCTCGTCGGTGCGCGAGCGGGCGGCGGCGGGGCGGCCGCTGCGCTACCTGGTGCCCGAGCCGGTGGCGCGGTTCATCGAAGAGAAGGGGATCTACTCGTGAGCGAGTTCGACTCCGAGGCGCTGGCGCGGCGGCTGACCGAGCTGGCCGACTCCAGAGGAGCGGAGGAGATCCTCGTCCTCGACATGCGCAGACTCGTCTCCTACACCGACTTCCTGGCGATCTGCACGGCGCGCAACGAGCGCCAGGCGCGGGCGATCGTCGACGAGGTGAAATTGCGGGTGAAGCGGGATCAGGAACTGCTCCCCGGGGGGACCGAGGGAGAGGGAGCGGCCGGTTGGATCGTGCTCGACTACCTGGACTGCGTGCTGCACGTCTTCACCGAGGAGGCACGGCAGCGGTATCAGCTGGAGGACCTCTGGCGGGAGGCGCCGCGCCTCGAGTTGCGGCTGCCGCAAGATGGCGTCCGAGGGCACCTTTACGGTGCCGCGCATGGGTAGCTTCAAGAGGGCGTTCCTCGGCTACCGCCGCGCCGAAGTCGACGCGGCGATCTCCGCGCGGAATGCGTGGGAATTGGCGCTGAAGCGCGACATCGAGGATGCGCTGGCGCAGAAGCAGGCTGCGATCAATGCCGCGGCACTGGCTGAACAGGAGCTGTCTTCCCTCTCCGGCATGGTGCTGGAACGCGAGCGAGAGATTCGCAGCCTCATCGAGCGGCTGCAGGAAGCGAACGAGCGCCACGACCGCAGCATCGCCTCGCTGGAGTCGATCTCGGCGCGTTTGGAGGAGATCCAGTCCCAGGCGCGGGGCCAAGCGACCCGGATCAGGATGAAGGCGCTGCGCGACGCGGTCGAAGTGAACCGCCGCGCGCAGGAGCTGATCGACGCCCAGCAGGTGCCCGACACGGGGGCGCCGGCGGCGAACGGCAACGGCCTCGCGGCGATCGAGCCCGAGGGCCTCTTCGAGGGTTTGGTCAGAGTCGAGATCGGCCCACTCGGCGACTTCTCCCAGCTGGTCGGCTTCGAGGACGCGATCGGCCAACTCGACGCCACCTCCGAGATCTCCGTCGAGCGCTTCTCCGAAGGCCGCGCCACCCTCTCGATGCGCCTCAACGAACCAATCGAGCTCCTCCGCGAGCTCGAAGCCCGCTCCCCCCTCGACTTCAGAGTCCGCCACACCGCGAACGACAACCTGATCCTCGACATCGACGAAGACCAGGGCCCCGAGCAACAGGCCGCTTAGCGCAAATTCGAGCCGGGTCCCCGGTCGAATTTGTTGCACTTTTGTCACACCTGACCCTTGCTTAGAAACATGTTGTCTGCGAACATATGTTCGTGGACAATCCCAACCACAAGGGCAACGTCGCCGAGCTGGCAATCGCCAAGGAAGCTGCCCAACTCGGCCTCTCCGTCCTTAAACCCCTGACCGAGCACGAACGCTACGACCTCGTGTTGGGAATCGGCGGCAAGCTACTTCGAGTCCAATGCAAATGGGCAAAGAAGAAGGGCGACGTAGTCCTGGTGAACCTGACAACAAGTCGACGCGGACCCGATGGCTACGTTCGAACTAACTACTCAGCAGCAGACGTCGATGCAATCGGTGCTTACTGCGAGGAACTTGCGAGCTGCTTTTTGATTCCAATCGAAGCGGTCGATGGCCAGTGGGGCATGCAGATGCGTCTGGCGCCAACCAGAAATGGGCAGCGCGCAGCACTACACTTCGCCGAGCAGTATCTCCTCGGGGCTGTAGCTCAGCAGGCAGAGCGCTGCCGTGGCACGGCAGAGGTCGGGGGTTCGAATCCCCCCAGCTCCACTCCCGATGACGACGTGCAAACGTCCCTCGCGGTTGAGGTTGGCGCCATGAATTCCGCAACCACTTCGGCACTACATGGAACGCGCCGCGGCAGGTGCCGACATCCTGATCCGCCGTCGTGGCAAGCCCTATGCCCGGATTGGACCACCCCACATGATCGGCTTGTAGGGTCTTTCGGCAATGCAGATAGCCATCCTCATATTCGAGAAGCTCACCGCCCTTGATGCGATTGGGCCGTATGAGGTGCTGCGCTCGGTGCCCGGCTGGGAGGTTCGCTTCGTCGGGCCGAGCAAGGGGATGGTGCGTACCGATAGCGGGGCGCTTGGGCTGAGCGCCGACTACTCGTTGGGAGAGGTCACCGACCCCGACATCGTGCTGGTCCCCGGTGGCGAAGGAAATCGGCCGCTGATGACCGACGAAACGGTCCTCTCCTGGCTACGCGATGTCGATGCGCAGACCAAGTGGACCACGTCGGTCTGCACCGGCTCGTTGGTGCTCGCCGCAGCCGGCCTTCTGGATGGTAAGCAGGCCACCTGCCACTGGCTCTTCCTCGAGCAGCTTCGCGAGTTCGGTGTCGACCCGGTTGGCGGGCGCTTCGTCGAAGACGGCAAGTTCGTCACCGCGGCCGGGGTCTCCGCCGGAATCGACATGGCGCTGCACCTGGTCGGGCGGGAGGTTGGCCCAGAGGTCGCCCAGGCGATCCAGCTGGGAATCGAGTACGACCCCCAGCCGCCCTTCGACTCCGGCTCCCCGGACAAGGCCCCAGCTCCAATAGTCGAGGTGGTCACCGCTGTCTCCGGCGAGACCGATGAGTGGCTAGGCAGTCAGGTCTGAGTTCGCAACGACTCTCATCGCTCGCAGGCCGGTGCGGCCATCTCTTAATTGGCTCACTCTCCCTGCCGATGATTTGAGCAATGAATGCCTCGAATGAACATGTGTTCTCGCATGGGATGCGGGATACGCGGGAGACGTTTGAGGTTTGGAACGGGCAGCCGTGGGTGGTGTTGCGGGGGTGGCTGGCGCTTAGCTTGGCGATTGCGCTGGCGCTACTGGGTGCTGTCTGGGTCGTGGCGGGGATGCTGACGCCGGACATCACGCCGATTCATATGCCCGGCATCACCGAGCCGACCGACCCCGGCGACCTGCTGCCGATCCTCTGGCGCAACTCGCTCGTCCTGGCGCTGCACGCGACCGCCTGCGTCGCCGGCTTCATTGCCGGCGCCTCGATGCCCCTCGCCGCCGCGCAGCGCACCGGCATCTCTCGCTGGATCCACGTCAAGACGGCGGAGTTCGCGGTCCTCTTCGTCTGCGCCGTCACCCTCTTCTCCCTCTCGACCCAGGCGCTCTACCTCGGCTTCCAGGGGTCGACCATCGCCTACCAGCTCGACATCTCCCACGCGACCCTCATCCTCAGCGTCCTCCCACACGCCCTCCCCGAGCTGACCGCGCTCTTCCTGCCGCTCGCCGCCTGGCTCATAGCCAGCCGCCGCGGCGAGTGGAACCAGCTCCTCGCCGCCACCTTCATCACCGTCCTGCTCGCTGTCCCAACCCTCGTCGTTGCAGCGACAATCGAGGTCTACGTCTGGCCCCACGTCCTGGAGGCTCTTTCACCAGTCGCATAAACCACCGCCTGCTTCGCAGGCAGTGGCACTCCGCCATATCAGCGCCGCTCGCAAAGAATCAGATCGTGATGCTCGCTAATTGGTTCTCCATAGGATTCCCACATGAGCGGTTACGACCCGAAGACGATCGAGGCCAAGTGGCAGCAGGTTTGGGCTGAGGAGAGAACCTGGGAGGTCGCCAACCCGGGGCAGCCCGGCTTCGACGACTCGAAGCCGAAGTCGTACGTCCTCGAGATGTTGCCCTACCCCTCCGGCGAGCCCCACGTCGGCCACCTCAAGTGCTACGCGGTCGGCGACGCGATCGCCCACTTCCGCCGCCGCCACGGCTTCGAGGTGATCCACCCGATGGGGTACGACGCCTTCGGCCTCCCCGCCGAGAACAACGCGATCAAGACCGGGGAGCCGCCCCGCGAAGCGACCGAACGCTCGATCGAGTCCTTCCGCCGCCAGTTCCGTGAGTGGGGGATCTCGATCGACTGGTCCCGCGAGCTGGGCACCCACACGCCCGAGTACTACCGCTGGACCCAGTGGATCTTCCTGCAACTGTTCGAGCGCGGCCTCGCCTACCGGGCCGAGGCGCCGGTCCAGTGGTGCCCTAAGGACGCCACGGTGCTCGCCAACGAGCAAGTCGTCGACGGCCGCTGCGAGCGCTGCGGCACGCCGGTCGTGCAGCGCAAGCTCGAGCAGTGGTTCTTCAAGATCACCGACTACGCCGAGCGCCTCCTCGCCGATTTCGACCTGCTCGAGAGCTGGCCCGAGCACGTCATCACGATGCAGCGCAACTGGATCGGCCGCTCCGAGGGCGCCGAGGTCATCTTCCGCTGCGAGGAGCTCGACCTCGACTTCCCTGTATTCACCACCCGCCCCGACACGCTGTTCGGTGCCACCTTCTTCGTGCTCGCCCCCGAGCACCCGAAGCTGGAGCGGCTGGTCGCCGGCACGCCCGCCGAAGAGCCCGTGCGCGAGTACGTCAACAGCGTCGCCCGCGAGTCCGCCGAGGAGCGCGGCGCCGAGGACCGCCCCAAGACCGGCGTGCCGCTCGGCCCCACCGTCGTCAACCCGGTCAACGGCGAGGAGATCCCGATGTTGGTCGCCGACTACGTGCTGATGGAGTACGGCACCGGCGCGATCATGGCGGTTCCCGCCCACGACGCCCGTGACTACGAGTTCGCCAAGGCCTTTGACCTACCAATCCGCCGGGTGATCGAGGGAACCGACCCCGAGACCGCCCGCGACGACGACGGCCTTCCCTACCCCGGCGACGGCCCGATGACCAACTCCGGCCGCTTCGACGGCAAGGGCAACCGCGAGGCCTACGGGGAGATCGTCGAGTGGCTGAAGTCCGAGGGACGGGGAGAGGCATCCGTCAACTACCGCCTCCGCGACTGGCTGGTCTCCCGCCAGCGCTACTGGGGCGCGCCGATCCCGGTCGTCTACTGCGACGAGTGCGGGATCGTCCCCGTCCCCGACGACCAGCTGCCGGTCGAACTCCCCGAAGTAGAGGACTACGCCCCCCAGGGCAAAAGCCCACTCGCCGCCGCCGAGGACTGGGTCGCCACCGAGTGCCCCCGCTGCGGCGCCCCCGCCCGCCGCGAGACCGACACGATGGACACCTTCGTCGATTCCTCCTGGTACTTCATCCGTTATCTCGATCCCCAGAACGACGAAGCCGCCTGGGACCGCTCCGCCGCCGACCACTGGCTCCCCGTCGACCAGTACATCGGCGGCGTCGAGCACGCGATCCTCCACCTAATGTACGCGCGCTTCTTCACCAAGGCGCTCGCCGACATCGGACACCTCTCCGTCCAGGAGCCCTTCGCCAACCTCTTCGCCCAGGGGATGATCACCCGCGACGGCGCGAAGATGTCGAAGTCGAAGGGCAACACGGTCAGTCCCGCCGAGTACGTCGACCGTTACGGCGCCGACACCACCCGCACCTACATCTGCTTCATGGGCCCGCCCGAGCGCGGCGGCGACTGGTCCGACGAGGGGGTGGAGGGGGTCAACCGCTTCCTGGCCCGGCTCTGGCGCCTTTGCGAAGAGGTCGCGCCGCGCGACGCCGCCGAAGTCCACGCCGCCGCGGCGAGCGGCGAGGCCCGCGAGCTCCTCGCCAAGGCCCACTGGGCGATCGACAAGGTCACCCGCGACTTCCAGCGCGGCTTTCAGTTCAACACCGCGATCGCAGCCGTCATGGAGCTGGTCAACGAGGCGTACCGCGTCAAGAACTCCTTATATGGATATCCGCAGGGCGCCGCGGCGGTTCGCTTTGCCACGGCCACCGCCGCCTCCCTCATCCACCCCTTCGCGCCCCATCTCGGCGCGGAGATCTGGGAGCGGCTGAACGGCGACCGCGTTTGGGAGCAACCCTGGCCCGTAGCCGACCCGATGCTGCTGACCAGCGACACGGTGACGCTGGTCGTCCAGGTCAACGGCAAGCTGCGGGACCGGATCGAGGCCGCCACCGATGCCCCCGAAGAGGAGCTGCTCCGCCTCGCCCGCGAGAGCGAGAAGGTGAGCAGACATCTCGACGGCAAAGAAGTGGTGAAGGAAGTGGTGGTTCCCGGCAAGCTGGTCAACTTGGTGGTGCGTTAGCAGGAGATTTCCCCGCCACCGGCCCGCTTTCTGGTACAAAGCGCGCGTGCTCGTCAGGCGGCTCGAGCAGGCTCCCGTGGAGGAGTGGCACCGGCTTCGCTCCCACGTCCTGATGGACGCGGGCGAGCTTGGCTCGCGCAATATGTCGGTCACCTGGCTGGAGGTCCCGGCTGGCGCCGAGCAGACGCTCCGTTCACACGAAGAGGCGGAGCAGGTCTACATCGTCGTGCGGGGGGCGGGAACCATGTCCGTTGCCGGCGACACCCAGGGGGTGGGAGAGGGAGACCTGATCCTCGTGCCGCCCGCCACCGACCACGCGATCGCCAACGACGGCGAGGGTGAGCTGGCCTGCGTCTCGGTCCAGTCGCCGCCGGTATCCGCCGCTGAGCTGTACGGCGATCGCCTTGCCGAAGTCGCCGGCTACGACGACGAAGACTGATTTGACGCTTTTTTGACGGGCCGGTGAGGGAACCGGCCGTTTCCGCGCGCCACATGCGCGCCGCGGCCGGCCACGCTCCAGGGATGCCCGACATCTCCCGCACCCAGATCGTCGTCTACGGCGCCGTCGCCGTCGCCCTCCTGTTCGTCGGCGCGCGAGCGATTCGAGCGGAGAGCGGCAGCGGCACACCCTCGTTCGCCGAAGCCGCCTCGTCGACTTCGTCGAGAGGCTCCGACTCCCAGTCGGGCGACTTCAGCTTCAGCAGTGGCGGTGGGTCGGTCGTCGTCGATGTCGCCGGGGCGGTGCGCAACCCTGGCGTCTACAGCCTGCCTGCCGGGGCGCGGGTGAAGGACGCGATCGCCCGCGCCGGTGGGCCAAGCGGCTCCGCACTGCTGCAGGCGATCAACCGCGCCGCCCGCGTCGCTGACGGCCAGCAGATCCTCGTCCCCGAGGAGGGGCCGGGAGAGGCGCCGCTGGGCGTTGCCGGGACCGCTTCCGCGGACGGTCCGATCAGCCTCGGCGCCGCCACGATCGAGCAGCTCGACACGATCGAGGGCATCGGCCCGGTCACCGCGCAGAACATCGTCGACTTCCGCGACCAGCACGGCGGCCTCTCCTCGGTCGACCAGCTCGACCAGATCAGCGGAATCGGGCCGGCGACGATGGAGGCCCTGCGCTCCCGCCTCCAGCCCTAGCGCGCGATGTACGAGCGGCGCCTTTCCGTGCCGATCGTGCTCGGGATCGCCGGGCTGGTCGTCGTCGCCCTGCTCCACACCGCGCAGATCCGCGACCGGGCTGAGGACGCCCTCGGCCGTGGGATGCCGCCCCGCGAGGCGGAGCTGGCGCGCGGCTTCGTGCTCGGCCAGGACGACGCGATCGACGACCGGACGGTCGAGGACTTTCGCCGCTCCGGGCTCAGCCACCTGCTGGCCGTCTCCGGTCAGAACATTGTCCTACTTGGCCTGCTCGCCTCACCGCTGCTCGCCGCCTTTGGCATCCCGCTGCGCTCTCGGCTCGTCTGGATCCTGGGACTGATCGCCATCTACGTGCCGCTCGCCGGCGCCGGACCGTCGATCCAGCGCGCTGGGGTGATGGGCGCGCTGGGGTTGCTGGCGACCCTCGCCGGCCGGCGGAGATCGCGTTTCTACGCCCTGGCCTTCGGCGCGGCGGTAACGCTGGCGATCGACCCCAGCATCGCCACCGACATCGGCTGGCAGCTCAGCTTCGCGGCGGTGCTGGGGATATTCCTGCTCATCCCGCTGTGGAGGTCTGTGATCGGGTGGCAAATCGGTAGGCGCAGGTCGATCACCGTTGCTCTCATCGTCGCCGTCGAGGTGACGATCGCGGCGTCGCTGACCACCGCCCCGCTGATCGCCTTCCACTTCGGCGCGGTCTCGACCACGACGCTGGTCGCCAACCTGCTGGCGCTTCCCGCGGTCGCCCCGGCGATGTGGCTGGGGATGCTGGCGGCCGCCGCGGGCCAGGTTCCCGGCTTCCCGGTTGAGGTCATCAACGCGCTCACCGCGCCGTTGCTCGCCTACATCGCCCAGGTCGCCGCCTGGTGCGGTCGGCCGAGCTGGGCCTACGTCCACCCGAATCTGGGAATCGGCGGCGTGATCGCCTACTACGCCGCGCTCGCCGGCGCGGCGGTGCTGGCCGTGCGCTTCGCCCAGCGCCGCCGGGTCGCGGCGTTCCGGGAACAGCCGCGTGGCCGGCGCCGGGTGCGGTGGTGGCGGGGTTCCCGACCTGCATGGGGAGTTGCCTTCGGCATCGGCGTCGGGCTGGTCGCCATCGCTCTCTACAAATGTGGTGCCACCGCGCCGCCCCCGACCACCGGTCTGCGCGTCACGGTTCTCGACATCGGCCAGGGCGACTCGATCCTCTTGCAGCCGGCCGCCGCGCCACCAGTCCTGGTCGACGGGGGCCCGCGGGGCGACGACCTCGCTGGGAAGCTGCGCGCCGCCGGGGTCGACTCGCTCGCTGCCGCGATCGTCACCCACGATCAGTCCGACCACGCCGGCGGCATCGAGGAGCTGCTCGGCCAGGTCCCCGTCCAACGGCTCGTCTACGGCCGTCTCGACAGGGCCTTTCTCGGTGAAGCGAGCCGGGCCGGCGCCGCGCCGCTGCGGGTCGCCGCGGGCGACACGCTCCGCTCCGGCGCCTTGCGCCTGCGGGTCCTCTGGCCGCCCCGCGAGCTGCTCGCCGAACCGATCGCCAGCGCCGATCCCAACGCGCAGGCGTTGGTTGTCCTCGCCCGCTGGCGCGACTTCTCGATGCTGCTCACCGCCGATGCCGAAGCGGAGGCCGTGCCGATCGATCCCGGCGCCGTTGACGTGCTCAAGGTCGCCCACCACGGCAGCGACGACGCCGGTCTCGGCGCCCTGCTCGAACGCGCCGCGCCGCAGCTCGCGGTGATCTCGGTCGGAGAGGACAACTCCTACGGCCACCCGACCCCCGGCACGCTGGCGACCCTGTCCGCGCACGGGGTCGAGACCCTGCGCACCGACCGCGACGGCGCCGTCACCCTCGACGTGCACCGCGGCTCGATTCAAGTCGATGCCGACGGCTGAGCCGACCTCAACGAATTGACGAATCGATACTGGGGTTACCTCGCCTCAGCCCTATCGCCCGCAATCACCTTGACCGATGGGCTCAAAGGTGCCCCGACCAGCACAGATGCTGCCTCAGCTTTCCCACGACCACGAGGGGGGTCCGGGGCTGCTGGTCAGGATGCGCAGTACCACGACTCTTCTGCTGAGCCTGATCGCCGCGGTCGGCCTGGGGCTGGTCGCCTTCGTCTCCCAACAGGGCTGGCCGAACGTCCTCGACGGCGCCATTCCCAACCCCCCGGTCGAGTTGCGGATCTCCAAGGGCGCCGCGGTCGGCCCCTCAGCGCAGTCCCTGCCCAGTAGCCAAGCAGCGAACAGAACCGGCAAGAGGACACCCGCCTCACGTGGGGGAGCAGGCGATCAGACCGCCGACTCGGCCCTGTCCGGGTCCCGCCAGATTGCCGCGACACCAGTGCCCGCTCCAGCTCCAACAGCTACCCAGCCGGAGACCACTGCTCCAGTCCCGCAGCCCACTGCTCAATCCCCCGCCAATTCGGCGCCCGCCTCCTCTCCCGTAACCAGCAATTCGGAATCCGTCGACTCGCAGGAGGCCAACACCTCGACCAAGGCCAAGGGAAGTGAGAAGTCGTCCCCAGGCAAGAGCAAAGGTCACTCGTCGCTGAAGTCGAAGGACGCCGACTCCGGCAAGGCCGTCCCCGCACCGACGCCGGTCGTCGCTCCCCCGAAGGAAGAGCCCAGCCAGGATGAGATCGCCAAGGCCAAGGATTACGGCTACGGCGACGAGTACCCCGGGAAGTCCGGCAAGAAGCGCTAATACACTCGGAGCGTGGCCGATGGCATGCACTCGCTCTATCTGATCGCCGGCACCGACGGGGCCAAGATCGACGCGACTCGGGCCCGGCTGCGCGCCCGCGCTGAAAGCGAGGGAGGCGCCGCGGCGCTGGAGGTCTTCGAGCCAAGTGAGGGCAGAGGAGCGCCCGATCACGAGGCGCTGCTGGGCGCGATCCCGGCGATGTCCCTGACCGAGGGGCGCCGCTACCTGCTCGCCGACGGCGTCGAGCGCTGGCGCGACCGCCAGCTCGACGCGGTCGCGGCGGCGATCGCCGAGCTTCCTCCCGACCTAACTGTGGTGCTGATCGCCCGCGACCAGGCGCCGCCGAAGCTGGCCCAGGCCGTCAAGGCGGCGCGAGGCGAGGTCCATGAGTTCGAAGCCCCCAGCCTCCGGCAAATGCCGCGCACCCTGGTCGCTGAAGCGAAAGCTCGCAACTTCAGTCTCGACCCCGCCGCCGCCCGCATGCTGGTCGACCGCATGGGCGCCAACCCCATCCGTCTCGGCCACGAGCTGGACCGCTTGGCGCTCTGGGCGGGGGAGGGGGGAGAGGTGACCGCCGCCGACCTCGACGCGATGATCGCTGACACCTCCGAGGCGATCGTCTGGTCGCTGGCCGATGCCCTCCAAGCCCATGACCCCACGGCGGCCCTGACAATCGCCGAACGCCTGATCGACCAGGGCGAGAACGTCACCGGGATGATCTACGCGCTCGCCTCCCGAATGCGCCGCTCTGGCCGCACCGACCTGCGCGACGCGACCGAAGCCCTCGCCGACCTCGAAGTCTGGTGCCGCGGAGGCGCCGACTACGGCGACGAGCTGGCGCTTACGCTCGCACTGCGGCGAGCGGCTTCCGTTCCCGCCTAGTTGACCCGCCTACACACGTTGTGAACGCCTGAAAGGCCATCCGGGCCCGCCAAGAGGCTGTGGGTTCTCGAAGCTCACGACCTCAAGGAGGACCCGGATGAAGGTTCACGCTAACGCTGCCCTCGGACCAGCGGGACGACTGGCGCTGGTGGAAGCTATCGAGTCGGGGATGACGCAAAAGGCGGCAGCTGCCGCCTTTTGCGTGGCGCCGGCAACCGCCCACCGCTGGTGGCATCGCCGCCGGCAAGCCAGCGCTGAGGAACGACGCTCGGGGCGCTGGCTTCTCGACCGACCCTCGCGGCCCCACCGCAGCCCACGGTTGCTCGATGCAAAGACTCAGAGGCGGATCTGCGAGTGGCGCCTGCGCACCGGCTGGGGACCGCGGCTGGTGGCCGGCAAGGTCGGCCACCACCACTCCACCGTCTGGAAGGTTCTCGCCCGCCACGGCATATCGCGGCCCCCGAGGGCGCCGCGAGAGGAGGCCCGCCGCTACGAGTGGCCCTGCCCCGGCGACCTCCTGCACATGGATACCTCGCGCTATGCGCGCTTTGAGCGTCCAGGGCACGCGGTCACCGGAGATCGCTCGCGGTCAGAGGGGCGTTGGATGGACCCCGCCACCCGGGTCGGCTATGACTTCTGCCACGCGATAGTCGATGACCACTCGCGCTTGGCCTACGTCGAGCTGCATCCCGACGAGCGAGCCGCCACCGTCACAGCCTTCGTTGCACGAGCCCTTGAGTTCTTCGGCTCGCACGGGATCGCCGCTAAGCGCCTGATGACGGATAACGCCTTCGCCTACGCGAAGAACCGCTCTTTGCACGAGCTGCTGGCCGCCAACGACATCAAACACCTGCTCACCGCTCCCTATCGACCGCAAACCAACGGCAAGGTCGAGCGCTTCCACCAGACGATGGCGCGGGAGTGGGCCTACGGGATGGCCTACCGCTCCCACCGCCATCGAAACCGCGCCCTGCCACACTGGCTCCGCCACTACAACGAGACCAGGCCCCACAGCTCTTAAGGGACCGGCCGCCGATCAGCCGTGTTCACAACGTCCGTGGGCAGGACACCTAGTTACTTAGAGGTGCCGGCGACCAAGCTCGCGGCCCTGGACTTCTTGCGTGCCCCTGTATTGCGGTGCATTGCGCCCTTCTGTACCGCCTTGTCGATCCGCGAGATGAGCGAACGGTGCTCGATCTCGACGGCGCTCGTATCACCGCCCTCCACAGCGCTCTCCAGGCGCCGAAAGTGCGTCTTCACGGCGCTGGTCAGCAGCCGGTTCTCGGTCCGCTCGCGCTCGCTGCGCAGTATCCGCTTCTTCTGTGAGGCTATGTTGGCCATGTTTCGGGCAGCCGACTATACCGAGTGAGACCTAGCCTGGAGACCCCCGAAGCGCCCGAGACGCCGGCCCGAAGCGGCCGCATCGCCCGTTCGACCGCGTTCTTCTCGATCGCCACCGCCGCCTCCCGCATCGCCGGCCTCGTCCGCGAGATCGTCGCCGCCGGCTACTACGGCGTCAGCGGCCCGATGTCCGCCTTCACGATCGCCTTCCAGGTTCCCAACCTGGTCCGCGCCCTCTTCGCCGACGCGGCCCTGCAGCCCGCCTTCGTCCCGATCTTCACCGAGCAACTGGAGAGAAAGAACTACAGAGAGGCCTTCCGCCTCGCCTCGACCCTGCTGCTGCTGGTCACCATGGTCCTCGGCGCGATCACGGCGCTGTTCGTCCTCGTCGCGCCGGTTGTCATGCCGCTCTTCGCCCCTGGCTTCAAGGGCGAGATCCTCGACCTCACGGTCACCCTCTCCCAGGTCCTCTTCCCGATCCTCATCCTCCTGGGAATCAGCGGCGTCGTCGTCGGCATCCTCAACAGCTACGACCGCTTCGGCGCCTTCGCGATCTCGCCGCTGTTCTGGAACCTGACGATCATCCTCCTGCTGGTCGTCCTCGCGCCGATGTTCGAGGGGCAGGACCGAATCTACGCCTACGCGATCGGCATCCTCGTCGGGACCCTGGTCCAGCTCCTCATCCCCGTCTTCGACCTCCGCAACACCCCCTTCAAGTTCGGCTGGAGCTTCGACTGGCGCAACCGCGACGTGCGCCGCGTCCTGCTGCTGATGCTGCCGGTGACGATCAGCCTCGGGCTGATCAACTTCAACCTGATCATCAACAGCCTCTTCGGCACGCTGGTCAGCGACCAGGCCCCGGCGGCGATCGACAAGGCGTTCCGCATCTACCAGCTGCCGCAGGGAATCTTCTCGGTGGCGATCGCCACCGTCCTCTTCCCGACCCTCGCCCGCTTCGCCGCCCGCGGCGAGCACGACAACCTGCGCGCGACTATGGCCAACGGGATGCGGCAGATCCTCTTTGTCCTGGTGCCGGCCGCCGCCGCCATCCTCGTCCTCTCCGAGCCGATGATCCGCCTCGTCTACCAGCGCGGCGAGTTCACGCCCGAGCAGACGACTCTCGTCGCCACCGCGCTCTTCTGGTTCGCCTTCTCGCTGCCGACCAACGGCCTCTTCCTGCTGTTGACCCGCACCTTCTTCAGCCTGCAGCGACCCTGGTTGCCGACCGCGATCGCCGCCGGCAACCTCGCGGTCACCGCCCTCGCTGCGCTCGGCCTTTACCACCTGGGGGTGGGAGGCATCGTCGCCGCGACGGCGATCGCAACCGGCGCCAGCGTAATCGCCCAGTGCGTCATCCTGCGCCGCCTGCTGGGAGGGCTGGAACTGGGGAGCCTGCTCGATGTGGGCATCCGCATAACCATCGCCGCCGCCGCCCTCGCCGCGGTCAGCTTCGGCATTTGGGACGTCCTCGACAACGCCCTGGGGCGCGGCCTCGGCGGCCAGATCGCCTCGCTCGGCCTCGCCCTGGGAGCGGGGGGGCTGGTCTACCTGGGAGCGGCGAAGCTGATGAGAATCGCCGAGCTGGAGCAGATAACCCGCCTCCTGCGCCGCAACTAGATGCTCAGCCCCGGCCGCTACTTGCTGGGCGTGGCCGAACTTGGCCTCCTGGTCGGCTTCGCCTTGCTGGGAGCATCGAGCGTGCGTCGGCGCCTTCTTCCCGATTTCCCAGATGGCCCAGCCTTTCTGGCGACCGCAGTCCTTGCAGCAGCCCTCCTGATCTGGGTCGCGGAGCTGTTGGGAACGTTCGGCTTGTTCGACGCGGTGCCGTATGTCCTGGGCGTGGTGATTGCCGGAATAGGGACGTGGGCACTCAGCCGCGGGTCCTGTCGCCGGGGTGGGGCACCCTCCCTGCCCTGCGCGCTGCTCCGGGCGCCGGGATCAATCGCCCGCAGGGATGAGGCCTTGCCCTCCGCAGCCTCCGGGCAGCGGAGTCCACCCCACCCCGACACCACCCGCGGAAGAGGCGCCGTGACCCTCATCGCATTCCTCATCGCGGCCGTGGCCATCGCGCATTTCGCGGACGGCGTTCGGTTGCGGTTGAGCACGGGGATGACCGGGTTTGACTCGACCTGGTACCACGGGCCGTTCGCGGCGGGGTTCTTTCAGACGGGGAACACGTGGAACCTGCACTTCATTGCGCCGCAGTTCCTGGCCTGGTTCTACCCGGCTAATTCAGAGGTCTTCCACGCGATCGGGATGATCGCCTTCGACCGCGACATCGTTTCGCCGCTGCTCAACCTTGGCTGGTTCGTCGGTTGTCTGGTTGCGGTGTGGTGCATCGGCCGACCGTTCGGGGTCGCGTCCTTTTCGCTTGGACTGGGTGCTATCGCACTCAATGTCTCCGCCTTCGCGGACCAGGCAGGTGAGGCGCGCAACGACATCGTCGGGCTCTTCTTCCTACTCGCTGCTGTTGCGATTGTCCTGAACGCTTGGGCCACCCGTGAAAAGAGCGAGTACGGGCTTGCAACAGGCGCCCTTGTGGTCGCCGGCCTCGCGGCCGGGTTGGCCACCGGGACGAAGCTCAACTTCCTCTTACCTGCTGCTGTTCTTGTAGCTGGACTCGCGTTCGTCGCCCCGGCGGGGGCGCGATGGCGGGCCTTCGTGGTAGGTGGCCTCGCGGCCCTGGCAGGCGGCGGCTACTGGTACTTGCGCAACCTCGCCCACACCGGCAACCCACTGCCCTGGATCGACAACCTGGGTCCGATCTCCTTTCCCGCTCCGGACCAGGCACTCGGCGGCCGCGACGCCCACAGCGTGTTGGGCTACCTCACCGACGGCTCGATCTGGTCGGACTGGTTCCTGCCGGGGCTCCACGACGGCTTCGGACTCATCTGGCCGCTGCTCCTCGCAGCAGCGCTCGCCGGCCTCCTACTCTCGCTCCGCTGTTCCTTGTGGTCGGATAGCGACCACAAGGAACAGCGGAAGCGCGTTTTTGACGTGCTGGGGGTTGCGGGGCTGGCTGGGTTGGCAGTCGTCGTCACCTGGTTGGTCGCGCCGACCTCGGCCTCCGGGCCGAAAGGCATGCCGCGCGGGTTCGAGTCTGGCCTGCGCTATTTGGCACCCGCGCTTGTGCTGGGCCTGGCGCTGCTCCCTGCGGTTCTCCGTGATCGCCTCGCCAAATCTCCGCTGAGTTTGAGGTTAATTGCGAATAGCGCCACTAACCTCAAACTCGGCGGGTGGGGGCGTAGGAGCGGGGCGATTTGGGTCGGCCTAACGATTGCGGCGCTGGTCGTTGCCGCCGGCTACCCCGTGCAACGCCATTACCTGGACAAGCGCTACGCCGATCCCAGCTTCACGACTCCAGGCCTAAACGCCGCCTTCAAGTGGTCCCGCTCGATCTCCGACGCCCGCATCGCCACCACCAGTACTCGCCAGTACCCCCTCTTCGGCACCGATCTCTCCAACCATGTCGACTACATCGGCATCGAACGTCCCCATGGCGGCTTCATAGTTCCCACAACCTGCCGCACATGGCGCCGCCTCCTCAACGAAGGCGATTACAACTACGTAGTCGCCTCCCTCGACCGAACAGCGGCAGGTAAGGAGAAGTACCCCCCATCCGCCGCTTGGACTTCAGATCCAAACTCAACCCTGATACTGGACAAACCACCAACAAGGGTCTTCAAGCTCAAGGACTCCTTAGATCCATCGGCGTGTCGGTCATGACGTTTCTCGCGCAGGACCTGCGCGCCTAGCGCCATACTCCGGCACCCCGATGGACCGCATCCGCAACTTCTCGATCATCGCCCACATCGATCACGGCAAGTCGACCCTGGCCGACCGCATTCTGGAGATCACCGGGGCTGTCGACCCGAAGAAGATGCGCGCCCAGGTTCTCGACTCGATGGACCTCGAGCGCGAGCGCGGAATCACGATCAAGGCCCAGGCCGTCCGCGTCGACTATCGCGCCTCCGACGGGCAGACGTACCACCTGCACCTGATCGACACCCCCGGCCACGTCGACTTCTCTTATGAGGTCTCGCGCAGCCTTGCCGCCTGCGAAGGCGCCCTGCTCGTCGTCGACGCCGCCCAGGGGGTCGAGGCCCAGACCGTTGCCAACACCTACCTGGCGATCGAGAACGGGCTGGAGTTGATTCCCGTCATCAACAAGGTCGACCTGCCCGGCGCCGAGCCCGAGCGCGTCGCCGGCGAGATCGCCGACCTGCTCGGCAGCGACCCCGAGGACGCGCTGCGCATCTCCGCCAAGACCGGCGAGGGGGTCGTCGAAGTCCTGGAGGCGATCGTCGCCCGCATCCCGCCCCCGGAAGGCGACCCCGCCGCCCCGCCCCGCGCCCTCATCTTCGACTCCGAGTTCGACCAATACCGCGGCGTCATCGCCTACGTCCGCATGGTCGACGGCCCCTTCCACAAGCGCGAGCGGATCGTCGCGATGCAGAACGGCACCGAGGCCGACATCGACGACATCGGCTTCTTCCGGCCGCAGATGACGCCCGCCAAGGGGATGGACGCCGGCGAAGTCGGCTACGTCATCACCGGCATCAAGGACGTCGCCAAGCTACGGGTTGGCGACACGCTAACCGCCCGCGAGCGCCCCGCCGCCGGCCCCCTGGAGGGCTACCGCGAGGTGCGCCCGATGGTCTTCTGCGGCCTCTTCCCGATCGTCACCGACCGCTACGAGGATCTTCACGACGCGCTCGACAAGCTGGCCCTCAACGACGCCGCCCTCTCCTACGAGCCCGAGACCTCCGACGCTCTCGGCTTCGGCTTCCGCTGCGGCTTCCTGGGCCTCCTCCACATGGAGATCGTCCGCGAGCGCCTGGAGCGCGAGTACGACCTCGAGCTGCTCGCCACCACCCCCAACGTCCGCTACGAGGTCCACCTCACCGACGGCCGCTCGACCGAGGTCCGCAGCCCCACCGAGATGCCCGACCCGGGAATCATCGACTCGATCGAGGAGCCCTACATCCGCGCCACGATCATCGCCCCTGCCGAATATGTCGGCGCCGTCATGGAGCTCTGCCAAGCGCGCCGCGGCACCCACGTCGACATGCACTACCTCAGCCCGCAGCGGGTCCAGATCCGCTACGACCTGCCGCTCGCAGAGATCGTCCTCGACTTCTTCGACTACCTGAAGTCGAACACCCGCGGCTACGCCTCGCTCGACTACGAGCCGATCGGCAACCGCCCCGGCGACCTGGTCAAGCTCGACATCCTGCTCGCCGGCGAGAAGGTCGACGCCCTTTCGATCGTCGTCCACCGCGACTTCGCCTACGAGCAGGGAAAGCAGCTGGTCGAGCGGCTCCGCAAGACGATCCCCCGTCAGCTCTTTGACATCCCTGTGCAGGCGGCGGTCGGCTCCCGCATCCTCGCCCGCGAAACGGTCAAGGCCCTGCGCAAGGACGTCACCGCGAAGCTCTACGGCGGCGACGTCACCCGCAAGCAGAAGCTGCTCAAGAAGCAGAAAGCGGGAAAGAAGCGGATGAAGCAGGTCGGCCGCGTCGAGGTGCCGCAGGAGGCCTTCCTCGCCGTCTTGGAGATCGACGAGTAGGACCTCTACATCGATCGGTGCATAGAATCGCGCCATGGCGATCAAGACCGAAGCGATAGGCAAGAAGTGGCCCGGCGTCACCTACCAGGTGGGGCGGGAGAAGATCAGGGAGTACGCGGACGCGCTGGGTCTCGACAACCCGGTGCACTTCGACGTCGAAGCGGCGAAGGCGGCCGGCTTCCGCGACGTCGTCGCGCCCCCCATGTTCTGCGTCGTGTTCAGCGGCCGGGCGATGGCGCCGGTGCTGTTCGACCCCGCGGTGGCGATGAACTTCGCGGCGATGGTGCACGGCGGCCAGGAGTTCGAGTGGGGCGAGCCGGTCTGCTCCGGCGACGAGATCACCACCACTCCCAAGTGCCTGGAGATCTACGAGAAAGACGGCAAGGGCTTCTACGTCTTCGAGTCGGTGTCCGTCAACCAGAACGGCGACCAGGTCGTGCGCGCCATCTGGACCAACATCGTCAGGGGGGTTTGACATGGCTGAGCTGAACCAGGGCGACCAGGTCCCCGAGCTGCGGGTGACCCCGGACAAGTACCTGCCGCACCGCTACGCGGGCGCCTCCGGCGACTTCAACCCGATCCACATCGACCCCGAGTTCGCCAAGGCGGTCGGCCTCCCCAACAACATTCTGCACGGGCTCTACTCGATGGGGCTCGTCGCCCGCGCGATGACGGCGCTCGCCGACGGCGACCCGCGCTCGCTGAAGCGCCTCTCGGTGCAGTTCCGCGGCATGGGCGCGCCCGAGCAGGAGATCGTCGTCACCGGCACGGTCAAGGAGGCCGGCGACGGCAAGATGGTCGTCGACACGGTCGCCGCCCAGGGCGATAACCAGATCATCCGCAACGCCGAGGCCGAGATTCAGCTCTAGGCAGCGCCGGCGGTTCCTAGAATGGGGAGCGTGATGCTCTCCGAACGGCAAGAGCTGATTCTGCGTCTGGTCGTCGACTCGTACCTCGGGTCGGCGAAGCCGGTCTCCTCGCGGGAGATCGCGGGAAGGGCGGAGGTGAAGTGGAGCGCCTCGACGGTTCGGGCCGAGCTGGCCGCGCTCGAGGCGGCGGGATTCCTGACCCACCCCCACACCTCGGCCGGCCGCGTTCCCACCGACGCCGGCTACCGGCGCTACGTCGACATGCTGGTCGCCTCCGGCGCCCCGGCCGCCGGCACCGCCGTCGAGCTGGAGCTGTCGCGGCTGCGGCGCGAGGTCGACGACGCGATGCGGGAGACGACGACCGCGCTGGCCCAGGTCACCGATCTGATGGCGCTGGCCACCGCGCCGCCCCATGGCGAGACCCTCTATATGCACGGCATCGCGCGGCTCCTCTCCGAGGCCCACTTCGCCGACCTGCCGCGGGTCGACCGGCTGATGACCGCCCTGGAAGGGCGCGCCGACGTGCTCGGCATGCTGCGCTCGGCCCTGCGGGAGCGCTCGGTCTTCTGCTGGATCGGGGAGGAGAACCCGCAGCCGGAATTGCGCTCGGTCAGCGTCGTCGGCGCCAACTACGGGCTCGGGCGCCGCAACCTCGGCTCGGTCGGCGTGGTCGGCCCGCTGCGCATGGACTACGCCAACGCGATCGCCTCGGTCAGCGAGGCCGCGCGCGAGCTGTCGCGCTACTTCGAAACCGTCTACGACGCCTAGGCCTCCGATGCCGCGTGACTACTACGAGGTACTCGGCGTCGGGCGGGGTGCGTCGGAGACCGAGGTGAAGAAGGCGTTCCGTCAGCTGGCCCGCGAGCTGCACCCCGACGTCAACGCCCACGACCCCGCTGCGGAGGAGAAGTTCAAGCAGGCCGCGGAGGCCTACGAGGTCCTCTCCGACCCAGAACGGCGCCGCACCTACGACCGCTTCGGCCACGACGGCCTGCGTGCCGGCGGCTTCCCACCCGGCGGCGGCTTCGGCTCGATCGAGGAAATCTTCGAGGCCTTCTTCAGCGGCCAGGGAATCCGCTTCAACGTGCGCCGCGGACCGATGCGCGGCCAGGACCTGATGCACGCGGTCGAGTTGACGGCCGTAGAAGCGATGCTGGGAAAGAAGGTGACGATTCCCAGCCACGAGGGCGACCGCGAGATCGAGATCCCCGCCGGCACCCAGCACGGCACCCAGTACGCGCTGCGCGGCCACGGCCTGCCTGGCTCAAACGGAGGCCCGCCCGGCGATCTGGTCATCGTCGTCCAGGTAATCGTCCCCGCCAACCTCTCCGAGGAGCAGCGCGACATGGCAGAGAGACTGGGAGAGACCCTCGGCCCAAGAAACCTGCGCTCCAAGGACGGCGAGAGCTTCTTCAGCCGCGTCCGCCACTCCTTCTTCGGCTGAGTCCGACCGCACATATATCTTTCCCGCCGATGTTGGGAACGATCACCGGCTACAGCGTCGGGCTGTTCATCCACATTCTCGCCGTGGTGCTCGCCTTCGGCCCGACCTTCGGCTACGGCTTCTTCGTCGCCGTCGCCGAGGGAAGCGCGCCGCGCAGCGTTCCGGCGGTGCTGCGAGGTGTGCAGCAGACGGACCGCTTCCTCGTCCAGCCTGGTCTCCTCGTCGTCCTGCTCGCCGGCATCTACATGCTGGCCAAGGCCGACATCTCCGCCGGGGAGTCGTGGGTCAGCGTCGGCTTCGTTGCAATCATCGCCCTCTTCGGGCTGTCACACGGGTTCTTTCGACCGCAGACGGCGAAGGCGCTCTCACTGGCCGAGCGCGACCTCGGTTCCGGCGACACACTCAGCGACGAGTACAGCACCATCTCTCAGAGGCTCGCGACCGTCGGCAAAGTCGCCGGCCTGATCGTCGCGATCGCGATCTTCTTCATGACCGTCAAACCCTGACGGCCTTGTCCCGGGCCGCGGCCCCCCAGCTCGACGCCTCCCTGCCGATCGCCATGTTCGATTCCGGAGTCGGCGGGCTCACGGTGCTGCACGAGTGCCTGGTCTCCCTGCCCGAGGAGGACTTCGTCTACCTGGGAGACACGGCGATGTTCCCTTACGGCACCCGCGACCCCGACCGCCTCCGCGAGCGCATCCGCGGCATCGCCGAACTGCTGCTGGACGGCGGCGCCAAGCTGCTCGTAATCGCCTGCAACACGGCGACCTCTGTCGGCACCGACGTCGCCCGGGAAGTCGCCGCCGAGCGCGGCGTCGACGTCGTCCCGGTGGTCGAGCCGCAGGCCGAGATCGCCGCGGCGATCACCGACAGCGGCCGGGTCGGCGTGCTGGCGACGCCGAACACGGTGGCGAGCGGCGCCTACCGCCGGGCGCTGGAGGGCCAGGGCCGCGCCCTGGAGGTGACCGAGGTCGAAGCCCCCGACCTCGCTCCCTTCATCCAAAACGGCTCCGCCTTCGACGAGGAGACGATGGCGATGGCCCGCGCCTACTGCGCGCCGCTGAAGCGCGCCGAGGTCGACACGCTGATCCTCGGCTGCACCCACTACCCGCTGGTCGCGCCGATGCTGCAGCGCATCCTCGGCCGCGACGTGCGCCTGGTCAGCGGAGGCCACGCAGTCGCCGCCGCGGCGCAGCGCTCCCTGAAGCAGCGCGGCCTGGCCCGCGAGCCCGACGGCGAGGGCGTCTACCGCTTCCTCTGCACCGGCGACGTCGACTCCTTCCGTGAGCTGGGCACCCGCTTCCTGCAGATGCCCCTCGGCGAGGTGGAGCGGATCGAGCCGCTCGCCCCCGACCCGCCGCCGACTACCCTTTGACGGGATGAGCGTCCTCGAGCAGGTCCAGGCAGACGTGCGCACGGCGATGAAGGCCGGTGACCGCGAGCGCGCCGCGGCGCTGCGGATGGTCGTCGACTCCCTCCAGCAGGACGCGAAGCTGGGGGACGGCGACGAGACCGCGGTGCTGCAGCGGGAGCGCAAGAAGCGCCTTGAGGCGGCGGACGCCTACCACGAAGCCGGCCGCACCGAGCAGGCCGCCGCCGAGCGCTTCGAAGCTGAGCTGATCGAGTCCTACCTCCCCAAGCAGCTCTCCGACGAGGAGCTGGGCGACCTGGTCGACGCTGCGCTCGCCGAGACCGGAGCGACCGAGCAGAAGCAGATGGGCCAGGTGATGTCGGCACTGATGCCAAAGCTGGGTGGGCGGGCCGACGGCAAGCGGGTCAGCGCGGCGGTGCGAGAGAAGCTTGGCGCGTAGACAGGTAACCCTCGACAACACCGTCGCCGCTGAGTTGGCGGGCTCCGAGGACGCGGTGCTGCACGCTTTGCGCGGCCGGCTCGACTGCGACTTCCACCTGCGCGGCAATGTCCTCACTCTGGACGGGGCCAGCGGCGACGTGCAGACCGCAGCCACCGTGGTCGACGAGCTCGTCGACCTGATCGAACAGGGCCACGAGATCGCCCCGGGCACAATCGAAGCCGTCACTGGCGCCCTCGACGCCCACGAGAGCCCCGCCGAGATCCTCGAAGACGTCGTCTGGCGCCACCGCAACACCAAGGTCGCGCCGAAGACGCTCAACCAGAAGCGCTACGTCGACTCGATCCGCAACCACACGATCACCTTCGGCATCGGCCCGGCCGGCACCGGCAAGACCTTCCTCGCCGTGGCGATGGCCGCCGCCGCCCTCGCCGAGCGCCATGTCCAGCGCATCATCCTCACTCGCCCGGCGGTCGAAGCGGGCGAGCGCCTCGGCTTCCTGCCCGGCGACATCCAGGCCAAGGTCGACCCTTACCTGCGCCCCCTCTTCGACGCCCTCTACGACATGCTCGACCCCGACCGCGTCAACGGCTACTTCGAGCGCGACGTGATCGAGGTCGCCCCGCTCGCCTTCATGCGCGGCCGCACCCTCAACGACTCCTTCGTCATCCTCGACGAGGCGCAGAACACCAGCCCCGAGCAGATGAAGATGTTCTTGACGCGGCTCGGCTTCAACTCGCGGATGGTGGTGACCGGCGACATCACCCAGATCGACCTGCCGACCGATCAGCGCTCCGGTCTGATCGCCGTCCGCGACATCCTCAGCGCCGTCCAGGACATCTCCTTCGTCCACTTCGGTGGCGAGGACGTAGTCCGCCACAAGCTGGTCCAGCGCATCGTCGCCGCCTACGGCGAACACGCCGAGCGCGAGTCCGACCGCTCTCAGTGACGGTCGACCTCTCCGATGTGCCGGCTGAGCTGCGGGGCGCGATCGCGGCGGCGCTCGAGGCGGCCGGGGTAGGGGACGGGCACTTGGGAGTTGAGTTGGTTGGCGAGGAGCGGATTCGGGATTTGAACCGGGAGCATCGGGGGAGGGACGCGTCCACCGACGTGCTCGCCTTCCCGGTCGACGGCGCGGCGCCGACGCCCGGCCCGCGCGAGCTGGGCGATGTGGCGATCTGCTCCGAGCACTGCTCCGACCTCACCCAAGCCGCCGTCCACGGCGTCCTCCACCTCTGCGGCTACGACCACGAGACGGATGACGGCGAGATGCTGGCTCTCCAAGCTCAGGTGATGAAGAGGTTGGGATGACTCGCGCCGGCTTCATCGGTCTCGCCGGGCGGCCGAACGTTGGCAAGTCGACGCTGGTCAACGCGATCGTCGGCAATCGGGTGGCGATTGTCTCGGTGCGGCCGGAGACGAC
>Ga0075423_10000028_pt1 | contig 70012 bp, 69 predicted proteins | sample SoiMethybrSBSTD2_FD_80114 | JGI IMG/M metagenome (GOLD analysis project Ga0075423, IMG submission 80114) | Bulk soil microbial communities from a Populus tree surrounding site in Tennessee, USA - Soil MetaG P. TD hybrid SBSTD2 | ecosystem: Environmental > Terrestrial > Soil > Tree plantation... | reverse complement strand
CTCGCCGCCGGCGCCCGCTTCCCGCACCTCGTCGGGGACGCCGGCACCGAGGTCCGGTCCCAGCCGCTGCCACTGGCAGGTCAGCATCCGGTGGCGCTGCAGGTCGCGGAAGCCGCCGTAGTCGGAGACGATCTCGAAGCGGTAGCGCAGCGCCTCGAAGCCGCGGCCGGGACGGTGGCGGCGGTTGGCGCGCTCCCCGACCATGTCGGCAAGCAGGGCGGCGCGCTCGTCGCGGTCGAGCACGTCGACCCGGTTGCGGATCTCGGTCTCCGGCGTCGCCGATGACTCGAACAAGCAGGAGGCGAGAAGGTCCTCCTCGGTCCCGTCGACGTGGACCAGCTCGACCGAGGGGGTGGCGTCGCCGGCGCCGCGCCGGTCCAGGCCGAGGCGGGAAACCCAGCGCTCGGTCGCTTCGCGGCGGCTCTCCAGATAAGTGACCCACTCGCCGCCGCGGTCGGGCCGATCGACCCGGGAGACGAAGCTCGGCATCGTCTGCTGCAGCTCACGCAGGATCATCTCGCCGTACTCGCGCGCCTCGGGGAGGGGAGAGGCCATCAGCCGCAGCAGCAGCTGCTCGTAGGCTTGGCCCGAGGCGTATATGCCGACGTGGCTGAGGGTCGCAGCGGGCAGCAGGCCGCGGAGGAGGTCGAGCGCCTTGGCGTGGATCGAGCGCTGCCACGGTCCTTCGGGCTCGTCGTTGCCGCGCGGCCAGCGCTCGGCGGCCCAGGATTCGACCTGGCGTAGCGAGCGCGAGTAGATCGCGAACAGCTCGTCCATCGCGGCGCCGAACTCGGGCCCGAGCGCCTCGTCGCGGTAGTAGCGGTAGCCGCCCCCGGCGTCGTCGGGCAGCGGCTTGTCGTAGGGGATGTAGCGGGTCGACTGCTCGAGGTAGGCGGCGAGACGACCGCGCTGCAGGACCTTGGTGAGGATGTTCGAGACCCACTCGCAGGCGATGTGGGCGCCGCCGACCTGGGCGATCGAGTCGTCGCCGTAGCCGACGAACACTCTCTCGTAGAGCTCCGCCGCTCGGTCCCCTTCAGCGCCGTCGAAGGGCCGCTCACCGGCTGGAACGTCGGGCGCGAACTCCTCCAGGTAGAGCCGCCGCACAGTCCCGGAATACCTCGAATAGCGGGCAAAAAGCGCACCCTTGACGGTCTCCGGCAGGTTGACCAGGGCGAAGACGGGCCGGTCGAGATTGGTGAAGTGGGGAGCGAGAAGCTCCCTCTCCTCGGGGGTGAATTGCTCAACCGGGTAGCGCATCGGCTGATCGTAACCTCGCGGTCGGCGGGCCGGTCGGGGGCGGGAATGGATCAATTCAGTGGCGATGTGTGACAAGTCGCGTACGGGGTCTTGACCGTGGCCCGAGACGTGATTTACCTGCCGGGGGATGACTCGAGCAGGGAAAGGAATGGCGGCGATTGGGTGGGCGTTGGCGCTGGCAACGGCTGCCGTGGCGATGGCAAGGCCGGGGTCGCCGCCGACGGCGATCGTCTCGATGGGAGACAGCTTCATCTCTGGGGAGGGCGGTGGGCGCTACGGGGCCTCGACGGAGAATGGTTGCGACCGCTCGGCGATGGCGCCGATCCGCAGCGCTCCGATCGCGGTCGATGAGAAGGTCAACCTCGCCTGCTCGGGGGCGAAGGCGATGAACATCTGGCGAGCGGTGTCGGGCGGGAAGTCGCACCGGGGCGAGCCGCCCCAGGCCGACCAGCTGGCGGCGGTCGTCCGGCGCGCTGACGTGAGATTGATCGTGCTGACCGTCGGCGCAAACGATCTCGGCTTCGGCGCCATCGTCGCCGACTGCGCTCTCGACTGGGCGCGCAGTTCCCCCGACGATCCGCGCTACTGCCACGACGACGCCCAGCGGAGGATCGAGTCGGCGCTGCCGGCCGCGACCCGTGGCCTGCGCAAGGCGATCCGCGAGATCCGCACGGTCATGGCCGGCGCGGGCAGTGCCGGACCGACCGTTCCAAGTCACGGCGAAACCGGCACCGACGACTACCGCCTGATCGTCATGAGCTACGCGTCGCCGTTCCCGGTGGGCTCCCAGATCCGCTACCCGGAGTCCGGCTGGAGCCGCCTCACCGAGGGCGGCTGCCCCATCTGGAACGCCGACGCCGACTGGGCAAAGCGCGAAGCGCTTCCCACCATCGCCTCGATGATGCAATCGGCCGCAGCCGCTGAGGGCGCCGAGTACCTCGACCTCCAACACACCCTCGAAGGCCATGAGGTCTGCGTGAGGGGCATGGAATGGTTCCGCCGCCTCAGCTTTACCGACGGCCCGGTCCGCGAATCCCTCCATCCCAACCCGACCGGCCAGCGAGCGATCGGGCGTGTCATCGCAGCCGCCTACTACAGGCGCTATTGACGAACGATCAGGAGGCTGCGTCTGTGGTGGACGCCTCCACCAAGGCGGGGGTGCCCTTGCCGGCCCAGCTCTGAAGGAAGGCCTCGGTGTCGGCCACGTCGAGGGGATGGGCGAAGAGGAAGCCCTGCCCCGTGTCGCAGTTCTCGTCTTTGAGCAGGGAGAGCTCCTCCTCTTGCTCTATTCCCTCAGCGAAAGTCTCGATCGAGAGGGCCTTGCCGAGCTGCACAAGGGTGCGGATCAGCGTCTCGCCCTCCTTGTTGCGTCGTAGCCCCGAGATGAACGACCGGTCGATCTTCAGCGCATCGACGGAGAACCGTTGCAGATGAGCGAGGGACGAATAGCCGGTGCCGAAGTCGTCGATCGCTATATGCACGCCGAGCCGTTTGATCTCGTCAAGGCGCCGAGCCGTCTCTTCCGCATTGCGCATCAGTGTCGTTTCGGTTACCTCGATCGTCAGCGCTTCGGGGTCCAGGCCGCTGTTGGAGAGCGCCACTTTGATGTCGGCGATGATCTGATCGGTGTCGAGCTGGCGTCCGGAGACGTTGACGGCCATGCTGATCGGATACCCGGCCGCTCGCCAGGCGGCGCCCTGGGCGCAAGCCTCTTCGAGGACCCACTTACCGATCTCTACGATGAGTCCTGACTCCTCGAGCAATGGGACGAACCCGTCGGGTTGAAGGATGCCGCGTCTGGGGTGGTTCCAGCGGATCAGAGCCTCCACCCCGGTGGGGCTCATGTCGCTGAGGTTGATCGTCGGCTGATAGGCGAGGAAAAACTCATCGTTCTTGAGCGCCTCGCGCAGGTCCATCTCGAGCTCCATGCGGCGCTGTACGGTTTCCTGCATGCCGGCCTCGAACACGGTGTAGCGATTCTTACCGTCCCACTTGGCCCGGTACATCGCGATGTCCGCGTTGCGCAGGAGTTCCTCGGCCGAGACTTGCTCCCCAATCGCGATCCCGATGCTCGCTGTGATGGTCAGATTGGTCTCCCTGTCCGCTTCGAGCTTGAACGGATGCCTGAGCGCCTCGAGCAGGCGCTCGGCAACAAGCTCGGGCCCTGCCGCCAGCGAGAGTTCCTCGGAGATCACGACGAACTCGTCGCCGCCGAGACGTCCGAGTGCGTCGGCGTCGCGTATAGCGCCGTCGAGCCTTGCGGCGACTGCCTGCAGGAGCTCATCGCCTGCGCTGTGACCGAGGGTGTCGTTGATGTCCTTGAAGTTGTCGAGATCTATGGACAACGCCGCGGCGGGCGTTTGGTTGCGACGCGAGCGCGAGAGCGCCTGCTCGACACGGTCTTGGATCAGGGTGCGGTTCGGAAGGCCGGTCAAGGCGTCGTGCGTCGCCAGGAAAGCAAGCTCCTCGTCACGCTGCCGGAGCTCTTCGTCAGCTCGCTGCCGCTCGGCTTCGAAGCACTCGCACATCCGCAGGAGGCTGAACTCGAGGCTCAGTTGCAGAATGTTCAGAGCTTGGGAGAGGGCGTCGGTGGAAACGTCCAGTTGCTCAGCGGTCTCGTGCAGAACCTCAGCCATCGCATTGCGCCACCAAAAGCAGCGCCAGGTCACCTCGTCAAGCGTCGCCGCGCGGTGGACGGCCAGTTCGCCGAAGATCTCCCAGGTCTCGCGGCCGGCCTCGATGGCCACCTCCATGCCCTCCCCCGCGATCCAGCGGGCTACAGCGATCGTGGAGTTCCTGCTGATCCGTTCGAAACTGTCCTGAACCACCGCCTCGACATCGTGGTCGGGCCCAGTGGTTCGCTCGACCGTCCGGTTGAGCACATCTTCGGCTCTGATCTTCAGCGCCTCGCCGAGACGGTGCAGATCGTCTTCGGACTGGTCTGTTGGGGCGTTCGGCGGCGAGGGCACTCGCACCCCGCCGTTTTCCGTGTTGTTCGGGCGTTGGGTAGTCATTTCGAGCAAAGATCGACTCCCAATGCCCGATTCTTTAATCGAGTATTTGCATCCTTAGTCCGCGCAGTGCCTGATGCTGTCAGAAGAGAGCGGAGCCGGCGTGTTCGGCAAAGTCGACCAGCGGCTGCGGGATGATGCCGAAGAAGATCACCGCGGCGGCGGCGAGTAGGGCGGGGGCCAGGAGGTAGATGCGGCGGCCCGCTTCGGGATCGATCGGGTCGGCCTCGGGGGAAGCGCCGGCGATCGCAGGGGCGGCCGCCTCGCCCGGGCGCATCCACATCGCCGCGACCACCGGCAGGTAGTAGGCGAGGGAGATCATCGTGCCGACCGCGATGAAGACGGCGAGCCAGGTGTAATCGCCGGCGACCAGCGCCTCGATCAGGTACAGCTTGCCGATGAATCCCGCCGTCGCCGGCAGTCCGGCGAGGCCGAGCATCGCGATCGTCAGCGGCCAGGCGAGCAGCGGCCGCTCGGCGCCGAGGCCTTCGATGGCGCGGATGTCGTCGCCGTAGGCGGTCTCGCGCTCGCGGGCGACGACCACCGCGAAGGCGGCGAGGTTCATGAAGGCGTAGGCGGAGAGGTAGAAGACGAGCGCGTTGACTCCCGCTTCGGAGGCGACGACCAGGCCGCCGAGGATGTAGCCGGCCTGGGCGACGCCGGAGTAGCCGAGCAGCCGCTTCAGCGAGCTCTGCCGCAGGGCGCCGACGTTGCCGACGACGATCGAGATCGCGGCCAGCACCGCGAGCGGCGCCTGCCAGTCGCCGGACTCCGGCGCCAGCGCCACGTCGAAGAAGCGGACGAAGACGGCGAAGGCGGCCGCCTTGGTCGCCACCGCCATGAAGCCGGTGATCGGGGTGGGGGCCCCCTGGTAGACGTCGGGCGTCCACTGGTGGAAGGGGGCGATCGAGGTCTTGAAGGCGAGGCCGACCGCCGTCATCGCGATTCCGACCAGGATCAGGGGGTCGCCGAGCACTCCCTCCTTGCCGATCGTCGTGGCGATTCCGGCGAAGTCGGTCGACCCGCTGCCGCCGTAGATGAAGGCCATCCCGTAGAGCAGCGTCGCCGAGCCAAGCGAGCCGATGATCAGGTACTTCAGCCCCGACTCCAGTGATTCCTCTCGGCGCAGGTTGGTCGCGCAGAGGATGTAGAGGGGGATCGAGAGGGTCTCGATCGCGACGAAGAAGCTGACCAGGTTCTGCGCCTGGGCGAGCAGCGTCATCCCGAGGACAGAGCCGAGCAGCAGCGCGTGGTACTCGCCGGAGCCGGATTCCTCCACGGCCGGCTCGCGGATCGAGAGCAGCACGGTCGCCGCCGCCATCAGGATCGCGATCAGCGAGATCGAGATCGCCAGGTCGTCGAGCCGCAGCGCGCCGGCGACGAGGTCCACCGACTCGTTCCGCTGCCAGATCAAGAGACCCGCGGTCGTCGCCAGGGAGACGAGGGTGAGCGCCGGGGCGGTGCGCCGCAGCGGCTTGAACACCGCCGTCAGCAGGACGACGCAGACCGCCGCGGTCAGGGCCAGAACGGGCGAAAGGCCGGCGTAATCGATGTCGGGAGCGTTGAAGTTCACCGTTTCGCCAGAGTGGCTGGAGGTTGCTCGTTGCTGACTGCTGCCACCGCTTGGGTAACCGACTTATCGGTCCGCTGCAGGACCAACTGGGGGTAGAGGGCGAGGGCGAGGATGCAGAGGACGAGGGGAGCGAGGACGACGCCGTCGCGCCAGCCGATCTCCCGCGACTCGATTCCCTCCGCCTTGCGATTGTGCATCGTCCGCTGGTAGAGGCGCAGCGCGTAGTAGGCCGACATCGCGACGCCTGTGATCGCGACGAGGGCGAAGACGATCTTCGCCTGGAAGAGCCCGTTGAGAATGTAGAACTCGCCGATGAAGTTGGCCGACCCCGGCATTGCCAGGGTCGCCAGGGTGACGATCAGGAACAGCGCCGCCAGAACCGGGGCGCGCGCCGCCATCCCGCCCATTTCGCGCAGGTCCTCGGTTCCCGACCGCTCGGCGAGCAGCGCGACGATCACGAATAGCGGCGCGACGACCAGCCCGTGGTTGACCATCTGCAGGATCGCCCCGTCCGACCCGTCGGCGCGCAGGGCGAAGATCCCTGCGGTGATGAAGCCCAGCTGCGCCACCGATGAGTAGCCCGCGACCAGCCGCACGTTGGTCTGGGTAAAGGCCATCACCGAGCCGTAGAGGATCGAGGCCAGGGCGATCACCAGCACCACCTCCTGGAACTCGATCGTCGCGTCGGGGAAGAGCGGCAGCACGACGCGCAGGAAGCCGTAGGCGCCGACCTTCGCCAGCACCCCGGAGAAGACCGCCAGCGCCGGCAGCGGCGCGGCGCGGTAGGCGTCCGGCATCCAGCCGTGCAGGAGGAAGGCGGGCATCTTGACCAGGAAGGCGGCGGCGAAGAACCAGAAGATCCAGCGCTGGCTGCCCTCGCCGAGCGGTCGCTGCGCCAGCTCGGCGATCGAGAAGGTGACGTGACCGCCGTCGGCGGCGATGATCGCGGTCGCGATTGCCGCGACCAGCATCAGCAGCGAGCCGATCAGCGTGTAGACGATCATCTTCAGCGTCGCCGCCGATGCCGTCGGGCCGCCCTCGCGATCGCTTCCCCAGGCGCCGAACAGGAAGTAGAACGGCACCAGCATCAGGTCGAAGAAGAGGACGAAGAGGAGCAGGTCCTGGGCGAGGAAGGCGCCCATCGTCGCCGTCTCCCCCAGCAGCATCATCAGGAAGAAGAGGTGGGGGCGCTCCTGCTCGCGGAAGGCGGCGAAGGCGGTCCCTCCCGTCCATAGCACCGCGGTCAGCAGCACGAGGAAGACGTTGAGCCCGTCGATGCCGAGGCTGTAGTCGACGCCGAGCCCGGGGATCCACTCCACGTCGACGGTGTCCTGCAGGCCGGCGGCGCCGGAGTCGAAGCCGGCGAGCAGGGCGATCGCCAGTGCCAGCGTCACTCCAGCCCCCAGCGTGGCCCACCAGCCGGTGAGCCGCTTCGGCAGGAAGAGGCCGATCAGCCCGAAGACGAGGGGTGTCCAGAGGACCGAGTTCGTCATGAGGCGCTCAGCAGGAAGTAGAGGGCGAGGCCGGCGAAGCCGCCGATCAGGAGCAGCGCGTAGCCGCGGACGAAGCCGCTCTGCACGGTGCGGACGACGCGCCCGGCGGTTCCCACAATGTCCTCGGTGCCGGTGACGAGCCCGCCGACGACGACCCGCTCGAAGGTTCGGTTGGCGAAGCGGCCGATCGCCAGCGCCGGCCGCACCACAAGGAAGTCAATCGCCTCGTCGAAGTACCACTTGTTGACGAGCAGGGTGTAGAGCGGGCGCAGCCGCTGGATCAGGATCGCTGGGGTCGCGGGCTGCGCGACGTAGAAGAAGTAGGCGATGGCGATGCCGAGGACGGAGATTGCGCCGCCGATTCCCAGCCCGACCCAATCGGCGCTCACCGACGGCTGAATCTCACTCAGCGGTGAGTTCGCGAAGACCGGCTCGAGGAACTTACCGATTACATCGTCGACCCCCGGAATCTGCACCAGTCCGCCGACCAGGGCCAGGAAGCCCAGCACTCCCATCGCCACCTTCATCGACCACGACTGCTCGGCGATGTGGTGCTCAGCGCCGGGGAATCCGACGTCGGTGTCCTCGATCTCGCCGGTCGCCGGGTTGCGAGGCTCCTCATGGGCGACGTGGCCGGTGTCGATCAGCTCCTGCGCCTCCTTGCAGGGCACTCCGGGGAGGATCCGGAAGACGAGGCGGAAGGTGTAGATCGCGGTCAGCAGCGCGCCGACGTAGCCAAGCACGGTGAAGATCTCGTACATGCCGCCGCGGGCGGTCGCGTAGGCGAGGATCTCGTCCTTGGAGAAGAAGCCCGAGGTGCCGGGGAAGGCGGCCAGCGCCAGGCCGCCGATCAAGAGCATCGCCGAGGTGAAGCGCATCGCCTTGCCGAAGCCGCTCATCTTGTCGATGCTCTGCTCGTTCGCCATCGCGGCGATGATCGAGCCGGCCGCCATGAACAGAAGCGCCTTGAAGAAGGCGTGCGTCATCAGGTGGAACATCCCGGCGCTGTAGGCGCCGATCGAGACGCCGACCACCATGTAGCCGATCTGGCTCATCGTCGAGTAGGCGATCGCCCGCTTCAGGTCGGTCATCACCAGGGCGATCGTTCCCGCCACCAGCAGCGTTGCCAGCCCGGTGAAGGCGGCGATGTCGGCGGCGGTCGGGGCGAGGACGAACAGGGTGTGGGTGCGGGCGATCAGGTAGACGCCGGCGGTGACCATCGTCGCGGCGTGGATCAGGGCGGAGACGGGGGTCGGGCCCTCCATCGCGTCGGGAAGCCAGGTGTGAAGCGGCAGCTGCGCCGACTTGGCGAAGGCGCCGAGCAGCAGCAGCAGGCAGATCGCGGTCACGGTCCACCCGTTGGTGGCGAACACGTCGGGCGCCTTGGCGAAAACCGTGCCGTAGTCGAAGCTGCCGATCTCGCGGAAGATCAGGAAGGCGGCGAGGACGAGGCCGATGTCGCCCACGACGTTGATCACGAACGCCTTCATCCCGGCGGCGGTCGCCGTTGCCCGCCGGTACCAGAAGCTGATCAGCGCGTAGGAGGCGAAGCCGACGAAGGCCCAGCCGACGGTCAGCAGGACGAAGTTGCCGGCGAGGACGAGCAGCAGCATCGAGAAGACGAAGAAGTTGAGGTAGCTGAAGAAGCGGTGGTAGCCCTCGTCGGACTGCATGTAGCCGAACGAGTAGAGGTGGATCAGAGTCGAGACGCCGGTGACGACGAGGACCATGAAGATCGAGAGCGGGTCGACGAAGATCCCGAGCTTGATGTCGAGGCCGGCGGCGCTGGCGTAGTCCCAGAGGGAAGCGGCGTGGTGGCGCGCTTCGGGGTGCTCACCGAGCAGGTTGACCAGCGCGGCGATGCCGCAGGCGAAGGAGAGGGCGATCGCCGCGGTGCCGACGATCCCCGCGGCGCGCGCCGGGATCGTCCGGTAGCCGAGCCCGATCACTATTGAGCCGAGCAGCGGGAAGAGCAGGACCAGCCAGGCCCAGGCGGTGGCGCTCACCCGCGCAGCTCCCTCAGGTCATCGACGTTGAGCGGCAGCCTGCGGCGGAAGATCGCGACGATCAGCCCCAGGCCGACGACGACCTCGCAGGCGGCAATCACCATCACGATCAGGGCAAAGATCTGACCCTCCTGATTTCCCACCATGCGGCTGAAGGCGACCAGGGCGAGGTTGCCGGCGTTCAGCATCAGCTCGAGGCAGAGGAGGATCACCACCGGGCTGCGGCGGATCAGGATGCCGGTCGCGCCGATCGCGAAGAGAAGGGAGGAGAGGACGATGTACCACTCAGTGGTCATGCGGACTCGCCTTCCCGCTTGCGACTCGCCAGCACCACCGCTCCCACCGCCGCCAGCAACAGCAAGATCGAAGACGCCTCGAAGGGGATTAGGAAGCGCTCTAGGAGGAGGCGGCCTATTTCGGCTGGGTCGCCGAAGCCCGTTTTTACGTTGGGGCCATCGGTTCCCAGAGCCAGGAGGGAGGAGGCTAGGACGGCTATCGATAGTTCTATGAAGAGGGCGGCGCCCATCAGCGGCGCGAGGAAGCGCTGGCCGGGAATCGGCTCCCAGGCGGACTCGGCGGCGCCGCCGACGTAGGCGACGACGAAGACGTAGAGGACCATCACCGCGCCGGCGTAGACGACCACCTGGGCGGCGGCGACGAAGGCCGCGCTGAGCAGCAGGAAGAGGACCGCCAGCGAGAAGAGGTGGACGACCAGCGCCAGCACGCTGTACAGCGGGTTTCGCATTGCGACGACGCCGACCGCGCCGCCGAGGGCGCCGATCGCCGCCAGGAAGAAGAGGACCCCCTCCACTACTCGCCTTCGGCTTTCAGCGGCGTGCGCTCGAGCGACTCCGCCAGCAGCATCTCCTTGGTAAAGATCAGGTCGGAGCGGTCGTAGTCGGCCATCTCGTAGTCGTGCCCCATCGTGATCGCGTCGAAGGGGCAGGCCAGCTCGCAGTAGCCGCAGAAGATGCAGCGCGAGAGGTTGATCTCGTAGACCGCGGCGTAGCGCTCGCCGGCCGAGACGCGCTCGCCGGGGATGTTCTCCGCCGCGACGACGCGGATGCAGTCGGCTGGGCAGGCGGCGGCGCAGAGCGAGCAGCCGACGCACTTCTCCAGCCCGGTGTCCTCGAACTTGTGGAGTTTGTGGCGGCCGCGGAAGCGCGGGTAGACGGGCGTCTTCTCCTCCGGGTACTCGATCGTCAGCGGTCCCTCGACTAGCCGCGCCATCGTCGTCTTCAGCCCGCGCATGGTCTCGCGGAAGGAGCGCCAGGCGCCGCCTACCCCGCCGGGCTCGGGCCCGCGCTGGACCTCGACAACACTGTCGTCCTTCAGATACGGAAACTCGCTCATGTCGTCACCACCAGGACCGCCGTCACCAGGACGTTGAGGGTTGCCAGAGGGAGGAGCACCTTCCAGCCGAGGCTCATCAGCTGGTCGTAGCGGAGGCGCGGCAGTGTCGCGCGGATCCAGATGAAGAAGAGGACGAGCCCGAACATCTTCGCCAGCATCCAGATCGGGTCGAGCCAGCCGGGCCCGGGGCCCATCCAGCCGCCGAGAAACATCGCCGCGGCGATCCCGGATACCACGATGATCTCCATGTACTCGACCAGCAGGAAGCTGCCGAAGCGCATCCCGCCGTACTCGGTCATGTAGCCCTGGACCAGCTCGGCGTCGGCCTCGGGCAGGTCGAACGGGGCGCGGTTGGTCTCGGCGAAGCCGGCCACCATGAAGATCAGGAAGCCGACGATCTGCGGCACGATGAACCAGATCTCACCCTGGGAACGGACGATGTCGACCAGCGAGAGCGAGCCGGCCATCATGATCACCCCGAGCAGTGCCAGGCCCATCGACACCTCATAGGAGATCAGCTGCGCGGCGGAGCGCATCGCGCCGAGAAAGCTGTACTTCGACCCCGAGGCCCAGCCGCCGAGCACCAAGCCGTAGAACGCGATCGAGCCGACGGCGAAGAAGTACAAAATCCCGATCGGGACGTCGATCCCGTACAGTCCGACTCCGTCCTGGACGTCGCCGAAGGGGATGATCGCCAGGGCGAGCACGCCCGAGAGGACGGGGAGCAGCGGGCCCAAGATGAACAGGGTCGGGATCGCGTTGGCCGGGCGAAACGCCTGCTTCCCCAGGAGCTTGCCTACGTCGGCTAGGGGCTGCAGGATGCCGAATGGGCCTACCCGGTTCGGGCCGTAGCGATGCTGGAAGCGGCCGATCAGCTTCCGCTCCAGCACGGTCATCACCGGCAAGATCGCGAAGACGACGCCGAAGATGACCAGCGACTTGACGATCAGGATCCAGGTGGCTTCGACGTAGTTGGTGTCGGCGAGCGGCAGCATCAGCCGGCCACCTTCTCGATCGTCACGCTGACGGGAACACCGTTGAGCAGGCCGTTGGCGTTGTCCTGCGCCGTTCCCTCGATCATGAAGCAGGCGCCTTCTTGCATCCGCTCCTTGACCGCGACCCGCGCACGCACGCTCGTTCCGTTCTGAGACACGGCTACTTCGTCACCACTCTTGAGTCCCATGCGCTCGGCGTCTCCGGGCGAAAGCTCCACTCGTTGAGTCGGCTCAAGAAAGCGCAGCGGGGGGTTCAGTTCCGTGATTGGGCCGGTCCAGAGATCCCTGTATGTCCCCAGGGTGAGGGGCGCTGTCGGAACCCCCTCCTCACTCGCAGATCCGCGTGGGTTGGACAGGCTGTCCGCGGGCGGGGTCGGCGCGGCTTGCGCAAAACGTTCGGAGGGGGAACCGACATCGCCCTCTATGGGACGGGGGAGGGATGAAGCTGCGGGGCGGTCTTGCCAGCGGATTCCCCTACCTGCTATTTCCGTGTCGTCGATCCCGGCGTAAAAGGGAACCTCTTTAGAGAGAGCTTCGAGGGCCGTGGGCTGGGTGGCGATGCCGTTGTCGTGGCCTAGGGTCGCGGAGAGTTCTGCGAGGACGAGGAGGTTCGAGAGGACCTCGTCGGGGCGGGCGGCGCTGGGGCGGACGCGTTGGAGGCGACCGTCGGGGTGGGTGACCGTTCCGTCTTTTTCGGCGTGGGTCTCAAGCGGGAAGACGACATCGGCCTTGGCTGTCGTGGCGTTCTCGAAGAGGGAGAAGACGACTAGGTGGTCGGCTGCCGTGAGGGCGCGGTCCCAGGCTTCGGTGTCCGGGAAGTCGCGCAGGGGATCGACGCCGAAGAGGATCAGGGATTTGAGCTCGCCGGATTTGAGGGCGGCGCGGATTTCCTCGGTGCTCTTACCGACAGTCGTTTCTGCAAAGCCCGGGCCCGCGTCCGGGAGGCAGCCGACCTCGCGCAGTCCGCGGGCGTTGGTCAGCTCGGGGATCTCCAGGAGACCCGAACCGTCCTTCTCGGGGAGATCGAGAGCGGCAGCGAGGTCGAGCAGGGCGGCGCCGGCGCCTTCACCCTCGCGACCAATCCGCTCCCCCCAAACGACTACGACGCGCTCGGCACCGTGTAGCGCCTCCGTCAGCTCAGAGAGGAATGCAGCGACCCTTCCCGGCGTGTAGCGGACGACCGTCTCAGCACCGCCATCGAGGGCGGTGGGGCGGTCGGTCGCGATGGCCAGCTTGGCGCCGTTGCGGCGGATCGCCTTGCGGATTCGCAAGTCGAGGATCGGGGAGCTGTGGAGGGGGTCGGTTCCGACTACGAGGATCGCGTCGGCGTTGTCGATGTCTCGGACGCGGGCTGAGAGGTTGGGCTGGGAGAGCTGGAGCAGGGTGGAGCGGCTTGGCCCGCGGGAGGTGCGGGACTCGACGTGGGGGGAGCCCAGGGCCTCGCGCATGATGCGCTGGACCAGGTAGCCCTCCTCGTTTGAGGCGTCGCCGACTATCGCCGCTGCAGCGCCGCCCGCCGCGCGCAGGCCCTCCGCCGCCTTGGCGATCGCGTCCTCCCAGTTCGTCGCGCCGCCCCGCAGCCGCGGTCTGGTCACCCGCTCCTCCGCGCCGAACATCTCGAACCCGTAGCGCCCCCGGTCGCAGAGCCAGCCGTCGTCGACCTCGGGGTTGTCGCGGGCGATCACCCGCTTCACCTCCTCGTCGCGCACCGTGAAGCTGACATTGCACTGGCTCGGGCAGAGCGTGCAGACCGAGCCGGCCTGCTCGACGTCCCAGGGCCGGGCGCGGAAGCGGTAGGTGTAGTTGGTCAGCGCGCCGACCGGGCAGAGGTCGGTGATGTTGCCGTGGAACGGCGCCACGTAGGGCCGGTCGTCGAAGGTGCCGACGAAGGTGCGGTCGCCGCGCTCCAGCAGCTGCAGCTGCTCGTCCTCGGCGATCTCTTGGCTGAAGCGGACGCAGCGGTAGCAGAGGATGCAGCGCTCGCGGTCGATCGCGATCAGCGGACTCAGCTCGACTGGCTTCTGGAAATGGCGCTTGGGGTCGGTGAAGCGGCTCTTCCCGGGCCCCCAGCCCATCGTGATGTCCTGCAAGGGGCACTCGCCGCCTTTGTCGCAGACAGGGCAGTCGAGCGGGTGGTTGACGAGCAGGAACTCGACGACTGCGCTCTGCGCCTCTCTCACCTGGTCGGTCCGAGTGTGGACCACCATCCCGTCGCGGACCGGGGTCGAGCAGGAGGTCTGCAGCTTCGGGATCCCCTCGATCTCGACCAGGCACATGCGGCAGGCGCCCACCGGGTCCCCCAGCTTCGGCTCATAGCAGAAGACCGGGATCTCCACGTCGCCTCGCTTCGCCGCGTCGTGGAGCATCTCGCCTTCGATCGCGCGCACCTCGCGCCCGTCGACGATCAGCGTGATTTCTCTGCCGCTCATACCGAGGCCCCCAGCGTCTCCGGGACGCCCTGCACGGCTGCGATCCGGCTGACCTCGTCGAGCTGCGGCCCGGCCTCGGCGATCGTGCGCTCGAACTCGTCGCGGAACTTGCGCACCATCGCCCCCACAGGCATCGCCATCGAGTCGCCCAACACGCAGAGGCAGTTGCCGATGATGTTGTCCTGCACCGAGGCGACGATGTCGAGATCCATCGGGGTCGCCTCGCCGCGCACCACCCGTTCCAGCATCTTCACCGTCCAGTTCGTCCCCTCGCGGCAGGGAGTGCACTTGCCGCAGGACTCGTGGTGATAGAAGCGCGCGGTGCGCAGCGCCATGTGCGGGATGGACACTCGGTCGTCGGCGACGATGATCGAGCCCGAGCCCAGCATCGAGCCCGCCGCCGCCATGTCCTCGAAGCTGTAGGGGAGGTCGAGGTCCTCGGCGGTTAGGACCGGGGAGGAGGAGCCGCCGGGGTAGAAGGCCTTCACCTCGTGGCCCTCCTCAGGCCCGCCCGCCAGGTCGTAGATCAGCTCGCGGGTCGGCACGCCCAGCTCGACCTCGTAGTTGCCAGGCCGCTGCACGCACCCCGACACGGACACCACCTTGGTCCCCGGCGACTGCTCGGTGCCGAAGCCCTTGAACCACTCCGCCCCGTTGGCGACGATCCCGGGAACGTTCGAGAGCGTCTCGACGTTGTTGATCAGGGTCGGCCCGCCGTAGAGACCCTGCACCGCCGGGAAGGGAGGCTTCAGCCGCGGGTTGCCGCGCTTGCCCTCGAGCGCGTCGAGCAACGCCGTCTCCTCGCCGCAGATGTAGGCGCCGGCGCCGCGGTGCACGACCAGCTCGAGGTCGCGGTGGGTGCCGAAGATGTTCTGGCCGAGGTAGCCGGCCTCGTACGCTTCGGCCACCGCGGTGTCGAGGATGTCTCCCTGCAGGTTGTACTCGCCGCGGATGAAGATGAAGGCGTGGCCGGCGTCGGCGGCGAGCGCCGCGATCGCGATCCCCTCGATCAGCTGGTGCGGGTTCTTCTGCATCAGCTCCCGATCCTTGAACGCCCCCGGCTCGGACTCGTCGGCGTTGCAGCAGAGGTACTTGTTCATCTCTCCCCGCGGCAGGAAGGAGGCCTTTTTGCCCATCGAGAAGCCGGCCCCGCCCCGCCCGCGCAGGCCGGAGTCCTCCAGCTCCTTCAAGATCTCGTCGGCCTCCAGCTCCTTGTAGGCCTTCTCAAGAGTGGAATAGCCGCCGTATCTCCTGTAGCCGGCGAGTGTCCGCAGCTCCGGGTCGTCGGCGTGCTTCAGTAGGACGCGCGTCTCAGGCATCGGGCCCTCCCGCCAGGGGGCGCTTCGCCAGCGCCTTGTCCGGGAGCACGTCCTGCCCCGCCGCCAGCTGCTTGATCGCGGTCGCTGCGTCCCCGTTCTCCAGCGGTCCGAAGTAGCGCTCGTCGATCGAGGCCATCGGCGCGATGTCGCAAGCGCCCAGGCACTCGAACCCGGTGACGAAGACATCCTCGCCCTCGGCCGCGGCGCAGAAGGCGTCCAGCAGCTCGTCCCCGCCTCGCATCCAGCAGCTGAGGTTGGTGCAGACGGCGACCTTGTGGTTGCCGACCGGCTCGGTATGCAGCAAGTCGTAGAAGCTGGCCACCGACTCCAAATAAGCGGGAGTAACCCGCATAACCGCCGCCGCCTGTCGAATCCCCTCGGGCGTGCACCATCCGTACAACCGCTGCACCGCCCAAAGCGCAGGAATGGAGGCCGATCTCCGATCCGGGTAACGCGCCATCAAGGCTTCGATGCGCTCCCGCAACTCCGCAGGGCAATCGACCTCATGAAGCTCAGGGATCTCTTCAGGGGACCGATCCGGGACGCGTCCCTCAGTCAGGGCGGGATCGACCGGCAGGTGATTCACCTGTCCACCCCTCCCAAGATCGGATCGAGCATCCCCAGGCTGGCGATCATGTCGGCGACGTAGCCGCCGACCGACATGTCCTTGAACGCCTGCAGGTTGACGAACGAGGGGTCGCGGAAGTGCACCCGGGCAGGCTTCGCAGAGCCGTCGGCGAGGACGAAGCAGCCCAGCTCGCCGCGCGGGCCTTCGATCGAGTAGTAGGTCTCGCCGGGCGCCACCCGGTAGCCCTCGGTCACCAGCTTGAAGTGGTGGATCAGCGACTCCATCGAGGTTGGGAGCTCCGAGCGCGGCGGCAGCACGTACTTGCGGTCGTCGGCGATGAAGGGGCCCTCCGGCAGGGCGTCGAGCGCCTGCTCGACGATCCGCACCGACTCAACCATCTCGGCAAGCCGCACGCGATAGCGGTCGTAGTTGTCGCCGACGGTGCCGACCGGGATCTTGAAGTCAAGCTCGGGATATGCGAGGTAATCGAACGCCTTGCGCAGGTCCCACGGCTCGCCCGCGGCTCGCAGCAGCGGCCCGGTCACACCCAGCTCCAGCAGTCGCTCGCGCGGGACGATCCCGACCCCCTTCGTCCGCGAGAGGAAGACCTCGTTGCGGTCGAGCAGCGCCTGGTACTGGCCGACCCGCACCGGCATGTCGGCGATGAACTCGCGCAGCTTCGCCTCGAAACCGAGCGGGATGTCCTCGATCAGGCCGCCGACCTGGAAGTAGCGGGTGTGCATCCGCTGTCCTGCCGCCATCTCGAACAAGTCGAGGATCTTGTCCCGCTCGCGGAAGCAGTACCAGAGCATCGAGATCGCGCCGAGGTCGAGCGCCGTCGTTCCCAGCCAGACGAGGTGGGAGTGGATGCGGTTCAACTCGAGGAAGATCGTCCGCAGGTACTTGGCGCGGGGCGGGATCTCGAGGTCGACCAGCCGCTCGACCGCGCCGCAGAAGGCCTCCATCTGGAAGAAGTAGGAGACGTAGTCCATCCGTTCGACGAAGGGGATGACCTTCCAGTAGGGGTGCGCCTCGCAGGACTTCTCGATCCCGGTGTGCACGTAGCCGATCACCGGCTTCAGGTCCCTCACCACCTCACCCTCGAGGTCGACGACCAACCGCAGCACTCCGTGCGTCGCCGGATGGTGCGGCCCGATGTTGACCGTCATCACCTCGGTGGTGCGGTCTTCGGTCAGCGTCTCAGCCACGATCGCCCTCGTTGTATGTGAAGAGGACGGGTTCCCCGCCAACGGGGAAATCGCGCCGCTGTGGCCAGCCGACGTAGTCCTCGGGGAGGAGGATTCGAGTTAGATCGGGATGACCGTTGAAGACGATCCCGAACATGTCGTAGGCCTCGCGCTCCTGGAACTCGGCGGTGGGGAACAGTTCCACACAGGAGTCGATCTTCGGATCCTCACTCAGCATTGCCTTTACTCGCAGCCGTTCCACCCGATCGCGGTTCAGGAGTTCGTAGTGGACTCCGAAGCGGGGGGAGGCGGGGAGGTAGTCGGCGGCGTGCAGGCTGGAGAGGAACGTGTATCCCTGGCCCGGCGCGTCGCGCAACCAGCGCAGCACGCCCAGCGCCTGCGCCGAATCGACGACAAGTGCCGCCTGGCCGCGGTCGAAGCTGGTGTCGAGCACCGCGCCGGGGTGGTCCTGCTCGATCTCCCCCCGGATCAGCTCCAGCCCGGGGGCGTCAGGCATTTACCAGCTCCCGCGCAGCCTCATACGCCGCGAGCGCTTCGGCGCTCGGCGCGCTGCGCGGCCCACCGCGCGCCCACTCCTCGGTCCCGGCGGCGTTGTAACGCTGCCGCCAGCCCGGGTCGGGATTGCCCTGGATCTTGCGCTGCAGCTTGGTGAAGCCGTAGAGCACCGCCTCCGGTCGCGGTGGGCAGCCGGGGATGTGGAGGTCGATCGGCATGAACTTGTCGGCGCCCTGCACCACGGCGTAGTTGGAGAACATCCCGCCGCTGGAGGAGCAGGCGCCCATCGAGATCGCCCACTTCGGTTCCAGCATCTGGTCGTAGAGGCGGCGGACGACCGGCGCCATCTTGATCGAGACTCGGCCCGAGAGGATGATGAAGTCCGCCTGGCGCGGGGAGGCCCGCAGCGCCTCGGCGCCGAAGCGGGCCAGGTCGTAGCGGGCGGTGACGAGGGAGATCGGCGCCTCTATCGCGCAGCAGGCAAGGCCGAAGGTGAGCGGGAACATCGAGTTCGAGCGCGCCCAGTTGAGCATCTTGTCGAAGTTGGTCATCACGACCCGCTCCTCGACGTAGCGCTCCAGCTCCTCACCCTCGAGGTCGCCGCGAAGCATGTCGCGGGCGCGCAGCTGGCGGTCGCGCATCGTCTGGCGCTCTACTTCCAATCCAGCGCCCCCTTCCGCCAGACGTAGACGAAGGCGACCAGCAGCAGGATGACGAAGAGGACCAGCTCGGCGAGGACGAAGACGCTGTCGGCCCCCTTCATGATCGCCCCGACCGGGTAGAGGAAGACGACCTCGATATCGAAGAGGATGAACAGCATCGCGACGAGGTAGAAGCTGATCCCGAAACGGAAGCCGCGCGCCGCCTCGACCGGGATGCCCGACTCATACGGCGAGTCCTGGCGGCGCATCGCCGCGGTGGGCCGCTTCGGCCGCTTCGGGCCGATCACGTGGTTGAGCATCGCGAAGGCGCTCCCGACCACGAGGCCAAGGACGCCGAAGACGAGAATAGGCAGGTAGCTGTTCAGCACAGGGGACTCCGGTGTGAACCGGCGGGACACTTTGCCGCCGTCCCGACGCTCACAACCGCTGTTATACACCCACCTTGTGACAACTTGCTACATAGTGATTTTCCGCATCAGTAAGCGGAATCCCGACCCTTTAAGGCGGATATAGGATGGCCGAGGTCCACCTCGTCGTTGGCGTCTCGGTCCTGCTGCTGAACCTCGTCGCGGGGGCGCTCGGCGGCGCCGCCTGGTTTCGCAACCGGCAGTCGGTGCCCTTCTGGTACCTGCTCCGCGCCGCCCAGGCCGCGGTCTTCCTACAGGTGATGTTGGGGGGCCTGCTCGTCTTCACCGGCCACGAGGCTGCGGACGACCTCCACTACCTCTACGGCGTCCTGCCCCTCGTCGTCTCCTTCCTCGCCGAAGGCGCCCGCGCCGGCGCCGCCGAACGCGAACTGGGCGACGTCGACTTCGAGACCCTCCCCTCCGAGACCCAACAATCCCTCGCCCTTGCCATCGTCCGCCGCGAGATGGGCATCATGGCCGTCAGCTGCGGCGTCATCTTCTTCCTAGCCCTCCGCGCCGCCGGCACCAGCAGCGCCTTCTAGACGACTTCAGCGGCGGCGGCGTTGGCCGGACTTCTTGCGGCCGCGGGCTTCGAGCTTGGAGCGGGATGACTCGGCGGCGGGGACGCGCTGGAGACCGATTAGCTGGGGGATCAGCAGCTCCTCGGCGCAGCGGCGGTGCCAGTGGTGGTGGTCGGTGCCGCCTAGACGGCGGACGTACTGGACGATCGTGTGGTCGGCCCCGATCTCGACCTCGCCGTGGCAGCCGGGGCAGCGGTAGAGCTTCTGGGAGATGCCGCGGATCAGCCAGGCTTCGTCGCCCTCATCGGTCCGCCCTTTCAGACTCCAGCGGGTGCTCGGGACGTCGCCGTGCCCGCCCACAGTCGCTCAGGGGCGAGCGGCCGCTTGGCGGTCTTGGGCGATTTGGATCGCGGCGACGATGGCGAAGAGGGTGCCGGTCGCGATGTGGAAGACGCCGTCGCTCGCGTTGTTGGGAAAGGTGAAGACCCACGCCGGTTGGGTGGAGAAGAGCGCCCAGATCCCGGTGGAGATCAGCGCCGCGGCGACGTAGATCGCGTAATACAGGGCCCACTTCGGCTTCAGCGCGAAGTAGAAGGCGGGCAGGAAGAGCAGGAATCCGGAGAGCGCGTGAACGCCGTTGAAGTCGACCCACAGCACGCGTTGGGTCTGCGCGTCGTCCCCGAACGAGAAGCTCGGCTCGGCGATCAGCCCGGCCACCGACCAGAGGAGCTGCAGCGCCGCCAGGACCACGATGCCTTTCTGGGCGAAGGTCCAGGGCTCCCGCTTGGCTTGCGCGGCGACGGCCTCCATGGCCGAGGAGATTACTTAGAGCTTGAGATTGCCTATACCCCAGGACAGTCGGTTCACTCGGGAGCGTTGCCACAGGCTGCCCGAAAGATGTAGCCCTGACGGCAGGTCGTTTCCTGTTTCAGCCGTTCTTGGGCAGCTTGCAGAGCCGCTTGGTCTGTGCCGAAGTCTCTGGCGATCTTTGCCGAGAGCAGTTGGGTGCGAAGGCCGGATAGAATGTCCTGGCGGGTCATCCCCAACTGCGCGAGGCGGTTCTTGAAGGCGTTTTCGCTGAGGTGCCCTTGCTTCTTCAGGTTGGCGAGAGCGGCGTTCACCTCCTTCGCGGTGACGACTACATCCTTCTCCCCTGCCAGCTTCTCCAATTGCGCGGATTGGAGCAGTTGCGACATCACCTGGTCGCGCAGGCGGACAAAGTCCTCCTTGCACATGACCTTGAGATTGAAGTCCGCAAGCGCATTGCCCTCCCTGCGCTGGGCAGCGATGCACTTGGCGTATGACGGTGGGTCGGGCGGTACCGGCGACGCGATCAGCGGCGCCGTGCGTTGCTCCTGCTTGGTGGCGATCGCCAGGGCCCGGTCGAATTCCTTCTCTGTGACCGGCTGTCCGCCCACCGCCGCCACGGCTCCCGCCGGGACCGCCTCGTCGGTTTCCGAGTCCTCGCTGCACCCCGAGGCAAGCAGCGACAGCACCAGGACAGCGCCAAGCGCGACGCCCTGCGAGAGAGCAACCCCTGCATCGGCGGGGATTCTATGGTTCTCGTCGCGCCAGGGCGCCAAGATTTAGAGACCCTTACGTTCCAGCCAGCGGCCGGTAGGCGCCCTGGTGGAAGACCAGCGGATCTCCCTCGTTCGTCTCCACGCTTCTCACCTCGCCGGTGACGATCACGTGGTCGCCGCCAGCGATCACGTCGCGCAGCTCGCAGGCGACCCGGACCAGGGCAGCGTCGATCGCCGGCACCCCGTCGCGCTCGCTCCACGCGACTCCCGCCCACTTGTCCGCGACCGGCGCCTTGGTCGCGAAGGCGCGGGCGATCTCTTCCTGCCCCGCGTGCAGGACGTTGACCCCGAAGCGGTTGGCCGCCTGCACCGCCAGCAGCGTGCGCGATCCCCGGTCCAGGCAGGCCAGCATCAGCATCGGCTCCAGGGAGAGGGAGCTGACCGCGTTCGCGGTCGCCCCGGACGGCCCATCGGGCCCGGTCGCCGTCACCACCGTGACGCCCGTGGGCAGCATGCCTATCGCAGCGCGGAAGCGGGCGGGGTCAGGGGGACTCATGGCTGGGCCAGACAATATGATGCGCGCCGCGTGCGCCCAGTCTGGATCACATCTCTGGCCATCGCCTCTGCCCTTGGGCTAGCCGCCTGCGGCTTCGGCCAGGAGGGGATCTCGGTCTCCCAGGACGACCCCAACTACAACGGGGCGGTCCTCTTCGCCACCCACTGCTCCGGTTGCCACACGCTGAGCGCCGCCGGCACGCAGGGGACCGGCAACCGCGGCGAGCGGACGCAGGGGCCGAACCTCGATCAGCGAACCGAGACCTACGCAGATGCCCTCTTCGCGATCCAGAACGGCGGCTTCTCCGGGGCGATCATGCCCCAGAACATCGTGGTCGGCCGCGAAGCCGAGGAGTTGGCGCGCTTCGTCGCCGCCTACGCGGGGCAGGACGCCGAAACCTCGCCGCGACCCGGCGAGGCTCCCTAGCGCGGGGGCGCCATGCTGGATCTGAAGCTGATCCGCTCCGACCCTGAGCGGGTCAAGGCGGCGCTGGCCCGGCGCGGCGCCGCCCAGGAAGTCGACGAACTGCTGGCCCTAGACGCGCGCCGCCGCGAGCTGCTGCCCGAGATCGAGGGTGCCCAGGCCGAGCGCAAGTCCCTTTCCAAGCGGATTGGCGAAGTGAAACAGGGGGGAGAGGATGCGCAGGAGTTGATGGGCGAGGTCGCGGGCCTGAAGGAGAAGATCGAGTCCGGCAAGGCCGAGCTGGAGCAGGTCGACGCGGAGCTGGAGCGGATCGTCGCCTCCCTTCCCAACCTCCCCGACCCCGACGCCCCCGACGGGATGACCGAGGAGGACGCGGTCGTGATGCGCGAGGTGGGGGACCGCCCCGAGTTCGACTTCGAGCCCCGCGACCACCTGGAGATCGGCACCGAGCTTGGCCTGATCGACATCGAGTCGGCGGCGCGGCTCTCCGGCTCCCGCTTCGCCTACCTGAAGGGGGACCTGGTGCTGCTCGAGCTGGCCCTGGTCCGCTTCGCGATCGACCTGGTGCGCGCCGAGGGCCACGAGCCGGTGGTTCCCCCGGTCCTGGTCCGCGAGGAGGCCCTCTACGGGACCGGCTTCCTTCCCGGCGACCGCGACCAGATCTACGAGATCCCCAAGGACGAGCTCTTCCTGGTCGGCACATCGGAGGTCTCCCTCGCCGGCCTGCATGCCGACCAGATCCTCGACCCCGGTGCGCTGCCGCTCCGCTACGCCGGCTTCTCGACCTGCTTCCGCCGAGAGGCCGGTGCCGCCGGCCGCGACACCCGCGGCATCTTCCGCGTCCACCAGTTCGACAAGGTCGAGATGTTCTCGTTCGTCGAGCCGTCCGAGTCGGCAGCCGAGCACGAGCGGCTGCTGGCGATCGAGGAGCGCATCCTCGCCGAGCTGGAGATTCCTTACCGCGTCGTCAACGTCGCCGCCGGCGACCTCGGCGCCCCCGCCGCGAAGAAGTACGACTGCGAAGCCTGGATCCCCAGCCAGGGGCGCTACCGCGAGCTGACCTCCTGCTCCAACACGACCGACTACCAGGCGCGCCGCCTCGCCTGTAGGTATAGGCCCGCCGACGGCGAATCCCCGCAAGTGGTGCACACGCTGAACGGCACCGCGGTGGCCGTGGGAAGGACGATGATCGCGCTGATCGAGAACCGGCAGGAGCGAGACGGCGGTTTCACGCTACCCAATACTTTGCATTCCTACGGCGCCCCTGAGAGGATCGGGCCCTCACCATGAGCGCCAGCGTCCGGGAGGCCAAACGCGTCGTCCTCTGCGACGACCACGAGATCGTCCGCGAGGCGATCAAGGCGCGCATGTCCAACTCGAACATCGTCGAGATCGTCGGCGAGGCGGGCAACGGGCGCGATGTGGTCGAGGTCGTCAAGGACCTGGAGCCGGACGTCCTGATCATCGACGTCGAGCTGCCCAAACGCGACGGGATCGAAGCCACCAAGGAGGTCCTCCGGGCCCGGCCGCGCACCAAAGTGATCATCTTCACCGCCCACGCCCAGCCCGACCTGCTGGCGCTGGCGCTGCGGGCCGGCGCCTCCGGCTACGTGCTGAAGTCCGCTCCCGCGGAGGACATCGCCAAGGCGGTCAGAGCGGTGACCGGCGGCGGCACCTTCCTGGGCGGCGACTTCGCAGGCGGCAAGCCGTCGGAGGTCGAGAAGCTGCTCGACCTTTCGCCGCGCGAGCGCCAGATCCTCGAGCTGCTGGCGGAGGGGCTGCGGGTCAAAGAGATCGCCGAGCGCCTCTCCCTCAGTCCGGCGACCGTCCACACCCACGTCCGCAACGCAATTGCCAAGCTGGAGGTCGACACGCGGACCGAGGCGGTCGCCCTGGCGGTCCGCTTCAGCTATCTCGGGGCCGGCGGCACCGTCTAGTCGCCGCTCTTCTCCAGGTCGAGCGCGCAGCCGTTGATGCAGTAGCGCCGGCCGCCGCGCTCGGGAGGCCCGTCGTCGAAGACGTGCCCGAGGTGGGCGTCACAGTTCTTGCAGACGACCTCGGTACGCCGCATGAAGAGGCTGTTGTCGGGGCGCAGCTCGACGTTCTCCAGGTTGGCCGGCTCGGTGAAGCTCGGCCAGCCGGTACCCGAGTCGAACTTGGTGTCGGAGGAGAACAGCTCGGCGCCGCAGCCCACGCAGCGGTACATGCCGTTGGCCTTCTCGTCGACGTAGGGACCCGTGAAGGCGCGCTCGGTCCCGCTCTTGCGCGTCACCTTGTACTGCTCCGGCGTCAGCTGCTCGCGCCACTCCCGATCTGACTTCTTGACTTTAGGCATGGCTCCAAGGGTAGGGAGTGGGTGGGGTGGGCCGCTATCGCTGGGTGGCCAGGAGAGCGCGCCCGCGGGGTGAGATCGCCAGGGCGATCGTCGTCGCGGAGACCAGGGCCACCGCGGCGGCGACCAGGAACGCTCCCTCATAGCCGGTGAGCACGGCGGCGGCCCCGGCCAGCGGTGCGCCAAGGCCGACGCCCGCGTCGAAGAAGGCCGTGAAGGTACCTAGCGCGGTGCCGCGGCGGTTCTCTGGCACGCGGCCGACGACGATCAACGAGAGGGAGGGGTAGAGGAGGGAGAAGGCGGCACCCATCGCCAGGGCGCCGGCCAGCGCCACCGGCAGGCTGTGGGCGACCGCGATCGTCGCCAGGCCGATCGCCTCCACCAGGGCCGCCGCGGTCGCCACCCGCGCCGGCCCGATCCGGTCGGGAAGGTCGCCGCCGACCAGGCGGGTCAGCACGACCATCGTCGCGAAGGCACCGAACACCGTCGCGCCGTGGCCGACGTCGCGCGCGTCGAGGTGCAGGACGACGAAGGCGGCGACCGTCGCGTAGCCGATCGAGGCAAGGGCGAGGGCGACGCCCGGCCGCAATGCCTCGCGGGCGATCAGCGGATGGTGCTCGTGCTCGGCGACGGCCGCGGGGCGGAACGGGTCGGGAAGGCGGAAGGCCAGCAGCGCTCCCAGCAGCGGCGCCGCACCGGCGAAGATCCAGACCGCCGTGTAGCTGCTCGCGCTCAGGATCAGCTCGCCGACCAGCGGCCCGATGCTGAGCCCCGCCCAGACCGAGAGGCCGTAGAGGCCGATCACCCTCCCCCGCCGGTCAGCCGGCGCCAGGTCGACGATCCAGGCCGAGCCCGCGGTGAACACCGTTCCCTCGCCTGCGCCGAGCAGCAGCCGCGCGCCGATCAGCCCCGGCACCCCCAGCGGCAGCAGGTACATGAAGCCGCCCACCGCGACCGTGATCGAGCCGAGCAGGACCGTGAGCTTGCGGCCGCGCCGGTCGGCGAGCCGGCCTGCGAAGGGACGCAGCAGCAGACCGGTGACGGCGTAGGAGCCGACCACCACCCCGACCGCGACGTTGCCGGCGTCGAGCGGTCCGCGCACGTAGCGCGGCAACACAGGCAGGACCGCGCCGACCGCGAGCAGGCCGCAGAAGGTGACGGCGAAGATGCCGGCGAAGGCGACGCTGCGGCGGCGGGCGTCAGCCGGTGCGGTGTCCGCGGTCGCGCTCATCCGAGCAGGCCGGAGAGGTTGTCGACGACGTGGTCGGGAGGTGGGTTGGCCTGCTCGGCCTCTTCCCGGGTACTGGCGCCGGTCAGCACCAGGACAGTGACCAGGCCCGCCCGTCGCCCACCCTCGATGTCGGAGGTGAGCCGGTCGCCGACGATCGCCACCCGCTTGGCCTTCGGGATCAGCTCCAGTGCTTGCTCGAAGAGATGGGGCTCGGGCTTACCGCCCGTCTCAGCACGCTTCCCTGAGGCGGTCTCGACGGCCGCCAGGGTGGCGCCCGTGCCCGGCCAGGCGCCGCCCGGCATCGGCAGGGTCGGGTCGCGGCTGGTGCCGAACAGTGCCGCGCCGGCCTGAAGGGCGCGGGTGGCGGTCAACAGCTCGGCGTAGTCGAATTCCCTGTGAGCCGAAACCACCACTGCATCGGCAGATTGCGCCGCCTCGCCGTCAAGCAGTTTCAAACCAGCCGCCGCGACCGTCTCCTTGAAGCCGGGCGCCCCGATCACGAAGGCGGTTCCGCCAGGCCCGACCCGCTCGGCGGCCAACTGTGCGGTTACCGCCCCTCCAGTCAAGACTCGGTCGTCGGTGGTCTCGATTCCTGCATCGCGCAGGCGAGCGGCATAGTCGGAGGGCTGCTTCACGGAGTTGTTGGTGACGAAGACGATCTCCTTGCCGGCATCGATCAGCTTCGAGAGCGTCTCGACCGCACCAGGCAGGAACTCACGCCCCTCCCAGACGACCCCGTCGAGGTCGACCAGGAGTCCGTCGAATTCGTCCGCCAGCGCCATCCCGCCGCAGGCTAGTGGCTCCCCTCGCTACGGTGCTGCGGGTGAACGACTCCGACTCACAGGTAGTGAAGGCCACCGACGTGTCTCGGCGCTACGGCGAGGGAGCGGCTGCGGTCGACGCGCTGGTCGGCGTCAGCACCGGGTTCGAGCGCGACCGCTTCACTGCGATCATGGGCCCCTCGGGCTCGGGCATGTCGACCCTGATGCACATCCTCGCCGGGCTCGACAGGCCGACCTCCGGCACCGTGGCGCTCGACGGCACTGAGATCACCTCCCTCGACGACGGCGAGTTGACCAAGCTGCGCCGCGACAAGTTCGGCTTCGTCTTCCAGTTCTTCAACCTGTTGCCGGTCCTCACCGCCGAGGAGAACCTGGTGCTGCCGCTCTCGATCGCCGGCCGCAAGCCCGACCGCGACTGGCTCGAGCAGCTGATCCGCACGGTCGGCCTGGGGGATCGCCGCACCCACCGCCCCTCCGAGCTCTCCGGCGGCCAGCAGCAGCGGGTCGCGGTCGCCCGCGCCCTTGTCTCCAAACCCGCGGTCGTCTTCGCCGACGAGCCGACCGGCAACCTCGACTCGAGAGCGAGCGACGACGTCCTGCGCCTCCTGCGCCAGGCGGTCGACGACTTCGGCCAGACGGTGATCATGGTCACCCACGACCCGGCCGCCGCCGCCCACGCCGACCGCCTCATCACCCTCCGCGACGGGCGGATCGTCCACGATGAGGCGCCGGGAACCACGGACGAAGTGATCGAGCTGTTGAAGCAGGTTGGCTAGGCTCGCCGTCAAGAGCCTCTGGGCGCGCAAGGTTCGCGCCTTCACGACGACGCTGGCGGTGGTGATCGGCGTCGCCTTCGTCGCCGGCACCTACATCCTCACCGACACGACCTTCGCCGCCTTCGACGAGATCTTCAGCGACTCGCTGAAGGGAACGAACGTCGTGATCACGGCCAAGGACGAGGTCGAGCAGGACACCGGCGAGATCCCCGCCTTCGGCGCAGCCTTGCTGCCGAAGGTGCAGAGAACGCCCGGCGTGCGCCTCGCCGCCGGCGCGATCTTCACCCCGGGCGGCTTCTTCGACGACAGAGGCGAGGCGATCGGCTCCAGATTCGCGCCGAAGTTCATCTCTTCGACCCTGCCCGACGGGCTCGAGTCGCTCAACTACGTCGAAGGGCACAGACCGCGCGGGCCCGCTGTGGCCTCGATCGACCAGGCAGCCGCCGACGAGGCGGGGATCGGCATCGGCGACACGATCGAGCTCGCCGCGGTCAGCCGCGCCAAGCGCTACCGCCTGGTGGGGCTGACCAAGCTCGGCGACGCCTCCTTCGGCGGCGCCAGCATCGCGCAGGTCACCCTGCCGCAGGCGCAGAAGATCACCGGCAAGGTCGGCCGCTTCGACCAGATCTCGGTCGCCGCCGCGCCCGGCGTCTCCGCCACGACGCTGAAGCGGCGGATCGAGCGGTTCGCCCCGCCCTCGGTCCGCGTCGAGACCGCCCAGGAGAACGCCGACCGCTCCTCCGATCAGATCCGCGACAACCTCGGCTTCCTGCGCATCGCGCTGCTCGTCTTCGCCTTCGTCGCCCTCTTCGTCGGCGCCTTCCTGATCTTCAACACCTTCTCGATCACGGTCGCCCAGCGGGTCACCGAGTTCGGGATGCTGCGCACGCTTGGCGCCGCGCGCGGGCAGATCCTCAGCTCGGTTGTCGTCGAGGCGTTGGCGATCGGCCTGCTCGGTGCTCTGGTCGGCCTCGCCGGGGGCTTCGCCATCGCCAAGGGGCTGAACGCGCTCTTCGTCGCGATCGGGATCGACCTGCCGACTACCGCCCTGGTGCTGAAGGACCGCACCGTGGTCGCCGCGCTAGCGATCGGCATCGTCGTCACCCTCGTCTCCTCCTTCGTGCCCGCGCTGCGCGCCACCCGGGTGCCGCCAATCGCCGCGCTGCAGGCGCTCGAGGTGCCCACCAGCCGCCGCCGGCGCGTTGTCTACGCGGCGCTCGCTGGATTACTCGGCGTCGTCGGGCTGGCGATGGTCCTCGCCGGCCTGTTCGGCGGGGCCGGCGGTGGAGAGGCGGCCGGCCTGATGGGCGGCGGCGCGGTCGCCGTCCTCCTCGGCGTCTCCCTCTTCAGCCCGCGGCTGGTACGCCCGCTCGCCTCGATCGCCGGCTGGCCGCTGCAGCGGTTGCGCCAGCTGACCGGCCGGCTCGCGCGCGAGAACACGCAGCGCAACCCCTCCCGCACGGCCGTCACCGCAGCGGCGCTGATGATCGGGCTCGCTGTGGTCGCCTTCGTCACTGTCTTCGCCGCCGGGATCAAGGGCTCGATCGCCGGCGCGGTCAACGACAGCTTCCAGGGCGAGCTGGTGATCCAGAACAGCGACGGCTTCTCGCCGATCTCGCCCGGGGCCGCCGCGGCCGCGAGACGGGTCCCCGGCGTCGTGACGGTCTCGACCCTGCGCGCCGCACAGGCGAAGCTGCTGAACGGCGGCGGCAAGCCGCGCGTCTCGGCGCTCGGCCGCGACGCCGGCAAGGTGCTGACCATCGACTGGACCGAGGGCGGGTCGGCGACGCTGCGCGACCTCACCGACCGCGAGGTGATCGTCGACAGGGCCTTCGCCGACGACAACGGGTTCGAGCTCGGCGATCGGGTTCGCTTCCTCACTCAGATCGGCCGCAAGCCCAGCCTCAGGGTGGTTGGCGAGTTCGAAGACCGCGCCGACCTGCTCGGCGCCGCGATCGTCACCCAGCGACTGATGGCACGCCAGTTCGACCAGACCGACGACGTCTTCGACTTCGTCAAGCTGGCGCCGGGAGCGGACGCGGACGCCGTCCAGTCGCGCATCACCGACGTCATCGACCGAGCCTTTCCCACCGCCGAGGTGCTCAACCAGCAGGAGCTGAAGGACAACCAGGAGGGCCAGGTAAACCAGCTGCTCGGGTTGATCTACGCGTTGCTGGGGCTGGCGATCATCGTCTCGCTGTTCGGGATCGCCAACACGCTGGCTCTCTCGATCCACGAGCGCACCCGCGAGCTGGGGATGCTGCGCGCGATCGGCATGTCGCGCCGCCAGGTGCGGACGATGATCCGCTACGAGGCGGTGATCACGGCGCTGATCGGCGCGATCCTCGGCATGGTGCTGGGGGTGATCTTCGCGGCGCTGATCGCCCAGCCACTGAAGGACGAGGGCTTCACCCTCTCCTATCCGGTGGGAACGCTGATCGGGCTGCTGGTCTTCGCCGCGATCGCCGGAGTGATCGCCGCGATCGCCCCCGCCAGCCGCGCCTCTCGCCTCGACGTGCTTGAGGCCCTCCAATACGAATAGCCCCGCCACCCCAAGCTTCCGCTGTTTCTTATCTCCATATAGGGAGGAAAAGGAACAGCGGAACAGGCTCAGCCGTGGCGGAGCAGGCGCTTCACCGCGCCCATCAACTCATTGGTGCGTTCCGGCTGTTCCGCCTCTTCTGCCCCGACCACGCAATGGGCGGCGTGGTCGGCGAGCAATTCCAGCGCGACCTTGTCGAGCGCGGCCTGGATCGCGGTCACCTGGGTGACGACGTCGATGCAGTAGCGGTCCTCGTCGACCATCCTCTCGACCCCGCGCACCTGGCCCTCGATCCGCCGCAGCCGCTTGAGGATCGCCTCCTTGTTCTCGGTGTAGCCGTGGGTCTCGGTCACGCGAACGCCTCCGCTAGCAGCACCACGGTGCCGAAGGCGCCCGCCACCGCGGCGGCGTAGGCGACGGCCCGTACCGGTGGCCCGCCGTGGATGCCGGTTTCGTGGACGACCGCATGTCCTCTGCCGCGAGCGATCAGCCAGCGGTTGACCGGCACCGCGAAGGCCCCGGCGACAACCAGGGAGAAGGAGAGGCTGCCCCAGAACAGGATGTCGCTCAGCCCCGCATCGATCGCGCCGGGCACGAGCAGCATGATCACGTTGTCGACGACCTCCATCGTCGCGATGCTCAGCGTGTCGGAGGCGAGCGCGATGGGGATCACCGCCGACAGCACCAGCCCCGCGCGCAGCAGCGGCAGGCTGGTCAGGCTGTAGCCGAACAGGAAGGCGAGAGCGACCGCCAGGATCACTGTGCCGAAGTTGGAGAGGCCGATCGCGGTCCCGATCGCCATCCCCGCGACCTCGCCGATCGCGCACCCGGTGAGGCAGTGCAGCGTCGCGCTGATCGCCACCGCGGTCAACGCCGCCCCCTCGGTGGGCATCTCGTGGTGGTGATGTGCGTGAGCGGTTGCGTCCATGGAACTTGTTGTGAGCGCTGAGTGCGCTCGGGTTCGCTCAGTATTGTTACATACCCACAGGGGGTATCAGGACAAGCCCATGCGCAGCGCGCCCGCCACCTCGAGCATCGCCGCCCGTGCCGAGGGGCAGATCGCCGTCAGGTTGGCGAAGCCGTGGATCAGCCCCGGGTGGCGGCGCAGGGCGACGCGGACCCCCGCCGCGTGCATCCGCTCCGCGTAGGCCTCGCCTTCGTCGCGCAGCGGGTCGAAGCCGGCGGTGGTGACGTAGGCGGGGGCAAGGCCGGAGAGGTCCTCCGCGTGCAGCATCGAGACCCGCGGGTCGCGGGCGGCCCCGTTCGGCAGGTAGTGCCTCTCGAACCACTCCATGTCCGATGTGGTGAGCAGGAAGTCCTCCGCGAACAGCCGCCGCGACTCCTGCCCGCCAACCGCATCGGTGACGGGATAGATCAGCAGCTGCATCGCCGGCGCCGGCCCGCCGCCGTCGCACGCCAGCAGGCTGACCGCCGCAGCCAGGTTGCCGCCGGCGCTGTCGCCGCCCACCGCGATCCGCGCCGAGTCGGCGCCGAGCTCAGCCGCGTTCTCCACCGCCCAGCGGAAGGCGGCGAAGGAGTCTTCGACCGCGGCCGGGAAAGGATGCTCGGGCGCCAGCCGGTATTGGATCGAGAGAACGGCGACGCCGGCTTCGGCGGCCAGGAAGCGGACCGCCGAATCGTGCGTGTCGAGATCCCCGATCACCCAGCCGCCGCCGTGGAAGTAGACGAGCAATGGCTGCCCACCGCGATCGGGGGCGGGTCCGGTGTCCGGCACGACGCCGTTGCTGTCGATTCCATCCCTGCCAAGCGGCACGTAGAGCCGCGCCGGGATCGTCCCCGCCGGCCCCGGGATCTCCAGCCTCTCCACTTTGGCCATCGACCGCCGGGGCCCGGCCGTAGTCGCCGCCCCGCGCCGGTTCCTGGCCCGCGCCTGCTCCGGGCTGGTTCCCTCACGTCCGGTGATCGAAGTGTCGCCCGCCCACGCCGCCAGCCGCAGCAGCGCGTGAATGTCACCGGCCAGCGTCTGCCCATCGAGCGCCGGCGGCTCCCCAAAGACCAGCCGCTGCGGCCCCGCAGGCAGCCCGCAAACCGCCCGCAGGACCCGAAACTCCGAACTCACCGACATCCTAGGAAGCGCCGCCAAGACGCCGGCAGGCTACGCGATCAGAGCAAGCAAGCGGCTCACGACCAAAGGCCGGCCACCGGCACCGCCCACAGCCGATCCCCAAAGGGCAGCGTCTCGGCGCCGGTGTTGAGGACCACCCCGGCCTTGAAGCGCTCGCCCAGCTTGTCCCGCAGGTGGGCCAGCCCCCGGAAGTCAGACTTGTTGGGGGTTGCGCCCAGCTTCACCTCTATTCCGGCCAGCGAGCCGTCGGTGTACTCGATGACGATGTCGACTTCATGCCCGCTGGAGGTTCGGAAATGGTGCAGGCCGACATCCCGGTCCAGCCACGTCGTCTGCTTGAGGATCTCCGAAGCCACGAAGTTCTCGAACAGGGCGCCGGCCAACGAGGTTTCGTCCGCCAGAAATCGATCCTCGTCGTATCCGGTCAGCTGACAGGCCAACCCACTGTCGGGAATCCAGAGCTTGGGCTTCTTGACCGTCTGCTGGGTGAGGTTGCCGCTCCACGCAGGCGTCTGCCGGACCAAGAACAACAACTCCAGCAGGTGGAGGTAGCGGCGGACCGAGTCGCGCTTCATCTCGATCGCCCTACCCATCGCGGTCAGGTCGGTGAGGCCGCCGACTCGCGTCGCTGCGATCCGCAGCAGCCGCGGCAGCTCATCCAGCTGTCGCGCTCGCTCGGTGATGTCCCTCGCGTCGCGTTCGAGGATCATCTCGAGGTAGTTCTGGAGCCACCGAGCGCGCCTGTTCGGCTGCGACCGGGTGACCATCTCCGGGTAGCCGCCCCGAACCACTGCCTCTGCGATGGGCTTGCGGCCTATCGGCTGATCGCTGAGCTGGGGAACTCGCCCCGTGAGCAGCTCGGGGAGGAAGCCTTCTCGGCTCCTTCGAAGTTCACCCTGCGAAAGGGGCCAGAGTTGCACTCGCTCGGCTCGGCCGGTCAGCGATTCCGAGATCCGCAGCGTCGACCAGACGTTTGCGGAGCCCGTGAGGAGGAACATTCCCGCGGCGCGTCGGCCACCGTGGCGCGCCCGGTCCACGCGGCTCTTGATCGCGTCGAGGAGGGCCGGTGCCTTCTGGAACTCGTCGATGAACAGCGGCAGGTCACTCTCCTCGATGAAGCCGGTGGGGTCGGCGTTCGCGGCTTCGCGAGGGGCGGCGTCGTCCAGGGAAACCTGGCGCGCCCCGCTGGATTCGGCGATCTGCTCTGCGAGCGTGCTCTTGCCGCACTGGCGCGGCCCCACGATGACCGCGACCGGCGTGTCGGCAAGTGCCGCCGTGACCTTGGGTTCGACGTGTCGGGGGTAGAGAGGCATATCTAAAATGCGCAGTAATTATCTCATAAACGCGCAATAACTTCCCTTAAAACACGCAATAACTTTAGCCGAAACGCGCAGTTCAATCCCCAGGGGGGAGGATGTTCGAGACCCAAGGCTTGTAGTGGCATGAGACTACGAACGCAGTTCATCCCTGGCCTGGCCCTCACGATCTTCGTCTTTGGGGTCGTGACGGCGAAATCCAAAGCCACACCCGCAATCAGCGGCATCGCGAAAGCGCACCTGCACGCCCCGCGAGTCGAGTGCTCTAACCCCCGCACCCTCCATCTGACCCGCTTCGAAGATAACTCCGCTCAACTTCGTTGCGCCCACCGCATCTTGGTCCGCGTTTCGGTGCCTGGTTAGCCAAGCGATTCACGCAGGCCCTCTTGGGTTATGCTCAGTTTGATCTGAGTATTAGCCCTGGGAGGAGTCAAAGTGCATTTTGTGAAGAGTTGTCGTCTGGTTGTTCCTGTTTTGGCCCTGGCCTTGTTTGGAAGTGCAACCGCCGCGCAAGGTGCGCCGACTTCCGCGCAGCCATCGCTCGCACGTTTCTACGATCGCGACTGCTCGGACTTCGCGACGCAGGCTCAAGCGCAGCGCTTCTACAAGAGGCACAACCCGCGAAGAGATCCGCACCGTCTTGACGCCGACCGGGACGGGATCGCCTGCGAGAGCCTGCCCTAGGCGTCGGCCCCGCCGGGTTCTGCGGACCGGCGGGAGAGGGATGTCACACAGCGGGAACTGGGGGTTGCGTATACCCTGAGGGGGTAATCGTGGAGGCGGCGAGTACAACGACTGCGGTCCCGGGGCCGGTCGGCCGGCCGGTGAAGCGGCAGGTACCGCCCGGGCCGCCGCTGCCGCGGGTGGTGCAGACCGCCATCTGGTCCCGTCAGGCCAGGCGACTCCTATATTCCTGCCACGACCGCTACGGTGACATCTTCTCCCTGAAGATCGCCTATGAGGGGACGTGGGTGATGCTCGCCGACCCCGAGATGGTCAAACAGGTCTTCACTGGCGACCCGCGCGTCTTCCACGCCGGCGAGGGGAACCAGATCCTCGAGCCGGTGCTCGGCCGCAACTCCGTCCTCGTCCTCGATGAGAAGCCCCACATGAGCCAGCGCAAGCTGCTCCTGCCGCCCTTCCACGGCGCCCGCATGCAGGGCTACGAGCAGACGATGAGCGAGATCGCTGCCTGCGAGATCGACGGCTGGCCGACCGGCGTCCCCTACAAGCTGCGCCCGCGGATGCAGGCGATGACCCTGGAGATCATCCTGCGCACGGTCTTCGGGGTAAAGGAGGGCGAGAAGCTCGTCGAGCTGCGCGAAGCCCTGCGCGACTTCCTCGACCTCACCACCAATCCCCGCGTCCTTCTCCCGGTCCTCCTGATGGGCCCCAAGCGGGTCCGCCGGGTCCCCGCCTTCCGACGGCGGATCGACCGCGTCGACGAGCTGATCTACCGCGAGATCGCCGAGCGCCGCCGCGCCGGCGACCTTTCCGAGCGCGACGACATCCTCTCGATGCTGGTCGCCGCCCGCCATGAGGACGGCAGCCCGATGAGCGACGAGGAGATGCGCGACGAGCTGCTCACCCTCTTGGTCGCAGGCCACGAGACGACCGCGACTTCGCTCTCCTGGGCGGTCGAGCGCCTGGTCCGCCATCCCGACAAGCTGGGTCGCCTGCGCGAGGAGGCGAACGCAGGCGCCGACCAGTACCTGACCGCGACGATCCAGGAGACGCTCCGCCTTCGCCCCGTCATCTCGATTGTTGTCCGCCGCCTCACCGAGCCGGTTGAGATCGGCGGCTACGAGCTGCCGGCCGGCGTCTCCGTCACTCCCAGCATCTACCTGGTGCACCGCAACCCGGAGGTCTATCCCGAGCCGGACCGCTTCCTCCCCGAGCGCTTCCTCGAGAACCCGCCCGGCACCTACACCTGGATCCCCTTCGGCGGCGGCGTCCGCCGCTGCCTCGGCGCCGCCTTCGCCCAGTTCGAGATGGCGGTCGTCCTAAGCGAGCTGGTCAAGCGCCACGAGATCCACCCGGCCGACCCCAAGCCAGAACGAGTCTTCCGCCGCGCGATCACCGAGACCCCGCGCCACGACGCGACGGTGATCCTCAACTGAGCTGGCGGCTCAGCCGCAGCCGGTGTTGTTGCCGCACGACGAACACGTGTAACACGAGCCCGTGCGCTGCATCATCCCGCCGCACTGCTCGCAGGCGGGGCCGAGGTCCAGGCCGGACATCTTGGCCGGGACGACCGGCGGGGTGTCGGTGAAGGCCGCCGCTGCGGGAACGGCCTCGCCGCCGCTCGCCTTCGCCTTCTTGGCGCCCCCCCCGTTGCCGTGGCCGTTCCCACCGTTGGCCGGACCGGCGGTGTCGGTGGAGATGCCGAGCCCGAGCTGGCTGGTCTCCGCATCCTTCTTGGCCCGCACCTCCTGAGTGAGGATGCCAAGGTCCTCCAGCTCGTCGATGTCGTCGATGAAGCGGCTCGCCAGCCAGCGCATGATGTAGTCGGGCATCGATTTGGCGAACGGGATCTCCGGGTTCTGCGTCATCCCCTCCGGCTCGAAACGCATATAGCTGAACTTGCGCACGAAGACATCGAGCGGCACCCCGTACTGGAGGCCGATCGAGATCGCCGTTGCGAAGGCGTTGAGCAGCCCCCGCATCGTCGAGCCCTCCTTGCCAATGTCGGTGAGGAAGATCTCGCCCACCGACCCGTCCTCGTACTTGCCGGCCGTGATGTAGCCCTCATGGCCGGCGATCGAGAACTTGTGGGTGATCGACTCCCGCTCGCGCGGCATCCGCTTGCGGACCGGCCCGGCGACGACCTCCTCCTCGGCGCCGGCCTCCTTCTCGTCCTGCGCGTCGGTGCGCAGCGCCTGCGCCGTCTTCGAGCCGTCGCGGTAGATCGCCAGCGCCTTCAGCCCGCCCTTCCAGCCGCGCGTGTAGGCGTCGGCGATGTCCTCCACCGTGGCCGACTGCGGCAGGTTCACCGTCTTCGAGATCGCCCCGCTGATGAACGGCTGCGTCGCCGCCATCATGTCGATGTGGCCGGTGTGGGAGATCGCCCGCTCGCCGACCGCTACGTCGAAGACCGGCAGGTGCTCCTCCTTCAGCCCCGGCGCCCCGATGATCGTCCCGTTCTCGGCGATGTGGGCGTCGATCTGGTCGACCTCCGCTTCCGAGTAGCCGAGCGTCCGCAGCGCCAGCGGCACCGAGCGGTTGACGATCGTCATTTGCCCGCCGCCGACCAGCTCCTTGAACTTGACCAGCGAGAAGTCGGGCTCGATCCCGGTTGTGTCGCAGTCCATCAGGAAGCTGATCGTCCCGGTCGGCGCCAGCACCGTCGCCTGCGCGTTGCGGTAACCGTGCTCCTCACCCAACTCGACGGCTTCGTCCCAGGCCCGCTGCGCCGCCTCCAGCAGGTCGCCCTTGATCCCGGTCGGGTCGATGTCGTAGGACGCGTCGCGGTGCATCCGCATCACCCCGTTGTGGGGCTCGCGGTTGCGCTCGTACTCGTCGTAGGGCCCGGTCGCCCCCGCCGCGATCAGCGCCGACTGGCGGTAGGCCCGCCCCGTCATCAGTGCGGTGATCGCCGCGGCCACGTTGCGCCCCGCGCCGGAGTCGTAGGGGAGGCCGTCGGACATCAGCAGCGCGCCGAGGTTGGCGTAACCGAGTCCGAGCTGCCGGAAGGCGTTGGCGTTCTCGCCGATCTGCTCGGTCGGGTAGCTGGAGAAGCCGACAACGATCTCCTGCGCCAGGAAGACGATGTCGACCGCGTGCTCGAAGTCGTCGACGTCGAACGACCCGTCCTCACGGCGGAACTTCATCAGGTTGAGAGAAGCGAGGTTGCAGGCCGAGTCGTCGACGTGCATGTACTCGCTGCACGGGTTCGACGCGTTGATCCGCCCCGACTCCGGGCTGGTGTGCCAGCGGTTGATGATCGTGTCGTACTGCACGCCCGGGTCGGCGCAGCGCCAGGCCGCGTCGGCGATCTGGTTCATCAGCTCCCGCGCCGGCAGTGTTTTGGTCGCCTCACCCGTGGAGCGGGCGCGCAGGCTCCAGTCTTCACCCGCTTCTACCGCCTCCATAAACTCATCGGTCACCCGCACCGAGTTGTTCGCGTTCTGGTACTGGATCGAGGTGAAGCCCTCGCCGTCGATCGACATGTCGAAGCCGGCATCGCGCAGCGCCGCGGCCTTCTCCTCCTCCTTGGCCTTGCACCAGATGAAGTCCTCTACGTCGGGGTGGTCGACGTCGAGCACGACCATCTTCGCCGCCCGCCGCGTCTTGCCGCCGGACTTGATCGTCCCCGCCCAGGAGTCCGCGCCGCGCATGAAGCTGACCGGCCCGGAGGCGAGCCCGCCCTTGGAGAGGTGCTCGACCGAGCCGCGGATGTTCGAGAGGTTGATCCCCGACCCCGAGCCGCCGCGGAAGATCATCCCCTCCTTGGTGTTCCAGTCGAGGATCGACTCCATCGTGTCTTCGACGCTGAGGATGAAGCAGGCGCTGCACTGCGGTTTCTCCTCAAAGCCGACGTTGAACCAGACGGGGGAGTTGAAGGCCGCCTTCTGGTTGAGCAGGATCGAGGTCAGCTCAGCCTCGAAGGCGTCGGCGTCCTCGTCGCTCGCGAAGTAGCCGCCCTCGCGCCCCCAGTTGGAGATCGTCCCCGCGACCCGCCCGATCATCTGTCTCACCGAAGACTCCCGCTGCTCGCTCCCCAGCTTCCCGCGGAAGTACTTCTGGGCGACGATGTTGGTCGCGTTCTGGGACCAGCTCTTGGGGAACTCGACCCCGCGCTGCTCAAACGCCGGGTTCTCGGGATCGCCGATCACCGCATCGCGGATCTCCCACTCGATCTCGTCGAACGGGTGCACCCCCGCGCGCGAAAATCGCCGCTCGACGACCAGGCCCTTCAGACCGGTGGACTGGGTGCTGGCGGCGGTCTGGGACATCGAGCTTTCTCCTCTCGGGCGGCTTTAGGGGTGAGCTACCCAGACTCCTTAATGAACCGGACGGAACTTTGCGACGCCTCTTCCCCCAAATGCCGCAGAAATCGCGTCTTTCTCCCTCTATGGTGACAAGGCGATGATGCGGGCGAGGGCCGCCGAGGGGGCGGAATCTGCAAGGGAAGTTGCATCTGAGGCGATCGCCGCGGTCAAGCCGCGCCTGCGCGGCGTCTCCCACGAGTGGGCCTTCTTCGTCTCCCTCTTTCTCGGCGCCGCCCTGATCGTCGCCGCCAAGACCCCGGAGGCGACCCTCGCGGTTGCCATATACGCGGTCAGCCTCTCCGCCCTGCTCGGCACCAGCGCCCTCTACCACCGGGTCGACTGGTGCCGCCCCAGCGTGCGCCGCTGGATGCGCCGCCTCGACCACTCGATGATCTTCTTCCTGATCGCCGGCACCTACACGCCGTTCGCACTGCTGGTCCTCAATGGCCCGCTCGCCGACGCGATCCTCGCCGTCGTCTGGATCGGCGCGATCGCCGGCGCCGTCGTCGAGATGGTCTGGATCGAGCACCCGAAATGGGTCGCGGCGCTGATCTACATCTCCCTGGGATGGGTGGCCGCGATCGCCTTCCCGGGCCTCTGGACCTCAATGGGGATTGCGGGAACCCTGCTGGTCGCCGCCGGCGGCCTCCTCTACACGGCCGGCGCCGTCGTCTACGCGACCCAGCGCCCCAACCCCAACCCGGCGGTCTTCGGCTACCACGAGGTCTTCCACCTCTTCGTGATCGCGGCGGCCGCCGCCCACTTCGGCGCGGTCGCCTTCTTCGCCCTGCCGGCCGACTAGGCCAGCGCCGCCGCCGCGCGTTCCTTGGCGGCTTCGATCAGCGCCAGCAGGTCTCCCTCCCGGCCCTCGCGGATCAGCTCCACCGGATCGGGGTCGCCGTTGACGATCCCCTCGAAGAACTCCTTGCGGTCCTGGTAGGTGGGGAGGGTCGACTTCGACCAGCCGCGCGCGTCGTTGAGGATCACCGCCAGCCGCGCGTACTCCTCGCCGAACAGCTCGGAGATCTCCCGCTTCATCCGTTTCGCCAGGGCGGGGGAGGCGCCGGCCGTCGAGATTGCGATCGCCAGCGGGCCGCTGCGCACGATCGCCGGCAGGATGAAGTTGCAGAGCGGGGGAACGTCGACGACGTTGACCAGCATCGCCCGCCGCTCGGCGTCGTCGAAGACGGCGATGTTGACCTCGCTGTCATCGGTCGCGGCGATCACCATGAAGGGGCCCTCCAAGTCGGCCGCCCCGGCGTAGGCGCGCTTCTCCCACTCGATCGAGCCCTCCGCCGCGAGGCTCTCCAGCTCCGGGTGGGCGACCGGCGCGATCAGCGTCACGTCGGCATCGCAGGCCAGCAGCCCCTCCACCTTCTCCAGCCCGATGTCGCCGCCGCCGACCACCAGACAGCGCCGTCCTTTCAGCTTCAGGCAGGCGATGTAGAACGGCGTCTCCAGCATGTCGCGCACGCACGACTGGTCGCAGATCCCCTTGCGGAGCTGGCACACACACTCCTTGCCGGCGTAGGCCTGGGCGGGCATGCCCAAAGCCTAGTGATCCCTCGTCCGGAGTAAGAGGCGTCTCAGACTGAGTCGAGCGTCAGCCGCAGGCCCTCTTCGAGGCCGATCTCGGCGCGCCAGTCCAGCTCGCGCGCGGCGCGCGCCGGGTCGATCGAGATGCGCTGGACCTCGCCGGTGCGGGGAGGGGCGAACTCGGGCTCGAAGTCCTTGGCGCCGCCCAGCTCGCGCAGCAGCCGCGCCAGCTCCAGTACGTCGGTCTCAATGCCCGTGCCGACGTTGATCGGCCCGATCGCGTCCGACCCCGCCGCGGCCAGCGCCGCCGAGACCACGTCTCCCACATATATGTAGTCGCGGGTCTGCTTGCCGTCGCCGAACACGGTCGGCCGTTCCCCTGTCCGCAGCCGCCCGCAGAAGATCGCGATCACCCCCGCCTCGCCTAGCGGGTCCTGCCGTGGCCCGTACACGTTCCCCAGCCGCAGGCTCACTCCCGACAGCCCGTACAGGCGCTCGTACAGCGCCAGATATCCCTCCCCCGCGAACTTGCTCTGCCCGTAGGGCGCCTCCGGCGCCAGCGGCGCGTCCTCGGCGAGCGGCAGCTCCTGTCCGTCGCCCTCGCCGTAGATCGCCCCCCCGGTCGAGCTGAAGACGATCCGCCGCGCCCCTGCCTTCCGCGCGGCCTCCAGCACGTTCGCGGTGCCGCCGACGTTGATCGACGCGTCGAAGACCGGGTCCGCCACCGACCTGCGGACGTCGATCTGCGCCGCCAGGTGGAAGACGACTTCGGGCCGCACCTCACCCACCCGCGCGCTCAGCGCCTCCCCGTCGCGGATGTCCAGCTCGGCCAGCGTCGCGCCCCCCGCCAACGCCCCGTCGAGGTTCTCCCGCCGCCCGGTCGAGAGGTCATCCACCACTGTCACCTCGTCGCCTCGCGCCAGCAGCGCGTCGACCAGATTCGACCCGATGAACCCTGCCCCGCCTGTCACCAAGCACCGCATCAGCGCGCGGATCCTACGCGGATCGGCGATCGGCAGCCCGCCGGGGTCGCCGAACGCCCCTGCTACCCTCGCCGACCCATGCGGCTCATCGTCACCGAGAAGAACAACAGCGCCAAGAAGATCGCCGAGATCCTCGGCCGCGGCGGCGCCTCCAGCGACAGAACCTACAGAGTCCCCTTCTACACCTGGACCGACGCCGACGGGGGCGAGCAGATGTCGATCGGCCTCAAGGGACACGTGCTCGGCCCCGCCTTCCCCGAGGGCTACTCCAACTGGCAGAGAACCGACCTGCACGAGCTGATCGACGCCAAGCTGATCAAGGAGCCGACCGACAAAAACGTCGTCAGAGCGATCAGGAAAGTCGCCAGAGGGGCGGACGAGCTGGTGATTGCCACCGACTTCGATCGCGAGGGGGAACTGATCGGGCTCGAAGCCCTGGAGGAGATGCTCGATGCCAACCCGGCGCTCGGCTCCCGCGAGGGGGTCGACGACGGCACGCTCCGCATCAAGCGCGCCCGCTACTCCGCCCTCACCAAGGAGGAGATAGAGCGCGCCTTCTCCAATCTCGACGAGCTCTCCTACCCGCTCGCCAACGCCGGCGCCGCCCGCCAGGACATCGACCTGCTCTGGGGCGCCACCCTGACCCGCGCCGTCAGCCTCGCCACCCGCCGCTTCGGCTCCAACTTCCTCTCGGTCGGCCGCGTCCAGAGCCCCACCCTGGGGCTGATCGTCGAGCGCGAGATGGAGCGCCGCGCCCACGTCGCCAGACCCTTCTGGGAGCTGTTCGCCAAGTTCCAGCACTCCGACGGCAGCTTCGAGGCCCACCACGCGGTCGACAAGTTCTGGGAGCGCGCGGAGGTCGACACCGCCCTCGCCGGCACCTCCAGCCCCGGCACGGTCAAGTCGGTCACCGCCAGAAAGAACACCCGCCGGCCGCCGACCCCCTACAACACCACCGCCTTCACCACCGACGCCTCCAGCCGCCTCGGCATCACCCCTGCCAGCGCCATGCGCATCGCCGAGGACCTCTATATGGACGGCTTCATCTCCTACCCGCGCACCGACAACACCGTCTACCCGTCCTCGCTGCCGGTGCACGAGCTGGTCTCCTCGCTGGTGCGGATCAGAGAGTTCTCCGCCGCGTCGGGGTTGCTCGACGGCGAGCTGAGAGCCACCCGCGGCAGAAAAGAGACGACGGACCACCCTCCCATCTACCCGACCCAGGCGATCCATCCCGGCGCCCTCGAGGGTCCCAAGCGCCGTGTCTACGAGCTGGTCGTGCGCCGCTTCCTTGCCACCTTCAGCCCGCCGATGATCACCGAGTCCACCCGCGCCGACATCGAGGCCGGCTCGGAGACCTACTTCGTGCGAGGCTCGGTCGTCGTCGACCCCGGCTACGCCGGCATCTACACCTACGCCCGCTCCGCCGATGAGGAGATCCCGAAGTTGGCGGAGGGGCAGAGCCTCGACCTCGACGGCGACCCCTGGATCGTCGACAAGGAGACCCAACCGCCCTCCCGCATCTCCCAGGGCAAGTTGATCGAGATGATGGAAGAGCGTGGCCTCGGCACCAAAGCCACCCGCGCCGAGATCATCCAGAAGCTCTACGACCGCGGCTACGTCTACGCCAACCCGCCGATCCCCTCAGAGACCGGGGTTGCCATGTACGAGGCGTTCAAGAAGTACGTGCCGCGGATGGCGACCGCCGAGATGACCGCCCAGCTCGAGGCGGAGATGGACCAGATTGCCGCCGGCGAGATGACCAAGGACGGTGTCGTCGGCGACAGTCGCGACCTCCTGCACAGAACCTGGTCGGAGATCGACGAGAGCAAAGAAGATCTGGCCAAGGTCGTCTGGGCGGGGATGGACCAGGACCGCATCCTCGGCCCCTGCAAGGTCTGCGAAGAGGCCGGCCGCACCAGGGAGGACGGCTCGCCCAACATGCTGCGCATCATCCGCGCCAAAAAATCGGGCAAACGCTTCGTCGGCTGCACCGGCTGGAACGCCGACGGCGGCCCCGACTCCTGTGATCAGACCTTCCCGCTGCCTCAGCGGGGGGACGTCTTCCGGCTGGAGGAGCGCTGCAGCGTCTGCAACCGCACCCCGCGCCTCAAAGTCGTCCCCTTCCGCGGCCGCCCCTGGAACCTCTGCCTCAACGACGACTGCGAGTCGATGCAGGAGATGAAGAAACGCCGCGCCGAGCGCGAGGCGGCCAAAGCGGCGAAAGCCGCGATGGCGAAGCAGCCGTCGCCGGACGGCTCGGAGGACGGCGCCCGGCCGACCAAGTCCGACACGGGCACCCGCCGCCGCAAACGCGCTAAAGCGGCCAGCACTAAATGACATGACCCACCGGTTCCGCTGTGCCTTAGCTCCATATAAGGCAGCAAAGGAACAGCGGAGCGGGGGTTGACGTGTTTGTGTCGTTGGAAGGGATTGACGGCTCCGGCAAGAGCACGCAGGCGAAGCTGCTCGCCGAAGCGCTTGGTCCCGACACCCTGCTGATCCGCGAGCCGGGGGGGACTGACGCCGCGGAACGGATTCGCGAGTTGCTCGCCGATCCGGGGCTGGAGCTGGACCCCTTCGCCGAGTTGCTGCTCTTCTCAGCGGCCCGCGCCGACCTGATCAGTCGCATCATCCGCCCCGCCGTCGAAGCGGGCAGGAACGTCGTCGCCGATCGCTTCGCCGACTCCAGCGTCGCCTATCAAGGCGGTGCCCGCGAGCTGGGCACCAGCCACGTCCTTTCGCTCACCGACACCGTGATCGACGGCCTCTGGCCCGATCTGACGATTCTGCTGCGAGTCGACCCTGAAGTCGGCCTCGAGCGCGCCGACGGCAACGACCGCTTCGAGTCCGAGGGCCTAGACCTGCAGCGCGCCGTCGCCGACGCCTACGAGGAGATCGCGAGGATCGCGTCGGACCGAGTTGTTGTCATCGACGCCGCCGGGAGCGTCGAGCAGATCCACGAGCAAGTACTGGAGGCGGTCCGAACCGCTGAGTTTGAGATTAATCGCGATATGCGCAACTAACCTCAAACTCAGCATGGTGGCGAGCGCCTTTGACAGCCTTATCCAGCATCAGCCGCGAGCGCAGGTGGCGCTGGAGGCGGCGCTCGCGTCCGGACCTGCCCATGCCTACCTGCTCCGTGGACCGCGCGGCTCGGGCAAGCGCGCCGCGGCACGCGCCTTCGCCGCTGAGATCCTCACCATCTCCGCAGAGGACCCCGAAGACGCCCGGCGCCGCGCCCTGCTAGATCCCTCGCCCCATCCCGACCTCGTCTGGATCGCGCCCCGCGGCGCTCAGCACCTGGTCGAAGAGGTTCGCGAGCAGGTGATCCGCGCCGCCGCCTACCGCCCCTTCGAAGGCGGCAAGCGCGTCTTCGTCATCGAAGCCGCTGAGGCGTTACGCGACGAGAGCCAGAACGCCCTCCTCAAGACCCTCGAAGAGCCGCCCGACTACGCCCACCTGATCCTCCTTTCCTCCGAGCCGGAAAGACTTCTGGAGACGATCGCCTCCCGCTGCCAGCCAATCGACTTCGCCTCGTTGCCGGCCTCGGCGATCGAAGCCGATCTCGAAGGCGCCGGCGGCGATCCCACTGAGGCTTCAGCCGCAGCGCGCCTCTCCGCCGGCGACCTCGACCGCGCCCGCTTCCTGCTTGGCGAGCGGGGGAGGGAGATCCGCGCCGAAGCCGAGCGCTTCGCTTGGCGGCAGCTTCTCGACAGCGCCGAGGCGGCGGGCACCGACGCCGAAGCCGCCGCCCGCGCGGCCCTCGAGGAAGAGAGAGCCGCCGGCGTCAAACGCTCCGCCAAGGACATAGCCGACGAAGCGAAGCGCGCTGCCCGCCGCCGCCGCACCGAGGTCCTGGATCTCGGCCTTGAGCTCACCGCCTCCTGGTTCCGCGATCTCGCCGCCGTCGCCTCCGGCGCCCCCGAGGTCGCCTACAACCGCGACCGCCTGCCCCAGCTCCAATCCCAAGCCCAGGACCTCGACCCCGCCCAGCCCCGCCGCGCCGCCGAGCTCGTCCAGGACACCCGTCGCCGCCTCGACCTCAATGTCTCCGAAGAGCTAGCCCTGGAGGCTTTGTTCTTCAGGCTTGAGCGGACGGTCTCAGACGTCGTTATGCGGTGTCCTCGGTCGCCCAAATAGCGCTGCTATTCGGGCTCCCTGCGTCCTTGCCTAACAACGTCTGAGCCTCGTCTTGGCGTACTCCCGTCTAGCGCCTCTGTCCGGGCCTTCTCTAGGGCGCGTTCCTGGGCGAGCCTTGTGATCTGGGCGCTCTGGCGCGACATGATCACGCTGAAGTTGAGCGCCAGGCCCAGCAGCAACAGCAGGACGATCGAGAACAGGGCGACATTGGTGTCGCGGACGCCCATCACGTCGGCGACTACGCCCAGCAGACCCGGGAACGCCGCCCCGGCCAGCATTCCCAGGCCGGCGACGAACCAGACCACGCTGTAACGCTCCTGCAGCTTGTCGCGGCGGATCAGCTCCAGGATCATCGCCATGAAGACCAGCGCGATGACAGCCGCCAGGATCCGCGTCTGCGAGGTCAGATGGACGGCTGCGTCCTGCTTCATCGCTCGCTCGCTCCCACCCGCCGCGGCCGGAACTGCCCCACGATCAGCACGATCAGACCCTTGAAGATGAAGAACGCCGAGCGCAGCGGCGTCAGGAACGAGGTCCCGCCGGCCCGCTCCAGCATCCGCACCGGCACCTCCTCCACGCGCAGCCCCTGCCGCACCGCCAGCTGCAGCGACTCGATCTCCGCGAAGTCCGGCGAGTAGTTCTCGCTGAACAGCGCCATCACCCTCCGGTTCGCCGCCCGCATACCGCTCGTCGTGTCGGTGAAGCGCTGCCGCGTCGCCAGCGTCAGGAAGAAGCGGAACATCCCCGAGCCGATCCGCCGCGAGATCGTCGGCTTGTAGTCGCCGCTCCCCGCCTCCGCCGCCCCCGGATCCCGGTACCGCGAGCCGATGACCAGGTCGGCCCGCCCGCTCGTCACCTCCTCCAGCAGCCGCGCCACCTCCGCCGCCGGGTGCTGCCCGTCCGCGTCCAGGTGCGCGCAGAACTCATACCCCTGCCGCAGCGCGTACAGGTAGCCGGTCTGCAACGCCGCCCCCAATCCCTGGTTGAAGGGAAGGGAGGCCACCACCGCGCCGGCCTCTTGCGCTCGCGCCGCGGTCCCGTCGCCGGAGCCGTCGTCGACCACCAACACGTCCGCCTCGGACAGATGCCGCCGCACATCGCCGATCACCTCGGCGACCGAGCCCTCCTCATTCCAGGCGGGAATGAACACCAGCGTGCGCATCCACGAATTCTCCCACGCACGCCCGCCGCCACTTCCGCCTCCCGCGCACCGCACTCCCGCCCACGCACGACTCACGCACAGGCGCCTGCCTGCTTTGTGTTAGTAAACCTTCATGAGCCGGATCGGGATACGGATCGGCATGCGCGTCTGGCTGACCGGCGCCTTCGCCGCGGTCAGCCTCATCACGGCCTTCGCCGTCTACCTCTTCGGCGACAATCGCCGCGCCCTCTTCATCGCGGTGGGGGGCGGCGTCATCGCCGGCCTGCTGATCGCCATCGCCATCGCCCAACGCGTCAAACGCCTCGCCCGCGCCGCCGGCGAGATGGCGGTCGGCTCCTTCGACGCCCCGCTCAGCGTCTCCGGACCCGACGAGATCGGCGACCTCGCCCGCGCGCTCGACTCGATGCGCGCCTCTCTCAAGGAGAGCTTCGGCGTCCTCACCGCCGACCGAAACAAGCTCGCCGCGATCTTCGACGGGCTCACCGACGCCGTGATGGTCGTCGACGACGGCGGCAGTGTCCGCTTCTCCAACAGCGCCGCCGCCGAGCTCCTGGACCACTCCGGCCGCCCCTCCGGCGCTCTGCTACCCCACCTGCGCCGTGCCTCTGAGGTCGGCTTCGCCGCTCACCCGGCGCTGCGGATCGGAGACCGCGCCTACTCGATGCAGGCCCGGGCCCTCCCCGACGAGCGCGCCGTCCTCGCCGTTGTCCGCGATCGCACCGACGAGATGCGCCGCGAGTTCGCCGAAGCCGACTTCGTCTCCAATGCCGCCCACGAGCTGCGCAACCCGCTGGCCGGCATCTCCGGCGCGATCGAGGTGCTCCAGGGCGGCGCCAAGGATGACCCAAGAGCCCGCGAGCACTTCCTAGCCCGTCTCGCCGACGACGCCGAGCGGATGAACCGGCTCACCCAGGCCCTGCTCACCCTCGCCCGAGTCGAGTCGCTGGGGGCGGGGGAGACCGAGATCGTCGACGTTCCCGTCGCCGTCCGCGACGTCGTCGCCGCGGTCGAAGCCCCCAAACACGTCGACCTCAACGTCGAAGTCGAGCCCGACCTCGCCGCCGAGGGCGACCCCACCCTGCTGCGCCAGGTCCTCATCGGCCTGCTCACCAACGCCTTCAAGAACACGCCGCCCCCCGGGAGCGTTACGGTTCGCGGCCGATGCGATGGCGACGGGGGGGTCGTCTTGGAAGTGATCGACACAGGAACCGGGATCCCAAAAGCCGAAATCGAGCGCGTCTTCGAGCGCTTCTACCGCCGCAGCGAGTCCCGCCAGCAGGAGGGGTTCGGTCTCGGCCTCGCCATCGCCCGCCGCATGGTCAGCGTCATGGGCGGCGAGATCGGCGCCGACTCCGTCGAGGGAGAGGGGAGCACCTTCTGGGTCCGCCTCCCGGTCGCCCAACCCAGCCCCACGCCGGTCGCATGATGATCGCGCTCCGCTGTTCCTTAGCTCCATATAACGCAGCAAAGGAACAGCGGAAGGGAGGGAGATGAGCAGCGGGCGCATCCTGATCGCCGACGACGAGCCCACCGTCCGCGACTCGGTCGGCTACGCGCTCGCCCAGGAGGGATTCGAGGTCACCGCCGCCGCCGACGGCGACGAGGCCTCCTCCAAGCTAGGCGACGGCATCCCCTACGACCTGCTGATCCTGGACATCATGATGCCCGGGCCTTCCGGCCTCGACATCTGCCGCGACGTCCGCTCTCGCAGCGCCGTTCCCATCATCGTCCTCACCGCCAAGGACGCCGAGGTCGACAAGGTCGTGGGACTGGAGGTCGGCGCCGACGACTACGTCACCAAGCCCTTCTCCGTCCGCGAGCTGCTCGGCCGCGTCCGCGCCCAGCTGCGCCGCCGCGAGCTCGATCGCTCGCCCCTCGCCCACGCGGTGAAGATCGAGTCCGGGCCGGTCGCCATCGACCTCGTTCGTCACATCGCCACCGTCCGCGGCGAGCCGGTCAACCTCACCCGCTCCGAGTTCCAGCTGCTGCGTCTCCTGGTCGGCCGCCCCGGCGAGGTCTTCCCCCGCCGCAAGATCATGGAGGAGCTGTGGCAGACCGAGTTCGACGGCGACGAGCGGGCCTGCGACGTCCACATCTCCAACCTCCGCCAGAAGGTGGAGCGTGATCCCCAGCGCCCGGAGCTGGTCCTCACCGTGCGCGGTGTCGGCTACAAGTTCAGCGGGGAGGGCTGAGCGATGTTCCTGACAAACTTTTTGGGAACCATTTATATCTAGGAAATCGGGTATCTCCCTTTCCTGATGGCATTGGCTCTACCGCAAAACGGCGAATCGAATGCGCGTCCGCGCTCCCTGCCTCTCACGCCCGAAGAGGAGGAACGGCTCTGCGAGGTCATCCAGGCGGGGACGGATGAGTTACTGAGGCGGGTCGCCGCCGCCTACGCCGCCGAGGACACCTGGCGCGACCGGCTGCGCGCCGTCGCCTACACCATGCTGCGCTTCCTCCAGGAGGACCCCGAGCGCGCCCGCACCATGACCGTCGAGGTGCTCTCGGTCGGTGGCAGTGCCCAGCTGATCCGCGACCAGGGCATGGCGGCTCTGATCGAGCTGATCGACCAGGGCCGCCAGGAGCTCCCCGACCCAGATTCGATGACCCGCGCCACCGCCGAGGCGATCGGCGGCGGCATCTACAACCGCATGCATGTCGTGATTGAGGCCGGTGAGGCCGCCTCCCTCGATCGCATGGTTCCCGAGCTGATGTACACCGCCGTGTTCCCCTATCTGGGAACCGAGGTGGCTATGGAAGAGCTCAGCATTCCACCACCAAAGGAGTTTCAAACACCCCCGCCCGATCTCTAGGTACTCTTAGCGTAGATGGCGCGGGAGATCAGGGAAGCGCCGCCGTCGGAGGACCATGTCGTCTTGGGCCCGCTGCCCGCGGGACGTCATAGGTTCACCCGCGAGCAGGTCCGTCATAACCAGCGCGAGCGGCTGATCGCCGGCCTTGCCGTGGCCGTTGCCGAGCGCGGCTATCCCGCCACCACGCTGGCCGACATCACTCGCGCGGCCTCCGTCTCCCGCCGCGTCTTCTACGAGAACTTCGAGAGCAAGGACGAGTGCTTCCTCGCCGCCTTCGACATCGTCGTCGCCCACCTAAATGAGCTGATGGGGGAGGCCGCCGCTCCCTATGAGGGGGACTGGCCTCGCCAGGTCGTCGCCGCGATGCGCGCCCAGTTGGACTTCCTTGCCGCCGAGCCGGACCTGGCACGGCTCTGCATGGTCGAGGCGCTGAGTGCCGGTCCTCCCGTGGCTGAGCGCTACCGCGAGGTCGTTCGCGGCTTCATCCCCATGCTGCGCGGTGGGCGCGCGCAGCGCGATGGCGGGCGGCCGCTTCCCGACTCCACCGAGGATTCGCTGCTGGGGTCGTTGGCCTCGATGATCGGCCGCCAGGTCGCTGCCGGCGGAGTCGAGCGCCTGCCGGCGCTGCTGCCGGACCTCGCTGAGTTTGTCCTCACCCCATACCTGGGAGCCGAGGAGGCCCACCGCCTCGCTCGCGAGTCGCCGACGCGGGAGAGAACGGCGGCATGACCGGAACTGCTCCGCGCCCTCTGCGTCCGCTGCCCGGGCAGGCCGCCCGCACGCCGCCCGGTGAGGAGCCGGTAACGCGCGCCCAGGCGCTCGACGACCAGCGCCGCCGCATTCTGCGCGCCACTGGCGAGCTGGTCGGCAAGCGCGGCTACCACGGCACCACGCTGGAGCTGATTGTGCGCCGCGCCCGCGTCGGCTACACGACTTTCTACAGAGTCTTCCCGGACAAGGAGGCAGCCTTCCTGTCCTTCTTTGACGCGTCGGCGACGCGGGCTGGGCGCCGCATGAGCGAGGCGGTCGCTGGGGAGGATGGCCCCTGGCCTGCTCAGGTAGCGGCGGCGCTGGGCGCCCTCTTCAACGAGATTTCCGCCGAGCCGATCCTGGCCCGCGCCTGCCTGGTGGAGGTGCTGACCGCGGGCCCCACCGCGGTCGCCCACTACGAGAAGGCGCTGAAGAACCTTCACCCGATCCTTCGCTCCGGTCGTCGCTTCAACCCGCGCGCCGCCGAGCTGCCCGAAACTCTCGAGGACACCCTGGCCGGGGGCATGCTCTGGATCCCCTATCAGCGCCTGGTCGCGGGCGAGGCGGAGCGCATCCCCCAGCTGCTGCCCGAGACGTTGGAGTTCGTCCTCACCCCGTATTTGGGAGAGGCGGAAGCGGTGCGGGTCGTGGAGGAGATGGGAGCCGGGGGCGGTTCTATTTCTTCACCGCTACCGTCAGCCTCATTCTCGTCGGGTGGATCGTGCAGATGAAGCGGTAGGTGCCCGGCGTCTCGAAGACGCGCTTGAAGCGGGCGTTGGTTACGGCGGTGGTCCTGGTCGAGTAGGAGCCCCTTTTCTTTAGGCCCCTGGGCCCTTTCTTCAGGTGCACGTCGTGGGGCGCGTAGTTGGTGGGCGCCCAGACCCACTTGACCGAACCGCCCTTCCGGATCGTCACCGCGTCGGGGGCGAAGTGGAAGTCGGCGACGGTGACGATCTTGGGTTTCGGCGTCGCATAGGCCCTGCGTTTCCGAGCTGCGGGACACGTCAACTCGCCGGGCAGGGGCGCAACCTCAACCGGCTTGTACTTCTTGAAAGCCGGGTGCGATGCGACCCGCCTCACCCAGGAGCACTGCTGGTTCTGCGGCGGGGTCTTCCCCGTGTAGCCGAGGATGGTGGAGGGATTGCTGGTGTCGCTGAGGATCACCTGCAGCCCGGCCTCCAAGTTGAGGCTCTCCACCTGGTCGCTCAGCACAGTCGGCTGCGGGCAAACGGGATAGATCGCACCGAGCGACACTTTGCCGCTGCCGGGCGCGAAGCTCGCGCCGGCGCTGTTCCCGGCCCAACAGTTGCCGCCCCCGGTCGCGTCGTTCAAGAAGTCGAACTCCCCGTTGGGGTCGGCGCCGCCGCGTCCCATCGCGTTGTCGATGATCCGGTTGTTGATGTTCTTGGCGTCGTCGCCCACGTTCGCGACGAAGCCCTCTCCCGGCCCCGAAAACGACGCGACGCCCCACTTGTAGTTGCCGAACACGTTGTTGTCGCGGACGACATTGTGGTCGCCCCCGTAGAGGACGATCCCGACCCCGGTGGGGTAGTTGACCGTCGTCCCGGCCAGCTCCCCAAGGCCCTCCGAGACCGTTCTGAACGCTGAGCCCGCCAGAAAGTAGTTGTAGTTGTTCCAGAACACATCGTTGCCTTTGATGACGTTCCAGCCGTTCGGCTCGAAGGCCTCGCTGTCGAGCGTGTTCGGCGCGATCCCGGCGCCATTGTTGTAGAAGGCCGACTCGACGATCTTCACGTACTTCGAGTTGGTGCCCGAGTAGCCGAGCACGTTCTCGTAGCTGCGGTCGTCCTTCAGCAGCGTCCACTCCGGCTTGCGCTGACACGGCTGCGGGGCGGCGCCGTGGTTGGTCCAGTTGCGTCTGTCGCACGGCGTCTCCCCGATGTAGAACCCCGAGTCGCCGTGGCGGAAGGCAGCTGAGTCGGTCATCTTGCCCCCCAGGCAGCCCTTGGCGAAGAGGCCGTAGGAGCGATTGTTGGAGGCGAGCAGGTTGTCCATCGTGAAGCCGTTGCAGCGCTGGCCGCTCGACGCCGAGGCGTGCACGAAGAAGCCGTTGGCCTTGTAGTTGCGCGCCCACATGTTCCTCAGCACGAGCCCGTCGACGTCGATCGCTTCGATCCCGTTTTGGGCGGCGCCCAGCTCCCCCTTCGCGCCCCGCCCCTCGAGAATCGCCTTGCGCCGGTTCTTCTTCGTTCCCTCGATCGTCAGGCCGTCGAAGTCCTTGCCGGCGAGCGTACCGTCGACGACGACCCCCTCCACGTACTTGCCGGGCTTTACCGCGACCCTGACCTTGACCCCGCGGTTCTTCCCCCTGTCCTTGAAGGCGCCGGCCGCGTTCACCGCCCTCTGGATCGTGCGGAACTTGCAGCCGTGCTTGCAGACCGTGAAGACCCTTCTCTTGGGAGCGGCCTGGGCGCTGCCGGGGAGGACGACGCAAAGAGCGAGGACAAGAACAGGGAGTGCAAACCTGAACCTCATCTCCCCTCGATTGTAGGAAGAGCCGACGCCCGGACTTGAACCGGGGACCCCTTCATTACGAGTGAAGTGCTCTACCAACTGAGCTACGCCGGCGGGCTGGCTCCCATTCTAAGAGCGAGTGCCGCCGGCTGAAGGTCGCCGCAGATGGGGCAATCCGGCTCCGGCGTCACCGGTTCGCGGCACACCTCCATCGTGCGCAGGTCGTAGATGTGGGCGACGCCGAGGGTGGAGGGTCGCGCTAGGCCGGTGAGGTGGTGCATCACCTCCAGCCCGATCTGGCTGCCGATCAATCCGCAGGCCGGGCCCAACGTGGCGGCGGGGGAGGGCTGCGCGCGGCGCTGTTCGACGGCGACGTCGAACAGCGGGTAGGAGCGCCGGTAGGCGGTTTCCTGGCAAGTGAAGCAGCCGGTCTCGCCGGGCACGTACAGCGGCCCGACCCGGGCGATCGGCGGGAAGTGGCTCATCGTGATGTAGGGGATGCCGGCCGCGAAGCAGGCCGAGTTGGCCCAGCGCTCGACGTCGTGCGCGGGCCAGTCGGCCGCGTCGACCACGAAGTCGTAGCCGTCGATCGCGTCCGCGATCTCGGCTTCCGATTCCAGTCGCTCGGCAATCACTTCCATCCGTGAGGCGGGGTTGAAGGCTCTGAGGCGCGAGGCCGCCATTTCCGCCTTCAGCCGGCCGACGTCGCTCTCGGTGTAGAGGATCTGGCGGTTGAGGTTGCTTGCCTCGACGCGGTCGCCGTCGATCAAGAGCATCTCGCCGACCCCGCAGCAGGCGAGCGCCCACGCCGCCCAGCCGCCGAGCCCACCGACTCCGAAGATGACGACACGGGCCTCCGACAATCGCCCTTGACACTCGGCCGGCGTCGGTCCGCCGATCCGGATGTCGCTGAAGTAGCGAAGTTGCCGGTCGAAACGGGCCAGCACATCGCTCCCCAGCAGGTCGTCGTCCGCCGCGTCTTCGATCGCCCCCAGCTCTCCCAGCTGGGCCAGGGTGTCGCCGACCAGCTCTTCCCCGAACCGGGCAATGAGTTGCTCGCGGAGCTGCGTTCCGTTGAGCGAGTCCAACAGCCGCCGCTGCTCCTCGTCGGGCGCCTCGATGCGGATGTCCGCCTCAGCGCTGGGCCGCATCAGGTACAGGTCGCCTTCTGGCGACTCGATGAGCTCAGTTGTGCGTTTGATGCGTGGTCGGTTCATTTTTCTTCAAGTGAGCGAGAAATAAGCGATTGGGCCCGACCTCCTTGGATCGAGATCGAGCCCAATCCCGGCCTCAGCCGTTCTTGGTGATCGACGTCATCGGGATGACGTGCTCCGCCTTGCTGATCTTCACTTGCTCACCCCCTCCTCCTGGATCGCAATTTGTAGGCACAACCCCTGCCGAGGGTTCTCGATGATTTAGACCTTTCGATTGCTTGAATTAGTTTCAAGTAATCGGGAAACGTAAGACAAACGCCTGTCCAGGCAGCCTTTGGAGCCAATAGGATGGAATGGTTCAAGTTTGTTCGTGCAACGCTTGGAGGAAGACTTGGCTTCGACGACTAAGACCAAGGCAGCAAGCGGGAGTGGGGTCGACCAGCGGCTGATCAAGGCGCTGTCTCATCCTCTACGTGAACAGATCCTGGCCAAGCTCAACCAGCGCGTCGCAAGCCCCAATCAGCTTGCTCAAGAGTTGGGTGAAGGGCTGAGCCAGGTCAGCTACCACGTCAAAGTCCTCAGGGATTACGAATGCATCGAACTGGTCAAAACGGAGCCACGCCGGGGCGCGGTCGAGCACTTCTACCGAGGCATAAAGCGTGTCTTCTTCCAAGACGAAGAGTGGAAGCAACTCCCCCCGTCAGTGCAGGGCAGCATCTCCACCAACGTGCTACAGACGCTCGTCGACCAGGCGGTCGAAGCGATGGAGGCGGAGACCTTCGATCGCCGTGCAGATCGTCATTTGAGCCGGACGCCGGTCGTCGTAGACGAGCAGGGATGGGAGGATCTCTCTTCTCTGTTCGCCGATACCTTGGAGCGCGTTCTCGATATTCAGGCGGAGAGTTCCGGGCGACTCGCGGAAACCGGCGAAGAGGGCATTTCTGCGGTTACCGCGATCATGAGTTTTGAGTCGCTGTCTCCTGAGGCGAAGCAGGACGGCGCTGCGAAGAAGTCCTAGCGACTCAGCTCCCGCGCCCTCCTAAACACCGCGTCCAGCATCGCCTCAGTCAGCTTGCCGGTGAAGGTGTTCTGCTGGCTGGGGTGGTAGCAGCCGAGCAGAGTCCAGCGGCCTGCCTGTGCCTCGGCGCCATGGCCAAATCTTGGCCGTGGTCTCGGCACCTCCCCGCCCAGGGCACGGATCGCCCGCAGCGCCCCGTCCCAGGCGAAGCTGCCCAAGGTGACGATCACGCGTGCGTTCTCCAGCAGCTTCAACTCCTGCTCTAAATACGGGAGGCAGTTGTCGCGCTCCTGCGGGGTCGGCTTGTTAGCCGGCGGCGCGCAGCGCACCACTGCCGTCACGTAGGCGTCGCGCAGCCGCAGCCCGTCGTCACGGCCAACGGCTTCCGGCTGGTTCGCGAACTCGGCCCGGTGCAGCGCCGCGTAGAGCCAATCGCCCGAGCGGTCGCCGGTGAACATCCGCCCGGTTCGGTTCCCGCCGTGGGCGGCGGGCGCCAGGCCGACGATCGCCACTCGCGCCGCAGGGTCCCCGAATCCCGCCACCGGGCGCGCCCAGTACTCCTCGCCTTGGAAGCGGCGCGGCGGGTCCGCCGCCGCGGCTTCCCGCCAGGCGACAAGCCGCGGGCAGCGCCGGCAGGCGTGGACTTCGGCGGCCAGTCCGGCCAACGCCTCGTCACGCCCCGACTTCATAGGCTGCGCTCTGCTCATGCCCGGGAAACGAATCATGTTCGCCCTCGCGATGGCGTTTGCCCTCTTCGTCACCGGTTGCGGGGGTGGGGGAAGTGACTCCCCCTCCGAGAGCGAGAAGGCCGACGACATCGCGATCCTCAACACCGCTCTCGGCTACGAGCTGACCGCTGTCGACGCCTATACCCGCGGCCTATCGCGGCTGAGAGGGGAGTCACTCGACGTCGCCCGCGAGTTTCGCGCCATGCAGCAGGAGCACCTCAACGCGCTCACCAAGGCGATCCGCGGCCTCGGCGGAAGAACCGACGTCGAACCGGCCGACCTCGACCTCACCGGGGTCAAGACCCCCGCCGATGCCCTCAGCTTCATCTACGACCAGGTCAGCGCCGCCATCGCAGAGGACATGAGTGCCGTCGCCGGGCTCAACGCGCCCTGGCCGCGCTCACTCCTCGCATCGATCGCCGCCAACGAGGCCCAGCAGCTCACTGTCCTGCGCCAGGCATTCGGCGACGATGCCATCGTCTCGGTTCCCTACGCATTCGAAAAGGGCGAAACGCCGCCCCCTAGTGCGAGATGATCTTCACGTGACCGCACCGCTCTACGCGATCGGCCGCTTCTGTTCCCGTCATCACTGGCCGGTGATCGGGCTCTGGTTGATCGCCGCCGTGGTGCTCGTCATCGCCGGCCAGGCCTCCGGCAGCAGAACAAACGACAACCTCACCCTCCCCGGCACCGGCTCCACCGACGCCACCAACCTGCTGGAGAACAACCTCCCTCAGCAGGCCTACGGCAGCAACCCGCTCGTCTTCGCTTCGACCGGCGGCGCCGCCCTCACCCAGGCCAAGTACGAGAGAGCGATCGGCCAGACGGTCAAGAACCTCAACGCCAAGCCCGACGTCAACTCGACCGTCAACCCGCTCAGCCCTGCCGGCGCATCCTTCCTCAGCAGAGACCGCACGGTCGCCTACATCCCCGTCGTCCTCGGTGTCGGACCCGGCGACCTCACCGAGGCCCAGGCCCAGGCCATCCTCGATGCGGCCGACCAGGCGGAGGCCGCCGGCCTGCGGACCTCCGTCGGCGGCTACGTCGGGCAGCAGCTCTCCAAGCCGGACACCGGCGCCAGCGACGCGATCGGCATTGCCGCCGCCATCGTCATCCTGCTCTTCGCCTTCGGCACCGCGACCGCGATGGTGCTGCCGATCTTCTCGGCGATCGTCGGCCTCGCCTGCGCGCTCTCGATCATCCGCCTGCTGGAGAGCTCGGTCCAGGTGCCGAGCGTCGCCTCGACCCTGGCGACGATGATCGGCCTCGGCGTCGGCATCGACTACGCGCTCTTCATCGTCACCCGCCACAAACTCCAGCTGGCCGACGGAATGGAGCTGCGCGAGTCGATCGCCCGCGCCACCGCGACCGCGGGCGGCGCCGTCGTCTTCGCCGGCTTCACCGTGGTGATCGCCCTTTGCTCCCTCGCCTTCGCCGGCATCCCGCTGGTCAGCACGCTCGGCTTCACCGCGGCGATTGCCGTGGTCATCGCGGTCACCGCCGCCGCGACCCTGCTGCCGGCGATGCTGGGAGCGCTGGGCCCGCGGATCGATTCCCTCCGCGTGCAACTCGGCAGAACCCGCCCCGACGACCGCAGACCCCACGGCTGGATGCGCTGGGCCCGCGGGGTCGCCGCCCGCCCCTGGCGCTCGGCGATCGCCGCCCTCGCCGTGCTGGTCGTCCTCGCCCTGCCGATCTTCCAGCTCGAGCTGGGCCAGAACGACATCAGCGCCCTACCCAAGTCGACGACGGCGCGCCAGGCCTATGACGGCCTCACCCGGGGCTTTGGGCCTGGAGTCAACGGCCCGCTGCTGATCGCCTCGAAGTTCGAGAACGCGGAAGACGCAAGACAGGGCCTGCCCGCCCTGCAGAGACAGGTCGCCGCCGCGCCCGACGTCGCCTCGGTCTCCCCGCCGACCCTCGACAAGGCCGGCACGGTCGCCGTCTTCACCGTCATCTCCAGATCGGCGCCGTGGGTGGACGAGACCGTCGACCTCGTCGACAACCTGCGCGACACCGTCATCCCCAAGGCCCTGGCCGGAACCGGCGGCGCCGCCTACGTCGGCGGTCAGACCGCCGGCTACATCGACCTCGCCACCCAGATCGCCGACAAGCTGCCGCTGATGATCGCGATCGTCGTCGGCCTCAGCTTCATCGTGCTCTTCCTCGCCTTCCGCTCGGTCCTGGTGCCGGTCAAGGCGGCCGCGATGAACCTGCTCTCGGTCGCCGCCGCCTACGGCGTCGTCACCGCGGTCTTCCAGCTCGGCTGGGGCTCCTCGCTGATCGGTCTGGACCACTCGATCCCGATCGTCAGCTTCGTCCCGCTGCTGATGTTCGCGATCCTCTTCGGGCTCTCGATGGACTACGAGGTCTTTCTGCTCACGCAGATGCGGGAGCACTACAAGCAGCACGGCGATGCCGGCCGCGCCGTCGTCGAGGGCCTCGCCAACACCGGCCGCGTCATCACCTCGGCGGCGGCGATCATGGTCTGCGTCTTCACCAGCTTCGTGCTCAACGGCAACCCGTTGGTGAAGGAGTTCGGCGTCGGCCTCGCGGTGGCGATCGCGATCGACTCGACCATAGTCCGCTGCCTGCTCGTCCCCTCGGTGATGGTCCTACTGGGCAAGCGGGCCTGGTGGATGCCGCGCTGGCTGGACCGGGTCGCGCCGAAGATCAGCATCGAGGGAGAGGACTTCTTCGCCAAGCGCGACGCCGATGTTCCCGCTTAATCTCCCCAACGCGCTCACCCTACTTCGCATCCTTGCGGTGCCGGTCGTCGTCGCCGCCCTGCTGGGGGAGACGCCGAACGGCGACGCCCTCGCCGCCGGCGTCTTCGCGCTCGCCGCGCTGACCGACGGTCTCGACGGTTACTTCGCCCGCTCCCGCGACGCCGTCACCACCTTCGGCAAGCTGATGGACCCGATCGCCGACAAGCTGCTGATTGCCGCGGCGCTCGTCTCCCTCGTCTCCCTAGACAGGCTCGCCGCCTGGGTGGCGATGGTGATCATCGCCCGCGAGTTCGCCGTCACGGTGATGCGCGCGATCGCCGCCGAGCGCGGCATCGTGATCTCCGCCAGCTGGATGGGAAAGGTGAAGACGGTCCTCCAGATCGCCGCCGTCTTCGCCCTGATCGCCGCTAACCCGGCCCCCGCCTGGGTCGACGCCCTCGTCTACACGGCGGTCGCCGCAACCGTGATCAGCGGCGCCGACTACTTCTTTGGCCTGCGCAAGCGCCTCAGGACGCCGGCAGCTCCAACCACTCGCGCATCGTGAGGTGGTGGCGTTGATGCTGGCCGCTGCTTAGCTCCTCGCGCAGGTCCGCCAGCGTCCCGTAGCGCTCCGCCACGACGTTGTGGCGGTGGATCGTCTCGAGGTTCTCCTGCTGCGCCATCACGAACGCCTCGCCCGGCAGCTCCGGGTACCCCTCGACGACCTGGCGCACCATCTCCCGCACGCAGTCTTCGACGAAGCGCGGCTGGTCGTGAGCCTTGGCGACCACGGCCAACTCGTCGGGCCGCTTCATCAGCTCGTAGATCTCCGAGCTCATCGACCCCTCGACGATCCGCAGCAGCTCCGGCGCGTCGATCCACGCCTCACCGCCCTCCGGACAGCCGATCCACAGCGTGCCAATCCCCCGCTGGTTGTGGGTCGCGATCGGCACCGCGCCGATCGCCCGCTCGATCTCGTCCTCGTTGAAGCCCTCCTCGGCCAGGCGCTCCCGCGCCACACCGGCGACCATCTCCTGCGCGCACGGGCAGGCGGTCATCCCCTGCGCCTGCACGCCGGTCAGCGTCCGGGTCCCCCGCTCCGACGCCACCGCCGTCCCGAACAGGACGTAGATCTCCTGCGTCCGCTGCCCGCTCGCAGGGGTGGCGACCGTCTCGGGATAGTGCGCTGTCACCGAGACCTCCGCCCGCAGTCCGTCCTGGCGCTCGCGCACCCTCTGGGCGATGTGGGCGGCGAGGACCTCGGCGCGGAACGCCTCTCCCAGCACCACGGCGTCGATCGCTTCGCCGACGATCTCCTCAAAGCGGCTCATGTGCACACCCGCCTGCTGCGGATTCAGGTCGACGAAGCACTCCATCTCAGCGTGGTAGAGCTGCTCGGTGCCGTCGGCCTTCACCCGGATCACCTTCTCGACCCCGGTCACGCCGACCCGCGAAAGGCTGACCTGGGTGGCGGGCACCCCGGCCTGCACGTCGGGGGCGGCGGGGGAGAGGGCGGTGGTCCGGTTGGCCATCGGCTTATGAAGAGTAAGGAACCGGGGGCGCCGGCCGCGCCCTGCCCCGCGCAACCAACACCTCCGGCCGCCTTCCACCTTTTGCTTCAATTACTTCTCCCTATACTTCGCCGCAGCCGGAGCCACAGGGGCCGGCCCCTCGGGGAGAGGGGGAAGGTTGCATCGGAGGGAGTGAAGATCGAGCCGTTGGAAACAGTCCCGGAAGGGCTGGAACGGAGTTCGGACGAGCAGCCGCTGGCGGAAGCCGATGAGCTTCGCGGGCTGATCGCGCAGGGCCGCGAGCGCGGCTACCTCACCTTCGAAGAGATCGCCGCCACCCTGGAAGAGGTGGAGGTGACCAAGGAGCAGGTCTCCGGCTTGCACGCGCACCTGATCGAGCACAGCGTCGATGTGATCGCCGAGGACGGGGTCAGCGCCTACATGGAGCAGAAGGAGGGGGAGGGGCAGAGCAACGGCCAGCCGAAGAGCCAGGAGCTGGACCTCACCGTCGAGCCTAGTCTCGACTCCCTGCGGCTGTACCTGCGCTCGATCGGCAGAGTCGACCTGCTCACCGCCGAGCAGGAGATCGAGCTGGCGAAGCGGATCGAGCGCGGCGACATGCTCGCCAAGCGTCAGATGGTGGAGGCGAACCTGCGTCTCGTCGTCTCGATCGCCAAAGGCTATTTGGGTCGCGGGCTGAGCTTCCTGGACCTGATCCAGGAGGGCTCCCTGGGGCTGATCCGCGCGGTGGAGAAGTTCGACTACCGGCGGGGGTACAAGTTCTCGACGTACGCGACCTGGTGGATTCGTCAGGCGGTGACCCGGGCGATCGCCGACAAGGCGCGGACGATCCGCATCCCGGTGCACATGGTGGAGAAGCTGAACCGGGTGGTGCATGTCGAGCGCCAGCTGGTGCAGAAACTGGGGCGGGAACCGGAGCCGGAGGAGATCGCCGCCGAGCTGCGCTGGTCGGTGGGCGACGTGCGGGACATTCTGCGCGTGGCCCAGCTGCCGGTGTCGCTGGAGAAGCCTGTGGGAGACGAGGAGGAGTCGGAGCTGGGCGACTTCGTCGCCGACGACGCCGTCTCCGAGCCCTTTGAGGAAGCAAGCGAGCACCTGCAGAAAGAGGGAGTGCGGCGGGCGCTCGACGCCCTGCCCGAGCGCGAGCGCAAGGTGATCGAGCTGCGCTACGGTCTCTCCGGCGGGGAGCCGCTCACCCTTGAGGAGGTCGGCAAGACCTTCGGCGTAACCCGCGAGCGCATCCGCCAGATAGAGAACAACACCCTGAAGAAGCTGAAGCGCCTACCCGAGGCGCAGATGCTCCGCGAAGCGGGCTAGCGTCCGGCGGTCTGCCCACGCGCCCCCGACGCGCTCGAGGATGACGCGGCCGGGGCCGTCGGCATGGCCGTGAAGGCGATCGCCTACCTGAAGACCGGCACCGCGAAAGGGGACGCTTGGGATCGTGATCTGATGCTTCTCCGAGATTCTGGTGCGCTGGAACCGGAGCGGAGCGGAGGTCTCGGAGTCTGCGTCAGCCGGTTGCTGACTCGATGGGGGAGGCAGGATTCGAACCTGCGAAGGCATAGCCGGCTCGTTTACAGCGAGCTCCTTTTGACCACTCAGGCACTCCCCCGTATACCTCTCCATTCTATTCGCGCTCGTGTCCGGGTAGACGAGGTGCTCGATGGACTGGCCACGTTCGACCTCGAACTCGGCGTACTTCGGCGCACCGAGCATTATGGGCCCGTTGACTCTCAATCGCATGGGAAGGGATCATCCAGCGGCGCCCATCCCCAACCAGGGCGAATAGGTAGTCGACTTTCGCGGGGTCGAACTTCTTGACGTTTCCCGTCCAACTCTGATTCCCGCCGTTTGTCGAGATGTTGACCTCCCAGCGCCCGTGGCCTTTGAGCGTGGGGTGGCAACAAGTCGACGTCTTCACCTGCACCCTCAGCAGGCGGCCGTCGAGTTCGGCGATTAGGTCGACGTCGGGGCTGTGGCCGAGTGGGATCCAGATAAGGGCGCTTTTGCTCGCCAGCCATTCCATCGCCGAGAACTCGCCGAGGTCGCCTTGGACGCGCCGGTTGATCAGCCGGTCGCGGTGCACGGGGGCCGCTGTCGATTGCATCTCCATCACGAACACATGTTCGCATATGCCTCAGACAGAAAGTTGCGCAACCCGAGTCCGCTGTAGTTGCGCCACCCGCTCCGCTGTTCCTTTGCTGCCTTATATGGAGCAAAGGAACAGCGGAAGGGACGGAGGTCGTGGAGAATGAAGCCATGACTCCGCCCGCCCTCGATGACCACGCGCTCGACGGCCGTGTGATCGCTATCGCTGGGGTTGGCGGTGGGTTGGGGCCGGTGGTTGCGGGGCGGCTCGCCCGGGCGGGGGCGATTGTGGCGGGAACCGATCGGGATCAGGAGCGGTTGGACGCGCTGGCCTCGGAGTTGGGGATCGCTGAGGATCGCTGGGATGGGTGCGCCGTCGATCTGCTCGATGAGGACGCCGCCCGGGAGTGGTGCGCCGCGCTGGTCAACCGCTTCGGACGCGTCGACGCCCTGCTGCATCTTGTCGGGGGCTGGCGTGGCGGGCAGCCGCTCCATGAGGCGCCGCTCGCCGACTGGGACCTCCTTCACGACCTCCTGGTCCGCACCGTCCAGCACACCACCCGCGCCTTCTATGACCAGCTCGTCGCCTCCGACCACGGCCGCTTCGTCCTCGTCTCCGCGAAGCAGGCCCAGCAGCCCTCCAACGCCAACGCCGCCTACGCGGCGGCCAAGGCGGCCGCCGAGGCATGGACTCTCGCGCTCGCCGGCGGCTTCGCCGACACCCCAGCCACCGCCAATATCGTCGTCGTCGACGCGATCCTCACCCCACAGATGCGTGCCGAGAACCCCGGCAAGGACTTCCCGACCTTCACGCCGGCCGAGCACCTGGCGGAAGCAATCGCCTTCCTCTGCTCAGACGCCGCCGCAAAGATGAACGGCCAGCGGCTGTCCCTTCATCCGTAGCCCCCAGGCTCCCTCCGAGTAAAGTTGGCGCCCCCCGCACCGGGTAGCTCAGTTGGTAGAGCACTTCCATGGTAAGGATGACCTTGGAGTCGCTGGAAAGGCCGGTTCTTGGCTCTGCAGAACAAGAAGCTCTGTCTACCACGGGGCTCCGCAGTGTCGCTTAGTTCAGGCGTTGATTACGGCTAAATCCCATCTCGTCTCCCATCTGACTCCCATTTGATTTCGATCGGCGTGAGCACTCACTAGACGCGGAAGTGCCCGCCGCAAATGGCGACTTGACGTTTCGTCCGCAGCCTTGCAAGCCTCCGTTTGGGCGCACAGGACTCGGATCTTCGCACGCTCCGCGTGCGTTGCCTCGCCTATGCACACCCAGACGGAGAGCACTCAGGTTCATCGCACCCGCCGCGCCACGGCGAGTGGGCCTCGCTCTCTATCTGCTGACGATTACCGGGAGGTGATGCTCGGGGCCAGCGTCCGCTGGCTCCTTGTCTTCTTCGGTGCCGCGACCGTTGGGGCGTTCACCCCCTTCGGGCCGAGCGCCGAGGGTCTTGCATGGACCGCCGCCGCGGCGCCCCTGGCCTATTCGGTATTGGGCCTTGTCCTGCCGGGCCAGGGGCGGCTGTGGCGTCGGCGGCTTGGCGCCCGTCATCCAACCGGTGAAGAGGCTGCTGCGCTCGCCGATGCTGTGGAGCTGTTGTGCACTGTGGACGGAGACCTGTCGGGACCGGGAAGCTGGTTCGTCCTCGACGACCCTTATCCCATCGCGGCGGTGAGGTGACGGACGCTCATCTTGAGTCGCGGCTTGCTCTCTTCGGATGCTCTGGTGCCCGTGCTGGCGCACGAGCTAGGCCACGTTGACACTCTTGATGGCCGCCTCACCGAAGCGCTGGGGCGTATGGTCCTCTGGGAGGATCCGCTCGGGCCCCTGCCGCGCGGGGATCGCGCCGCCTACGAGCCGGAGGAGCCGCACGGCTTCCTGTTTGGCGCCATCCGCTGGGCGCTGCGCCTCGTTGGCGGGACGATGACCCAGCAGCTCCTCAGCCCTCTCGGGCAGCCCACTGGCGTATCCGCGAGTACGACGCGGATGCCTACGCGGCTCTCTCGGCCAGGCTGAGGATCTGGCGCGACACCTGGTCGCGCAGGAGTTGCCCTTCGACCCGCCGCGGCCCTGTCTGCTCTTCAACCCCGCCGAGCACCCGCCGGTGGCGCTGTGGGTGGAGCGCCTGCTGGCGAACTTCGAGGGATCGGAATAAGGCGCCATGCCCGTCTTGCGGTCGATGAAGCTAACTTTACGCTCTCCAGGGGGCGAATCTCCTCCGCCCATCCATCACCTGGACGATGGCGCTTCGTCCGCCACGCGACTTTGCCCCGCCGCGGCGCGAGCGCGCTTCGCCCAGCGAGCATGAGTTGAGGGAGCTGTGGGATAGGCATCAGGCGCTTCGCCGTGAACGCGAGCGGGCCACGGAGTGGCGCCGCGTACTCGAGCAGGTTCGCCGGGATGCCGAAGGTGATCTGCGTCCCGGGCGGGAAGCCCAGTCTGTTCCAGCCTATCTGAGCGACCGGGGGGCACTCGGCCCTCACGCCCACGGCGCCCTGCGTCCCGTCCCGCGCCAGGGTCGTGTGATTGCCACCGGCGTCGACACCTTCTCTCCCTGCTGGTACGCCGAGCCCGGCTCACCGCTGGCGCGGGCGATGCGGGCGCTCGCGACCCAGTCGACCCGTCTCGCTTGGCTTCTTCCCGAGCCGCTGGTCGGTTTTCGAGTCGGCTGGTTCCCCCAGCACGGCCTTGTCTTTGCCGAAGGGCGCCCGGGCGGTGAGCAGCTGATCGGCGCTACGCAGATCCCTGCGGCGCTTGCTCGTCTACGCCGTGCGATGGAGGACCTCGGCATCCCGATCGGCTTGGCGCCCGGTGCGGGTCTGCGTCGTCTCGACGTCGCCGCCGACCTCTGGACCGACTCCGCCGTCGAGGGCTTGGCGCTGCTGGAGTGCGTGAGCGCGGCGTCACTGGGCGTAGGAAAGATCGTCGCTTACCGCAGCGATCGCTGTGTGGAGAGCGTTCTGGTGAAGACCCGAGCTGGGCGCACTCGTGCTCGCCTCTACGACAAGGGTGCCGAGAGCGCCCGCGCCTCCCGCGGCCGCTGGATCCGCCTCGAAGCGCAGTGGCGCTTCCCCCGCCGCGCCCGCCCAGCCCCCGAGCAGCTCACCGCCGCCGCCTTGCGCGAGCGCTTCGGCCGCCGCTTCGCGGCGCTCTGGCAGGCGGCAGGAGGCGCACGCGTCGGTGGCTTTGAGGCGGTGGCGGATCGCCTCACCGAGGCGGTTGCCTGCGGCCAGCTCGCACCTTCGCGTGCCCGCTCACTCGCCGGCTATCTGGTGCTGAGCGCCGCCGGCATTCCCCAAGGCGCCAAGCGCACAACCTATGAGCTTGAGCGCGAGTGCCGCGAGCTCGGCCTTTCGATCTCATTGCTGAAGGAGCCTGAGCGCCGCCTCGACATCGCGGCGATCCTCGAGGAGTGCTTGGCGCCCGAGGTGTGGTCCTGAGACGGGAATTGCCCACCCGCGCCGCCCTTCCCCTCCGCTACGAGGATCTCCTCGACGCTGAGCCCCTCGACCGCAAGGCGACCGTCGCGCTGGTCGACGAGGTCGGCTGCTGGGCCGCGGCGCAGCTGACGACCGCGATCAACGCTTTTTCGGCTTGACCAGCACCTCGACCGGCTTGCTGTATCCCTCCACCCACGGATAGCCGGCCTGGCCAGGCACGACTGCACGGAAGCGGTAGGTCGTCGTACGGGTCGTCGATGTGAATCGGTAGCTCCGCTCGCTACCGGGTTTGTGGCGGTGAGCGCGTGGTGATGGGCCACCGGCACCCTGGCGGCGTCAAGGTCAGCGATCGTCCGAGCAGTGGCCAGGGTCGTTGCTATGACGTCGATTCCGGGTTCATGGACTTCGCGCAACTGGTGGGGTTCGTCGCCGGCTATCTGGCGCAGGCCGAGCGGCTGGATGCCTGCCCGATGAGCCGGGGGGCGATCGGGACGATGCTTGGCCGCACCGAGGCCGATGCCGTCTTCGAGCTGGTCGGGGAGGTGAGCTGAGATGTGCACGCTTTGCGGCTCCGGGCGGCGCTGGGTTCTCGTCGCAAAGCTCCACAAGCTGTAGCGACAGCGGCGTTAGACGCCGATCGTCGTCCGGGACTTCTAAGCGACCTTCAACCTACCGGCCAGTGCTCGACCTCGACCTCGGCTATCGGGAAGTCGCGCGGGTTCCCTGTAGCCAGCCGGGCGCCGACGCCGAGGGCCGCCGCGGCGATCAGGCAATCGGCCTGGCTGAGCGTCGTCCCGCCTGCCCCGAACTGCGAGCGCCAGCGCCCGGCCCGCTCGCCCTCCGTTCGTCCCAAGGGCGCGATGCGCAGCGCCCCCAGCAGCCGGCTTACGGCCTCCTCCTCGCTCGGCCTTGCGCCTCGCCACACCTCCTCGACGTTGATCGCGCACACGTATGGCGGGGACCCTTCGCCGCGCATCCCGCGAAGCCGCTTGGCGGCGTCGCGGCCGCGAAGCGCGTCGATCAGCACCGTCGTGTCGAGCAGAAGCTCCGCCATCTCGGCGCCGCCGCTCGCTCAGCCGACGCGCCGCGCGTCTGTCTGGCGCCCGGCCCTGACCCAGGCGCCCGAATCGAGGTCCCAGTCGTGGCCGCGGTCCTCGATACCGCCCAGTGACGCCTCAATCTCCTCCCAGCGCCGCTCATCCTCGAGCGCGCGCTCGACTGTCCGCGCGATGAACGCGCTGCGGCGCCCACGCCCGGCACGCCGGTCGAGCTCGGCGATCAACCCGTCATCGAGGCTGATGTGCAAGCGCATGTGCTCAGATTAACACACATTTGTCCACTCGATTATGTCGACGGGATTCGTTCGGGAGCCTTACCGGTTTGCTCCCTTTCCAGACCGGTGGGGTGGGTTTTGCGGCTTCTCTTCATTTTGCCCCGTCGTCTCCCGGCGCAAGCTCGCGCGCGAGCTGGGCCTCGAGCGAGCCGATCAGATCCTCGCGATTGCCGAGCGAACCTATGGAGACAGGCTCGACCCCGCCGCCCGCTTCTTCGTCGAGCAGATATTTGACATCGAGTAGTCCGCGTGGTGTTTAGAAGACCGCGCGACACTGCTTTTGGGCATCGTGTTAGGAGCTGGCCGCGAGGTTCGCCTTCACCTCAGTCGTGTAGGCGCCCTTCGCCGCGCCGTTGCTCTGCTGGGCGCCGAAGTAGGCCTCGCGGCCGCTCTGCGTGCCGCTCGCGTACTGGTCGTGCGCCTGGTAGAGGAAGAACGCGCCGAGGCGGCTGCCGTAGCGGCTCTGCATGCCGGAGACGGTCGCGCGCAGCGTCGTCGCCGCGGCGTCGTACGTCATGCACTTGTCGAAGCCGTAGTTGTCCGACAGGCAGCGGCCGTTGTCGGTCGAGATGCCCCACTCGGTGACCCACAGTGGCAGTGCGCGTGCGCCCGCCGCCGCAGCCGAGTTGATCGTCGAGTCCATGCGCGTCGCCCAGTTCGGGCCATACGGGTGGATCGTCCAGCCGACGATCAGGTTGTCGAGCGTTGGCACCGCCCTCATCACGTTCGTCACCCACGCGGTCCCGTTCACCGCGTTGTCGCCCTGCGCGATCAGGCCAACGCGCGAGTTCGCCGCGCGAACTGCGTTGGCGGCGTCGCGTGCGCGCAGCGCATACGTCTGCGCGCGCGTCGCGTAGGTCGACAGCGAGTTGTCGGAGAACTGGTAGCTGTAGCTCGTCTCGTTGCCGAGCTCGATCTGCGTCACCGCCGTGTTGGCCGGATAGCTCTTGCCCTGCCAGAACGTGCCTCCGGGCCCGTACATCGCGGCCCAGCTACCGAGGTTCTGCGCCTCGGCAACGGTCGGCAGGCGACCGCGGAAGCCCGCCAGCAGCAGCGGCCGGATGCCGGCCCTCGCGTAGGCGTCGATGTCGGATGCCAAATTGGAGGCCGGCGTACCGATCCCGAACTCGAGGCGCGCCGTGCGCGCGCCGACCGCCTTCAGGAAGCTGATCTCGTACTGGTGCGCGGAGCCGGCGACAACGCCCATCTGGAACGCGCCGTCGACCGGGGTCGGCGATGGGCTCGGCGAGGGCGACGTCGACGCCGGGTAGGCGATCGAGACTTCTCTCGCCCACGAGCTCCCGGATACGTTGGTTCGTACGCCGAAGCGAACCGTTTGCCCTGGTGCTGCCGGTGGCGTGGTTGAGGTGCTGTTCACGATCGAGTAGGCGTCGTTTTGACCCGGGACCTTGCGGACGAAGACATAGGAGGTGACTGTCCCGATTTGGGTCCACTTCACTGTGTTGCCGGCGACGCTCATGATTGGCGCTGTTTTGGGATCTACGACTGGCGTCGCCGGATAGGTGATCGAGACCTCCTTCGCCCATGCGCTGCCCGTGACGTTCGTGCGCACGCTGTAGCGGACGGTTTTTCCGGGGACAGCGGCCGGCGTTAGCGTTGTGCCTCTGACGATGGAGTATTCGTCAGCTGATCCTGGTACCTTGCGGACGAAGACGTATGAGTTGACGCCGGCGGTCGGGGTCCAAGATAGAGAGGTCCCTGTGACCGTCATCGTCGGCGCCGCGAGTATGTTTGTTGCGAGCGCCGAGGCGATGACGTTTGCGCTTGGGCTCGTGACGCCCGTGTTGCTCTCTGCGTTGGACGTTCCGGTGCTTGCCGCGCCGCCGCCGTTGTTGCTTTGGTTGCAGAGCTTGTCCGGCGCCGAGCGTCTCTTGTGTCGTCTTCCGTTTTTCCGGGCAGCGGCTCTGTGTTTTTTGAGAGCGCTAGTCCCTGCACATGGCTTTTGCTTTGCGGAAGCGTCTTTCGAGGGTCGGTGCTCGGACTTGATAGCTATGGCTTGACCGGAGGTGATCCAGCCGCTCGAGATTGCGGCTGTCATTACGAAGAGGACGACCCCACGCATGTCACTTCGCTTTCGCGTCAAGCACGTGCCGACATTACCACTACTCGCATGCCGTAAATCGTTTTTCGTTCTGTGCCGCGACCCCAATCGTGTGGTCGTCGCCGGGCCTCAGGCTGCGTCACGGCCCGCCCCCTGTCAAGGCTTCGCCTTGCGTCCTTCGGACCAGCCTTGACAGGGGGGCGGGGCCGCACCGCTGTGCCAGGCCCTGGCGACGACCACACGATTGGAGGATCGATGGCTTCTGCGAAGGCTCCTGTTGTTGCTTTGTTCTGCGGTTCTCGGGATTGGACTGACCACGAGACGATTCTTAGGGACTTGCGCGCTTTGCCTAGAGGGTCGATTGTTATTGAAGGCGGAGCCCATGGGGCTGACACCATTGCCGGTGAAACTGCCTTCGAGCTGGGTTTTCATGTCGCGATGGTCACCACTCTTTGGGACAAGTATGGCCGCAGCGCTGGCTTTAAGCGAAACGAGGCGATGCTTCTCTTGCGCCCGGATGTCGTCTATGCGTATCCCTTGGGCGATCCGGGGACCCGCAGAATGATCGAAATCGCTGAGAAGGCCGGCATCCCGATTGTTGTTCGTACGTTGACGTAAAGCGTTGTCGAAACGAATCGTCGCTGCTCGTCTGTGAGCCGGAGGAGCGGTAGTCCCGAAGCTCGGGACTACCGCCACACGGCAGGGTCTGTGCACTCTTCGAGAACCGTTGCCACATCGACTCGACGTTCGGTTGCCTGCAGCAAAGAAAGTGAAAGGCCCAACTGACGGCACTCGCGTTCCAATTCATAAGCAGTACGACGAGCGCCTTGCGGAACCCCGGCGGCGCGTAGGATCAAATAGCCGGCCACCGACCGCGCGCGCGAGGGAGCAAGTTGACCAGAGGTGACGGCGCCGGCGAGTTGCTCGCTTACAACCGCGACGCCGCCGTGGCGAAGGCCGCCTGCGGCCTGCCAAAAAGGATCGAAGCGGCGAGCAAACCGAGACCGTAGAGTATCCGCGTCAAGTTGGACGATCGCTGGACGAGTGTCGCGCGAGAAGCGCCACTGCGCTTCGAGGCGGATCCAGCGGCCGCGCGCGACCTGCCCGCACTGCTCTCCCTTGTCATAGAAACGAGCTTGGGTACGGCCCCCGCGGGTCTTCAATAAGACGCTCTGCACACAGCGCTCAGCTCGATAAGCGCAGAGCTTGCCGGTGGCGAGAGAAGCAGTGGCGACACACTCCAGAAAGGCTAGACCCTCCGCTGACGAATCAGTCCAGAGATCTACTGCGACGTCAAGCCGTCGCAGGCCGGCGTCAGGTAAAGCATGTAAGGGAATGCCCAACTCCTGAGCTGCCACTCGGAGATGAGTCATAGCGTGAGCGAGATCAGACGCGCGGGCGAGACCTTCGCCGGCAGGATGGCCTTCGGCAAATACAAGTTGTGGGTCGGGGAACCAACCAAGGCGATAACCGGCAAGACGGTCTGGTAAAAGCCAAGCGCGACCGCTTGGCTGGATAGCGAGCGCCTTCATCGCGCGACTCAAAGGCGAGCGAGGAGGTGCATACCAACAAGGCGACCAGGTATCGATGCCCGCGGCAAGCACCCGGCCTTGACGCGGCTGTGGGCGCAAGGCCGCGCGAGCGTGCGGCCCTAGCGCCGCAGCATCCCGCAGGTAAGCAGGCAGGGAGTCGACATTCGGCGAGCGCGTAAGATCGCCGAGAGGATCCCGGCGAACCTGTTCCTGAACGCGGCGCCACTCGCGATCTCGGTCACGATGGTGGCGCCGCGACTCATAACGAGCCCACAGCTTTCTGAGATCAGTCAAGGTGGGATCGGGACTTGCCCTGATCGGAGGCACAAAGTCTCTTGGCGGTCTTAATGTCACGCTTATATGAGGAAGAACGAAAAAAGATTCGCCCCCAAATCAGCTCGCCGGCTCTTTGGCACCTCGGTCCGTCAGGTCGAGCGCGTGGCCGAGCAATTCATGAGTCTCACGCTCATCGAGCATGGTCGGCTGCAGGCCGACCGGTGGGCTTGGTCCATTCCTGAGGGAACGGCAATTGCGCTCGCGCCGCACCGCAAAGAGGAGCGGAGGGTGTGCTCTAACAGGCCACTTTTCGCTGTTATTTGCAGCCATTTGCTGCTCTCCCTCGTTTTAGGTAGATGGCGATCTACCTCTTGACAAACCCCCCGTATTCCAGATACATTCGTGCCTGTCCGTATG
>Ga0075423_10000027_pt1 | contig 70531 bp, 71 predicted proteins | sample SoiMethybrSBSTD2_FD_80114 | JGI IMG/M metagenome (GOLD analysis project Ga0075423, IMG submission 80114) | Bulk soil microbial communities from a Populus tree surrounding site in Tennessee, USA - Soil MetaG P. TD hybrid SBSTD2 | ecosystem: Environmental > Terrestrial > Soil > Tree plantation... | reverse complement strand
GGCCGGACCGAGAGCAGCCACACGTAGGCCGTGAAGGCGACGATCGATCCGAAGACCGCGAGGTACGTCATCGCGAGAAGCGATTTCGTGGTGATCGCCGCGAGATCGACGTGCGCCGCCTGGCCCGTCAGGACCGAGAGCAGGAGGAGCGCGGCGCCGCCGGCCATCATCTCGACCGCCGTCGCCACGAACGCCGACTTCGGGAGCCGCGCGCCGCGGGCGTAGATCGAACCGAGCGCCCAGGAGATCGTCGCCCCCACGAGAGCCATCGCGCCCACCGGATCAACCCCGCCGCTCCACGGGCCGATGAGGAGCGCGACGCCCACGAAGCCTCCAAGCAGTCCGATCGCCACCGGGATCGTCGGCCAGCGGCCCCCCGGGCGCAGCGCTTCGAAGAGCGCCATCCAGAGCGCGACGCCCGCGACGATGAGCGACGCCAAGCCGGACGGCACGGTCTTCTGGCCGAAGACCACGAGCCCGTTCCCGCCGAGCAGGAGGAAGAGGCCGACGATCGAAGCGGGACCCCACTCGCCCTTCGCGGGCTTCGGGGCGCCCGCGAGCCGCGCGACGCCGTACAGCACGCCCCCCGCGGCGAGGAATCGCGTCCCCGCCATCAGGAAGGGCGGGATCGTCTCGATCGCGAGCTTGATCGCGAGATAGGTCGAGCCCCAGAGCACGTAGACGAGCCCGAACGCCAAGGGCACGAGCCATGGGCGCGATTTCATAGGTCGTTCCAGGGGGTTTGCAAGTTGCCCCGCTACCAGTTCCCGGTTTCCAGTTCCCAGCCTTTCCGGGTCATGCTTGAAGCTTGAAGCTCGCAGCTGGGAGCGGGGCGAGCGGCAGCGAGCCCTCACGCATCCAGTTCCTCTTCCGCCGTGGGGTTTCCGAGCGCGAGCCGGGCCGTCTCCTTCACCGTCGAGAAAACCACCGTCGTGCGCGTCGATTGGATCTCGCGGATGGCGCCGAAGCGCTCCCGGAGGAGCTTCCCGAGCGATTCCGTGTCCACCGACCGGACCTTGACCAGGTAGCAGTCCTCGCCCGCCACGTGGTGGACCTCCTGCACCTCGGGGAGCCGGGCCAGGGCCCGGCCCACCGCCGTGGAGCCCACCCGCTCGTCGGCCCGCACGAAGACGAAGGCCACGAGTCCGACGTCGAGCGTCGGCGCGTCGATCCGCGCCTCGTACCCCCGGATGACGCCGCGCCGCTCCAGCTTGCGGATCCTCTCGAGGATGGCGGACGGGGCGAGCCGGAGCCGCCGCGCGATGTCCACGTTGGGCGTCCGCGCGTTCGCCTGCAGGATCCTCAGGATCTTCCGGTCGGTCGCGTCGATGGGTTTCATGACTCTCAGCGTACAGAATAATATTCATTGAATCAACAGAAATCAGAACAATATTCATGCAATGATAACATGACATGAACATCGTGCTGAACGCGCGCGGAGAGAGGAGTTCGGGGAGGAGGACCGGAGAAGCCGCGCTACCGGCTCAGAAGGAGAATCCGACCGTCAGTCCAAAGTGGAAGCCGCCCGCGTCGGTGTCGACGCCCGCCACGGTGATCGGGATGGAAGTGAAGCAGAGCTCGAGGCCGAAGGTCATCGGCCCGCCGATGCTGAAGTCCACTCCGAAGTCGAGCCAGAGGCCGACCCCGGAATCCGATTCCGTGTCGCCGTCGAGGTCCAGCTCCGCGCCGCCGAAGGCGAGGCCGCCCCCGAGGTAGGGCCGGACCGGCGATTCGGTGTTGAAGACCTTGCGGACGCCGAGGTTGAACTCCCAGCTCGCGCTCTGCACGTCCAGGCCGAGGAAGTCCTCGGTCTGGCTCGCGCCGAACCGGAGATCGACCGCGAAATGGACCGGCCACTCGGCGGGCCCGAAGTCGCTGAGGATAGCGAACTCGTTCTGGACCTCCACGGGCTCCCAGTCGGTCTTGTCGAGTCCCTTGCCGCCGAGGAAAATCCGGACGTTGCCGGTCCAGATGTCCGCGGTCACGGTGCGGCGCCGGTTCCGGCCTTCCTGTCCCGCGATCAGCTCCGGATCGAGCGGCGCGAGGCCGCCCAGCGGGAGGGCGCCGTCCTGCGCCTGCGCCGCGACCGCGAAACCGGCCGCCAGGATCCACGCCGCCAGGACGCCGGTGGACTTGTTCATCGTCTACCTCCCCCAAGGGTTCATGATCGCCCGAACTCCCCTGCTGGTTTACCCGATTGCCTCCGCCGACCGCAAGGTAGAATGCACGCATGCTGACCGCGTTTCTCGTCGCGACCCTTGCCTTCCAGGAGCACGCGGCCTGGGAGCGGTTCGCCCCGGGATCGTGGGTGGAGCTGCGCACCACCGGCACCCGGTCGGGCCAGCCCGTGAAGGAGATCGTGAAAACCTCCTTCAAGAACGTCACGGAGCTCGAGCTCGTCCTCCTCGTCGAGACCACCGACACCGCCGGAGGCCGGGGACACCTGGAGATGAAGTTCCCGCTCCCCCAGCGGGCGGCGCCGAAGGAGGAGGAGGGAACGAAGCTCGGCCAGGAGGATCTGCTGCTCGAGGGCAAGACCTTCGCGTGCGAAGTCCGCGAGCGCCGGGGCACGCGCCGCTGGATCACGACGGGCGTCAAGGCCAACGGAGGCGTGCTCAAGTCCGAGGCGATTTCCGGCACCGTGAAGGTCCTCTCCCGCGTCCTGAAATTGGAGGAGAAAGTCCGGGTCGGATCGGCCACGGTGACCTGCTGGGTGCGCGAGGACGTCACCGAAACGCCGGACCAGAAGACGACGCGCACCCACTGGATGTCGGACGAGGTCCCCGGGGGCCTCGTGCGGATGGAAATGCGCCAGAGCCGCGGAAAAGAGCGGATTGAAGAAACCGAGACGACCCTGACGTCGTTCGAAATTGTGAAGAAGTAGCGGCGACCGTATTCCTGCACCCTCGGCCCGGGGTGAACCATGAGATGGCTGGCCCCCTCTTCGCGGCGCTCCTGGTCTTCCCCCAGGATTCCCTCGACGAGCGCGTGCGCCGGCTCGTCGAGCGGCTCGGCGCGGATGAGATCGTCGAGCGCGAAAAGGCGGTCCGCGACCTGGTGGGCCTTGGCGAGTCCGCCCTAGCCGCCATCGAGAAGGCCGGGACCGCGAGCCCGGATGCCGAAACGACTCAGCGCCTCAAGACCGTCGTCGAGCAGATCCGCCGGAACGCGATCGTCGCCAGGGCCTCTCCGCCCGCCCGGCCCGTTACGGTCTCCGCGAAGGACCAGCCGCTGAGGGCTTTTCTCGAGGACCTCGCGGTCCAGTCCGGCGTGGAATGCCCGTGCGCCGACGCCGTCGCGGACCGGCCCGTCACGCTCGAGGCGAAGGGGGAGCCGCTCCTCAAGGTGCTCGACCGGGCCTGCCTCGCGCGCGGCGACATCGCCCTCGAAATCGTCGAGGGCAAGATGCGCATCGCCAACGGAACCCCGCGGAAGGCGCCCTCCGCGTACTCCGGCGCCTTCCGCCTGCGGGTTTCAAAAGTTGTCGTGCAGGAGACCAACACGTTCGCCGAGCGGCGCGCGAATCTCGTCGTCTTCTTCCAGTGCGACGGGCAGTCCGACCAGAAATTCAAGACGGCGATCCCCCGGGAGGCGCCCGAGGCGGTCGACGGCGAGGGCAATCCGGTGAAGCTCCGCCGCATCAGCGAGGGGCCCATCTCGATGTGGACCACGAACACGCGCGGGACGCTCGTGGTCGACGAGGTCGCGATCACCTACGACGAGGGCGACTCTTTCGACGCGATCTGTTTCGTGAAGGACGCGCCGGCCGACCTGCGGTCGCTCGCGTCGGTGAAGCTGAAGGCCCGCTACCGGTTCGCGGTCGGGAACCGCCCCGTCCGCACCGAGCTGCCCGGCGGCGCCAAGCGGATGGGGCCGATGGGCGACCTGCCCTACCAGATCCACAACGCGGGGCAGCTGATCTACATCCTGCCCGCGGCGGCCGGGGGCCGGTCCGCCCAGGTGGGCCCGCCGCTCGAGGAGCTCATCGACATGGGCACCGTGAAGGTCGTGGACGCCAAGGGGGCCGAGATCAAGGCGACCCTCCTGCCCCGCTCCCCCCGCACGCTCCAGTACCAGTGGCGCCTCGACGGCGACATCTCCGGCGGCGGCGCCGAGATGAGGTACGACGTGGTCGAGATGATCGACCGCGACGTCGACTTCGAGCTGAAGGACGTCAAGCTGCGCGATTGACCCGCCGGCCGCATCTCGCATCGCGGAATCCGCCAAAGCATGTTTGAGGCGCCCGTTATGCGCGATGCGTGATACGTTATCCGCCCACCATGAAGATCGTCGCCGTCGGCGGCGGACCGGCCGGGCTCTACTTCTCCATCCTCATGAAGAAGGCCGACCCCGCGAACGACATCACCATCCTCGAGCGCAACAAGGCCGACGACACCTTCGGGTTCGGCGTCGTCTTCTCCGACGCGGCGCTCGATTCCATCGCCGACGCCGACGGCCCCGTCTACGACGCCATCACCCGGAGCTTCTTCCACTGGGACGACATCGACATCCATTTCAAGGGCGAGGTCCTCCGCTCCAGCGGCCACGGATTCAGCGGCCTCTCGCGCCAGGTCCTGCTCAACATCCTCCAGCGGCGCGCGGAGGAGCTGGGCGTCAAACAAGTCTTCCAGACCGAGGTCGCCGACCCCACCGCGTGGAGCGGCGCCGATCTCGTCCTCGGCTCGGATGGCGCCAACAGCACGCTCCGCGCGAAGTACGCGGAACAGTTCAAACCCACGATCGACTGGCGCCCCAACCGGTTCGTGTGGCTCGGGACGACCTTTCCCTTCAAGGCCTTCACGTTCCACTTCAAGGAGGACGCGAATGGTCTTTGGCGCGTCCACGCATACCGCTACGACCGCGAGCATTCGACCTTCATCGTCGAGACGACCGAGGCGGCGTGGCGGAAGGCGGGGCTCGAGAACGCGACCGAGGACCAGACGATCGCCTTCTGCGAGCGGCTCTTCGCGAAGGAGCTCGCGGGCCACAGGCTCCTGAAGAACCGATCGCTCTGGCGCTCCTTCCCGATCATCCGGTGCGCCCGGTGGCGCCACGGCCACATCGTCCTCGCGGGGGACTCGGCCCACACGGCCCACTTCTCGATCGGCTCCGGGACGAAGCTCGCCCTCGAGGACGCCCTCGCGCTCCGCGACGCGGTCCTCGCGAACGGGGACATTCCCGCGGCGCTCGAGGCGTACGAGAAGTCGCGCCGGCCCCAGGTCGAGAGCTACCAGCGCGCCGCCCAGGTGAGCCTCCAGTGGTTCGAGGACACCGAGCGGTACATGAATCTCGAGCCGGTCCAGTTCGGCTTCAGCCTGCTCACGCGGAGCCTCCGCGTCACGCACGAGAATCTCCGGCTCCGCGATCCGGCGTACGTCGCCTCGATCGACAAGTGGTTCGCGAAGAAGGACCCGGCCCCCCCGCCGCTCTTCACGCCGTTCAAGCTGCGCGGGCTGGAACTCGAGAACCGCGTCGTCGTCTCGCCGATGTGCCAGTACTCGGCGGAGGACGGCGTCCCGAACGACTGGCATCTCGTCCATCTCGGCAGCCGCGCGATGGGCGGCGCGGGGCTCCTCTTCACCGAGATGACCGACGTGAGCCGCGAGGGGCGGATCAGCCCCGGCTGCACCGGGATGTACAAGCCCGAGCACGTGCCGGCGTGGAAACGGATCGTCGACTTCGTGCATTCGGGATCGCGCGCCAGGATCGGCATGCAGCTCGCCCACGCCGGGCGCAAGGCGTCGACGCGTCTCGCGTGGGAGGGGATGGACGAGCCGCTCCCCGACGGGAACTGGCCGATCTACTCGGCGTCGCCGATCCCGTGGTTCCCCCACAGCCAGGTGCCGCGCGAGATGACGCGCGCCGACATGGACAAGGTTCAGGACGATTTCGCGCGCGCCGCCCGCATGGCGGAGGAGTGCGGGTTCGACATCCTCGAGCTCCACTTCGCCCACGGGTACTTGATCTCGAGCTTCATCTCGCCGCTCTCGAACGTGCGGAAGGACGCGTACGGGGGGTCGCTCGAGAACCGGATGCGGTTCCCGCTCGAGGTCTTCGACGCGGTGCGGAAATCGTGGCCCGAGGCGAAGCCGATCTCCGTGCGCATCTCGGCGACCGACTGGTCCACCGGCGGGATCGGACCCGCGGATGCCGTCGAGGTGGCGCGAATGCTGAAGGCGCGCGGGTGCGACATCATCGACGTCTCGGCGGGCCAGACGGTGCCGCACGCGAAGCCGGTGTACGGCCGCCAGTTCCAGACGCCGCTCGCGGAGCGGGTGCGGATCGAGGCGGGAATCCCCACGATGGCCGTGGGGAACATCTCGTCGTACTCCGACGTGAACAGCATTCTCGCGGCGGGCCGCGCGGACCTGTGCGTCCTGGCCCGCGCCCACTTGTGGGACCCGTACTGGACGCGCCACGCCGCGCACGCGCTGGGCCACCACCTGCCGTGGCCGGACCCGTACTCGAGCCTGAACCGTTACACTCCCCGGTTCACCTAAGAAGGAATCAAGAATCAGGAATTAGGAATCAGGCGGAGAGGTCTGATCCCTGACTCACGCCGTGGGGGGCTCGATCCAGATTTTCTTTCCACACTTGGCGCAGGTCAGCGAAGGGGCCATGAACTTCGGGCTCAGGTTCTGGGCGGCCCCGCACTCGCACTTGAAGGATTCCCAGCCTTCGCCCCTCCGCTTGTAGACCATCGGCTCGTCGGGTTGGGCCGCCGCCTGCGCCGCGGGGAGATCGTTCGTGCGGCCGCATCTCGGGCAGGTGATCGCGGGGCGCTTGAAGTCGGCCGGCACGCGGATCCCCACGCCGCACGGGCAGGTCAGGAGCAGGAGATCATTCAACCGGCTGACGAGCACCTGGACATCCTGCCGCCGCCCCGCGCGGTCCTCGTCCGACTCGTCGTCGGGCGTCGCGGGCCGGATCCCGACGGCCGCGTCGACCTGGAGCGTCCGCGCGCCGATGCACCAGTCGCTCTCCCCCCGGGTGCGCCGGTACGCCTCCTCGTACGCCGAGTACCCGGCCCCCGCCATGCCCCTCAGGATTTTCACGCGGCTCTCGGTCGGCGGATGGGTCGAGAAGAGCGCGCCCGCCACGAGGCCCTGCATCGGGTTGACGATGTACATCGGCGCGAGGACCTTGTTCGCCGCCTCGTCCGCCGCCATCCCGCTCCCGAGGTTGCCGGAGATTTTTTCCAGCGCCGAGGCGAGCCCCTCCGGGTAGCGCGTGAAGCGGGCGCCGCAGGCGTCGGCGAGATACTCGCGCCGCCGCGAGCAGGCGAAGTAGAGGAGTTGAGCGAAGAGCGGCGCCAGGATCACCGCGAGGAGGGAGATGAGGAAAAAGAGGGCGTTGCCCCCGCCGACCGATTTCCGGCTCCGCCCGCCCCACCCCATCGTCCGCAGGACCACTTCGGAGATCATCACGATGGCGCCGAGCATGACCCCGGCGAGCGTCATGAAAAAGGTGTCGCGGTTGTGGATGTGGCCGATCTCGTGGCCGACGACGCCCTGCAACTCGTCGCGATTGAGCCGCTTCAGGAGGCCCGACGTCACCGCCACCGCCCCGCGCTTCTGGCCGCGGCCGACGGCGAACGCGTTCGGCGTGGGATCGTCGACCAGGTAGATGTCGGGCATGAAGGGGAGGCCGGAGGCGATCCGCATCTCGTCGACGACGTTCCAGACCTGCGGCGCGTCGCCGTGCTCGAGCTTGCGCCCGCCCGCCGAGAGGAGGAGGAGCGAGTCGCCCCCCGCGACCGCGACGCCCCAGAGGATGAGCCAGAGGGCGAGGGCCGCGAAGACCCCCCAGGTACCGCCTTCAGGCCCGCCGAGGAGCCCCACGCAGAATCCGAAAGCGACCAGGAGGACGCCCATCAGCGAGATGAGCAGCCACGACCGGCGGATGTTGCCTTGGATGGCTTCCCACATGGGAACGTACGTTTGCCGTTGGCCGTCAGCCGTCCCGTTAGCCGTTCGCCGTCAAACGGCCAACGAAACGGTCAACGGTGGACGGTCAACGATCCTAGAATTTCACCTTCGGGGCTTCGCGCTCGGCGGCGTCCGCCACCTCGAAGAAGGTCGCCGCCTTGAACTGAAACATGCCGCCGACCATGTTGGACGGGAAGGTCTCGAGCTTCGTGTTGTACTGCATCACGCTGTCGTTGTAGAACTGCCGCGCGAAGCCGATCTTGTTTTCCGTCGAGCTGAGCTCCTCCTGGAGCGCGAGGAAGTTCCGGTTCGCCTTCAGGTCCGGGTACTGCTCCACGACGACCATGAGCCGGCCCAGCGCGCCGCTCAACCCCTGCTCCGCCTTGATCCGGTCGTCGACGTTCGTCGCCCCCGCCGCCTGGTTGCGCGCGGCGATGACGTTCTCGAGCGTCTTCTGCTCGTGCGTCGCGTACCCCCGGACCGTCTCGACGAGGTTCGGGACGAGGTCGTGCCGGCGCTTGAGCTGGACGTCGATCTGGGCCCAGGCGTTCTTCGTCTGGTTGCGCAGCCCCACGAGCGCGTTGTAGATCCCAACCGCCGCCAGGGCGACGAGGACGAAGAGGCCGCCGAGCACCAGGAGGGCGATGACGATTGGACCCATCTCAAGCTCCTTTGAGTTTCGCCTTGAACAGTTCTCCGAAATATCCGCCCACGGCACCGCCGGCGTCGCCGCGGAACGACTTCACGACGGCCGCGATCTCGCCCTTGTCGAACCAGATCCCGTGGCCGTAGGGGCACCGGTCGAGATCGACGGCCCCCAGGGTTACGCCCCTCAGCTTCGCGCGGCACCGGACGCAGCAGCGCTTCCCGTGCTTCGATTCGCCCGCCGACTTCAGGGCCTCCCGCAGTTTCGCCGTCCCGCCTCCCGACCGCTCGGCGATTTCCTCGAGCTCCCCGGCGTCCAGCCACGTCCCCTCGCAGGCGACGCAGTGATCCGTCTCGACTCCGTCCAGCTCGAAGGTGACGAGCGGCTCGCGACAGGCGGGACACATTCGGATTATTATGACCGCCGCCGGAACGATCCGTTACAGGAAACCGAATGACCTACCACGTCGACGCCGGGACCGTTCGGCGCGCGGAGGCCGCGGTGCGGCCGCGCGTGAAGCGGACGCGCCTCGTCCGGAGCGCGTGGCTTTCGTCGCTCCACGGCGGCGAGGTCCTCCTCAAGTGCGAGCAGGAGCAGGTGACGGGGTCGTTCAAGGTCCGGGGGGCGGTGGCGAAGGTCGCGGCGGCGAAACCGGACCGCGTCGCGGCGGCGAGCGCCGGCAACCACGGGCTCGGCTTGGCGTGGGCGGCGCGCGAGGCCGGGATCCCGTGCACGATCTTCGTGCCGCGCACGCTGCCCCGCGTGAAGGAGGAGAAGATCGTCGCCCTCGGCGCCCGCCTGATCAAGGCGCCCTTCGACACGTACGATCCGACGCAGGAGTACGCCAAGTCGCGTCTCGACGGCGCACTCTGGGTCTCGCCGTTCGACGATCCGGACGTGATCGCGGGGAACGGCGGGACGACGGCGAACGAGATCATCGAGGACGCGAAGGGGCCCGTGGACGCGATCGTCGTGCCGTGCGGCGGCGGCGGGCTCGCGATCGGCGCGGGCGTCGTCGCCGGGGATGTCACGCGGGTCATCGGCGTCAACTCGGAAGCCTCGCCCGGCATGTGGCTCTCGCGCCGGGACGGCAAGGCGCGCTTGAGCGTCGATTCGAAGCCGACGATCGCCGAGGGCATCGAGGGGGGAGTTTCGGAGGCGACGTACGCTCTGGGCCGGGAGTTCATCGACGACATCGTCCTGGTCACCGAGGAGGCGATCGAACGCGCGGTCGCCGAAACAAGCCGGCGCGAAGGGATGACGATCGAAGGCTCGGCCGCCGCGGCGGTCGCGGCCGTGGTCGAGGGGCGGATTCCCCGGGGCGGCCGGGTGGTGGTCATCCTCACCGGCGGGAACATCGATCCGGAGCGCGTGGAAGCGCTGCTACGGAAGTACGCCTGACAGGTCGGCGAACGGGGTTGTACAGGGCGGGCCCGCCGCGTAGAGGAGCAACTTCTCCCTCGGACTGCGTACGTAGATCGCGGACGAGACGGTGCCGAACCGCTCGCCGTGCTTGCAGACGGGCCGCTCTCCCTCGTGCGAGCGGAGCAACTCCTTCAATTCCTCCAAGGACGGCGGGCGATGTTCCACGCGATCGAAGGGACGCCGCTCGTCCATGTGCGGATCGTCGAGGTCGCGATCGGTCGTGACGATATGGCGGCCCGGGCCGAAGCGGGCGGGCCGCAACGCGCCGTCCCAATGAATGCAAACCCCGGCCGTGCCCGCGACGGCGACGAGATTGAATCCCGCGATCGGGCCCTCGGCGACGCGTCGCGCCGCGAGTTCCTCGACTTCTTCGAGCGTGCGACACCGGAGTGCCTCGAGGGCGAGAAGCCCCCGCGACCGGGCTTCAGGCGATCTCGCAGGCCGCCGGCGGTTCGTGATCGCGACGAAGAGTCCCGACGTGTTCAAGCCGAGCCACGTGCCGCCGGCGACGAGGTCGCGTCCCGCGACGATCCCCGGTTCCACCTCCGCCGGAGGCGCGGAAGGCCGGTCGAGGGCCTCGTCCCGGTTCGCGCCCACGAGGAGGGGAGTCGCGGGATCCAGGCCGACGTAGAGAACAAGTACACACATGGCCCCCCATGATAGAATTCCGCCATGACGACGGCCCTCCTGATCCTCCTGCTGATGCAGGATCCGAACACGCCGCCCGATCCGGAGAAGGTCAACCGCGCGATCGACAAGGGGACGGAGTACCTCCTCGCGGCGATCGACGTCGATCCCGGCCACGACATGCTCCGGTGCGACGAGCTGATCCTGTACGCGCTCGCCCACGTCGGCAAGGCGGGCGATCCCCGGGTGAAGAAGCTCATCGCGCGCATCATGAAGTCGGACCTGAACTCGGGGTACCAGCCGACGTACTCGGTCTCGCTCCGCGCGATGGCGCTGGCGCAGATCGACTCCGCCCAGTACCAGGTGCCGATCGCGCAGTGCGCGTGGTGGCTCGTGAACGCGCAGACGGACAACGGCCAGTGGGATTACTGGGGTCCGAAGGAGAAGCCGCCGGGGATTTTCGAGAAAGTCCAGTGGCCCGGGAAGCAGGCGACGGGCGAAAAGTCGAAATCGGACCGGGGATTGCTCGTGAAGCGGACGGCGAAATGGACCGATCGCGGCCTGCCGTCGAAGGTCTTCCGGAACACCTCGACGGCGCAGTACGCGGTGCTCGGGCTCTACGCGGCCTACCGCGCGAAGGTGTGGGTGCCGCAGGAGACGTGGGACAAGACGGTGCAGAGCACGCTGCGGAGCCAGGGCAAGGGGGGCGGCTGGGGGTACATCGATCCCGCCGACACGAAGAACGACTGGGGGATGGCGACGTCGCGGGCGAACCGCTCGATGACGGCGAGCCAGCTCTCGGTGCTCGCGGTCCTGAAGGGGGTGCTGGAGACGCCGCCGCGGGAGATCGACGACTCGATGGACCGGGGTTTCAAGTGGCTCGCGCGTGATTTCACGCTCGCGCGGGCCGGGGCCATGAAGGGTCCGAACTTCGACGGGACCGACCTGACCGGGGTCTATTACTACTACGGGACGTACAGCGTGGAGCGCGCGGGGATCCTGTGGGGCCGGGAGAAGATCGGCGAACACTGGTGGTACGCGCAGGGAGCGAACGAGCTGCTGCGGCTCCAGAAGGAGGACGGCTCGTGGGGCGAGGACTACGGCTCCGCGACGGACCGGCCCGCCTGCGCCGCGTTCGCGGTGCTCTTCCTCAAGCGCGCGGTCCCGCCTCCCGTCATCACCGGCGGCGGCAAGAAGGAAGAGCCGCCGAAGAAGTGACCACCATCTGGGAGCTTCCAGCTCCCAGTTTCCGGCTCCCAGCCTTCCGATGTGGCGAGTTTCGAGCCTTACGAACGGAAACTTCAAACCTTCGCTCCGCCCGACGGTTCATGCACTTCCAATGCTGAACTTCCCAGTGGAAAAGCCTTACGATTACGACCTCGTGCAGGCCATGTGGGTGCTTCGGAGATTTCCCGGGGACCGCCTCCCCGACGTGGCGGCCGAGGCGATGCTCGACCGATTCGACACTCCGGCAGTCCTCGAGCTGGCCAGCTTACGTCCGCCGCGCCTTGAAGGGACAGACGAGGCCGTGGAGCCCGCGTTTCGCGCCATGGGTCGGCCTTCCAAGTCGCAGTCGAGAGCGGCATGGATTGTCGCGCGCCATCTGGCCCGCCTCGTGGACGAATATGAAGAGCATCCGGATCTGCGGAAGGAGTACGGAAAGACTCTCTTGAATGAGGCGCGGGCGCTCGCGGCCCAAGTCGATCTCTTTCGCATGCGCGGTAGAACATCCCCATGAACCCGAACTCGATTCCGGAGTCGGTGAAACAAGCGGTCCGATTGGATGATCGGTCGCTCGCGCTGTTCGTTCAGTCGGGCAGCCGGGCCTATGGCCTCGAGATTGAGACGAGTGATGACGACTATCTTGGTGTCTTTGTCACCCCTCTGACGAAGTTCGTGTCCATCAATGGGCCCGGACCCGACACCCTGGCGGGAAATGGTCCGGATTTCACGCTCCACGAGATCGGCAAGTTCTGCCGGCTGGCGCTCAAGGGGAATCCGGCCATTCTGGAAACGATGTGGAACCCGAACGTATTGATGTGCGATGAGTGGGGTCGTGAGCTGATCTCAATCCGCTCGAAAAGCCTGCACCGGGGGAGTCTCAAGGTCTATATCGAGTACGCCCAGGCACAGTTGAAGAAGATGGTGAAGGGTACCGGCTTGCACTCGAAAGGGGGGTCATACAACGGCAAGTTCGGGGCCCACCTGGTACGGCTGCTCAACGCCGGGATCCATCTCGCCGAGTCCGGCGAAGTCCAGGTGCGCGTGCCCCCGGCGCTCGCGGCGACGCTCATGGAAATCCGGACAGCAAGGCGTTCGATGCAGGACGTCATGGAGATTTCACGACCCTTGCTCGAAAAGTTGAAGCGCTTGTCGGAGGCCAATCCACTCCCGGAACACCCCGACGAAGAAGCGTTCAACGATCTCGTGATTCGGGCACGGCTCTCGAGGAAATGACCGCGTGGATCTCCCCCCGGACCTGTTGCGCGGAATCGCGCTTCGGAAGATCTCCGAAGAGGGCGCGACTCCGATCTTCGTCACCATCAGCGGGGCGCACCTGTACGGATTCGCCTCTGCCGACAGCGACTTCGACATTCGCGGCAGCCACCTGATGCCGTTGGACCGGATCGTGTCGCTCCACTCGGGTGACGAGACGATCGAGTATTCGGGCGTCGAGGACGGGAGGGAGATCGACCTCGTCAGCCACGACGCGGGCAAGTTCTTCCGGCTCATGCTCAAGAAGAACGGCTACGTCATGGAGCAGATTTTCTCGCCGCTCGTCGTGATCGGGGGACCGGTCCTCGATGAACTCCGTGAGATCGCCGGGGGATGCCTGACGCGCCACCTGGTTCATCACTACGCGGGCTTCGCCGAGAATCAACTCAAACTGCTGGACAAGGAGGAGCCCAAGCGCGTGAAGACGCTCCTGTACGTCTACCGGGTCCTGCTGACGGGCATTCACGTCTTGTCGGCCGGTGAGATCGAATCAAGCCTCCCCAAACTCCTGGGCGCCCATCCCCAGGACGGCGAGGTCGCGGAACTGATCGATTCCAAAATCAGGGAGGCCGAACCCCTCGATGAGCGGCGACTTGGCGCTCACATGTCCCGGATCGCGAAGCTGCGTGGGCAATTGGACCAGGCATTCTCGAATTCGAAGCTGCCGGAGATTCCGGCCCGTTCGCGCGATCTCGACGAGTTTCTTGTTCGGCTCCGGCTGGGACGTCGCTGATCTTCGGCTCTTCATCAAAATCGGTTCGAAGAGCGGAGGGGCAGGGATTCGAACCCTGGATACAGGTGTAAGCCCGTATAACGGCTTAGCAAGCCGCCGCGATCGACCACTCTGCCACCCCTCCGCGGTGGTTGCCGATTATAGCCCACGGTTACAACGACGCCAGCGACACGACCACGAAGAGCGCGGTCATGGCGACGAGGAAACCCGCGCGCCAAGACGGACTTGCACCGAATCGACTGAGAATCACCAAGACCGCCGCAGCTGCGATGCCCTTCGCCGGATTCGAGGGACCCAAGACCAGCACGCAAGCTGGCACCAGAGCGACCAACTCACTCGCGCGAACCCGAGCGCCGCACACGCCAACGCCACCACGACTGAGATCAAGACTCCGATCAGTAACCCGCCCTGAGACGCGAACTCCACCGCGATCGGGAACCACGCCTCGGGCAGAAGCCGGCGCAACGGTGAATGTCGAACGGGGGATCGCGAGTCCGGGTTAGAACCTGGTTTGACTGCAATCAGGCCAGGCCGTCTTTAAACTTGATGCTTGCGTGGGCGCCATTGCAGAAGGGTTTGTTGTCTGAAGCCCCGCAACGGCAGAGCGTGACGCGGTTGCGGACCTCGTAGGGCTTGCCGTCCGCTGACACGATCGGAATCCCGCCACGGACCCAGAGCGGGCCGCTGCACTTGAGCGCGGGATCTTCAACGATCCCGATGGAGGGCGGAAGCTTCGGCTCGATCGTCTTCCCGGACGCCTTGTCACGCAGCACGAGCCGTCCGCCCGGGCAATGCGACGCCTCGCGGATCGCCAGCTCGCGCGCCTCCGGATCGCCGGTCTGATCCATGAGCCCCCAGATCTTCCCGGCGGGATCGCAAAATCTCGCGAACGCGCACAGGTGTTCGGCGTCCCGCAACTCCAGCGTCGCCCCGTCGATTACCTCCGCTTGGGCCTCGTAGGGCTCCCGCCTCGCCGTCTCCTTGCCCTTGAACTTGACCTTCACGTGCGTGCCGTCGCAGAACGGCTTGTTCGCCGACTGGCCGCAGCGGCAGAGGTGAATCTCCTCCTCGGTCTTGAACTTCTTCCCCTCGGTCCAGTCCCAGGACATGCCCTCCCGGTTCGGAGTGATGGACTGGATGGAGAGCGGGACCTTCCCGTAGACGAAGTAAGGACCATCCTTCGTGACGACGATCTTCATGGAGACCTCCACGACTTGGCTGTCGATCGAAGGCGCTGGCGTGTTAGCGCCAATGCCTGGCGTTCAGCAACTGCCCCTGATGAGCGCTGCCAGATGCTGCTCCTATCGACATTCGTTGCTTCCTTCCGTCCTTCTAATAGTTCCACTGGATGAAGATGTTGACGCGGTTGTCGGTGCCGTCATTCAGCTGGCCGGCCCACCTCGTGGTCCAGTGCAGGTAGTCGGCGCCGATCGTAAGCCCGTTGCCGAGCGGGAAGCGGTTGCCGATGTAGTGGACATAGTTGGCTTGGGCGCCGTTGGTTCCGGTCGTGGGTGCCGGGACGTGCTCATTGTTGGGATTGTCGCGCGAGGAGCCAACGATGATCGTCCACCAGTCGCTGGTCTTGATGACCAGTTCCGCCCAGCCGCCGGCGGCAGGGATCTCTTCGGCCTTGCCGGGCACAGACGAGATGCCCTGGAAGATGCCGCCGCGGACGTCGTCGACGTTCTTGCCCCGCCAGACCTCGCCGCGAAGATCAACCATGTCATGAAGCGGCAGTGTCAAGTCGGCCCCGAACGCAGTGGAAGTGAAGTTGTCCTCGGCGCCGACCGCCACGGTGTCGAAGTGCTCCCTGGCGTAGTGGCCCCAGACGCCCGGCTCCCAGGTCTTCCTCTCGACCCAGAAGTGGGGGCCCTTGTAGGCAAGGCGGCCCTGGATCGTCGGCATGCCCGACGCGGGGCCGTCGAAGTAGGCGTTGCCGGGCGCGGCGTCCAGGTTTGCGTTGTCGTTGGCGCCGGTCACGCCTATTTCGAGCTGCGAGGTGACGGTACCCTCGCCCGCCTTCGGGTGGTAGTCGAACAAGACCATCGGCCGTTGGTCGCCGAGGTTGCCCGCCCCCCACATCACGATGCCGTTGTTCACGGTGGGGAAGAGCGGGGCGATGACGTCACCCGTCTGGCCGGCCAGGATCGAGAAGGTGTCCCAGGAAAGCTTCGCGTAGGCGTGGCGCATGCGCGGCTCCGCGCGCGATTCGGAGGTCGCGTTGCCGTAGAAGTCGATCTCGACCTTGCCCGACGCCTTAGCGCCGAGCTCTTCGATCAAGGGTCCGTTGAGGTCGAAGCCGATACGGGTCAGGCGGGGCGAGATCTCGAAATCGGACTTGCCCCTCGCGAACGCAACGCCCGGGTGAGCCGCGACGTTGGCGGCGTCCTCCTCGGAGCGGATGACGGCGGGCAGCAGGATGCTGTTCGGGCGCGAATCATCGTGGATGATGTCGATACGCAGGAAGCCGTAGAACTTGATGCTCCAATCGCCCGATTGCATCACGAGCCCCCGCGGCTTCGGCGCTTCCTGGGGCGGCTCCTGCTTCGGGGGATCGCCGGCGGGAAGCGGCGTCTGACACAGGGCGAACGCGGCTACGACGGCGAAAACGCTCATGCTTCGTTCTCTTCCGATCCCCAACGAGGCGCGGATGAGGCGTCAAGCCGCCGTCGACTGCCAGCCCATCGCCCGGTCACGTCCCGTGCCCTGACGCCACCCCGCTCTTCCAAAACGAACCCGATTCTCACGAGCTCCCGTCCTTTGCGGTGAGCGCGGGCTACTTCGGCTTGGGACCGCTCTTGTCTGCGGGTGGCGTGGAGAGCAGCTGAAACTCCCACTGCAACGTGGTTCCGATGACGCCGCCGTGCTCGAAGTTCACCTGCGCGATCTTCCCGGCGGTCTCCCCGCGCGCCCAATCGCGCTGCAGTTCCGCTCCGAATACCACCCAAGTAATAGGCACCCCGCCGGCCTGGATCATGCGCTGGATCGCCATCTCGTGCGCTTCGAGGGTCACGCCGCCGGAAGCGTCGGTCACGAAGTAGACCTCGTAGCCCTCGCCGAGCGCCTGGATGACGGGCATCGCAAGGCAGATCTCGGTCCACAGCGCCGCCATGACGATCTTCTTCTTGCCGGTTTTCCTGGCCCACTCGGAGACCCGGGTGTCCTCCCAAGCGTTGATGAACGTCCGGTCGATGGGCTTCTGGTCGGGAAAGACCTCCTGCAACGGCTTGAGGAGGGAACCTCCCTGCCGCTCCAGCACGGTGGTCAGCAGCGTCGGCACGCCAAACGTCTTCGCCGTCTTGGCCAGCCCGACGATGTTGTTGATGATCGTCTGGGAGTCATGGCTGCGCAGGCACGAGAATTGGAATGGCTGATGGTCGATCAGGATCAGGGCGCAGTTGTCGGGGGTCAAGAGCGCCCCGGATCCGACCTTGGCGCCGGACTTCTTGATCTCCTGGGGACTGGAGAATCCGACGAATACGAACGACGCGAGGAGTACGGCCATGATCGCCATGAGAGGGCGCCGGCTGGAAATCTGTCTCAGCACTCCAAGGCCATGGGTCTGAAGCATGTTCATTCCTCCTTGGTTTCCGAAGTCGTGAAAATTCCAGATTCAACGTGTCGACATCCCCGGCCACTCAAGGGAGCTTGTCGAAAAACATGTAAATGGCGACGATGCGACCGTCTCGGGCAATGGCGAAGTCAGTCCCGGCGTATTCGGGCGACTCGCCCGGGCGGCCCGATACCCATTGGACCCGCCCGCCGTTGCCCGTTTCCTGGGGCTTGGCAAGTGGCTGATATCGAAAGTCGGGATGGGTCGCCTTGATCTCGCCCGCGACCCGATGTATCTCGTCGCGGCCCCGGTGGACTCCAGTCGGCCCGTAGAACACGCAATCTTCGGTGAAGATCTCGTCGATGGCAGCGCGTCGACGCGCGGGGTCGATTTCACCAAAGACTTCGTGAAGATTGCGGATCAGCAGGGTCGATGTGCTTTGGGTCATGTCTTGTCCCTTCTCACGAATTGCGCAGGCCATGGTCGGCGGCAACAGCAGGAGAACGAGAATCCTCTTCATACAATCGTTTCCTCCTCCTCTCGGGAAGCCCGCGGGCTCCCTGGTGCAGCCTGTTCGTTTTTCGTCATCGTGTCCTCCCTGGTCGCAGCGAGGATAAGGCCGACGAAAACACCTGTCTTGACTGTTCGCGCCATTTTTGACGGAAAGCGCTATTGTTCGGATATCGTGATCGTTAGAGAACGCTCGGACCTCCGGATCCTTCGCGAGAGGTGATCGATGCGAACGCTCGACCTGCCGAACTTGAAGAGCCCGCAGGGGGTGAAAATCTCGACGGGGCTAGGCAGGGAATGGAATGGAATCGCCGTCTACGCCATTGAAACTCGCAGCAACCCGGGCCGCGTCTGGCACGACATTTCATCTCCTCAGACCCGGATGAACATTATTCTGGAGCAGGTCGGGGGGCGTTCCGAGCCAAGGACCAAGATCACGCGACCCTGCGAGTCGACCTGGACGGGGCCGCAATACGTGGATCTTTACCCCGCCTACATGCCGGTATGGGGATATTCGGACGGCACTGTCGGCTTGAGAGCGGTCAGGCTCTTATTCGACATTCCCCGACTGGAGTCTCTCCTGGGCGAAGACCTGGATCGCCGCGCATTGGACCAGCCGCGATTTCGCTTCCATGACGACCGGATTCTGAAGCTGGGAGCGCTGCTCGGGGCGGAATGCGCGATGCCAGACGACAGAAGCAGCCTTTACGGGGACAGCCTGACCGTGGCGATGGCCGTCGACATCCTGCGCCTGACCAAACGACGCAGCGACAGCAGGAAATCCCCCAAGCTCTCGGCGTCGCAACTACAGGGCGCGACCGACTACATGGCTGCACATTTTTCGGCGGGCGTACGGCTGAGCGACCTGGCGCGGATTACGGGACTGTCCCAATCCTATTTTGGACGGGCGTTCAAGGCCTCGCTGGGAATGACTCCTCATCGCTGGCTGCTGAACGCCCGCATCACCCTCGCTCAACGGCTCCTCCTTGATGGAGATCTTCCTCTGGCGCAAATCGCGCTCGAGGTCGGCTTTTCCGAGCAAAGCCACCTCACCCGGATCTTCCGTGCCATTGTGGGCACCTCGCCAGCCGCCTGGAAGCGCCACTGGCAAAGGTAGCTTCCAAGGAGAGATGGATGAGGCGTCAGGCTGACGCCTCGGTGAGAACGGCAGGTCAACGAGCCCGATCGCCTCGCCGCCGCAATCGACCACTCTGCCACCCCTCCGGGGGGCGAGATCGAGACCATATCTCACGAGCCGCGGGCCGTTCCATCTGAATCCCTCGGGGGATTCGTGTCGAGCCCACGAGTGCCGCGCCCCCCTTCGCCCCTCGCATTGATCTGCTACCTCCCCTAGTATCCTGAGACCACCCCGCTCACCAGCACGGCGACGGCCGGACGAGGATTGCGACCATGACCGTGGCGCGCCTTCAGGCGATCTCAGGCATCCTCTTCGCCATTTTCCTGGTCCTCCACCTCGCGACCACGACCTCCGCGATCGGCGGCCCTGCGACGTACGACGCCGTCCTCGAGGGGACGCGCCACGTCTACCGGCCCCACATCGTCGTCGAACTCCTCCTCATCGGCCTCGCGGGAGCCGTCCACATCGTCTGCGGAATCGTCCGGATCGTTCGACGGCGGCGCGATCCGAATCGCGTGAAACCCTCGCTCGTCGTCCGCCTCCATCACTGGGCCGGCTACGTCCTCCTCCTCGCCATCGCGGGCCACGTCTTCGCGACGCGCATCATGCCCGCCGTCGCGACCGGCCCGACCGCCACGGGGAGCGCCGACTTCTCCTACCTCGCGTACTCGATCCTCGGCTGGCCGATCTTCATGAAGCCGTACTACGTCCTCCTCGGCGCCGCGGGCGCGATCCACGGCGGGATCGGGCTCGGCCTCGCGGCGAGCGCCCTCCTGGGCCCGCGGGTCGATCCGCGCAAGCTCCAGCGATTCTCCGTCGCGGGCGCGGCGGTTCTGACGGTTCTCGTCGTCCTCGGCGCCCTCTCCATCATCCGCCATTCGCCGGCCGCCGACCGGTCGCGGTTCGTCGAGTACCGCGCCGTCTACGAACGATTCCTCCCCTTCATGATGGGCGCGCGGAAAGCGGACTAGCGAGCCCATTTCCGGTTACATTCGGCACGTCTCATGGTCAGACTTTTTCCATGAGCGTCTGGGCCGTCCTCGGCTTCCTCCTCTTTGGGAGCGCGTTCTTCGCGCTCGGATGGATCAGCGTCCAGAGCCTCCGGCAGGCCGCGATCCTCCGCTCCTGCCGCTGGGCCTCGCTCGCCGGCAAGAAAGATCAGGCCATCGCGATCCGGGGCGCGGTCCGAGTCGACGAGCCGGTCCACATCGCGCATCTCGGCGACTGCCTCTGGTGGCGCGAGATCGTGAAGGCCAGGAATCGCTTTTGGAGCCGGAGAAAGTATTGGTCGACGGAATCCGACCGGCAGACGACCGCCGATTTTTCGATCATGATCGGAGAGGAGCCGATCGCGATCGCGCCGAACCCCACGGAGGTTCACGGACACCGGACAGAGAGAGACTTCGAGAGAGCGGACGTTGTCGATTCGTTCCTGGGCGAGCCCGACGAGAGCGTCACCGAGGAGTGGCTGCCGATCGTTGCCGAATTGACCGTCGCCGGTCGCCTAATGCGCGTGGGTGACGGCTGGATGATCGATCGCGATCCCAAGGTCGGGCTCCTCTTTTCAATCGATCTCCCGGAAGTCGCCGCCCGCTGGGAATCGATCAAGGGGATGCTTGGCCTGGCGGGCGCCATTACGGCCCTGGTCACGATGGTCTATTTCTGGATCTCCGTGCGCGGACTCGGGCCCTAGGGTCGAGCGAGCCTGTAGAGCACGTGCCGTCGGAGGAGATGGCCCTCGGCGACGTTCGGATGGTCGAAGTCGTCCGCCGGATGGCGCGTCATCCCGAGCTTCTCCATGACGTGGATCGAGCGGCGGTTCGCGGGCACCGTGAACGAGACGATCTCCCCGAGCCCGAGCCGCTCGAATCCGAACGCGAGCGACGCCCGCGCCGCCTCGGTCGCGTAGCCGCGGCCCCAGTGATCGAAGGCGAGCCGCCACCCGATTTCCACGCACGGGGTGAACGGAGCCAGGAACCGCGGCCGCGACAGGCCGGTGAAGCCGATGAAGGGCGCGACCCCCGGCACCTCCACCGCCCAGAGCCCGAACCCGTGCTCCTCGAAGTGGACCCGGATGCGCGCGACCATCGCCGCGGTTTCGCCGGATGAGAGACGCGCCGGGAAATGCTCCATGACGCGCGGATCGGCGTTCATCGCCGCGAAGGGCTCGACGTCCGCGTCGCGCCAGCCCCGGAGCACGAGCCGCGGCGTGCGGATCTCCTCGACCGGTTTCATCGCGCCATTCTCCCCTTTTTCCGCTGGACCTCGCGCAAGGTTCGGCGGCATCATTTCCGCCATGAAACCGGCGCGAACGGAACTGCTCGCGGCGCTTCGGAAGGCGCCCAAGGCGCTGAAGTCGTTCGAGACGATGCCGCCTTCCCACCAGGAGCGATGGATCGGCTTCGTCGCGGAGGCGAAGAAGCCCGAGACCCGGGCGAAGCGGATCGAGCGGTGCCTGCGCGACCTCGATCGCTGGACGGGCCAAGGATCGTCGGCCGGCTATTCGGGGACGCCCCTCCCCCAGAAACTCGGCATCAAGGAAGGCCACCGCGTCGCGTTCCCGGGAGCGCCCGAGAACTTTCCGAAGACGCTGGGGCCGCTGCCGTCCGGGGTAACGATTGCCAAGGATGACCTTGATGTCGTCGTACAGTTCGTCCGCGAAATGCGGAATCTCGAGGAGCTCCTGCCCCCATCCGCGCGGCGCATCAAGCCGAACGGCGGACTCTGGATCGCGTGGCCGAAGAAAGCGTCGGGAGTAGAGACCGACCTGACCGAGAATCGGATCCGCGACCTCGCCCTCGCGGCGGGGCTCGTCGACAACAAGGTGTGCGCGATCGACGAGACCTGGTCGGGCCTCCGCCTCGTGTACCGCCTCAAGGATCGCCCGCGCGCCTGATCACTTCGCCGAAGCGGGCTTCTCCCTCAGGTAGAGCCACACCGAGCCGCGCGGCGTCGGGTGGGGGTCGAGCGGCGAGAGCTCCGAGTAGATCTTCTGCATCTCCTCGCCGATCTTCTTCGCGCGCTCGTCCGTCTCGAACTTCGCGCCGAGATCCCGGTAGAGCTTCGAGTACTCGGTGTTCAGCTCGACCTGTCGCGTCCTGAGCTCGTCCCGCCGCGCCTTCTGCTCCGGCGTGAGCTTGAGCGGCGCGGGCGCCTCGTACCAGATGTCGCCGACGAGGAGGTCGGCGAGCCCGTCGCCGTTCCAGTCGACCACGTGGACTTTCGTCCGGAACCCCGGGCTCTCGGGCGCGCCGCCGTGCTTCACGGGCTTGTCGTAACCCCGCGACGATTTCGGGAGGAGCGCGGCGCCCGCGGCGTACTCGGGCGCCCCTTTCTTCCCCGCGTTGCGGTACCACCAGACGGAGCCGTCGCCGGAGCCGACGAGGAGGTCCGGGAGTCCGTCGCCGTCCCAGTCGGCGATGACGGGACCCGAGTCCCCCTCGACTTTCACGGGCGATCCGCCGGCCTCGAGGGCGCGCCGCTTCGACCCGTTGAACGCGAATTTCCTGGGCGTCCCCTCGTTCGGGATGAGGATGACGCGCCCCTGGATGTTGCCGACGAGGAGGTCGAGATCGCCGTCGCCGTCGTGGTCGTAGACGAAGGGCACCGCGGCGAGGGAATCCATTTCGGGCTCGCGCTCCGATTTCCACTTCGGGCCGGCACTGAGATTCCTGCCGTCGAGGTCCTTGAGGATTTCGCCCGGGTGGAAGGCGCCGCCGCCCTTGCCCCGGAAGAGGTAGAGGTCGCCGGGCCAGTAGGAGCCGGTGAGGATGTCGTCGTTGCCGTCGCCGTCGAGGTCCGCGACCTGCGGACTGAAGCCGACGCATCACCCCGCGGGGGTGGTGACGACCTTGCCTTCCGCTTCGAGCCACCCGTTCTCGCCGAATTTCGGCGCGGCGTCGGTGCCGAGGTTGCGGTAGATCTGGAGGCGGCCGCTGCCGAACTGTCCGACGAGGAGGTCGCGCCTGCCGTCCTTGTCGATGTCGTAGACGTACGGGTAGGCGTGGCCGATCTCGGTGTCGATCGGCCGGCCGGCGGCCTCGAGCCGGATCGGCTTGCCCAGCTCCTGGGCGAGGGCGGTCGCGGCGGGGAGGAGCGTCAAGAGGAGGGTGACGGTGATGCGCATGGAGCGCCTCCGGAAGGAACGTCGCGATGGTACGTCGGCGCGTCGCGGCGGGTCAATGGCGCGTTGACCGGGCGAGGCGTCGCGGTACGATTGGGGAATGGGCGATCTCTCGGGGGCGGGCGAGGCGGAGAAGCCCACGGTGCCGGAGGGGACGACGGAGTGCCCGGCGTGCGGGGGCGCGCTGGTGCCGATCCTGTACGGGCTGCCGTCGCCCGAGGCGGCCGCGGCGGCGGACCGGGGGGAGATCGAGCTGGGCGGCTGTCTCGTGACCGACGACGATCCGCGTCTCTCGTGCCGCGGCTGTCACGAGCGGTACTGGATCTCGGGCGGGCCCTAAATGCGTTTCCCACTCCTCGTCGCGATCGCCCTTCTCCTTCCGGCCTTTGCCCAGGACGATCCCGCCAAACAAGCCCGGGAGCTCATCGAAAAACTGCGGTCGGAGAGCATCGCCGAGCGCGAGGAGGCGACCCGGAAACTGAAGGAGCTCGGCCGCGCCGCGGCGGCGGAGCTCGAGAAGGCCTCCAAGGGCGCGGACCCCGGCGTCGCCGCCCTCGCGGGGAGCCTGCTCCTCCGGCTCCAGCTCATGGACTCCTTCTCCCCGGCGCTCCAGAAGGCGATGCCGGGGATCGCGGAGCGGCTCGCGTTCGGCGACGATCCCGCGTGGACCCGGGCGTTTCTCGACGCGGAACCGATGCTCCAGCCGGGGAGCCGGCTTCCCCTCTTGAAGAGACGGGACCTGGAGCCCCTGGCCGCGCGCGCCGTGCGCGGGGCGGCCACGCCGGAGCAGAAATCGGACGTCGGCGAGGCGGTGGTCGGCCGCCGGCTCGCGTCGGCGACGCCGGAGATCCTCAGGTTCCTCGACGAGCCCGACGAGCAGCTGAGGAACACCGCGGTCGAGGCGATCCGCCGGAATCCCTCCGCGAAGGGCGTACAGCGGCTCCGGGAATTGACCCGGCACGAGAGCGCCGACGTTCGCCGGTTCGCGCTCGACGCCCTGGCGGAGCTCGAGATCAAGGAGGCGGCCCCCGACGCCGCGCGGCTGATCGCGGACGCCGATGCCGGCGTGCGGTCCGTCGCGGCGACGGCCCTGGCCCGTCTGCGGGGCAAGGGGGCGACGCCCGACCTCGTCCGGCTCCTGAAGGACGACGAGGCGCTGGCGCGCCGCTCCGCGGTCACGGGTCTCCTCGCGATCTACGCGAAGGAGGAGGCGGCGCGACTCCTGGGATTGCTGGGCGACCCGGACCTGGAAGTGCGCCGGCGGTCCGCGGGGGCGCTGGGCCTGATGGGAGTGAAGGAGGCGATCCCGCAGATCACGGCGCTGCTCAAGGACCGGACTCCGGAGGTCCGGTGCGCGGCGCTCGGGGCCCTGAAGAACCTGCGGGCGGTCGAGGCGGTGCCCGAGGCGCTCAAGTTCCTCGCGGAGGACGGAAAGCACGACGAGCTCGCCATCCTGCAGGAGATGCTGATCGACCTCGCGCCGGCCGAAACGAAGGAGCGGGCGCAGGCCCTGCTCAAGCACGACAACTTCCGGGTGCGCGCCTCGGCGGTCGATCTCCTCGGCAAGCTGGGGGCGACGGGGGCGGCTCCGGAGATCCTCAAGCTCCTCAAGGATCGGGAGGAGCATGTCCGGATCGAGGCGGCCTGGGCCGCGGGGCGGCTGGGGCTCCGCGAGGCGATTCCGGATCTCCTGAAGATGGTCGAGGAGGCGACGGAAGGGGATCGGGAGGAGGCGATCGCGGCGCTGGCGATGCTGGGGGTGAAAGAGGCGATCCCGAAGATCGTCGAGCGGCTCAAGGTCGATGGAGCGCGCGACCGCGCGATGGCGGCGCTGGCGCGGCTGGGCGCGAAGGAGGCGGTTCCGGCGATCGCAGCCTTCCTCAAGAGCGATCGGGAATCGTCGCGGATGGAGTCGATGTGGGCGCTGGTGAAGCTGGAGGGGCGCGACGCGGTTCCCCGGATCGCGCCGCTCCTGGAGGACCCGTCGGAATCCCTCTGCACGATGACGCTCCAGTCCCTGGCGGAGCTCGAGGCGTGGGACCAGAAAGCGCGGGTGGCGCCGCTCCTGGACGATCGGAGTCCCGAAGTCCGAGGTTCCGCGGCGGCGTGGCTGGCGAAGGCGGGCTCGCGTGACGGGGTGGAGATCCTGCTCGAGGGGGATGAGGACGCGGAGTTGTGGGCGCTCAACGCGCTGAGGAATCCCGAGGCCTGGAAGCGGCTCCAGCGCCAGAAGGCGACGGGGAGGCGCGAGGGGACGTCGATCCGGAAGGTGCGGCTCCTGGCGAAGGAGGCGGGGCTGGGGGTGGAGGTGGAGGAGTCGCCGCTGGGGGACGGCGAGCGGTGGCTCGATCGGGAGTCGTGGCTGACGGAGTTCGAGGCGCCGACGCCGATGGTGGAGGCGCTGTGGCTGGCGGTCTCGTCGAAATACGAATTGATCCTCGAGGCGGATCGGGTCCGCCTCGTGCCGCGCGAGGCGGGGCTCCGGATCTGGCGCGACTGGTGGAAGGAGTCCGGGGAGAAGAAGAAATAGCGATTCGTCGGAATCCATCGGATGGAAGGGCGAACCCATGGCGCGCTACGTGATGAAGCAGAAGTGGCTGAGCTTCGGGAACGACTACGCGGTGGCGGACGAGTCGGGGAACGAGGCGTTCTTCATCGACGGGCGGGCGATCGCGCTCGGGAACCAGCTCTCGGTGGAGAGCCCGCGGGGGCGCGAGGTGGCGTTCATCTCGCAGAAGCTCTTCGCGTGGGGTCCGACGTACGAGATCACGCGCGGGGGGCGGGTCGCGGCGGTGGTGAAGAAGAAGCTCTTCACGTTTTTCCGGTGCCAGTTCGAGGTGGACGTGCCGGGGCCCGACGACCTGCTCGCCGAGGGGAGTTTCCTGGATTTCGAGTACGCGTTCGCGCGGTCGGGCCGGACGGTGGCGCGCGTCTCGAAGCGCTTCTTCAGCTGGACCGACACGTACGGGATCGAGGTGAATTCCGGCGAGGACGACGCGCTCATCGTGGCGAGCGCGGTGGTGATCGATCTCTGCTGCCACCAGGACCGGTCCTGAGGCCGGAGTTCCTCCTGTTCCCGCCCCGCCCTCCGAATTCCGCCGGGTATAATTCCCTCGTCGCATCGTGAATCCAGTTCCCCTCCGCGGAGGGATCCATGGGACGGAGCTTGCTGGCGGCGATCCTCGGGGCGCTCCTTCTCCAGGACGGCGGCGACCCGGCGGCGGAGAAGGCGAAGCTCGACGAGGAGCTCGCGAAGGCGGCGGAGCCGGTCGCGGAGCAGCTTCTCAAGTGGAAATCCTGGGACGAGGCGCGGGCGTTCCTGGAAGTGATCCGCGCGAAATCGGACGCCCGGGCCGAGTCGCTCGACAAGCTCATCGCCAGGACGGACAAGCAGTCTTCGGGCTGGGAATGGGATCGCCGGACGACCGAGCTCCTCAAGCAGTTCGGCAAGGAGCGGGCCAAGAAGTTCTACGCCTTCGCACGGGCTTGGAAGGAGAAGGACGCTGACATTTCGCGCTGGAGCGACGCTGAAGCCGAAATACTTGATGAATTGATCGATTACACCAAGTCATACGGTCGCCTTTGCCAGATTAGAAATCAATTCGGCCTACCTAATACCCGAATCGATTGGAGGCTAAGCGTGCCGGCATTATGGCACGCCCGGTATAAGTTGCAGAATCCAAATGACCAAACTGAGATTGAGGGCAAAGCCGCATTTACCACCGAAGGTAAGAAAGCTGGAGCAAATTCGATTTCCAGTAGGGCCGAGTCCCTATCCGAGCTCTTGGAAGGGATCATTCATGGGCCATTTCATCGCAACTACGCCCTGAATCCTGGACTGAAGACTATCGGGTTTGGGCAAGCGAGGGGTAGCGAGGCTTCGAGCGTAATTGATGTCGAGTCAGGAGTTCAGCCCAGTGATCCGACTCTACAGATAGTCCAAGTACCCAAAGACAAATCCGCTAATGTTCCGACTGGAGGCTATGACGACAATTTGAGTGTGGTAGAAGGCAAGTCGATGAAGGACTTGGGGTACCCAGTATCACTCATATTTTACGATCCTGCCGCTCGTGTAACTGACGTACGGGCGCGAATTCAGGAAGGCACTAGGGAGGTTGAGATTCATCTAAGTACGCCTGAGTCCCCAGCCCTCCCTAACAAGTACCCCAACAACAAGAATACGGTGCTACTAGTCCCTAGAACCCGACTCAAGCCCAACACAACTTATAATGTGTCTGTTCAATACAACATGAGGGGTGAAGCGGCTAAGGCTGAGTGGAGTTTTAAGACCGGCCGCTAGAATTCAATACCCATGCCGATAGAGAGTACAACACTCTCTGAAGGCGACAGACTGTTTCCTAGTCCCGCAAGAATGTAATCCAACATAGCCCTCGCTTGGAGTTTTCCCAAGCCGCATCGAATGCTCGCGAACGGCCCAACGGTGCCACCGATTGCTAGTAACCTCTCGTCAATGGAAAAGGTTGTTGAGACGCCCTGGCCCTTCGTGACCTCAATGCCTGAACTGAATATGCCCGCGTCGATACCTACCTGTGCAAGCAACGGACCCGCACGCACTTCAATGATGGCTGCCCTACAAGTGAGTTGAACCCACCATTCGATATTCAAGTTGACCTGAGACGCTTCAACTACGTTGGGTTCATCAGGAGAGCAAATGGTTACTTCGGTCGAAGAGTACGCGCGGATATTCTGAAACCCCAGGATGTCTATCTCCCATGAGCCCGACTGCAGTCCTACTTGAAGGGCGTTCGTTCTGCCGAATGAAATACTCGAGACCTCACCGAGAATGCAGCAAGTTTGCCCGTCTTTGCGTGTTCCTGATACATCAAATGAGCCCTTCATTGTCCAGGTGCTCGGAAAGATGGTAGCGGTTGATGTGCTGAAGGCATAGGGGCCGCTCAACGAGGTGAGATCTGAGACATTAAGCCAAGATTGGCCTACTTCAGCGGGAAGAATCGGGTCTTGTTCTTGAGGATCTTCGCGCCGTGGTTTTTTCGGACTGGGATCTTCTCTAGGCGGCTTTTCCTTGGGACGATCAGGACCAGGCTTTGGGTCCGCCGGCTTGTCCTTTGGGAATCTCAAGTCCGACTCTCGCATGTCAGGTGATGTCGCCCCCGTCGGCGCGACGCCCGATCCCGAGGGCTCCATCGGCGGAGCGGCAAGGCCTCTAGGATTCGGCGGAACCACGGGTCCATTGGATCCCCCCGGCCCCGCCGCAGGCTCCACCGGATTCGGCGCCCCCGGCCCGGCGGGCGGCGTCTCGAAAACCGAGGGGCCCCCATCCGGCACCCCCGGCGGTTCATTCCCCCCGACGGGAGGAATCGGCCACGCGGCCCCCGTCCATCAGGTCCACCGCAGCCCCTCCTGGGCGATCCGGCATTCCTTCACATCCTCCGGCATGCGCCAGTTCGCGCGGCGGATCCGGTAATCCGATCTCGATCTCCCCACGAACGTTCCGATGTGAAATTCCACCCCGTCCGATTCCGCACGCTGGACGAGCGCGAAGGGAGGCTTCACCTCGCGCTCGGCACAAACGAGCACCACCTCCCGGTCCCTCGTCCCCAGGCGTTGGAGCTTGTCCCAGTCCAGCACGTCGCGCCCGCCGGCCCCGGCGAGCTTCGGACCGCCGGAATCGATTCACGTCCACTCGTCCAGCACCTTCCGCCGCTCGCGCAGGAACTGCTCGAGACGCTTCTCCTCGATTCTCAAACCCCGGCGCGGAATCGCCGGCGTTGCGGGACGGGCCTCGGTCCGCGTCGTGACCGTCACCTCGCCCTCCGCGCCGGGAATCACGACCGTGCCGTCGCCCCGGCGCGTCACCTCCACCTCCTGCGCCTGGGCGGCCGCGGCCGCGAATCCGATGAAGCTCGCGACGAGCCACGCGACTCTCATCTACGCTCCGGCGGCGATCCTGAAAAACCGTTCCAACTCCGGCCAGTCAATCCGATCGAGTTGACGGGTCCGGCCTCCGAGCCGCGCGACCTCTGCATCTCCTCTTCATACCGCTCGTGAGCCCAGCGCCCCATCCACTCCGCCTCGCCGGACCCCCGCGCGAGACCCGAACGTCCGCCGCCGATCGCGGCGCCCAGGTATCCCCCTCCCTCGGTGTTGATGTAGTTGTTCACCACGACGGTTGTGCCGCCGGCCTTGGACTTCGCGGGCCGGAGCGTCTCGCGCAAGCCGAGCGCCGACCGCACCATCCCGTCCGCGAGCACCCCCGCGAGCATCGGGTTGTAGTCGCTCCCCGACGCCGGCGCCGATCCCGCGCCGCCGAGCCGCACGATCTTCGCGTGCAGGAGCTTGGTCGTCGGAACGAAGGGCACGCGGTCGCCCAGCGGACGCGGCGGCAACGCCGTCACGAACGGCGCCAGGGTGCATCCCCCCTCCTTCTCCCACTTTCGCGAGACGCGGAGCGAGTAAAACGCCGTACGCGGGATCGGACGTCCGCCCGCGTCGCGCTCCGCCGCCATCGACGTCGCCTGGTAGGTCAGCTCCTGCGCGTGCTCCTTCTGCTCGACCGACACCGTCGGCCGGCCCGGCCGCGCGAAACCCTGGCCGGTCACGACCCGGAACGCGGTCCCCTTCGGGAATCCGTAGAACGTGGCGGTCACCGTCACCGCCGGGAGCGGCTCCACGCTCGTGTCGGGGATTTCGACGTGCGGACGCGGAGGAATCGAAACCGCGGCGATCGCCCCGGCCTGCGACTCGAGATCGAAGGTCTCGGTGCCCGCCGCGGCGTACCCCGCGGTCGGCGGAAAGGGGAGGATCTCCACTTTCTGGGCGACCCGGCCGCCCTCCTCCTCCACCCACGCGCGGAACGTCGGCTGCAGGATGTACTTTCCGCCCGAGCCGAGCCACAACCCGGTCTCGAGATCGCTCCGCTTGCCGGAGAGGTCGTACGCCGCGAAGACGAACTCGCTGTCGCTCCGGGGCATCGTCGCCACGAAGAGATCGGCCGCGGCCGCTTCCGTCGCCTTGACCGCGCGCGCGAAGGGCTGCGCCGCGACCAGGCCCGGGAGCTGGCTCGACTCGAGCACGCGGAGCGACATCGTGTACGGCGGGATGAAGACGCGCGAGCTGGGGTACTCGATCGTGAAGGGAGTCGTCACCAGGACCACCCGGGACGGACCGGGTTCGGCGGGGATTACGAGATTGCCGCGCTCGTCGGGGCGGTACACGTGGTCCTTGCCCGCGGCGAGCACGTGGACGTGGTAGCCGCGATCGCCGAAGACCGGGCCCAGGCCGATGCGCTGGCCGGGCGAGGCGAAGATCGTCGCGTCGGTCGCCTCCGACACGCTCGAGGCATACTCCATCGCGCAGTCGGCGAGCGCGTGGCGCTCCTCGACCCGGACCTCCGTCACCTTCGGCGGAACGAAAAAGGCCTGCGGGTCGAAGCCGAGGTAGTTGTGGGGGTCATAGAAAACGGGCCGCTCGGCCTGTTCGCCCCTTATTTCGCGGGCCTCCCTCCCCTCCTTGCCCTCCTGCCGCTCCCGGGGAACGAACATGAGCCCCACGAGCACGACCAGGGCCAGGGCACTCACCGCGCCCGCCATCCACGCCGCCGCGAAATGCCTGCGTTCCATGCCTCACCTCGCAATCCGCAATTCCGTCACGACGATTTCACCCCGATGCACGCCGATCGACACCCGGCTCCCCGGGCCGCTCCCCTTTTCCCATCCCACCAACTTCCCGTCGACGAACAGGAAGACCCGGCCTTCGCGCGTCACGACCGCGAGCTCGTGCCGCTCCGCGGCCGGGATCTCGACTTCTCCCCGCCCCTCGGTGCGCCCCTCGCGATGATCGACGGGGGCGGCCACGAGCTTGCCGTCGATGGAAAGCAGGTGGAGCATGCGGTACGACTTTTCCGCCATGGGAGTGATCGCGGCTCCCGCCCAGGCGTCGCCCGCCTCGGGCTGAAACCGGAACGTGACCGTGAACCCGCGGCCGGCCCCGGCTTCGCGCGACAGCCAGGTCGTCTCCTCCCTGTCGCGCAGCCGCAATTCGGCGCCCAACTCCCATCTCGCTTTCGTCCCATCGGGGTAGGCGAACCAGGCGCGCCGCTCGCCGATGGAAACCGGGACGTGGCCCCGATTCTTGTAGAGCTCCAGCGCGGCCCGCTCGAAGGCCTTCGACGTGGGGTGGGCGAACGGATCGCTGAGGCCCGCGAGTTCGTCCGCGAGTCGGGTGTCGTCCACCACCTCGAGATATGTGGAGAGCGTCTCCGCGTCGCCCCGCTCGACCGCCGCCCAGGCGGCGCTCTCGGCCGCGGCGGTCACTCCCTCCACCTCGAGCCGCTCCTGGCGCATCCGGCGCAGCGCTTCCACGGCTTTTCCCTCCGCGAGAAGCGCCTTCACCCCCTCGGCAGGCGATGGCGCGGCTTTCGGAGGAACTTCCACGGCGGCGGGAGGAGGCGGCGGCGGAGGTTTCGAAAGGTCCACCTTCAGGACGACCGATTCGGGACCTTTGCGCACCGGCGCCACGGGGCCCGTCGAGAATATTCGGGTCGCTCCCCACGTGGAAAACCCGAGAAGCACCGCGCCCACGACGACCGCGGTCCGGATGGCGAGCGTCGGCCGCTCGGGCGGCGGCGGAGGAGTCGGCGCGGCCGGGGCGGTGCGCGCGGCCTCGAGATCGCGGATCAAGTCGGCGTAACCCGGATAGCGTCGCTCGGGATCCTTCTCGAGGCAGCGGAGGATCACCGATTCGAGCGCGGGAGGGATCGCGGGGTTGAGGCGCGACGGGAGCGGCGGCGGCTCGTGCGCATGCTTGAAGAAGGTCTCGAGGGCGGTCGCGCCGCCGAAGGGGGGCCGCTCGGTGACCAGTTCGAAGAGGACCGCGCCGAGCGAGTACTGGTCGCTGCGGTGGTCGCAGGCCCCGTTGGCCGCCTGCTCGGGCGAGGCGTATTCGGGCGTTCCGGCGACGGCGTTCATCTCGGTGAATCGCGTGGGCTTGAACCCGCCGGAACGCGCGAGCCCGAAGTCGCCGAGCTTCACCCGTCCATCCGGCGTCAGGAAGATGTTCGCGGGTTTGACGTCGCGGTGGATGATCCCCTGCGCGAGCGCGGCGGCCAGGGCGCGGGCGACTTCGGCGGCGATCCGGGCGGCCTCGTCGGGCCCGAGGGCGCCGGCGCGCGAAATGCGCTGGTCGACCGTCTCGCCCTCGACGAGCTCCATGGCGTACCAGCAGCGGCCGTCGGCGCGTCCGGCCTGGAGGATCGTGACGATGCGGGGGTCGTTGAGCTTGGCGAGCGCGCGGGCCTCATGCTGGAACTTCTCGAGGAATCCCGCGGCGAGCTCCTCGGTGGGGGCGCGGTCGGTGTCGAGGACCTTGACGGCGACGGGCCGGTCAAGGGAGACCTGGCGCGCGGCATAGACCGATCCCATCCCGCCCCGGCCCAGGAGGCGGTCGAGATGGACTTCGAAATCTCCCCAGACGACGGACGCCTCCGCCTCGGGCATGGCTCTGCCCTCCCCCCGGTGTGCGCGGGGCGGGCCCGGAGCCGCAGGCGTCCTCGGGCCCGGAAGGATCGTCGACGCCGCGGATTCTCGCTCGAGCGGGGGCCGAGTCCAGAAAAAAGTGCACCCGGGGACACCCGCCCCGTCGGGCCTTGCCGCCCTTGACGCGAGCCCCCAGCCGTATATGTAATGTATACGTTCGTATATAGGTTATATGCAATATGCTCAAGTCGCTCTTCGGATCGGGCGCGCGCGGGAAGATCCTGGACCTCCTCCTGCTGCATCCGCACGAGCGGTTCTACGTGCGGCAGCTGGCCGGCACGCTGGGCCTCGCCGTCCGGTCGGTCCAGCAGGAGATGCCGCGCCTGCGGGAGGCCGGCGTCGTGGTGCGCGAGGAGGACGGAAACCGGGTGTACTACCGGACCGACCGGCAATGCCCGATTTTCCCCGAGCTCCAGCGGATCTTCCTCAAGCTGGGAGGCATCGCCCAGATCCTCCGCGGGCCCCTGGCGGAGCGGGCGGGCGCGATCCGTTGCGCCTTCATCTTCGGCTCCGTCGCCAGGGGGGATGAGGAACCGTGGAGCGACATCGACCTGTTCGTGATCGGGGACATCGCCGGCCGCGCCCTGGGCAGCCTGGTGTGGGAAACGCAGCAAAGCCTGCGGCGTCCGATCCACCACGTGCACTACGGTACGGCGGAGTTCCGGAAGAAATGCCGGACCCGGGACTCCTTCGTGACCTCCGTGGTCCGGGGACCGAAGATATTCCTGGTCGGGAGCGAAGATGAACTTGGAGCGCTTGCTGAAAAGTAAGCGCCTGTCACGACAAGCCACCTCTCCCCAGGAAATCGCCGGACTCTTTCAATCCGCGATTCATTTCGTGAGGAACGCCGGCCTGGAGGACTTGGATCCCACCATCCAGTTCAGGTTGCTCTACGACGCCGCGATCGATCTCGCCATGATCCTGCTCCGTGCCCGGGGGTTTCGCACCCGGGGGTGGGGACACCACGAAACCGTGATCGATGCCCTGGCCATCATCCTCGGCGCCGAGGGAAGGGAACTCTCGAACTACCTCCAGACGTGCCGCGAGAAGCGGAATCGCGTCTCCTATTCCGAATGGATCGACATCCCGCGCACGGAGGTGGAAGACTTGTCCAAGGAGGTCGGCAGATTGCGGAACCTGACCCTTCAGTGGCTCGAGAAATTTCGCCCGTCCCTGCGGCCCCGATGACCTCCGGACGTGAGTGACCGGCGGGCCGGCCCCCAATCGAGAATCCAGAATCGGCGACGGAGCCCGGCTTACCCCATCTCCGGCGGGATCCACAGTACTTTGCTCGGGTTCGCCACGACCTCCACAATCCCCTGCGCCAGCGCCGCCCCCATCTTGTGCTTCAGCGTCCCCTTCCCGCCCTTCCGCTGGATCACGATCGCCTCGAACTCCGCCGGACGCTCCGCCAGCGCCCGGTTCCCCCCCATCACCCCGTCCAAGTACTTCTTCACCCGGTCTTCAAGCTCCCGACGCGCCACCACCACGAGCCGCTTCATGTCCGACTGGATCTCCCGCACCACGATCTCAACCGTCGGAGGCTGGCTCAACGAGAACCCGAGAATGAAATACGTCACCGGCTGGGGAGGCCCCCCCGATCCCGCCGCGGGCATCGACGGCGTCGACGCCGGCGCCCGCTCCGAGCCCGCCGCCGCCGCCACCATCCGCGGGTCGTACCCCATCTTGCGGGGGCCCGCCGAGATCGCGATCCCCCCCACCTCCGCCACCGGCCGCGACGACGCCTTCGGCGATCCCGCCGGCGTGTCCCGGAAAACCGCGTGCTCCTCCTCCGGGGGCTTCCCCCCCATCGTGAAGAAGGCCCGCGTCATCGTCGAATCCCCCGTCCGCCGCCGCACCCCGTCCATGAAGAGGATCAGCTCCTCCTCCACGTCCTTCAAATCCTTCAGCGGGATCCGCGCCGGCAGCGCCGACCCCGGCGCCGAACCGCGCACCATCTGCACCACGACGATGTCCTCCCCGCCTTCCATCCGCACGTGGAGGAACTCGTAGAAGAGGTCCGGATCGAGGCTCGACCCGATCCGCTGACGGTTGTGCACCTTCTCCACGCGACGATCGGCCACGTCCCGCCCCCTTTGCAGACTCCCTACTCGACCACCGGCCTGTACGCGTGCGGGCGCATCCGCACCACTTCCGTCTTCACGAGCGCGTCGCCCTTCCGGATCGCGTCCACGATCTCCATCCCCGAGACCACCCGCCCGAAGACGACGTGCTTCCCGTCGAGGTGCGACGTCGGCTTGTGCGTGATGAAGAACTGGCTCCCGTTCGTGTCCTTCCCGCTGTTCGCCATGCTGAGCGATCCCCGGAAGTGGCGGCGGTACCCCGGCCCCAGTTCGTCCTTGAATGAATACCCGGGGCCGCCCTGCCCGTCATTCTTCGGATTCTTGTCCCGGCTCAGCGGATCGCCCCCCTGCACCATGAAGTCGGCGATCACCCGGTGGAACGTCGTCTCATCGTAGAACCGCTTCCCGCAGAGGTCGATGAAGTTCGCCACCGCGTTGGGCGCCTCGTTCTCGAAGAGCTCGACCAGGATCTCGCCCTTCGACGTCACGAGCTTCACCCGCGGCAGGTCGTCCGACTTCGCCTCGGCGGCGCGCTTCGCCTGCTCCTCCTCCCAGTCCTTCGCCTTCGCCTTCGCCTCCTCGAGCGTCTTCTCGACCTCCCGGGCCAGCGAGGGCTCGAGGCGTCCCTTCTTCGACATCGCGTCCTCGAGGCGCGCCACGGCCGTCGGGAACCCGTTGAGGTTGAAGAGACAGAGGCCGTCCGTCGCGATGGCCACCGCGTGGCTCGCGTCTTCCTTCAGTATCTGCGTCGCGATCGCGCGCGCCTCCTCGTACCGGCCGAGCTTCCGGAAGAGCCCCGCCCTCCGGAGCTGGATCCCCGCGTCCTTGGGCCACGCCGCGCGGGCCACCTCGAGGTCCTCCAGCGCCTGGTCCTCCTCCCCGAGGATCTCGCGGAGCCGGCTGCGCGCCTCGCGCAGGCCGGGGTCCTTGGGGTCGGCGGTGATCTTCGTGTCGAGCTCCGGGGCGATCCGCTGGGCGACGGCCTGAGCCTCCTCCTGCATCGCCTGGATGCGCTCCTGGAGGGGCTTGAGCTCCCGCTCGAGCGCGCCGGCGTCGGAGGATCCGTCGGCGCGCGCCTTGAAGAGCTTGTCCCGGAGATCGTGGAACCTGGGGCCCAGGGAGTCGAGCTCGTCCGCCTTGGCCTTCAGCTCCTCGACGGCGGCCAGGGCCTCGATCGCGGCCGTCGAGCGGCCGTCGCCCCGTCCGCAGGCGGAAAAGACGAGGAGCAGGAGCGCGAGGGCGGGCGGAATTCGTGTCACGGGTGAACGGCTCATCGGGTCTTATCTTTATATCCGCCTCGAGCGCCGGGAAGGGGCAAATTCTGATATGTTGACGTCGTGAACGAACCCGCTCTTCATCCCGATTCGAAGCCCCGGGCCGCCTGGATCCTCCTGGCGGTCGGGTTGACGGTCCTCTTCGAGGCCGCGACGCTGGCTCTCCGGGTCGGGGCGGGGCTCCAGGCGCCCGTCGCCACGGCGGGGCTCGCCTCGCTCACCTTCGGTCTGCGGATCCACCACGGGTACATCGGGCTGGCGATCCTCGCTTCGACCCCCTTCCTGAGGGCCCGGTTCCCGGGCTCCTGGGACCGTCTTTCGGCCGTCGGGGTGGGGCTGGTCCTGAGCGACGTCATCCACCACCTGGTCGCCCTGTGGGTGCTGACGGGGGCCCCCTCGTTCGACCTCTGCTACCCGGGCCATTGATTTCGCGAACGCGCGGGCGGGAGCGTCGTATACTGTAAAGACACTTCCAGGAGAACAATCATGCTGAAACGCGCGACGTACGCCGTCCTGGCGCTCGCCTTTGCGGCGGGGCTGGCGGCGAAGGCCGGCGAGCACGGCGGCAAGATCAGGTGGACCGAGCCGAAGAACCCCAAGGAGTTCGACGCGCTCGTCGCCCGGAGCAACGACACCGGCCGGGCGATCTTCCTCTATTTCACGATGGATGGTTGAGCGCCCTGCGCTGCATTGGGCGCAGGTGCGTTCAGCGACGACGAAGTGGTCAAGGCTTCTGAAAAGGTCACCCGGATCATGGTCTGGGCGGGGAAGCACGACGCCGTCTTCAAGAAGTACGGCGTGACCGGCAGCCCCACGATGTTCTTCCTCAAGCCCGACGGCTCCAAGGTGGGCGAGGGCGGGCGCGATTCCGCCGGCCTCATCAAGCAGTTCAACGACGTCGCGGAGAAGTACAACCGGTCGCCGAAGTGGGTCGATTCGATCGAGACCGCCACGGCGGCGGCGAAACAGGAATCCAAGCCCCTCGTAGTCGTCTACCGCGACGACAAGCCGAAGTCGGAGAGCGCCATCGAGGCGTTTGGGGCCCAGCCCCTGGCCGAGCTGTACGACAAGTTCGCCTGGGTCCAGAAGACGATCGACCTCAAGTCGGACGAGGCGAAGACCCTCGGGATCACCGCCCTGCCCGCGCTGTGGGTGATCGATCCGCGGGTCGAGGACACGAAGGGCGCCACGCTGAAGAAGCTTCCCCTCCCGAAGGCGGCGGCCGGGCTGAAGACCGAGCTCGCGGCGATCCTCAAGAGCTGGAAGAAGGACGCACCGGCCCCCAAGGAAGAGCCCAAGAAGGAAGACGAGAAGTAGACCGGACAGGAATTCCCGACAGGCCGCCCTGAAGGGCGCGCGGAAGCGCACTCCTTCAGGGCGGCCTGTTTTTTTCACACCGGTCGTGATATACCGAACGCCCCCATGGACTACTTTTCGTACAAGAACGGGCGCCTTCTCTGCGAGGAGGCGGACGTCGAGGGCCTCGCCCGGTCCCACGGGACGCCGCTCTACGTCTACTCCGCGCGGACCATCAAGGACCACTCGCGGAAACTGCGCGAGGCCTTCACCCCCCCGGCACCGAAGCCGTGGGACCCCATCCTCTGCTACTCGGTGAAAGCCAACTCCAACCTCTCGATCCTCAAGCTCATGGCGGACGAAGGGTCGGGATTCGACGTCGTCTCCGGCGGCGAGCTCTACCGCGCGCTCAAGGTCGGGGCCGACCCCAAGAAGATCGTCTACGCGGGCGTGGGGAAGACCGACGAGGAGATCATCGCGGGGCTGAGAGCGGGGATCCTGCTCTTCAACATCGAGAGCGAGGAGGAGCTGGAGAACGTCGACCGGCTCGCGGGCAAGCTGGGGAAGAGGGCGGAAGTCGCGCTGAGGATCAATCCCGACGTCGATCCCGACACGCACGTCTACATCTCGACGGGCAAGCGCGAGACGAAGTTCGGCGTCGACCTGCGGCGGGCGGCGGACGTCCTCAAGGCCGCGCGCGCGTACAAGCACATCCGGATGTCGGGACTCCACGTCCACATCGGGTCGCAGATCACGAAGGTGGATCCGTACGTCGACACGCTCCAGCGCGTGCTCGACTTCCTCCCCGCGGCCCGGGCGCTCGGCCATCCGCTGACCTGGCTCGACATGGGGGGCGGATTCGGCATCTGGTACAAGGACAAGGCGGCGCGGCCCGCGGCGGAGATCGCCCAAGCCTGCATGCCGCTTCTCCTCAAGACGCGGCTGAAACTTCTCCTGGAGCCGGGGCGGTTCATCGTCGGCAACGCGGGGATCCTCCTGACGCGCGTCCTCTACGTGAAGGACTCGGGGGACAAGCGGTTCGTCATCTGCGACGCCGGGATGCACGACCTGATCCGGCCGGCGCTCTACGGGGCGTACCACCGGATCTGGCCCGCGGCGACCGACACCTCCGTGCAGGGAGAAGCGCCCGACGAGGAGAAGTGGACGGGGCCCGCGGTGACGTGCGACGTGGTGGGCCCGATCTGCGAGACGGGCGATTTCCTCGCGAAGGACCGGCGGCTCCCGCCGGTGAAGCGCGGGGACCTGCTTGCCGTCTTCTCCGCGGGCGCGTACGGCTACGTCATGTCGTCCAACTACAACACCTTCCCCCGGCCGGCGGAGGTGCTCGTCTCCGGCGGCGCCGCGCGGCTCGTCACGCGACGCCAGACGTACGACGACCTCCTCGCCCCGGAGTCGATCGAAACCCTGTGACGCCGGCCCCGCGCGCCGGTTGCTCAAAAGTTTGACAGCATTTCCCGCAGGGATTAGCCTCCCTGCTTACGTCCGGGGCTTGTAAGGGATTCCGTAGAACCGGGGGGCGCCCCCCGTGTCAACCCAAGCCGGAGACCGAAAGGAGCCACTGATGCTCGCCCGCCTTCTGCTCGCTTCGACGGCCGCCGTCCTCCTCGCCGCGCCCTTCGCGGGCGCCCAGGAGGGGCTCCAGGACGAGGCCAGGAAACTCTTCAGCGAGGGCAAAGACCTCTACCTGAGGGGCAAGTTCGCCGAAGCGTACTCGAAGTTCGAGCAGGCCTTCCAGAAGCAGCCCTCGAGCGACCTCGTGTACGCCTTCATCCAGCGCGCGGGCGTCGACGTCATCACCGGCATGATGACGGCCAAGGACGAGAACATGCGGAACGTCGGCTACCGGCTCTTCGAGCTCTCGGGCCCCGCCGGCGAGCGGCTCCGCAAGGGCAAGGCGGTCATCGAGAAGTACATCGAGGACCTCCGGGACAACGACCTCGCCGTCCAGCAGAGCGCCCGCTGGCACCTGAAGAACATCGGACCCTACGCGGCGCGGTTCCTCGTGCCCTACCTCGGCCACTCGCAGGCGGACCTCTTCCGCTCGCGCGTGATCCTGACCCTCACCGAGATGGGGACCGACGTGAGCCTCGCCGTCGCCGAGGCGCTTAACTCGAAGAACGCCACGATGCGCCAGAACGCGGCCGTCGTGCTCGGCAACATCAAGGACGACCGCACGGTGCCGGCGCTCCGCCGGTCCCAGTCCAACCCCAACGAGACGCCCGAGGTTCGGAAGCTCGCCCACGAGGCGCTGATCAAGATCACGCGCCTCTCCGAGGACAAGTGGAAGGAAGCGAAGGAGTACTACCTCGACCTCGCCGAGAACCTCTACAACCAGAGCCCGGCGGCCGTCCACGTCTGGAACCGGGCGTGGCTCGTCTGGCACTGGGACGAGGAGAAGGACGTCCTGACCGAGCGCGAGGTGGCCCGCTTCGTGTGGGCCCAGCAGCTCGCCGAGGAGGCGATCTACGACTCGCTCGCCCTCGACCCCGACTACCGTCGCGAGGGCTGGAGCCCCTGGTCGCTCCTCGTCTGCGTCCACTTCCAGCAGGCGGTCGACGCCGAGGGCGGGATCGCCGCCGCCGAGGCGGCCCTGAAGGGCAACGACCCCGGCTTCCTCCCCGAGCACCTCGAGTCGCTCAAGAAGATGCTCGAGGGCGCCGACCGGAACCTGGTCCTGGCCAAGGTCCCCGGGCGGGCCAACATGTACGAGGCGCTCGGCCGCTGCCTGCGCGACGGGAACGCCGGCGTGGCGGTGGAGATCCTCGAGACGCTCAAGGCCGAGGGCTCGGCGGGCGACCTGCCCGCCGCCGGCGCCGACGCCGCGGCCTCCCCCGGCGGCCCGCTCATCCTGGCGCTCACGCACGACGACAAGCGGGTGCGGTACGCGGCGGCCGAGGCGTACGTCGCCCTCAACCCGAAAGAGGAGAAACTCGGCAAGCAGCTCGTCATCCCGAACCTCGTCGACGCGCTGGGCGAGTCGGGCGTCCGGGTCGCGCTCGTCATCTACGACGTCCAGGACGACGCCGACCGGAATTACATCAACGCGCTGACGAAGGTGCTGAACCAGGCGAACGTCTTCCCGGTGATCGCCCGCAGCGGCGGCGAAGGCGTGGTCAAGGCGAAGCAGTTCCCCACCGAGGACGTCGTCATCATCCAGCGCAAGACGGCGGGCCAGATCTACTTCAAGGAAGAGCCCACGAGCCGGAAGCGGATCGTGGAGACCGTCTACGACACCCTGCGCGACGACGTGCGGACGCGCTCGATGCCGCGCGTCCTCCTCGCCGACAATCCGGCGGAGCTCGAGGAGTCCCGGACGGCCTTCGGCCAGACGGCCCAGGGCTTCATCGGGAAGAGCGCCGGCCTGATCGAGTGGCGCGGCCTCTTCGAGCGCCTCTTCTCGACCCCCGAGGCGCAGAAGGACTCGAAGGACCGGGCGGACAAGCTGGCGCTCGCCGCCGCCGATTCGCTCGCCTCGATCGATCCCGCGAACACCCACCTGGAAGTGCGCGAGGCGGTGGACGCGCTCATCAAGACGGTCGACCCGACCGTGATGCGCGCCGACCCGATCCGCGTCGCCGCGGCCCGCGCGCTCGGCCGGTTCGGCGACCAGCGCGCCGTCGACGTGCTCGCCAAGGCCCTCGCCGTGAAGTCGGACGACGCGGAGCAGGCGAAGGGACAGAAGGCCGCGCGCCTGCAGTTCGCGAAGTCCCTGGCCCAGATCTTCCAGCAGGTCCGGATGGCCCCCTCGAAGGAGGTCTTCGAGAACCTGAAGAAGCAGCTCCTGGACGGGGACCTGGACATCGAGTCGGCCGTGGGCGAGGCGCTCGGCAACGCCGACCTGACCTCGGTCCAGCGGCTCGACGTGGAGAAGGTGCGGCGGGTGAACATCCGGCGCGGGGCGAAGACGCCGGCCGACGACTAAGGCATTCTTTCCCAATTCGAATAAACCCCGGTCCGCGCGGACCGGGGTTTTTTCTTTGGGCGCGGATCGGGGGCGCGAGGAACCCTTTGTTCCGCTTCAGGCGGCCGGGTATTTCGGAAGACGCCGGACGGGCTCAGGACCAAGGACGCAGGACTCGATCCGCGGATTCAGCCTAGTCGCGGGGAGAGTTGATCGCGAGAACCAGCCGGTCCGCCTCGCCGCGGTTGTCCATCACGAAGAGGCAGACCATTCCGTTGCCGTGACCCATGATCACGGTGCGGTTCCCGACGGTGACCGTGCGGATCCCGTGCCCCGGGGGCCAGACCTGGTCGAGGCCCGGGGGCGCCTTGAAGCACGCGTGGGTCATGCGGCATCCCGACTTCGGGCACGCGGCCGTCCACCAGCAGGTCGGATCTCCCGCCGGCCCGGTGTTTTCCACGCACGCCGACCTGTATCCGTAGTTCATCGACGCGTTGACGAGCTTCTCGTGGAGGCAGGACTTCCTCCCCTTGGAGCTGAAAAAGCTCGCGAGCTCCGGGCCGGAGGAGAGCGGGACCACCGAGGAGGGGCGCCGGTCGTGCCACGCGGCGGCCTGCTTCGCGATGGAGTCGGGGCTCGCCGCGGCGGTGCCGGACGAGAAGATCGAGACGAAGAGCGCCAGGAGCACCGCGGCGGCGGCCGCGGGAACGAAGGCGCGCACGAAGGGCCATGGCCGCGCCGGGCCCGCGTCCCCCGCGATCGCCCGCTCGATGCGTCCGCGCAGGGGGCCCGGGGCGGCGATCCCCTCGCCGTGGCGGCGGATCTCGTCCAGGAATTTCCGCTCCCCCTCGAAGACGGAGGCGCACCCCTGGCACGCCTCGAGGTGGCCGACCACCTCGAGGTTCGATTCCATTTCGAGCTCGCCGTCGAGGTACCGTTCGAGGCGATCGCGGGCGTTACTGCAGTTCATGTGGGTTTCTGGTCCTTTAAATACCCGGAAGCCCTGGCATATTCCAACAGCTCGCTGCGAAGCATCCGGCGGGCGCGGAAAAGCCGGCTCATCACGGTCCCGATGGGGATCTCGAGAATCTCCGCGATCTCCTTGTACGAGAACTCCTCGAACGTGGAGAGCAGGAAGGGAAGCCGGAAATCGGAGGGGAGCCGGTCGAGCGCGCGGGAGAGCTCGTCGCCGAGGTGGGTGCGGATCGCCTCGATCTCCTCCGCCCGGATCGCGGGGCTTCCCGGGGCGGGGTCGGCGGGATCGGTCTCGGAGAAATCGGCGGTCTGCGGCTCGCGCGACTTGCGCCGGTAATCGTTCAGGAAGACGTTCGTCAGGATCCGGAAGAGCCACGCCTTGAAGTTCGACCCGCGCTGGAACTGGGCGAAGCCCCGGAAGGCGCGCAGGAAAGCCTCCTGCACGAGGTCCTCCGCCGACGCGGGCTGGCCCGTCATCCGGAGCGCGGTGCGGTACGCGGAATCGAGGAGCGGGTAGGCCAGCTCCTCGAACGCTTTCCGGTCCGGGGCGTTCATCGGGTCATCGCCTGGAGAAGGGTGAAGACGGCCTCGGAGGCCGAGTGGAGCCGCACCGAGAGGCGCCCGACGAGGGCGCGCAGGAGCGCCTGGCCGAGCGCCGGATCTTCCGCCATCATCGCGCGGAGCACGGCGGCATCCCACGCGAGGAGGTGCGTTTCGGGCACGATCGCCGCGACGGTGGTCCCCGCCCGGCCGCCCGCCCCGGCGACGCGCAGCGCCTCGAAGACTTCGCCGCGCTCCAGCCGCGCGAGCCGGATGAACCGGCCGTCCCGCGTCGTCCGGCCCACTTCGACCACGCCCGAGAGGACGGCGAAGAGCCGGTCGGCGACCTCCCCTTCGCGGGTGATGGTCTCCCCGCGCCGCACGGTGACGGCCTTGGCCGCGGTGGCGACCCGGTCGAGATGGGCGTCCGAGAGGTCGCGGAACATGTCGATGTCCCGGAGGACGGCGCGAGAAGTCATGGGCTACGGATTGTAGCTTAAGAAGTCGAGAGTCGAGAGTCTTGCGTCGCGTGTCGAAGCCCGAAAAGTCACGCGTCGCCGGTCCCGGGTCCAAGGACTCGAAACACGAGACGCTCGACCCGGGAATTTGGTCTATCGTCCGAGGTCCCCGCCAGCCGATATACCCATGATGGTCCCCTCTCGCCGTCCGGAAACGCGGACCTCCCCCATCGACCTCGTCCGCCGGCGGACGATGAACCGGCTCGGCCTCCGGGGGCGCATGGGGCTCCTCTCCGGCAAGGCCTCCGCCGATCCGCTCGACGCCGTCGAGAAGAAGATGCTCCAGCACGAGCTCGCCATCGCGGAGGAGCTGCAGTCCAACCTCCTGCCGCGCCGGATTCCGAAGGTGGGGGGCGTCGACTTGAGCGCGTACTACCGGCCGAGCGAGGAGATCGGGGGGGACTACTACGATTTCATCGAGATCGACGACGACCACCTCGGGATCGCCGTGGCGGACGTTTCCGGCAAGGGGATCCCCGGGGCGATGGTGATGACCGAGGCGCGCGCGCTCCTCAAGAGCGAGGCGGGCCGGTCGCTCTCCCCCGCCGAGACGCTCCTGCGCGTCAACCGCGTCCTCTTCCAGGACATCAAGCGGGGCATGTTCGTGACGATGTGCTACATGGTCCTCTCGATCCGGGGGAAGTCACTGACCCTTTCGAGCGCGGGACACCTCCCGCTCCTCCTCTGGCGGCGCGCCTCCGGCACCTGCCACGCGGTCAACCCGCTGGGGCTCGCGCTGGGCATCGACAAGGGGCCGCTCTTCGAGAAGAAACTGCGCGAGGAGCGGGTCGCCCTCGCCCCCGGCGACCGGTTCGTCGGTTGCACGGACGGTGTGGTCGAGGCGATGAATCCCGATCACGAGGAGCTGGGGGCGGAGCGGTTCCAGGAGCTCGTATCCCTCCACGCGGACCGCCCCTCGGGCGAGTTCGTCACGAAGATCATCGACGGTGTCGAGTCCCACGCGGGCGCCGCGGACCAGCACGACGACATCACCCTGGTGACCGGACGGATCGCTGGTTAGTTGTCAGACTCCAGACATCAGACTTCAGACCGAATCCACGAAGCGAATCGACGGGGCCCTAACGAGGCGGTGGGCCTCCCGTCCAGTTCAGCACTTTCACAGCCATTGCGCAGATATCGGAATCCGGGTCGGATTCGCTCACCGTCTTGACGATTTCCCGGACCGTGGCAGGCATGGGCGCGGCACTCACGCACAGTCGCTTCAGGATCACCAAGCGGGCTTCCTTCTCGCCGGTCGTAACATGGCGCCGGACCATCTCCAGGGCCGCCGCACTCGCCGGGTTCTTGATGTAGTAGTAAAACGCGAGCTGCATTCCTCCGGTCGAAGCCAGCGTTCCCCCACTCTTGAGAGCTTTTTCAATTGCCCCCAAGACCGTCGGCTCGTCACGATTCAGCGCTGTCACCATGCTCAGGGCGTGCATGCGGACCCAGTCGTCTGATGAGGATTCCAAGTAGGCCAGCGCCAGATCGGTCGCCCTGGGATCCTTGTTCTCCCTGAGGGCGACTCCACCCAACGCTCCCAAATAGATCAATTGCATATTCCTGGACGTCTCCACGGCGCCCCGCGTCATCAAGATCTCGAACCCCAAAGATCCAGTCGCCCCGCTGGCATTCCCGAGGGAGAACCCCAGAGTATTCAGGTTACTGACCGCGGATAGTCCAGTCGCCTTGTCTGCCGCATCCTTCAATCGATCCAAGACCTGATCGAGAGGGAGCGCCTTTACTAGGAAGTCCACCAGACACATCAGCTCCTTAGTGACGTCCGATTTGCCGTCGGCCTGCAATAAGACCTCCAGCCGTTCGACAATCGCCGGCAGCGCGGCGGCTGCATTGTGGGTCGCCAGCGCAAGGAGCGCTTGCCCCCGAACCTCGTTGTCCGGGTCCTCGCGCATGATCCTAAGGAGTTCGTCGCGCAGGTCCGGAAATCTGGGAAGCAGCAGTCCCATGAGCTCGATCAGGCTCAATCGGATGTCGCGGGTTTTCGCTTCGGAAAACTGGACCAGGACTCGCTTCGCGAGATCGGGGGAGGGCTGGCTCGCCACTACTGGTGCGTATTGCCCCAGGATGAAAACCGCGGGCCGGATCGAAATTTGGTGCTTTGACTGGTCGACCTCATTCCAGGATTTCAGAAGCTCGATGCCCGTCTCCGGTGAAGCCAGGCACATCAAAGTCCGCACGACCGACTTCTGAAATCGATGGTCCCGATGAAAACCTTCGGGATTGCCAAGCAGATCGATCCGCATGGGTTCAACCGCGGCAAGGCCCAAGGTCTGAAGTTCGGTTTGAACCCGGTACTCGGCGTCCAAGTCGTAGTTGCGAATCGCCTGAATCAAGCGTTCCAGGAGTTCCGCAACAAGGATTCCCTTCGAAGGCGGGGCGGGGATAACCGGTGACGGGAGCGTGGGGGGCGGTGTCTCCGTCTTGAGGACGAAGGTACGCGTTGCTGGGGCCTGACCTCGGCGTAATAGCAATGCGAGAACAACCACCCCGGCCACTGCGAGGAGGATCAGCCAGCGCTTCATCGGGGACCCAGTTTCATCGACAAGGTACGGAGGTGCCTCAACCCCTCCTCTCCCGCTTCTCCAGGCCTGTCTTTGTACGGATATAGTTCTAACGTCAGGAATCCTCCATAGTTCACCCGCTCCAGCGCGCGGAACATGGCGGCGAAGTCGAGGTCGCCCCGGCCCGGCACCAGGTGCTCGTGCACGCGCCCCTGGATGTCCTCCACGTGGAGGTTCCAGATCCGGGGCGACGCCTCGCCGATCGCCTTCTCGAGATCGTCCCCGACGCACCACGCGTGGCCGACGTCGAGGTTGAAGCCGAGGAGCGGGTGGCCGAGCTCGCGAACCGCCTGCAGCGTGGACGCGAGGTCCCCGAGGAAGAACCCGGGCTCGTATTCGAGGCCGACCCGGACTTGCGGCGCGCGCGCCGCGTGGTCAAGGATCTCCTCGAGCGCCGCCCCGAGGCGCGAGAAGGCGTCGCGCGAGGAGGTCCCCGCCGGCCGGACGCCGCTCGCGGTGCAAACGGAGGGCGACCCGACCTCGCGGGCGAGATCTATTACATTTTTGACATATCCGGTCTTCATCTTCCGGACGGCGACCGAGGAGTCGAGGAATCCCGGCCAGAATCCCGACGGGTCCGTTTTCCCGGGATCGAGCCCCAGCGTCGTGTTCCCGTTGAGGTTGGCGACGGCGAGCTTCGACGCGGCGAGGGAGGCCTTCACCCCCTCGAGATCGAGGGAGGATCCGGGGAAGGCGTGCGGGAGGTCGGCGAGGATCTCGATCCCGTTGAATCCGCGCTTCCGGACGTCCTCGATGGCCTTGTCCAGCGGCCATTTCGTGTACGCATTGGTGCTGTACGCGAACCGGAAAGTCATCGGTGCGATTATACGGAGGTTGCGTACGGGCGCCGTCGAAACCGGTAGAATGGCGTCTCATCTCCGGAGGGGAATCCACGCATGAGACTCGGAATCGCGGGCATCGCCCTTGTCGTGAGTTGCGCGGCGAGGCCGCCGCAGGCCGCGAACGACGGCGAGGCGCTCTACCGGAAGATGGAGTCGGCGCTGGCGGCCGCGAAGAAGCTCGAGGTGACGTTCGAGTCCACGGCCGAGGGGCCGGGCCCCGCCAAGGTCAGCGGGACGTTCAAGGTCGAGGCCGGCAACAAGGTCGAGATGAAGGTCCAGGGCCTCGTCGGCGTGAAGAAGTACACGCTCGAACTGTCCTGCGACGGCGCGAAGATGAACCTCAAGCGCTCGGAGACGCCCCCGCCTCCCGTGCCGCTGGGACCCCAGCCCGAACTGCCCGCCCCCGCGACGCTCGCGACCAACGTCGCGGCGGCGCTCGCCCGAGGCGGGGCGTGGTTCGGACAGGAATTCGCGGACGGCGAGTACCGGGCCGTGGCCGACCCTTTCTTCGAGGAGCGGCAGAAGGCGTTCGAGGAGAAGCGGCCGATGAATCCGCCGCCGGCCGTGGCGCCGCGGGACGCCAGCGCGCTCTATGCGCTCGCCAATTTCCGCCTGGGGAAAGCGGAGGGGGGCGCGACGCCGGTGACGTACGACCTGACCCGCCCGGGGGAGAAAGTCGCCCTGATGACGACCGTCACCGTCTGGATCGATTCCAAAAGCTCGCTGCCGTTGAAGCGCGAGGGGGCCCTCTTCACCCTGACGTCGGAGGGCAAGCCGACGGGAGCGGCGCTCTCGACCTGGAAGGAACAGTACAAGGTGAAGATCGACTGATCAGGGTTCCAGCCGCAGGTTGTGCCACGTCGTCAGGTGGCGCGGCAGGTCCTTGAACCTGGCCTCGATGTCCTTCTCGCGCTTTTGACGCGCTTCTTCCCTTTTCCCGACTTCCGCGACTTCCGTCGGATCGGCGTCCGGGTCGGCCTTGATCTCGCGCGTCCCCGACGGCCACGCCTCGCTTCCATCCTTCATGAGGACGAGGAACGGATTCAGTTCTCCCACGGTGATCGGCGCGTCCGCGCCGCCGCCTCCGGCCAGAGATCGCGTGAGGACGACGGCCCACCGCTTCGTCGCGGGATCGTAGGCGCCGTTCGCCGTGACGTTCGAGGGTCCCGCCTGGGGCGCCGCCGCGAAGGGACCCTTGCCGTCCAACTCCGTGGCCGCCATCGGCGCATTCCCCTCCCACCGCCAGAGGTTTACGGGGTCGGTCGCGCTTCCGTAGAGAACGAAGCCGGGCTGTTTCGTGGGCGAAAGCTGGAGTTCAATCCGGTCCCCCGGATCGAGGGCGGGATCCTCCCACTCCAGCCGGAAGGCGATCGATTTCCCGTCGTGCAGGGCCCGCACGGTCGCCTCGGTGAAATAGGGCCGCGCCGGGTTGTACCGGGTCTGCTGGAAGTACACGGGAAGCACGTGAAAGGGCTGGATGTCATATCCTCCGAAGGGTCCCGGTTCCTTCGGGGGCGGAGCCAGCTTCTCCAGCGCCATCCACGCCGCATCTCCCGGCAAGGTGGGAAGCGCGGCGGCCTTCTTCACGATCATCAACTCGCAGTGCGGGAGCGGCAGCTCTTTTGAGCGCTGCGAGAGCGCCATGACGTAGTGGGCCAGCGCCCACCGGTCGCCGACGGAGGCGGAGGTCGCGAAAGGAGGCATCACCGTGCCCTGGACGCCGCCCGAAACGCGCAGGTACATGTGGCGGACATTCGGCCCGCCGGAATAGATGCCCTGGGTCAGGTTCCGGACGTTGCTCGGACGGTCGAATTCAAACTCGCCCTCGACCACCTTGGTATCGGTCAGAGTCTCCGACACCCGGCCCTTGCCGTCCCCCTTTTCGCCGTGGCACGCGACGCAGTTGAGCCGGTCGAAGAGCGCCCGGCCGCGCGCGACGGCTTCGGCCGTGGGAAAAGGCATCCCCGCGTCGCGGTGGAAGTTGCCGCTCTTGAGCGGGAACCCGAACCCCTTCGAAAAGTGATCGATCGGAGGGTCCACGGACTTGTCGACCGCCAGGGACTTCACATGGCCGATAAGCCCCATTTGATCTTCGGTCTTGATGAACGAATAGCTCAGCATGCCCGAGAGCGGGATGCCGTGGACGAGCGAGCGCATGAGGTCGGTCGCGGTGGGCGGCAGCTCCGGATGCGAGGAGCGCCCCTTGAAGACGCCCTTGGTGAAATCGCGCGGAGGCGGGATCAGCATCGGGGCGAGATCCCCGTGGCCGTCGCCCTTCTCCCCGTGGCACTGGATGCAGAACCGCTCGTAGAGGGGCGCCCCCATGGGCGCCATCGCCGTCAGAATCTCGGCGGGAGTATCTCTCTTGTAGGCCCAATCGGTGTCACCGAACTTGGGGTCCGCCTTTTCCTGTGCAAACGGGTCCTGCCGGAACGCGGCCGACAGGATGGCGAGTCCGCAAATCGCGAGCGACCCCAGGGCGATTCTCCGCGCCATCAGACGCACCTCTTGGTTGGTTAGTAGACGCCACGGGAGGCCCCGTGGCCCTTGTCATTGCTGAATCAGGGCCTTGTACCCGTCGCCCCAATCGACGAGCGTGACGGATTCCGACGGCGTCTTCCGGTAGACCAGCCCGCCCCACTCCGAGTCCTCCAGGAGCGTCGGCACAGCGGCCGACCACGCCGCCTCGTCCTCGTGCTCCCGCCCGACGGCCTCGTCCCGGTAGAGCATCTTGAGCACCGTCGCGGGGAATTCCTTCGATCCCGCCTTCAGCGTGGTTTCCGTTCTCGCGATACGCGTCGGCTGGCCCGGACCGAATCCGGCGGAGGGCGCGGGGGTGACCGGCTGGTCCGCGATCTCGCTGGGCGGACCCGACGAGGGAAACTCCCGGACCCGCGCGGCGGTGACGTCGCCGTCGAAGGTGATCCGCCGGAGGCTCGCCTTCTTCGGATCGCCCTCCTCGACCACCTCGACCCAGAGCGCGTCGGCCTCGGCCTTCACGACGCCGAACGTGACCAGCGTCTCGCTCCCGTTGCTCGCGAACCGGTAGCGGAGCCAGGTCCCGGGGGCGATCCCGGCCAGGCGGCTCGACGTGTGGCGATCCGCCAGGGGCGGCACCGAGGGGCGGTAGACCTTCAGCTCCGCCGGGACGTTCTCCAGGCGGCTCGCGGTTCCGCACCCCGCGCACCCCGACACGAAGACCAGCAGGACCGGCGAAAACCGTATCATGGCTTCGTGCTTCATCATAATCTCGCCGTCCCCGGGGCGACAGTCCCGGGGGAGAATTGATGCGCACCCTCGCCGACCTCTTCCGGACGGGATTGAAGGCGGCTCCCGGGCCCGGCCGGATTCTCTATCCCTCGGGCGGGACGTACCGGTCGCTGGGGGCGGACGAGATCGAGTCGCGCGTGACGCGGTGCGCCGCCGCCCTCGCCGCGCGCGGCCTGCGGCCCGGCGATCGCATCGCCCTCCTCTCGTACAACCGGCCGGAGTGGGCGATCGTCGACTACGCGGCTCAGCTCATCGGCGCCGTCACGGTCCCCCTCTACGCGACGTCGACCCCGGACCAGGCCGATTTCATCCTCTCCGATTCCGGCGCGAAGCTGACGTTTGTCGAGGACGAGGCGCAACTCGCGAAGCTCGAGCCGGGCCGCGACGCGATCATTTTCGATACCGGACCCGGCGCGATGTCCTTCGAGTCCTTTCTCGCGGGGGCGAAAGGCTCGCCGCCCAAGGTGGAGGTCGACCCCGAGGCGCTCGCGACGATCATCTACACGTCCGGCACCACGGGGACGCCGAAGGGCGTGATGCTCTCGCACCGGAACCTCGTCTCGAACGTGACGGCGCTCCTGGAGATCGTCACGTTCACGCCGGAGGACGTGAGCCTCTCCTTCCTCCCGATCTCCCACGCGTTCCAGCGCATCGTGGACTACGCCATCTTCTCGCGGGGCGCGGTCGTCGCGTACGCGGAGTCGATCGACTCGGTCGCGAAGAATCTGCTCGACGTACGGCCGACAATTCTCTGCTCGGTGCCGCGGTTCTACGAGAAGGTCCACGACCGGGTCGTGCAGTCGATCGAGGGGATGCCGGCGTGGCGGAAGAGGCTCGCAGGTTGGGCGCTGAAGATCGGCGGGGCCGAGGCGGAGCATCGCCTCCGAAGCCGGCGCGTGCCGTTCGGTCTCCGGGTCCGGCGCGGGCTGGCCCACGTTCTCGTTCTCCGCCAGATCCGGGCGCGGACCGGCGGCAGGATCCGGCTTCTCGTCTCGGGCGGCGCGCCGCTCGGGAAGGAGACGAACGAGTTTTTCAACGCCCTCGGGTTCACGCTTATCGAGGGATACGGCCTGACGGAGACCTCTCCCGTGATCACGCTCAACCGGCCTGGGGCGGTGAAGCTGGGCACGGTGGGCCAAGCCATCTCGGGGGCGGAGGTCCGGATCGCGCCGGAGGACGGCGAGATCCTCGTGCGCGGACCGCTCGTCATGATGGGCTACTGGAAGCGCCCGGAGGAGACGGCCGCGGTCATGTCGGACGGCTGGTTCCGGACGGGGGACATCGGCGAGCTCGACGCGGACGGGTACCTGAAGATCACGGACCGGAAGAAGGATCTCCTGAAGACGAGCGGGGGGAAGTACATCGCGCCCGCGCCGATCGAGTCGCGGATCCGCCAGCATCCGTACGTCGCGAACGCGGTGCTCCTCGGCGACCGCCGGAAGTACGCGGCGGCGCTCATCGTGCCCGACTTCGCGTGCCTCGAGCGGGAATTCCCGGGATTGAGCCGAGCGGCGCTCACGACCCATCCCCCGGTGCTCGCGGCGCTGCAAAAGCACCTGGACGCGATCAACGCCGAATTGCCCTCGTACGAAACGGTGAAGCGTTTCGCGCTCCTCGACCGCGAGTTCACGCTGGAGTCGGGCGAGCTGACGCCGACGATGAAGGTGAAGCGGAAGGTCGTGGAAGAAAAGTGGAAGACGGTGATCGAGAGCCTGTTTCGGTGAATGGCTTCAGAGCTCCAGAGCTGCGGAGCGGTGAAGCTTTCAAGCTCCACGGCTGATCGTTGGATTGTGCGCTATACTATATGAGGAAAACGGAATATCTGGAGCCGCCGCGTGAACCGACTCAACGCCCTCTTCAAGGCCCTCGCGAACCCGGGACGCCGCCGGGTCTACCAGGTGATCTGCCGGGGAAGCCGGCGGATCCGGCGCGGGCTGACGGTCGACCAGATCTGCCGCATCACCGGGCTCAAGCAGCCCTCGGTGTCGCACCACTTGGCGCGCCTCGCCGTCGTGGGCCTGATCACGAGGACCCGGACGCGGACCTGGGTCCATTGCGCGCCGCGCGCGGGCGGGCTCAGGCCGCTGCAGAGTTTCATCCGAAATCCGGCGCGGACCCCCTAGGGGCGAGCAGCACGCTCCAAGTCGCTCGAAGGGCCGCCCCAAGCCTGGGTAAGCCAGAAACAAATCATGGACAGCGTATCTTTTCACGCGCTCGGCATTGACGCGGTCGGCGCCGAGCAAGGTGCGGGCGATCCGCTCCTGCTGATCCACGGCTGGGGCGGGGGCGCCTCCAACTGGCGGCGCGTCTGGCCGCAACTCGCCGTGCGTTACCGGTGCATCGCGCCCGACCTGCCCGGGTGGGGGGACTCGGAGAAACCAAACGCCCCCTACACGTTCGAGTGGTACGCCGACTGGCTGGCGGCCCTGCTCGACGCCCGATCGGCCTCCCCCGCCCTCGTGGCGGGCCACTCGATGGGGGCGACGCTGGCGCTCGTCTTCGCCCTGCGCCATCCCGGCCGGGTGACCAAGCTGGCCCTCATGAACCCGATCATCCGGGGATCGGACGGCCTGAGGAAGGGCGCGCGGTTCCTTTCGGCGACCGGAATCCGGCGCGTGGTGTATCCTTTCACCCGGAGCCGCGCTTTCCTGCGCTTCCTGTCGCGCCATTTCACCAACGTCGAGCAGGGGCTGGAGGAGACGGACCTCCTTCTCGTCGGCCGGGGGAATTTCGCCTCGATGACGCGGTGGCTCAATGCCGCGAAGGCGACCGACCTGACCGGTTCGCTGGGTTCGGTGAAGGCGCCGACGCTCGTGGTGGGGTCGGACGCCGACCGCGAGATCCCGCCGGCGCAGACCGCGCTGGCGGCGGGGATCCCGGGGGCGCGGATGGAGACGCTCAAGGGGTGCGGGCACGTCTCGCTCCTCGAGAGGCCGGCGGAAGTGGCCTCCTTCCTGGTCGACTTCTTCGGGCGCGGCGCCGGGCGGGGCCGGCCTCCGCAGTGGTAGGGCCCGTTCCTTGCATTCGCGGCCGGAAGCCCGTTTAATATGGGTAAGGGGTCCAGGTGCCAATTGACGACATACCCCCCTTCGCGGGGGCCGTGGATTCGCGTGTGAACGACGCCTCGGCGGCGGCCACCAACGCGGCGGTGTTCCGCCATTCCAACGACGCGCTCTACCTCCTCGACTCCGACACCCAGAAATTCATCGACGTTAACCCGGCCTTCGAGCACCTCACCGGCTACACGCGGGAGGAATGCCTCTCGGGCGTCCTGACGGGCCCCACCCTCGTCGCCCCCGAATCGGCCGAGACCTTCAATCTCATCCGCGCCACGCAGACCTCGGACTCCACCGACCGGTTCGAGCTCAAGATCGTCTGCAAGACCGGCGAGAAGCGCCCCGTGGAATTTTCCGTCAGCCGCATCCGCCTCGACGGCCGCGACGTCGACGTGGGGTCGATCCGCGACCTCACGATCCGCAAGCGGCTCGAGCAGAGCATGCGCGAGAAGATCGGCGAGGTCGCCGTCGCCAACAGCCGCATCTTCGCGCTGACCGAGAAGCTGCGCCGCGTCCCCGAGCTGGCCGCCCAGCTCATGCACGTCGACGAAGAGGAGGAGATGCTCGAGCGCGCCGCCCAGATCCTCTGCTCGCGCGACGGGCTCGACTACGACCAGATCACCTTCTACCTGCTCCGGGGCGAGGCCCTGGAGCTCGCCTACTCGACCGAGAAGACGCGCAAGCGCCGCCTCCGCCTGCAGGAAGACCACCCCCTCGTCCGCGTCGCCACGGGGCTCGACCCCGGCCACGTCACGGCCGCGGGCGCCGTCCTCCCGCTGCGGGGGCGCGACGACAACCTCGGCGTGATCGAGGTCGCCTTCCATCCGAAGGAGATCGGCCTGCTCGAGGGGAACGAGCGCGCGCTCAAGGGGTACCAGGACCTCCTCCAGACGCTCTCCAGCCTCATCGGCCTCCGCCTCGTCAACGTCCAGCTCTACGAGACGATGCGGATCCAGGCGATCCTCGACCAGACGACCGGCGTCTACAACCGGCGCTACTTCGACCAGAAGTTCCCGAACGAGGTGCGGCGCGCGCTCCGGTACGGCCGCGAGCTCTCCCTCCTCATGATCGACATCGACCGGTTCAAGGAGGTCAACGACACCTACGGCCACCAGGCGGGCGACCTGGTCCTCCTCGAGACCGCCAAGATCTTCAAGAACCAGTGCCGCGCCGTCGACACCGTCTGCCGGTACGGCGGCGACGAGTTCGTCATCCTGATGCCCGAAACGGCGTACGATCACGCGCTCGCCAAGGCGGAGCAGCTCCGCCGCGAGGTCCGCTCGAAGGAGTTCCAGAACGTCGTCGACCCCCTGAAGCCGATCCGGTCCACGCTCTCGATCGGCGTGACGGCGCTCTCGGGCACCAACGTCAAGCTCGAGGACCTCCTGCGCGTCGCCGACGACGCCCTCTTCGAGTCGAAGCGACGCGGGCGCGACTCCGTCACGGGCCGGCCGCTCGGCCCAACCCCCTCGGGGACTTGATCCCCCCGCCCATGTGGGACGCGCACCAATACCGGAAATTCCGCGACGAGCGGGCGCGTCCCTTCCACGACCTCCTCGCCCGCGTGCCCGACCTTCCCTTCGCCGCGGTCGCCGATCTCGGGTGCGGTCCCGGGGACATGACCCGCCTCCTGGCCGACCGCTGGCCGCGCGCCCGGATCACGGGGGTCGACTTGTCGCCGGAGATGCTCGCGGCCGCCCAGGAATTCGCCCTCCCGGGTCGGCTCGAATTCGTGCGGGCCGACGCGGCGACGTGGACGCCGCCGGCGCCGCTCGATCTCGTCATCTCGAACGCCGCGCTCCAGTGGATTCCCGATCATGAAACGCTCGTGCCCCGGCTCGCGGGACAGGTCGCGCCGGGGGGCGTCCTCGCCATCCAGATGCCGGCGAACGCCGCGGACCCGATCCACACGGCCCTTGCGGAGGCGGCTGGAGAGGGCCCGTGGCGGGCCAAGCTCGCGTCGTTCCGCGTCCCCTCTCCGCTCCGCGAGGCGCGGTGGTACATCGAGACGCTCGGGGGACTGGGATTCGAAGTGGACGCCTGGACCACCACTTACAGCCACCTGCTCCCGGGCCGGGACCCGGTCCTGGAGTGGGCCCGCGGGTCGGCCCTGCGGCCGGTGCTCGCGCGGCTCGACGGGCTGGAGCGGGCGGAGTTCGAGGAGGCCTACGGCTCCAAGTTGCGGAGGGCCTATCCCCGGATCGCCGGCGGCACGCTCTTCCCCTTCCCGAGATTCTTCTTCACCGCGCGGCGCGGAAGGGTCTAAGGCCGGATCGTCGACCGCTAGAACTTGATGGGCGCGCCGGGGAGAGTGCGGGCGGCCCACCACGTCGCGAGGATGAAGAAGGCGAGCGTGGCGAGGGACGCCAAGGTGAGCGGCTTCACGAGGCGGTCCGCGTAGCCGAGGCCGGTGACGACGATCAGGATCGCGAAGGCCGCCGCGCAAACCTCCCAATGTTCCCGGATGCCGGCGCCGGTCTCCATCGCGACCCGGCCGACCCCGCCGAAAACGACGGGGGGAAGGTTCGCGGGCAGGAGCAGGAAGCTCATCAGGCCGAGGAAAAGCCCGACCAGGAAAATGGAGCCGACGGCGGCGACGCGCCAGCCGTGGGGTGCGCGGGTGGGTTCCATCGTTACTTTGCGAGGCGGTCCCGGACCTCGGTCGCTGCCCTTCGGGCGGCCGTCTCGAGCTGGGTCTTGAGCTCCGCGAGCGTCTGGCCGAGCTCCTTTTCCGCCTTCTGCCGCAGGGTCTGGAGCTCCTCGCGCATCCGGTGTTCGAGCTCGGTCCCGAGGATGTCGCCGTGTCGGGCGATCGCGGCCTCGTTCTCCTCCCGGAGCTTCGTGACGTACAGGGCCATCTCCTGCTTCTTGGACTCGAGTTCCGCGGCGATCTGGTCGGTCCGCTCCGTCAGGGCCTGGCTGTGCTTGATGTAGACCTCGGCGCGGTTGACGAGGTCGCGCCAGCCCTTGATCTTCGAGCTGACATGGCCCACGAAGAAGATCATCACGATGAGGAAGATGAAGATCGCGACGGACATGGAGACCGCCATGACGCGCACGTCGTTCTTGGCCCCCGCGACCCGGGCCTCGACCGCGGGCATTTCCGCGGACATTCTCTCCCCGATCCGCGAATCGAGCTGCCGCAGGATCTCATCGGAGGTGATCGCCAGTTCGGGATAGCGCGTCTTCCCGTCCTTCTCCCACCACGCCTCCCAGGCCTCCGCGCCCTTGAGGTCCGGGAGCCTGGTGATTTTGACCAGCGCGTCCTGGGCGGCGGACTGCACCCGCGCCTCGGTGTCCCGGAGCCGGCCGATCAGCTTGTGGACCGCCGCCGTGTTGTGCTCTTCCCCCGCCAATCCGACCGCGTGGAGGCGGATCTCGGGGTTCAGGTTCTCCAGCCGCTGGAGATCGGCGCTCTGGAATCCGAGCGCGAGGACCACCGCGAATAACGTCGTCATGGTTCCCCGATTCTAAACCAAAGCGGATCGGCGATGCGGATATTTTGTAGGGCGGGGGGTGGTTCAGTTTCCAGACGCCAGATCCCAGATCCCAGTTCCTGAAGGTTCGAGTCTCAAGCCGGAGGCGAGGAGCGCATTCTAGGCGCAATCGAGGTGAATCCCCGCTCCGGAGCTTGAAACTGGAGACTTCCGAAAGCTGGGATCTGGGATCTGGAAACTGGAAACTCGCCTCTGCCCCCCTCCCTATCTCGCCGCCTGGCGCGGGACGAGATTCGGCTCCACGAGGATGCCGTACTCGCCCAGGAGCGTTCCCGCCGAGCGCCGGTAGCCCGCCCACGCCGCCGCGTAGTCCACGCGCGCCTTCACTTCGCGCGTCTCGGCATCCGTCAGTTTCGACCGCGCGTCGAGGACGTGGAACGTCGTCCGCAGGCCCGCTTCACGCCGGCTCATCTCGCCGTCGAACTGCTCCCGGGCGAGGACGCGCGCCTGGCGCGTCGCCTCGATCCGGCGTTCGGTCGTCTTGATCGCGCGCACCGCCTCGCGCACCTCGACGAGGATCTGGTCCTCGAGATTCCGGCGGCGCAGGATGAGCCGCCGCCGCTCCAGCTCCGCCCGCCGGAGCGCGCCGTCCGCGGACCGGTTCTCGAGCGGGATCTCGAGCACGACCCCCGCGCTCCACGAGTAGGTGTCCCCCGACCTCAGCTCCCGGCCCGACCCGGAGAAATCGTCCTCGAGCCCGAGGAGCGAGCCCGACGCCACGGCGTTGAGCCGGGGCAGGGTGTCGTTCTGCGCGCGCGAGACCGTCCGGTCCTGGCTGTCGATCTCGACGAAGAGGCCGCGGTACTCCGGCCGGCGGTCCATCGCGTCCTTCAGCCCGTTCTCGATCGCCGACCTCTCGTCCAGGTCCTGCCCGGCTTCGCGCGGCCCGTCGAGCGGGATGATCCGCGAATCCTCGCGAAGGAGCGCGGGATCGGCCAGCCGCTTCAGGCGGTCCATCGCGTCCTGCACGTCGTTCTCCGCCGTCAGGATCCCCTCGATCTGCGACGCGACGCCCGCCTCCGCCTCCGTCACGTCGACCTTCGCGAGCGTCCCCCGCTCGAACCGACGCCGGTTGTCCTCGAGGAGCTTCTTCGCGACCTCGAGCGCCTGGTCGCGGAACCGTTTCTGCTCGATCGCGGCGACGAGCGCCCAGTACGCCTCCTGGACCGAGAAGACCGTGTCGGTCAGGAGCTTCTCGAACTGCGTCACGGAGAGGCGCCGCGTGTTGCGCGCGAGGACGATCGCGGTGCCGTTCGCCTCCTCGCCGGCGCCGCGCAGGACGGGCACGGTGAGGGAGAGCCCGAGCGACGACTGCCAGGCCGGGTCCAGCAGGAGGAAGGTCGAATTGGAATGATCTCTCTCCACGGAGAGGCTGAGATCGTATATCACTCCGGCGGGAAGCGTGCGACGGAGGCCCGTGCGGAACGTCGAATCATCCGCGGAGAGCGTGGCGGCGCCGGCGAAGAAATCCTTGGCCCCCGCGCGGCTGCGGCCGCTGGAGCCGTCGGCGTACAGGACGTGGTCGAACGTTCCGAAGGCGGCGCGGAGGCCCTGGTCGTCGATCCACGGCTGGTAGCGGGAGATCTCGATGTCGAGATTGTGGTTGAGCGCGAGGTGGACGCACTCGCGGAGCGAGAGGCGGACCTCGGTCGGCGTCGGCGGCGATCCGCCGTCCGCGCGCGCCACGGCCGCCAGGCCCAGTCCCGCCAGGATGGCCAACAGGGTCCGTTTCATGGGTCCTCCGGAGTATCGGGAGCGGGCGCATTCTAAGCGGCCCGACGGAAATTGTTGCTTCATTGCGGGCCGCTGATCCCGAGCGAAGCGCAGCGGAGTCGAAGGATATCCCTCGGCTCGGCTTCGCCTCGCTCGGGATCAGCAGGGTCCAGGAATCTACACCCTTTGCGAAGGAACCCAGGTGGCCCTGCTTAGCGAAATTGGAATGAGATCGGGTCGGACGGGCGTTATACTGAACGAAGGATCGGGGTCGCCAATCTCCGGAGTCCTGCCGATGTACGTGCGCTTCGTCTCGACGGCCTGTTTCATTCTGCTCGCGGCCGCGGCCGCGCGGGCCCAGGAGCCCGCCTCCACCCCTGCCGACAAGGATCCGGTACGCGTTCACATCCGAATGCACCGGAAAACAGCCCCCAAGCTGGTCTTCGTGCAGGGCGGCGGGCAGTCGGGGTCGGGCGTGATCATCCGGAGCGACGGCGTCATCCTCAGCTCCCCCACGGCGTGCGGCCGGAGGGGCGACACCGCCACCGTCATCCTCCCCGGCCGGAAGCAGGTCGACGCGAAGGTCATCGGCCGGAACAAGGATCTCGAGCTCGTCCTCCTGAAGATCGAGGAGAAGGATCTCCCGGCGATGGAGTTCGCCGATTCCACCAAGGCCCGCGTCGGGCAGATCGCCTACGCCTTCGGGGACGTCTTCCAGAGCATCGCCGACGACGACCAGGTGGCCATGTCGCTCGGCGTCGTGAGCGGCCAGTACGAGGTCACGCGGACCATGGACCGGTCGTCCTACACGGGACCGGTGATCGAGACGAGCGCCGCGGTCAATCCGAACCTCGACGGCGGCGCCCTCGTGGACGCCGAGGGAAAGCTGCTCGGCCTCATCACGCTGAATTATCACCCCGCCAAATTCACAGGGATCGCCATCCCCGCCCACGTCCTCAAGCCCGAGGTGGAGAAGCTCCTCAAGGTGTACGCCGAGGGCTCGGGGTGGATCGGGATCGAATACAACCCGGATGAAGAAGGGACCACGGGCGTCAAGATCCTCAAGGTCGTCGACGGGAGCCCCGCGGAGAAGGCCGGGATGAAGCCGGGCGACATCATTCTCCGCGTCAATTCCGACCGCGTGACGACCGGGGAAAAATTCGAGACGCTGGTCGCGGGCATCACGCCCCGGGCGCACGTCCGTTTCCGGATCGAGCGCGACGGGGCGGAGCAGGACCTGGTGGTGACCGCAGGGTCGAAGCCCGAGAAGACGACCCCGAAGGCCGAAGAGAAACCCGTTTACTGAGAGACCGCATGCGCCTCCCCCGTACCGCCGCCGCCTCCGCCCTGCTCTCGCTCCTGCTCTGGGGAATCGCCGCCGCCCAGGATGACGCGGCCCTCCTCCGGACCTACGAGGAGCGCGTCCGCAAGGCCTCCGAAAAAGCCACCCAGGTGACGGTGTCGATCAAGGTCGACCGTACGGCGGAAATCGGTGCCGCCCCGGCGGGCGCGCGCCGCGGGCGTCCCCGCCTTCCGGGATTCGACAACGATCCCTTCTCCGCGCGTCCCAAGGATCCGGTGACGGGCATGATCCTCGACGCCGACGGCTGGATCGCCACTTCGTACTTCAACGTGAGCGGCGAGCTGAAGGACATCGAGGTGACGCTGCCCAGCGGGAAGGTCCACAAGGCGGAGATCGTGGGGTACAACGCCGACGCGGACATCGCGCTCCTGAAGATTGAAGCCACGGGCCTCCCGACACTGCCCGCCGCCGACCCGGCCCTGCTGAAGACCGGCGAAGCGGTCGTCGCCGTCGGGCGCGCCCCGGACGGACACGGCCTCACGATGAACCCCGGCATCATCAGCGCCCCCGGGCGCCACATGGGGATGACCGTCCAGATCGACTGCCGCCTCAACTACGGCAACGTGGGCGGCCCGCTCGTCGATCTCGAGGGACGCTGCGTCGGCATGACCTGCAAGATCAACACCCGCAGCTCCGAGAATATCGGCCAGAACTCGGGCGTCAGCTTCTCCCTCCTGAGGTCGAAGATCGACGAGCTGGCGCCGCGCCTCAAGAAGGGCGAGAAGACCGCCGGCACGGGCAAGGCCTTCCTCGGGATCCAGGGGAGCCTCGACGACACGCCGGGGGTCGAGGGCGTGGTCGTCGGCGGGGTGGTGGAGAGCGGGTCGGCCGGCAAGGCGGGCGTCCAGGTGGGCGACATCATCAAGTCGCTCGACGGGGTCAAGGTGAAGACCTTCATGGACCTCCGCGAGCAGATCCTGAAGAAGAAGGTCGGCGACGTCGTGAAGGTGAAGCTCGTGCGCGGCGAGACCGAGATGGAGATCGAGGTGCCCCTCAGCGAGAGGCCCGCGGATTAAGAACATGAAACGCATGCTGGCGGCGCTGGTCCTCCTCGCGGCGGCCGTACGTCCTTCGGCGGCGCAGGACGATCCGGTGATCGCCCTCCAGAAGCGCGTGGAAGAAACCGCCAGGAAGGCGAGCGCGGCCTTCGTCTTCCTCTCGGGCGGCTCGGGCGTCCTCATCAGCGACGACGGCTGGTTCCTCACGAATCACCACGTCATCGCCCCGCCCGCCCTGCCGGACGGACTTCCCGAGCGGGTGCTTCCTGAAAAAGTCCGCGTCAACCTCCAGGACGCGAAGGGACGCATCGCGAAACTGGTCTGCACCGATCCCGTGGGCGACATCGCCCTCCTCAAGCTCGAGCCCGAGGCGGGCGAGAAGCTCCCTTTCCTCGAGTTCACCGACTCCGACAAGCTCGAGACGGGCCAGTACGTCCTCGCCATCGGCGCCCCCTTCGGCATCGGCGCCCAGGGCGATCCCGCGCCCGACCACCGCCACTATCCGTCGGTCTCGCTCGGGATCATCAGCGCGCTCCACCGCTACCAGGAACAGTACGGCGACTGCATCCAGACGGACGCGGCGGTCAACCCGGGCAACTCGGGCGGGCCGCTCGTGGACCTCGACGGCCGCCTCGCGGGGATCAACGGCCGGATCCTCACGCGCTACGGCAACCGCGTGAACAGCGGCGTCGGGTTCGCCGTCCCGGCCAACCAGATCCGCAATTTCCTGCCCCGGATGAAGACCGGCGGCGTCGACCGCAAGATCTACCACGGGCGGATCGCGGGACTGACGGTCCAGGACGGACCCATCCGCACCGGCACCCAGGTCGCGGACGTCCGCGCCAGTTCCGTCGCGGCCAAGGCGGGTTTCAAGGAGGGCGACCTCATCGTCGCCGTGAACGGCCAGAAGGTGACGACGGGCCGCCGCTTCCTCGGGCTGATCAGCACGTGGCCCTCGGGCTCCGAGGTCACCGTGACGATCAAGCGCGGGGACGAAACCCAGGATTTCAAGGCCAAGCTCCGGAGCGCCACCGCGCGCGACATCACCGGCAAGCCGCTCGATCCCCGCTCCGGCGGCGGCCGGACCGGCGCCACGTTCGAGGAGGACAAGGACGGGGTCGTCGTGGCCTTCATCTCCTCCCTCTCGCCCGCGGAGGACGCCGGCCTCGCGGTAGGCGACCTCGTGCTGAAGGTCGACGGGAACGACGTGGATGATCTCGACGCCCTCCTCGTCGGCGTGCGCAGCAAGAAACCCGGAGAAAAAGTCGCGCTCCTCGTCCGCCGCGAAGGCAAGGAACGGGAAATCACGATCACGCTCGGCCGCCCGAAGGAGTAACCCCGCGGTGCCGACCTACGACGACCAGGACGGGGCCGAACCCGCCGACGCCCTCGAGCTCGCCCGCCGCCACTACGAGCGCGGCCGGTACCGGGAGGCGATCCGCGAGCTGAAGGCGGCGATCGCGCGCGCGCCGTCGGACGAGCCCCCCGCGGCCGCCCACGCCGTCATGGCCCTCTGCCTGCGGCGGCTCGGCGAAGGCCGGGAGGCGAGCCGCCAGCTCGTGCGGGCCCTCGCGCTGGCGCCCCGCGATCCGCTCGTCAATTTCATCGCCGGCCACATCAGCCTGGAATGCGACGACGCCGACCGGGCCGAGCAGCACTTTCTGAACGCCCTCGACGTCGCCCCCAAGGACGACGACTCGCTCCGGATGCTCGCGACGTGCCACTCCTTCCGCGGCCGGTTCGCCGAGGCGCTCGAGGTCGCGAGGCGGGGCATCGACATCAACCCGGCGAACGCCGGGCTCTGGAAGGTGGCGGGGATCTGCGAGCACGGGCTCGGCCTGCGCGAGGAGTCGCGCAAGTCCCTGCTGACCGCGATCCGGCTCGACGAATCCGAGGCCGAGGCGCACCACGCTCTCGGGCTCCAGAGCCTGGAGGCGGACCGGCTCGACGAGGCGGCCGACTGGTTCCGCCGCGCGCTCCGGGCCAACCCCGGCCTGGGCGCGTCGAAGCGCGGGCTCGTCTGGACGCTCTTCTCGCAGATCGTGCGGGAGGAATCCGACCGGGCGGAAGGGGCGTGGCCCTCCATCCTGACGGCGGGGATCGTGGGCGTGGTCCTGGTCTTCGCCGTGCTCATCGCGGCGGAGGCGCTCGCCGGGCGCTCGATCGCCGGCGGCCTGGTCGGCCTCGGGCTGATCGTCGCGGTCATCGCCGCGTACTACGGCAGTCGGTTCCTCATCGCGAAACGCCGGGCGAACCGGGAAATCCGGCACCAGGCATCAGGCCCCCGCCAGCAGGATCCGAAGGCCTGAGGCCGAACCCCTTAAGAAAAAAGGGCCCCTCTTTCAGGGCCCCTGATTCCTAATTCTTGATTCCTGATTCTTGATTCCTGGTTCCGGGCTTCACACTTTCGAATCCACCACCAGGTCCTGGTACACCTCGATCCGCCCCACGACGCGGTAGATCGCCTCGATGTCGTCGTGCGCGAGGAACTCGAGGGGGTGCTCCTTGTTCAGGGGCTGCAGGATGATGTGGTCGTTCTGCTCCAGCATGACCTGCCGCACGAGCGCCGCCGGGCGGTCCTTCGACTTGAAGATGACGAAGACGACCGACCCGTGCTTCAGCTTGGACTCGGGCGCGAGGAGGATGAGGTCGCCCTTGGCGAGGCTGAACCCCTCCGGCGCCTCCATGGAGTTGTCGCAGACGGTCGCCGCGAACGCGGGCCGGACCTCGAGGGGCGGGAGCGCGAGCACGGCGTCGACGAGCGGCTTGGGCGCGCCCGAGCCGTCGAGCTCCGTCGCGTAGCCCGTCGCCACGCTGTTGAGCAGGGGCACCGCCGCGCCGCGGGACGCGCCGCCGGCGGCCCCGTCGTCGAGGAGCCGCTTCGCCTCGTCCTTGATCAGCTTGGGCGCCTTGTCGACGTAGGCGATCCGGACCATCTGCTTCTCGTCGTGCTGGAAGATCTTCGCGAACTTCCGGATGAACTTCACCGAGGGAGGGTTGACCTTCCCGTTCTCGATCCCCGAGACATACCCCTTGTGCGACCCGATCTTGCGGGCCACCTGCTCGAGGGTCATCGACCGCTCCTTGCGGAGCTTCTTCACCAGGTCGCCGAATCCCGACATGACGCTGCTCCTCCGGGCCCGCGGGCCCTAAGTAAAATTGGGACCCCGTTATCCGACCATGGCGCGGATCCTCTTTCGCAGGTCCGCGAGACGCACCGGCTTGGCCATGAACGCGTCCGCCCCGCTCCGCCGGATCGCGGCGGGGCTGAGCTCGCGCCCGTACGCCGACATGACGACGATCGCCGGGCGGCGCGACGCGCCCCGGCGGCCCCGGAAGTGGCGGCAGACCTCGAGCCCGCTGACGTCGGGGAGGCGCACGTCGAGCAGGACGAGGTCGGGCCGGAACTCGGGCAGGCGCGTGGCGGCTTCGAGCGCGGTCGCGGCCGTCGAGACGTCGTATCGGTCCTCGAGGGCGCGCTGGAGCAGCTCCGCGAAGTCCGGGTCATCGTCGACGACGAGGATCCGGCGCCGGGGGAGGAAGCGCTCGAGGTCCGGGATCTTGTGGCGCTTCATGAAGGCGGCCAGGTCGGCCGCGGCGACGCGCCGGTGGGCGCCGCCCGGGAGGCGGTACCCCTTGAGCCGGCCGGAGTCGATCCACGTGATGACGGTCCGCTTGGTCACCTGGCAGAGGCGCGCGATCTCGCCCGTGGTGTAGTGGGCGCGTTCCGGCCTCAGCGACATAGTGTAAAGAGTATATAAAGTGTACTTCGGGTTCAAGGAATTGAGGATCGGGGAACAAAACCCGTCGGATCCGCCACCCTGGAGGCTCCTCCGACTTCCCCTCGGGCTCGAAGCTCGGAGCTTCTGGAGCGGGAAACGGGAAACGGGGAACGGGAAGCGGTGCCGCCTACCCCTTCGGCAGTTCGACGGTGAACGTGGTCCCGCGGCCGGGGCGGCTCGCGACGCGCAGCCGGCCGCCGTGGTTCTGGATGATGCTCGCGCTGATCGCGAGGCCAAGCCCCATGCCCCGGCCCCCCTCCTTCGTCGTGTAGAAGGGCTCGAAGATCCGCCGGAGCTCGCGGCGCGGGATCCCCCGTCCCGTGTCGGCGACGGTCACGAGCACCTTGCGGCCTCGCGCGGCCGTCGCGATCGTGAGCCTTCCCTTCCCGGCCATCGCCTCGATCGCGTTCTTCACGAGGTTGAGGAGCACCTGGTTCATCTGGCCGTGGAAGCAGCGGACGGGCGGGAGTTTCCCGATCTTGCGCCGGACCTCGATCCCGGCGAGATCCTTCCGCACGACGGAGAGCGTCTCTTCGACGCAGAGGTTCAGGTCGGTGGGCTCGGCGATCCTCGGGTCGCGGGCGAAGTTGCGGAACTCCTGGATCACCTTCCGCGCCGCCTCCGCCGCCTTCAGGGCGTCGCGGAGCATCCGGGGCGCGCGGGCGAGCGCCTTCCGCGCCGCGGGGGTGATCTTCCCCCCCGCCGCCACCCGGCCCAGGATCGCGCACCGGTCCCGCAGGAGCTTCAGGTTGCCGAAGACCACGTTGATCGGGTTGTTGATCTCGTGCGCGACGCCCGAGACGAGCATGCCGACCGAGGCGAGCTTCTCGCTCCGGACGAGCTGGGCCTGCGCGCGCTTCAATTCCTCGTACGCGCGCCGGATCTCCTCCGCCGCCCTCCGGGCCTCCTCCTCCTGGCGGCGCTCCGTCGTGATGTCGCGGAAATGCCACACGCGACCGAGGATCGACCCGTCCTCCCCGCGCACCGGCGCGCTGTGGCGGTCGATCGTCCGCCCGTCCTTGAGCCGGATCTCCTCGCGGCTCTCCTCCCGGGGATGGCGGTAGAGGTGCTTCACCCGCGCGCGGAATTCCTCGGGCTCGACGAGCTGGTCCATGACCGAGTTCAGCGCCGCCTCGTCCGACCGCGTCCTCAACACCTCGGTCGAGAGATTCCACATCTGGACGAAGCGCCGGTTGAACGACAGGATCCGCCCCTCGGGCAGGACGAGGAGGATGCCGTAGATGGAGGCCTCGTACTGGCTCTCGAGGACCGACTTCTGGAAGCGCAGCTCCTGCTCGGCCCGGCGGCGCTCGATGAACTGCCCCACCTGGCTGCCCACGCCCGCCATCAGCTGGAGGAGATCCTCGTCGGGCGGCCGGATCTCCGGGCTGAAGAACTCCAGGACGCCCAGGATCTGCGTGCCGAGAAGGATGGGCGCTCCGAACGCCGCGTGGAGTCCCGCGCGGATGGCGATCGGCGCCCGGGGAAAGTTGGCGTCAACCACGACGTCGCTGATCCAGACGGGCTTCCCCTCGATCCAGACGCGGCCCGGGAGTCCCTTTCCCCGCTCCATGGGCTTCGATCGCGTCGCCTCCTCGAACGCCGCCGCGCCCCTCGCGTCGGGATCGCGCCAGACGTCGACGCACCGGAGCACGCCGGCCTCCGGATCGACTTCCCACGCCGCGCCGAGGCTCCACCCCAGGCAGCGGCAGAGCGACTCCAGGATTCTCGGCGCCGCCGCCTTGAGCGTCGGGGACTCCGCGAGCCTCCGCGTCACGCTGTACTGCGCCTCGAGCCGGCGCTCGGTCCGCTTCCGCTCCGTCGTGTTGCGGACGAACGCGACGACCTGGTCCTCGAGGAAGGGGACGAACCGCGCCTCGTACGACTGCGGTCCCGCCGCCATCGGGAGCGCGTACTCGACCGCCTGGATGCGGCGCTCCCGGACGGCGCGTCGCAGGCCCTCCTCCAGGCGCCCCGACGCGGACGCGGGCAGCACCTCGGACATGGCGCGCCCCAGGAATTTCTCGGGCGGCATGAGCAGGTCCGCCCCGGTCGGGGAGTGGTAATCGAGGATCGTCCCTTTCGCGTCGAGACGGAAGTAGAGGTCCGGCAACGTCTCCAGCAGGGCGCGCAGTTCGGCCGTGGTCCGGCGGAGGTCCTCCTCGGTCCGCTTGCGCGAGCTGATGTCGCGGTGGCACCCCGCGTACCCGATCGTCCTCCCCTTCTCGTCGCGAACGGGGAAGACGGAGGTCTCGACCTGGATCCGCCGGCCGCCCGACGCGTGGTAGGTGATCTCGCCGCGGAACGATCCCGTCGCCTCGAGCTCCCGCTTCACCGCCTCGTACGTTTCCGGGCTCACCAGGTCGGCCGGCCCCATCTTGGAGTACTCCGTGTCGGTGTAGCCGAAGAGGGCGCGGTGGGCGTCGTTCCGGTCGACGTATTTCCACCGGTCGTCGACGAGCGCGAGCGGATCGCTCATGTTCACGATGACCTGGCGGTAGAGCTGCAGCCGTTCCGCGGCCTGTTTGGCGCCGGCGGGCCCGGACTTCGAGGCGGAGGGGGTCATGGATTGGCCGCCATATTACGTCAACGCGCTTCCAGCGGGAGGTCGAAGGTCACGGTCGCACCCCCGCGCGAGCCGCCCTCGAGCGCGATGTCGCACCCGTGCGCCTTCAGGATCTCCCGTGCGAGCATGAGGCCGATCCCGAGGCCGCCGTACTTCCGCACCTGCGGGTCGTCGGCGTGCTTGAAGAAGGGGAAGGCGCGCGCCGCCTTGGCGCGGCCGACCCCGACGCCGTTGTCCTGGATGCGCACCTCGGCCCGGTCGGCGCCCCTGCGGGTCACCGAGATCCGGATGCGCGCCCGGTCGGGCGTGAACTTCTCGGCGTTCGAGAGGACGTTCGTGAGGACCGAGTGGATCCGCCGCTCGTCCGCCTCCACCCGGGGCAGGCCCTTGGGAATCGAGACGCGCACGTCGAGCGATTTCTTCCGCGACCGCGCCTCGAGCGACTCGACGCACTCCCGCACGAGCGCCCGCAGGTCGAACCGGCTCTTCTCGACGGCGTCGGGCCGGTACCGCAGCCGCGCGAGGGAAAGGAGGTCCTGGATGAGGACCAGGAGCCGCTCGAGATTGCGCTGGGCGACCTTGAGCCCCTTCTCCATCCGCGCCGGCACGGGGCCCATCCCGCCCGAGAGCGCGAGGTCGAGGTATCCCAGCCCAGACACGAGGGGCGTCTTCAGCTCGTGCGAGACGTTCGCGAGAAAGTAGTCCTTCGTCCGGTCGAGCTCCTTCAGCTCGCGGTTCGCCTCGAGGAGCGAGGAGACCGCCCCCTTCAGCTCCTCGGTGAGCCGCCGGTTCGCGCGCGCCAGGTCGTACACCTCGAGCTCCTGGTCGACGACGTGCAGGAGCTCCGCGGGATCGTACGGCTTGGTGACGAACCGCTTGACCTGCCCCCGGTTGATGGCGCCCACCGCCACGTCCATGTCGGGGTACGCCGTGATCAGGATCCGCACGGTCTCGGGGCGGCGCTTGCGGACCTCCTCGAGAAGCGCGACGCCCGTCATCCCGGGCATCCGCTGGTCGGCGAGGATCATGTGGACGTCGTGGCCGTCGAGGAGGTCGAGCGCGACGGCGGCATCGCGCGCCTGGAGGACCCGGTGGCGGTCGCCGAGGATGTGGGAAAGGAGGTTGAGGTTCTCGCGCTCGTCGTCGACCGCGAGGATCGTGTGCCGCTTAATCGCCACGCCGCCCCCGGAACCACTTCACCGTCTCGGCCAGGCCCTCGTCGAGCGGCACCCGCGCCTTGAATCCGAGGAACCGCTCCGCCGCGCCGACGTCCCCGTAGGAGTGGAGGATCTCGCCCGGCCGGGGCGGCTTGAAGTCGAACTCCACCGGGCGTCCCGCGGCGCGGCCCAGCGCGTACGCCAGGTCCGACACCGTGATGGCGCGCCCGGCGGCGATGTTGAAGACGCGACCGTCGATGCCCCCCGCGTCGCCGGCCAGAAGGAGTCCCGACACGACGTCGCCGACGAACGTGAAGTCGCGCGTCTGCGACCCGTCGCCGAAGATCGGGAGCGGCCGCCCCGCCTCGAGCGCCGTCAGGAAGATCGGGATCGCCGCGGCGTACTGCGAGTGGGGATTCTGCCGAGGTCCGTACACGTTGAAAAACCGGAGCGCGACGAACTGGACGCCGGGGACCGTCCGGCCGAGCTGCTCCCCCGAGAGCTTCGCGACGGCGTACGAGGAGAGCGGGTCGGGCGGGAGCTCCTCGCGCTTGGGAAGGACGGGCGAGTCGCCGTACACCGCGGCGGAACTGGCGAAGACGACGCGACGCGCGCCCGCCGCGGCCGCGGCCTGCAGGATCCGGGAGGTCCCCACCACGTTCACTTCGTTCGCCGCCACGGGTTGCTCGAGGCACTGCTGGACGGAGACGACCGCGGCCAGGTGGTAAACGACTTCGACGCCCTGAACCGCCCGGGCGACCAACGCGGCGTCCGCGACCGAGCCCTGGATGAGGTCGATGTTCGGCGGGAGATTCTGGCGTCGGCCGGTCGAGAAATCGTCGAGGACGCGAACGCGATCGCCGCGCCCCAGTAGGGCGTCGACGAGGTTCGAGCCGATGAAGCCCGCGCCGCCGGTGACGAGCGCGGTCACAGCTTGAAGAGCTCCACGGCCGCGCGCGTGCTCGCCCCGGCGAAGGTCTCGAGCGGGACGCCGAAGAGCGACGCGATCGCTTCGGCGGTGTGGCGGACGTACGCGGGCTCGTTCCGTTTCCCGCGGTGCGGCACCGGGGTCAGGTACGGGCAGTCGGTCTCGACGAGGATCCGGTCCATGGGGACGCCGCGGATGGCGCCGCGCAGGCCGTTCGCGCTGGTGAAGGTGACGGGGCCGGCGATCGAGAGGAGGAATCCCATCTCGAGGTAGGCCTCGGCGTCGCGGGCGTTGCCGGAGAAGCAGTGGATGACGCCGCGCACCGGGGGCGGCAGCTCCTCCCGCACGATCGCGCGGACGTCGTCGTGGGCGTCGCGGCAGTGGATGATGACCGGGAGCTTCATCTCGGCGGCGAGCCGCAGGTGGCGGCGGAAGAGCCTCTTCTGGTTCTCGACGCTCGCGAATTTCTTGGCATAGTCGAGTCCCGTCTCGCCGATCCCCACGACCTTGGGGGCGTGGACGAGGTAGCGGAGCGCGGCGAGTTCCTCGTCGGCGGCGTACCGGTCCGCCTCGTGGGGGTGGTAGCCGATCGCGGCCCAGACGCCGTCGTTCGCGGCCGCGAGGTCGCAGGCGCGGCGGGATCCCGCGGGGTCGGTGCCGACGGTGACGATCCGGGTGACTCCGGCGGCGCGCGCCCGGGGCACGAGCTTGTCGCGGTCGGCCTCGAACGCGGGATCGTCGAGGTGGGCGTGGGAGTCGGTCAGCACGGAGGGGATTCTAGCAGAGCGTCCGGTGTTCAGAGTCCGGAGTCCAACGTGCGCCGAGGTCCGATGTCCAAGGCCGGCGGTCCGACGTCCAACGAGTGATCGACATCGGACGACCGACGCCGGACGTCGAATTTCGGACCTCCTCGCACCTTGGACTTTGGACGCTGGACACCGGACAATGCCGTCATGCCGGTGATTTTCGTTTCGGACACCCAGCGCCGCGCGGTCGCACGCGTGCGGCGGATGATCCGCGGCGTGAACCAGGCGGTGAGCGAGACGCTCGGGGTGCCGCCGAACACGGTGTGGGTGCGGTACGACCCCGGGGCGCCCGAGCTGTACGGCGAGGGGACCGAGGGGCGGGTACCGAAGGAGGGGCGGCCGGTCTTCGTCTTCGTGCGGATGACCGAGGGTCGCGACGCGAAGCGGCTGCAGGGCCTTTTCCGGGCGATCTCGGGCGCGGTGGCGAAGGCCTTCGACATGTTCCCCGATTTCGTCTGGACGCGGATCGAGGAGTTTCCCTCCGATCACGTGGGCCAAGGCGCGCAATCGTATGCCGAAATCAGAAAGCAAAAAAAGAGATGACCGATGACTGAGCTCAGTAGAAACCCTATGAAAATGCCGATAACCCTCTCAGAGAGAGAGGGAGCCCAGCATGCCATCTATGAGTCGATCGCCGCTTCAGGTCGCCCACGAAGCGTTCTGCCTTG
>Ga0075423_10000026_pt1 | contig 72005 bp, 68 predicted proteins | sample SoiMethybrSBSTD2_FD_80114 | JGI IMG/M metagenome (GOLD analysis project Ga0075423, IMG submission 80114) | Bulk soil microbial communities from a Populus tree surrounding site in Tennessee, USA - Soil MetaG P. TD hybrid SBSTD2 | ecosystem: Environmental > Terrestrial > Soil > Tree plantation... | reverse complement strand
CCGGCGTCGCGGTGGCGCTGCAGGCCGCCGAGATTCTCGCCCGCCATGACCTCGAGCCGACCGTCGCGGACGCCCGCTTCGCCAAGCCGCTCGACGAAGAGCTGCTCGAGCAGCTGGCGCTGAGCCACGACCTGGTGGTGACGATCGAAGAGAACGTTCTGCCCGGCGGCTTCGGCTCTGCCGCGCTGGAGCACCTCGAGGATGCCTTCGCCGACCGGCCCGCCGAGCGGGCCCGCGTCCTGCGGATCGGCCTCCCAGACCGCTACGTCACCCACGGCAAGCCGGCGCTGCTGCGCGAGGAGGCCGGCCTGACCGGCGAGTCGGTGGCGGAGCGAGTGCTGGCCGCGTTGGGCGCCCGCGAGCCCGTCGCCGGCTAGCTTGATCCAAAGCGCTCAATCCTCTAGTCTTCCCGCGTCTCTTTCTGGGGTTACTTCAGGGAGAAGAGACATCTCCATAGATGTGGATCCGCACGGCAGGGGAAACCGTCGCGGCTGACATCTGAGCCGCGCGCTTTTGCCCTAGGCAGGGGCGTCGCGGCACGCTCCGCTCAGCACATACCTGACTGCGGCGTCCAACAGAAAACGCCCCGCCGGGAAGGCGGGGCGCTTCTGGGGTTACTACAGGGAGGAGAGATATGTATCTCTATATATGTGGATCTGTGGGAGGTAGGTGGGCTCTCATGTGCCGCGGGCGCTCATCGTGGGAGCGATGAGGGCCATAGGGCGGCGACGAACCCAGCCAGGAAGTCTGGTGCTGCCTTGATCGTCAATCTCCCTCGCATCCTTTAGGGAGCATACGAACGTATGTGCGATTTTAGTGTGACTGGGGTCACAGACCTGTCAAAGAAGAGCAGAGGAACCGAAAAATCCGGTTAAAAACCTGATTCCGGCTGGACAAACGGCTGCTCGGCAGGCGGACGAACGGCCGATTTGCGGGGCGGCTGTACCGTTCCAGCCGTGAAAAAGGCCCGGATAGACGCGGTTCTGGCGGAGCGGGGACTATTCCCCTCGCGTTCGGCCGCCGCCGGCGCGGTGCGGGCGGGGGAGGTGCGGATCGGCGAGGACGGGCCGGTGGCGCTGCGTCCCAGCCAGCTTGTCGAGCCCGAGGCGGCGCTGATCGTCGAGGAGGGGCCGCGCTTTGCCTCGCGCGGGGGGCAGAAGCTCGAGAACGCGCTCGAAGCGTTGGGGGTCGACATCGCGGGGCGCGATTGCCTCGACGTCGGCGCCTCGACCGGCGGCTTCACCGACTGCCTGCTGCAGCGCGGGGCGGCACGGGTCGTCGCCCTCGACGTTGCCTACGGGCAGATCGCGCAGGGGCTGCGCGAGGATCCGCGGGTGACCGTGATCGAGCGATGGAACGCGCGCGAGCTGCAGCCCTCAGATTTGCCCTTCGCGCCGGGACTGGCGACGGTAGACGTCTCATTCATCTCCCTGACCAAGATCCTGCACTCCATCGCCGGCTGCCTGGCACTAGGCGGCGAGATCCTGGCGATGGTCAAGCCGCAGTTCGAGTTGGGCCGCGAGCGGGTCGGCAGGGGTGTCGTCCGCGACGCCGCCGACCGTCGCGAGGCGGTCCTCGCCGTTGCGGGCGCCGCTCGCGACCTCGGCCTGCCGATTCGCGGCTTCGCCTCGTCGGGCCTGCCCGGGCCGAAGGGCAACCGCGAGACGTTCGTCTGGTGCGGCGGCCCCGGCGGGGAGATCGACGACCTCGAAGCGGCGATCGCGGGGGTGGACGTGTGAGCGAGAGGGTCGCGGTTCTGATCACCCACTCTCACCCGCCGGCCACCACCGAGGCGGTCGGGGTCGCGGTCACCGCCGCCCGCGACGCCGGCTGGCGGTTACTCGCCACTTCCGAGGAACTGGCCAAGCACGGCGACGCCGCGGCGGGGGTCGAGGGCGTCGACTCGCTTCCCGCCCAGCCCGACCTCTGCCTGGTGCTCGGGGGCGACGGCTCGATCCTCCATGCGCTGCGCCGCTTTGCCGGCGCCGGCGTTTCCGTCTTCGGCGTCAACTTCGGCACGGTCGGCTTCCTCGCCGCAGTCGAGCGAGAGGACGCCGCGGAGGGCATCCGCCGCGCCCTCGCCGGGGAGACCGAGACGATCGACCTGCCCGGCCTCGAGATCGCGGTGAACGGAGAAAGTCGCGTCGCCCTCAACGACGTCACCTTCGTCCGCCGTCCCCATGACCGCGTCGCCGAGCTGAGCTACAAGATCGCCGGCGAGGAGGTCGGCCATGTTCGCTGCGACGGGCTGGTCGCCGCCACCCCCGCCGGGTCGACCGGCTACAACCTCGCCAACCAGGGGCCGATCCTCGCCTGGGGGGTGGAGGGGTACGTGGTCTCCTACATCGCGCCGCACTCGCTGACCGCGCGCGCTCTGGTCGTCGCCCCCGGCGACGTGCTGCACGTCGGCAACGCGGCCGGCCGCGAGCCGGTCGATGTCGCGGTCGACGGCGAGCATGTCGGCGAGCTGGCGCCGGGCGCCGAGCACGAGGTCCGCTTCGCCGACGGCGTCGGGCGGCTCGCCCAGTTGCCGGGGTCGAGCTTCTACCAGCGGATACGGGAGAAGTTCGGGCACCTCGCCGTCTGATCCTGAGCCGAGGTTCCCGGCTCTCTAGGCTGTCTCCGCATGGAGCGAAAGTGGTGGACCCTGGTCCTGATCTCGATCGCGACGTTCATGCTGCTGCTGGACATCACGGTCGTCAACGTCGCCCTTCCCGACATCCAGCGCGACCTCGACGCCAGCCTCTCCAGCCTGCAGTGGGTCGTCGACGCTTACGCGCTGACCCTCGCCGCCTTTCTGCTGACGGCGGGCTCGCTCGGCGACCGGCTCGGCCGGCGCCGCGTCTTCTCGATCGGCTTCGGCATCTTCACCCTCGCCTCCTTCCTCTGCGGGATCGCCGGCGAGCCGACCCTTCTCAACCTCGCCCGCGGGCTGCAGGGAGTCGGTGGCGCGGCGATGTTCGCCACCTCGCTGGCGCTGATCGGGCAGGAGTTCCACGGCAAGGATCGGGCGACCGCGTTCGGCGTGTGGGGCGCGACGATCGGCGGCGCCGTGGCGATCGGGCCGCTGGTCGGCGGGGTACTCACCGAGCATCTCGGCTGGGAGTGGATCTTCTTCGTCAACGTGCCGATCGGTCTGCTGGCGATCGTGCTGACCGAGAGCAGGCTGGCGAACGTCGCCGCCCAGGACGCCGAGCGAATCGACGCGCCGGGCCTCGTCGCCTTCTCGCTCGCCCTCTTCCTCTTGATCTTCGGCCTGATTCGCGGCAACCCCGAGGGCTGGGGTAGCGCGACGATTCTTGCCTCGCTGCTCGGCTCCGGCGCGCTGATGGCGGCCTTCCTCGCGATCGAGAGGCGCAGCCCTCACCCGATGCTCGACCTCACCCTCTTCCGCAAGCCGGCCTTCAACGGCGTATCCGCGGTCGCCTTCGGCCTCTCGGCCGGGATGTTCGCGATGTTCCTCTACCTGACCATCTATATGCAGGGAGTGCTTGGCTTCTCGCCGCTGGAGACGGGGTTGCGCTTCCTGCCGCTCACCGTCCTCTCCTTCATTGCCTCGCCGATCGCCGGAAAACTCTCCCACCGCGTTCCGATCCGGGTCCTGCTCGGGGTCGGGCTCGCCTCGGTGGGCGTCGGGCTGCTGCTGATGCACGGGGTCGGCGCCGACTCGGAATGGACCGCGCTGCTCGCGGGCTTCCTGCTCGCCGGGGCGGGGATCGGGATCGCCAATCCCGGCATCGGCCAGGCGGCGATCGCCGTCGTGCCGGTCGAGAAGGCGGGGATGGGATCGGGGATCAACACGACCTTCCGCCAGGTCGGCATCGCCACCGGAGTCGCCGCCCTCGGCGCGATCTTCCAGTCGCGGGTGGACGCGAAGCTCGCCGAGGTTCTGCCCGGCGCGCCCAATGGGCTCGGCGAGGTCGTTTCCTCCGGCGGCTCCCGCGCGGCTGCATCTGTCGCTCCGCCGGGATCACGACTCAAAGTGGCCGAGGCATCGAAGGTCGCCTTCACCAGCGCCTTCAACGAGATCATCCTGATCGCCGCCGTCATCTCCTTCGTAGTCGCCGCCCTCGGCTTCTTCCTGGTCCGCTCCCGCGACTTCGTCCAAGCCCCCGCGGCTGAGGCCACCGAGCCCGTGCCTGCTTAACCCGCCGCGCCAGGTGCTACACAGGACGCGTGCTGCGCGAGCTGCGAATCGAGAACCTGCTGCTGATCGAGCGCGCGGAGTTGCGACTCGGTTCCGGACTGAACGCGATCACTGGGGAGACCGGGGCGGGGAAGACAGTGCTGGCGCACTCGCTCGACCTGCTGATGGGCGGCAAGGCGCGGCCGCAGATCGTCCGGCCCGGGGCCGAAGAGGCCTGGGTCGAGGGTGTGTTTGACCTTCCTGCGGGATTGTTGGAGGAGCCGGAGATGGTGGAGCTCGCCGAGCGATTGCCCGAGGGAGCCGATGAAATGGTCCTGGGGCGGCGAGTCTCGGCGAGCGGACGGACCAGCGCCTTCGTCGGCGGCCGGGCGGCTTCGGCCGGGGACTTGAAGCTGCTGGGCGGGCGGTTGCTCGCCTTCTACGGACAGCATGAGCACCGCAAGCTGACGATCTCCTCGGCCCAGATGGAGGTGCTGGACGGGTTCGCCGGCGCCGAGCACCTCGAGGTGCGGCGGCTCTACCGGGAGGCGCACCGCGAATGCGGCCGCCTTGCCGCGGAGCTGGCGGAGTTGCGGGAGAGAGACGGGTCCCGGGAGCGGGATCTGGACCACTACCGGTACGAGCTTTCGGAGATCGAGGCGGTCGCTCCCGACCCGACCGAGGAGGCGGACCTCTCCGCCGAGCGGGAGCGGTTGCGCCACGCGGAGGGGCTGCGCGAGGCGGCAACCGGGGCGCACGCCGGTGCTGTCGGCGTCGAAGAGGACGGCGGCGGGGCGGCAGCTGCGCTGGCTCAGGCCGAGGCCCTGCTGCAGGGAGTGGCCAGGGTCGATTCGCGGCTCGATTCGATCGGCGAACGGGTGAGCGCGCTCGCGGTCGAGCTGAGCGACATCGCCGGCGAGCTTCGTAGTTATCTCGACGGGATCGACGCCGACCCCGGGCGGCTCGCCGTCGTGGAGGAACGACTCGACTCGCTCGATCGTCTGACGCGCAAGCACGGCGGCAGCGTCGAGTCGGTTCTCGCTCATGCTGAGCGCTGCCGGGAGGAGATTGCCGGCCTGGAGAGCAGCGAGGAGAGGGATGCCGAGGCGAAGGCGGCGCTGGCCGATGCAGAGCGCCGCCGCGAGGAGCTAGGCAATCGACTTTCCAAGGGGCGCTCAAAGGCCGCCGGTCCGCTGGAGAGAAAGGTGGCCAAGGAACTCGAAAGGCTGGCGATGCCGGGAGCGACGCTCGAGGTGGTGCTCGAATCCCACCCCGACGGCTTCGGCCCGAACGGGCGCGAGACCGTCGAGCTGCGGGTCGCCCCCAACCCGGGGATCGCGCCGGCGCCGCTGCGCGACGCGGCTTCGGGCGGCGAGCTGTCGCGGGTGATGCTGGCGCTGACCGGTCTCGGCGCGGGCGCGGGCGTCGGGACGCTGGTCTTCGACGAGATCGACGCCGGCATCGGCGGCAACACCGCCCGGGTCGTCGGGGAGCGGCTGCGGGCTCTCGGCGAAGCCCGCCAGGTCGTCTGCATCACCCACCTCCCGCAGGTCGCCTCCTTGGCCGAAACCCACTTCCGGCTGGAGAAGGACGTCGCCGGCGAGCGGGCGACCGCGACCGTCCAGCGGCTCGACGGGGAGGGCGTCGTCGAGGAGATCCGCCGCATGCTCGGCGGCGAGCGCTCCGACGAGGGCGCCGACCGCCACGCGCGCGAATTGCTCGGCGCCGCCTGAAGTGCTGAACACCGCTTGCCAGAGCGGTTAATCTCACATCGTGGCCACCGCCAGTCGCCGCCGTCTCCCTGCGCTGCTGTCGCGGCGCAACGGGGCGTCCCCGGGGGAGGCGATCGTCGGCACGGCGCGGCTCGGACGACGGACCAAGCACCTGGTCAAGCGTCTCGACCCAGGCGACATCGCCGTCATCGACCACGTCAACATCGATCGGATCGCCGCCGAGGAGCTGATCGCGACCGGCGCGCGGGCGGTGATCAACGCCGCGGAGTCCACCAACGGCCGCTATCCCAACGCCGGCCCGCTGCTGCTGGTCAGAGCCGGGATCGCGCTGATCGACGCCCCCGACTCCGACGTCTTCGAGTTGCTGCGCGACGGTGATGTAGTGAGGATCGAAGGGGGCGCGGTCAGCGTCAGCGGGGAAGAGGTGCTGCGCGGTCGCCCGCTCGGCGCCGACGAGCTGGAGCGCCGCTTCGACGAACAGCGCGAACGGGTCGACGAGGCGCTTGCCGACTTCGCCGAGAACACCGTGGCCCACGTCCGCCAGGAGACCGACCTGCTCACCGGCGGCATCGAGTTCCCGTCCACGCGCGCCTCCTTCCGCGACCGCCACGTGCTGATCGTCGTGCGCGGCGACCGCCACCGGCGCGACCTCAAGGCCCTGCGCGCCTACATCCGCGACGTGCGCCCGATCGTCGTCGCGGTCGACGGCGGCGCCGACGGCGTCCTAGAGGCGGGAATGAAGCCCGACCTGATCCTCGGCGACATGGACTCGGCAAGCGACGAGGCGCTGCGCTGCGGCGCCGAGCTGATCGTCCACGCCTACCCCGACGGGCGGGCGCCGGGCCGCGAGCGCCTGCTGGGGATGGGACTGACGCACACCCTCGTCCCCGCCGCCGGCACCAGCGAGGACGTCGCGATGCTGATGGCCTACGAGAAGGGGGCGGCGCTGATCGTCAGCGTCGGGGCCCACTTCAACCTGATCGAGTTCCTCGACCGCAAGCGCGGCGGCATGTCGTCGACCTTCCTCACCCGGCTGCGGATTGGCGAGAAGCTGGTCGACGCGAAGGGGGTGAGCCGCCTCTACAACCCCGGCTCCCCCTTCGGGCCCGTCGTCCTCTTCCTGGCGGCGTTCGCGATCCTGCTGGCGATCGTCGTCATCACCTCCCCGGCGCTCAGCGACCTGGTCGAGCTGGTCTGGCTGAAGGTCAAGATTTGGCTGGGGCTGTAGGCCGCGTCTAGGCTTCCCCGCCGATGGGTTACAGCGCGCGCTACCACGCGACATCGCTGATCGCGGTCTTCCTTGCCCTGGCGATCGGCATCCTGATCGGCGCCGTGCTTGGCGGCGACACGCTGACGAACACCCGCAGGGACCTCGAGAATAGCCTCACTGGCAACCTCCAGGACGCCCGCGACCGCGCTGACGAGCTGAGCGGCGAGCTGGGGCGGGCCAACGAGTTCGCCGACAACGTCTACCCGGTGCTGGTCCGCGACCAGCTGGCCGGCAGGCGGATCGGCCTCGTCGCGCTGGGCGACCTGCCGGGCGACGTCTCCGGCTCGATCGAGGAGGCGCTGGGGCCGACCGGGGCGCGGCTGGTCGGGGTCGGCGTGGTGCGCGAGCCGGTCGACCTGCATGCGCTGGCCGGCGACCTCTCCAGAACCCGCTTCGCCGACCTCCGCGGCAACCCCGACACGCTGGCCGCCTTCGGCACCGGGGTGGGGCGGCAGATCGCGCGCGGGGGAACCCTGCTGGACCGCGTGCGCAGTCACCTCTTCTCGCGCGCGAGCGGCAACTTCGGCGCCCTCGACGGGGTGATCGTCGTGCGCGAGCAGCCGCAGGACATGGGTTCTGTGCAGCGCGCCGCCGCGGCACGGCTGGAGTCGGCGCTAATGGGGGGAATGGAGGGAATGCGGATGCCGGCGGTCGGGGTGGAAAGTTCCACTGACGAGACGTCTTCGGTCTCCTTCTTCCAGGGCAACGACCTCTCCAGTGTCGACGACATCGACCTAGTCGCCGGGCGGCTGGCCACGGTCTTCGCGTTGCTCGGCGCGGAGGGGAGCTTCGGCGTGAAGGGCAGCGCTGATCGCCTATTGCCAGATCTCCTGGCCCCTCAGCAATAAATGGACTGGATCGGCTTCCCGGTCGCGATCGCGGTGGCGCTGCTGGTGGTGCCGGCGGGGGTGCGCGGGCTGCTGGACGCGGGGCTGGTTCGGGAGAACTACCGGGGGGCGAAGCTTGCCTTCCCGTTGGGAGCGGTGCTGGCAACGGCGGCGCTGGTCGCGCTGGCGCCATTGGCCTTTCTCGACGACCGGGCCGACCTGGACCTGCTCGACCCCGAGCTGCGCCGCTGGATTCCCTACCTGTTGGGGGTCGCCTTCCTGGGATTTCTCGACGACTCGTTGGGGAGGGGGGAGGCGACCGACGCGCCCCGCGGCTGGCGCGGTCACTGGCGGGCGCTTCGCGAGGGGCGCCTCTCGACCGGGGCGATCAAGGCGATCGGGGCGCTGGCGCTCGCTGCCTACGTGGTCTCCGGGCGGGGGCTGGAGTCGTGGCGCTACCTGGCGGACGTGGCGCTGCTGATCCTCGCCACCAACCTCTTCAATTTGCTGGACCTGCGGCCCGGCCGGGCCGAGAAGGGCCTGGCGCTGCTGGGGGTCGCCCTCTGCCTCGGGGCATGGACCCTTGCCCCGGTAGAGCTGTTGGGGATCTTCGCCGGGCCGGTCTTGGTCGGGGCTTGGTTCACGCTGCGCGAGCGGGCGATGCTGGGGGACACGGGATCGAACCTGGTCGGGGCGATCGCCGGGGTCTGGCTGCTGACGACGCTGGGCGGCGACGCGCGGCTGATCGCGCTCGCGGCTGTGGCGGGACTCACCATTTATGGAGAAGTCCGCTCGATCTCACAAACGATCGAGTCGGTTCCGCCCCTGCGCTGGCTAGACTCGCTCGGCAGATGAACAAAGGCTTCGACCGAATCCCGCCCGCAAGGAATCAGATTGCGATGCGACCGGGATTCGGTCTCGCACCATGAGCAGGACCGGAGACACTCGCTTCATCTTCGTCACCGGCGGAGTGGTTTCGGCTCTCGGCAAGGGCATCGCCGCCGCTTCGATCGGTCGCCTTCTCGTCTCCCGCGGCTACCGCGTCCAGCTGCAGAAGTTCGACCCCTACATCAACGTCGACCCGGGGACGATGAGCCCCTTCCAGCACGGCGAGGTCTTCGTCACCGAGGACGGGGCGGAGACCGACCTCGACCTCGGCCACTACGAGCGCTTCACCGACGAGAACACTTCGCGAGCCTCGAACGTGACCGCGGGCGCCGTCTACAACTCGGTGATCAAGCGCGAGCGGCGCGGCGACTACCTCGGCGCCACCGTGCAGGTGATCCCTCACATCACCGACGAGATCAAGAACCGGATCCTGATCGTCGCCGAGTCGCAGTCGGTCGACTTCGTGATCACCGAGATCGGCGGCACCGTCGGCGACATCGAGTCGCTTCCCTTCCTCGAGTCGATCCGCCAGCTCTACACCGACCTGGGGCCGAAGCGGGCGATGTTCGTGCACCTGACCCTGGTGCCCTATGTCGGCCACGCGGGCGAGCTGAAGACGAAGCCGACCCAGCACTCGGTCAACGAGCTGCGCCGGATCGGGATCCAGCCGCACGCGCTGGTCTGCCGCTCCGAGGGGCGGCTGGACCGCGAGATCCGCGAGAAGATCGCCCTTTTTGCCAGCCTGCCCGTCGACGGGGTGATCTCCGCCAACGACGTCGACAACATCTACAAGGTGCCGCTGGTCTTTCGGGCGGAGGGCGTCGACGACCTGGTCCTAGATCACTTCGGGATGGAGGGGCCGGCCCCCGACCTCTCCGAGTGGGAGGAGATGGTGCGCCGGGCCGACGCCGCCGAGGGCAAGGTGCGTATCGCCCTGGTCGGCAAGTACGTGCAGCTCGCCGACGCCTACAAGTCGGTGATCGAAGCGCTTGAGCATGGCGGCTTCCACCACGGTGTGGAGGTCGACGTGGAGCTGGTCGACTCCGAGAACCTCGACCCGGAGAAGCTCGAGGGCGCCGACGGCATCCTCATCCCCGGCGGCTTCGGCGAGCGCGGGATCGAGGGCAAGGTGCAGGCGGCCCGAATTGCCCGCGAGCGCTCGATTCCCTACCTGGGAATTTGCCTTGGAATGCAGATCGCCGTCGTCGAGTTCGCCCGCTCGATTGCGGGAATGGAGGGTGCCAACTCGGCCGAGTTCGACCCCGAGACGCCGTTCCCGGTCGTCGACCTGCTGCCCGAGCAGAAGGAGGTCTCGGAGATGGGCGGCACGATGCGGCTCGGCGCCGATCCGGTGAAGCTGCATGAGGGGACGCGGGCGCGGGAGATCTTCGGGGAGGCGGTCATCTACAAGCGCCACCGGCATCGTTACGAGGTCAACAACCAGTTGCGGCGCCGGCTCGAAGACGAGGGCCTGGTCTGCGGCGGCACCTCGCCCGACGAGCGCCTGGTCGAGATGGTTGAGTTGCCCGACCACCCCTTCTTCGTCGCCTCCCAGTTCCACCCGGAGTTCAACTCCCGGCCCAATCGGCCCGAGCCGCTGTTCCGCGAGTTCGTCGGCGCCGCGGCGCGCCACGCAGGCGAGCGGCCGGCCGACGGCGGTGAGCTGGAGGAAGATGAAGAGACTGCACGAGAAGTTCGTCAGGCTTTGCGAGACGCGTAGTCCGACGGGCGAGGAGCGTGAGGTTGCCGACTCGGTTGCAGCTGAGTTGCGCGCGCTGGGCCTGGAGGTGAGCGAAGACGATGCGGCCGGGCCGGCGGAGGCGGGCGCCGGGAACATCCTCGCCAGGCTGCCGGGGCGGTCGGAGGAATGGGTGATGTTCTGCGCTCACCTGGACACGGTTCCCCACGAGGGGCAGATCGAGGTAGTGCTCGATGGGGACGGCGTCTTCCGCAGCCGCGGCGAGACGATCCTCGGCGCCGACAACAAGGCCGCGGTGGCGGTCTTCATGGAGTTGGTTGCCCGCCACGCGGGGGAGCCGCCGCCGGTCGGAATCGAGCTGCTGCTCACCGTTGCCGAGGAGCAGGGGCTGCGTGGGGCGAAGGCGTTCGACATCTCGACGCTGCACTCGCAGTGCGGCTTCGTCCTCGATCACGCCAGCGCTGTCGGCGAGGTGATCGTCGCTTCGCCGACCCAGCAGCGGATCGTCGCCGATTTCTCGGGGGTCGAGGCGCACGCCGGCATCCGCCCTGAGGCCGGCAGCAACGCGATCGCCGCCGCCGCCGCGGCGATCTCCCGCATGGAGTTGGGCCGGCTCGACGAGGGGACGACCGCCAACGTCGGCGTGATTGAGGGCGGCACCTCCGGCAACGTGGTACCAGGCCACTGCCGCATCACCGCCGAGGCGCGCAGCCTCGAGGTCGGGCGCGCGGCCGAGGTTGCGGGAGCAATCTCAGATGCCTGTGCCTGGGGCGCCACCGAGCACGGCTGCGACGTCGACGTGCGGATCGAGGAGCTGTTTCGCGGCTACAAGGTGGAGCCGTCGTCGCAATCGCTGGCGCTCGCCGAAGCCGGGTTGCGCCGGGCGGGCTTCAAGCCGGAGCGGACCTCGACCGGCGGGGGAAGCGATGCCAACGCGCTAATCGTCTCCGGCTTCGACTGCGTCTTGCTTGCCAATGGGACCGAGGCGAACCACACTCCTGAGGAGAGCGTCTCGGCCCGTAACCTCGACGCGATGCTCGAAGTCTGCGAGGGGATCGTCGCCGAGGCGGCGTCCGGTCCGGCGTGAACGGCCGGCTCAAGCTGCGGCGCGGGATCGTCGTTGCCGAAGGCCCGCTGACGGTCGAGGTCGACGGCGAGCGGCGAGCGGCCTGGGCGGACACCGCCCTGCTGGGAGAGATGCGCGAAGGCGACGAGGTCGTCGTCAATACGGCGGCGCTCGACCTAGGGCTCAGCTCGGGCGGTTTCGACGTCGTCCACGTCAACCTCACCCGCGGTCTGGAGGGGGGTGGGGGAGCCGACGAGCACGTGATGAAGCTCAACTACACCTCCCTCCAGCACCCGATCGACCCCGTAGAGCCTCCGCTGTTCCCTAGCTCCATATATGGCAGCAAAGGAACAGCGAAACGGGTTGAGGCGGCAATCCCGGTGCTCGTCTTGCCATTGCACGGGCACCTGGCGCCGGCGGCCTGGGCGGCGGCCCAGAGAGCGCCGGACCTCAAGGTCGGCTACGTGCAGACCGGGGGCGGGGCTTTGCCGGGATCTCTCTCCCGAGATGTGCAGGAACTGAAGAAGCGGGAACTGCTATGCGGTCACATCACGGCAGCTCCCGCTTACGGCGGCGAGCACGAGGCGCTCAGCGTCACCGGCGCCCTCGATGCAGCCGCGCACGGCCTTGGCTGGGATGCAGTGATTGCCGGCCCCGGTCCGGGAATCATCGGCTCCGAGACGCGTCTCGGCCACGGCGGCATGGCCGCCCTCGACACCGCCCACGCCTCCCTGGCTCTCGGCCTCCCAACCCTGATCTCCCCACGCCTCTCTGCAGCCGACCCTCGTGAGCGCCACCGCGGCGTAAGCCACCACACGCTCACGGTTCTCGACTTCCTGCTTGCGTCCGTCGAAGTCGCCGTCCCCGAAGGCGAGGAAGAGATCGCCGCGTCCCTAGAGCTCGCGGCCGCCGGCAAGCACAGATTGCAGGTAGGAGCAGTGGAGCTAGACACCTACGCGGCCACAGGGCTCCCGTCTCAGACGATGGGCCGAAGCATCGAAGAGGACCCACTCTTCTTCGCCGCCGCCCTCGTCGCGGGCGCCGCCTTGCGCCGCAAGGGATAAAGCCCGGCCGGGAGAAATTCCCGGCATGGCTGTCGCAGTCAAGCCACCGCCCTCGCTCGCGGTTCCCCTCTCTCGCTTCGAGGGCCTGGTCTTGGACTTCCTCTCCTACCTGGAGCTGGAGCGCGGACTTTCCCGAAACACGCTGAACGCCTACCGCACCGACCTCCTCCAGTACGGCGAGTACCTCGCCGGGCACGACCGCAACGCGCTGGAGGCGCGGCCCGCCGACATCACCGAGTTCCTCGCCGACCTGGCGACCGGCAACGACCGCCCCGCCTGTTCGGCGGCGACCATCCACCGCAAGGCCGCCTGCTTGCGTTCCTTCTACAAGCACCTGCGCCGCGACGAACTGATCGTCGACGACCCGACCGTCGCGCTCAACGCGCCGCGCCGGGCGAAGAAGCTTCCCCAGGTCCTCAACTACTCCGAGGTGCAGAAGCTGCTCGCCGCACCGCGCGGCGACGACCCGACCGTGGCGCGCGATCGGGCCCTGCTGGAGGTGATGTACGCCTGTGGACTGCGCGCTTCGGAGACCATCGGCCTTGAGGTCGCCGACGTCGACCTGCGCGAAGGACTTTTGCGCGCCCGCGGCAAGGGATCGAAGGAACGCATCGTTCCGCTCGGTCGCAAGGCGATCTCCGCGATCCGCGTATACATGGCGAGCGCCCGGCCGAAGCTGGTCGGCGAGCGCCACGAGCCGAAGCTTTTCGTCAACTTCCGCGGCGGCCCGCTTACCCGCCAGGGCCTCTACAAGATCGTCCAGCGCAACGCCCGCGCCGCCGGGCTCGCCGGCCAGATGAGCCCTCACACGCTGCGCCATAGCTTCGCCACTCATCTGCTTGCCGGCGGCTGCGACCTGCGCGCCGTGCAGGAGATGCTCGGTCACGCCGACATCGCGACCACGCAGATGTACACGCACCTCTCGGGCGAGCGCCTCAAGGAGGTCTACTTCCGCAGCCACCCCCGCGCTACTGCTCGCCGAGTTTGAGGTTAGTGGCGCTATACGCGACTAACCTCAAACTCGGCGTTGTGTAGAACTGGGCTGTGCCTGAGCTGCCTGAGGTCGAGACCGTCTGTCGCCAGCTCGACCCGGAGTTGAAGGGGCGGCGGATCGAGCGGCTGGAGATTTTGGACGAGCGCTGGTCCCGTCCGGTTCCGCCAGCTGAACTGGGCGCCGCGGTGAGCGGGCGGATGATCGAGGGGTTGGGGCGGCGCGGCAAGTACCTACTGCTTGCGCTTGACGGGAGACAAACCCTGGTCATGCACCTGCGGATGACGGGAAATCTCGTCCTGGTCGAGGGTGAGAAGAAGCTCGACCCCTCCGAAGGGATGAGGCTGTACGAGACCGAGCGATCGACCTCGGAGCGCCACCTGCGCGCCCGCTTCACGCTCGACGACGGCCGCGAGCTCTGGTTCACCGATCCGCGCCGCTTCGGCGAGGCGTTCCCGATTGACGACGCAGACCTTGACCGCCGCTTCGAGCGGCTCGGGGTCGAGCCCCTCTCGGAAGAGTTCACCCCCGAGGCCCTGGGAACGATGGCGATCGGCCGTACCGCGCCGCTCAAGTCCTTCCTGCTCGACCAGTCCCGGATTGCCGGCGTCGGCAACATCTACGCCGACGAGGCGCTGTTCCGCGCGAGACTGCATCCGCTCTCGCCGGCCGGCTCGATGAAGCCCGAGCACCACGAAGCGCTACGCGACGCGATCGTCGCCGCGCTGGAAGCCGGGATCGACGGCGGCGGCGCGTCGATCGACGACTACCGTGACGGGCGGGGTGAGCAGGGGACGATGCAGGACGAGTTCCTCGTCCACACCCGCGAGGGCGAACCCTGCCCCTCCTGCGGCGGGGCGATCTCCCGGATCGTCGTCGCGGGCCGTTCCACCTATTACTGCCCCAACTGCCAAATGCGGCTGCGTCGCCGCCCGCGCCGTCGTCGTCCGGCTCGCCGTTCAACTTAGGGAGATGCCCGGCAAGACGCTGAAGACCGAAGCGGTCGTCCTGCGCAGCATCCGCTACGGCGAGGCCGACCGCATCCTCCACCTCTACTCGACCGCGCGTGGCCGGGTCAACGCGATTGCCAAGGGGGCGCGGCGGCCGAAGTCCCGCTTCGGCGGCCGCCTGGAGCCCTTCTTCCGGCTCGATCTGATCCTGCACGAGGGCCGCAGCGAGCTACTCACCGTCACCAACGTCTCCACGGTCAATGGCTACCCCCGCTTGCGTTCCTCAGGTCCGGCGCTGAGCGCCGCCGCCCGCGCCTGCGACGCGGTGCTGCGACTGCTCGATTCCGCCGAGCCCAATCCGCCCGCCTACAACCTGCTCGGCCGCTATCTGGGGATGCTCGACGACCCCTCGGCGGAGCGAGCGGCCGGGCTGGAGACGGCGCTCTCCTTTCGCCTTAAGCTGGCGCTCGCCGCCGGCTTCTCTCCCGAGTTAGCCTCCTGCGCGCGCTGCGGGGAGGCCGAGCACTTGACCGGCTTCTCGGGGGGTGCGGGCGGGGTTGTTTGCGCGAGCTGCGAGGCGGGCTCCTTCGAACTTTCCGAGGAGGCACACCGCTTCATGGTCGAAGCGATCGCCAAGCCGCTGGCCGAGGCGCCGCCCGCCGACGAGCGGGCGCTGCGCCAGGTCGAGCGGGCGGTCGGCGAAACGCTCGAGCATCACGCCCACGTGCGCCTTCGCGCCGCCGCTTAGGATCGCTGCTCGGTGAGCACGAGCTTTGAAGAGAGAGTCCGAGCCTGGGAGGCCGAGTTCCTCTCCGACCTGGCGACCCCTTCCTATCCGGCGCGGCGCCGCACCGAGGAGCCCGACAGCCCGCTCCGCACGCCGTTCCAGCGTGACCGCGACCGGATCGTCCACTCCAAGGCCTTTCGCCGCCTCAAGCACAAGACGCAGGTCTTCGTCGCCCCCGAAGGCGACCACTACCGGACGCGCCTCACCCACACCCTTGAGGCCTGCGGGATCGCCCGCACCGTTGCCCGCGCGCTCGGCCTCAACGAGGACCTGACAGAGGCGATTGGGCTCGGCCATGACCTTGGCCACCCGCCCTTCGGTCACATCGGCGAGGAAGTGCTCGACGAGGCGCTGCGCGAGCGCTGCGGCAGCGAGTTCAAGCACAACGTCCACTCGCTGCGCGTCGTCGACGCCCTGGAGCGCGATGGCCAGGGGCTGAACCTGACCGAGCAGGTTCGCGACGGCATCCTCAACCACACCGGCTCGCGTAAGCCGGCCACCCTGGAGGGGCGGATCGTCAAGCTGGTCGATCGCGTCGCCTACATCAACCACGACATCGACGACGCGCTGCGCGCGGGGATCCTCGACCCCGCCGACCTGCCGGTGGCCGAGATCGAGCGGCTGGGCCCGACCGGGTCGGCGCGGATCGACACGCTGGTCCGCGACATCGTCGAGCGCTCCGCCGCGGCGGGGGACATCGCCCAGAGCGAGGAGATCGGTGGCGCGATGCTGCGCCTGCGCAAGTTCATGTTCGACCGGGTCTACCTGGGCCCGACCGCGCGCCACGAGCACGAGCGGGTTCGCCGCACCGTGCGCGGCCTCTTCGACCACTACATGGCGCACCCCGACGAGACACCTGAATCCGAGCCTGGGGCGAGCGAGTGCCAGCGCGTCGCCGACTACGTCGCCGGGATGACTGATCGCTTCTGCATCGCAAGGTTCACGGAATTGTCAATTCCCGAGGCGGCGCGCTTCTGAGAACGTGCGTGGCGCGGCGCATATCTGCGTCCTCAGTCGCTCGTGTGCAGAGCACACCACGCTCCCTGCGTCCTTGATCTGCTTGGCCACGCACGTTCTGGGGGTTGAATAGGGATCATCTATCTATGGCGTTGATAGCGGCGGAAAGTTTGGAGCGGGTCAAGCAGGCGGCCGACATCGTCGAGGTCGTCTCCGCCCACACCGACCTGCGTCGCCAGGGCGCGCGCTGGGTCGGGCTCTGCCCCTTCCACGAGGAACGCACCCCGTCGTTCTCGGTCGATGCTCAGGAGAAGCTCTACCACTGCTTCGGCTGCGGGGTGGGCGGCGACACGATCAAGTTCATCGAGGAGAAGGAGGGGCTGGGCTTCGCCGACGCGGTTGAGCTGCTGGCCGACCGCTACGGGGTCGAGCTGGAGCGCGAGAGAGAGGATCCGCGCGCCGAGGCGAGACGGCAGCAGCGCCGCCGGCTGGAGGAACTGCTCGACCGCACCACTGCCTTCTACGCGAGCTACCTATGGGACTCGAAAGAGGCCGGAAAGGCGCGCGAGTACCTGGCCGAGCGCGGGCTGGGGGAGGAGGTGCTGCGCGCCTTCGGTGTCGGCTACGCGCCGAGCGCCTGGGACCAGGTGCTGTTGCGCGGCCAGCGGGCCGGGTTCAACGTGGGCGAGCTGCGCGGCGTCGGGCTCGTCCAGCGGGGCCGGGGGGGAGGCGAGTACGACCGCTTTCGCTCCCGGATCATGTTCCCGATCCGCGACCGGCGCGGCCGCACGCTGGGCTTTGGCGGCCGGGCGATGCGCTCTGACCAGGGAGCGAAGTACGTCAACACCGCCGAGACCGACTTCTTCCACAAGAGCCGCATGCTCTACGGGATCGACCGGGCCAAGGCAGCGATCGCCAAGGCGGGGCGGGCGGTCGTCGTCGAGGGTTACACCGACGTGCTTGCGTTGCACCAGGCGGGGATCGAAGAGGCGATTGGGGTGATGGGAACAGCGATCACCGAGGAGCAGGTGGCGGCGCTCTCGGGGATGGTCGAGGAGGTGGTGCTGGCACTCGACGCCGACTTGGCGGGCCAGGAGGCGATGCTGCGCGCGCAGCGGGTGGCGGCGGGGCGGAAGATGCGGATCCGGGTGGCGGCGATGCCGGCGGGCGAGGACCCGGCGGACATGCTGGCCGCCGAGGACGGCGCCGAGCGCTTCCGGGCGCTGGTCGACGGGGCGGTGGAGCTTGCCGCCTTCCAGGTTGGGTTGGTGTTGGATCGGACTAACGTCGCTTCACCCACGGAGCGCGACCGGGCGCTGAGCGAGGTGGCGCCGATCCTCGCCGGGATGGGGGAGACCGCGAGCCGCGACGACCTGGTGCGGCGTGTGGCGGAGCGATTGGACCTGGAGCCGGCGATGGTGATGGGGCGGCTGGTGGCGGCGAGGCCGGCGAGCGGCGGTTCCGCGGAACCATCCGGCTCCGGCAACGGCGCCGCTGCCCAGTCGGCACCGCGCCGACCGGCCGAGCTGACCTCCCGCGAGCGCCGCGAGCGCGCCCTGCTCGCGATGTGCATCGCGCTGCCGAAGGAAGGCAATGACTATCTGACCCGCCTAACCGACGACCACCTCTCGCCGACCGGCGCCCGCGCCCGCGCCTGGCTCCGCGAGCACCCCGAAGACCCCGCTTCCAACCTCCCCCATGACGACGACGAGCTGGCGGGCCTGATCGCCGAGCTGGTCATCCTCGCCAACGACGAGCCCGCTTCCGCCGAGGCAATGGAGCTCAACTTCCTCCTCCTCGAGCAGCGCCGCCTAGAAGGCGAGATCGCCGCCGCCGGCGAGAAGAACGACTACGAACGCCGCGCAGCCCTAAGCCGCGAACGCGCCGCCCTAGTAGAACGCATTGCCCGCACCGAGCGGGTCACCGGCTGATCGGTAAATTCCGTCCCGTCGTTCCGGGGTAGCTCAATCGGTAGAGCACGCGGCTGTTAACCGCGGGGTTGTGGGTTCGAGTCCCACCCCCGGAGCTTTTATTGCGTCTTCGCCTTGGTGCGGGCCAGCCGCTCGACCAGCTTCGCGCCGCGCTTCGCGCCGTCGTTCTCCCGGACCCAGGCGGCCAGCTCCCCGGCGCGCTTGGTGAAGGAGGGGTCGCGCAGTAGGCGGCGCGCTGCCCAGCGCAGAGGGCGCGGCGCGCAGAGGCGCCAGGGGAGCGAGAGGCCGACCTTGGCCCAGGCAACCCGCATCGCGGTCTCGCTCATGTCGCCGGTGAACGGGCAGGCCAGGACTGGGGTGCCGGCCCCGAGTGCGCGGGCGACGGTGCCGTGGCCGCCGTGGGAGATCACCAAAGAGGCCGCCGGCATCAGCTGGCTGTAGCTGAGCCAGTCGACGAGGATCGCGTTCGCGGGGATCTCGATCGGGTGCTGGGGAATCACTTTGTTGGTGGTGGCGACGATCCGCACCGGCTCGTCCGCCAGCGCCTTCAGCGCCGTGCGAACCAGATGGTTGTGCGAGTCGTGCGCGGTGCTGGGCGCGACCAGCACCAGCGGCGCATCTCCCGGCGGCAGCTCAATCTCCGGGTGGGGAACCTCGAAGGTCATCGGCCCCGTCACCTCGACCCCGGCGGGCCAGCGGCGCGGGTACTCGAGCTGCGGGAAGGTCGCGACCAGCGCCAGGTCGGGACTGATCCCCCCGTGGAAGTCCTCCACCGGCGGCAGCCCGAGCCGCGCCCGCTGCTGGTTGAGGTCGCGTCGCCCGTGCTCCAGCCCGATGTCCAGCGCTCGCTGCCCGGCGCGCCACATGCCACGACCGAGCGGCGTGCGCGGCGGGCGCAGACCGATCGAGAAGAAGGGAAGCCCCGGCTCGACGACCGGGTAGATGTGGGGGATCAGCGTCGCCAGCGGCACTCCCGCCTTCTCGGCCGCGAGCGCCGGCGCCAGGGTGAGGATGTCGCTGACCGCGACGTGGGGGCGCATCTCTTCTAAGAGCGGCAGCAGCGCCCGCGCGGCTTCCGCCGCGTGGTCGCCGTCGGCGGAGTCGGGGTCCGGCGGCGGGAACATCCGGTACTCCTCCGCTGCGGTGAATCCCAGCCCGGCGCCCTCCACGGCCGCCCGCCGCTCTTCCCAGGTCTCGACTACGACCTCGTGCCCGCGCCCCGCCAGCGCCCGCCCCAACGCGATCGCCGGGAAGGCATGGCCAGCGTCGCCGAAGGCGGCGACCAATACCCGCATACGAGTCAGGGGGTGTCGAGTCCCTCACTCGGGCGAGTGAAGACAATCTCCGGCACGTGGCAGTTGCGCGAGGTGCGCAGCAGGAAGCGCACCGCCTCTCCCAAATCCTCCGGTCGGATCATCTCCTCGCCCGGCACCTGCCCCTTCGCGAACTCGGTCATCGGCGTGTCGACGAAGCCCGGCGCCAGCGCCGTGCACTGAATCCCGGCGCCTCCCACCTCGCGGTGCGTCGACTGGGTGAAGTTGATCACCGCCGCCTTGGTCGCCGCGTAGATCGAGAGCCAGGCCTGGCCGCCCTTGCCGGCGATCGAGGCGGTGTTGACGATCAGCGCCTTGCCGTGTTCGGCGCCGGCTTCGCGCAGCATCGGCAGGCCCTCGCGGGTGCCGATGATCAGCGCCCGCAGGTTCACCCCCAGCTGCATGTCCAGGTGCTTGGTCTGGATCTCCTCCATCGGCGCGCCGATCCCGACCCCCGCGTTGTTGACCAGCACGTCGAGCCGCCCGTAGGCCTCCCGGTGCTTGGCGAAGACGCCGACCACGTCCTCCTCCTCGGTCATGTTGGCGGCGACGCTCTGCACCTCGATGCCGTCGGCGCGCAGCCCGTCGGCCGCGACTTCGAGCTTCTCGGGGCGGCGGGCAGAGACCGTCAGCGCGTAGCCGTCCTCGCCGAGAGCGCGGGCGATCGCTAGCCCGATCCCGCTCGAAGCTCCCGTGACAAGCGCCGCTTTCTCCGCCAACTCGCTCTCCTTTCGCTCTCCTGCAGGTGCGCCGCACCCTATACGCCGCGCCTGGCGGGCGATGCCGGCGCCTGCTCGCGAAATAACATGGCTGTATGCGCCTCACTCGAGTCGTAAGCGCTTCCGCCTGCCTGCTTGCCGCCGCGGCCCTCGCCGCCGGCTGTAGTGGCGACTCGGATTCGCCGGCTTCTTCGGAGTCGGGAACCGCGCAGAGCCGCCCGGCGCCCCCGAAGAGCGAGTTCCCGGGCGCCCATGGCAAGACGCTGGCCGAGGTGCTCAACTCGGCCGACGGCCCCTCCGAGCTGGTCGTCTCGCCGGCGGCGATGGTCTTCTACAAGGGGGAGAATCGCTACCCGTTCGGCGTCTTCACTCGCGACCATACCCAGGTCTCCGACGCCGAGGTTGCCCTCTACTTCGCCAAGGTGCCGAAACCCAAGAAAGGGGAGGGCGCCGCCTCGATCGCCAGCCCGAGAACGGCTGCCCAGGCTCTCAACCAGCCCGCCGTCGGCCCCTTCCCGGCATCGATCGAAAGCCTCCAAACCCAGCCGGCCTTCCGCGCCCTGACGACAACCAACGACCCCGACGCCGCCTCGGTCGTCTACGTGACGAACGTCGACTTTCCCAGCGATGGCGAGTGGCGGGTCGCGGCGCTGATCAAGCAAGGGGACGAGACGACGGCGACGCTGCTGTCGAGCGCCCAGGTGGGCGAGTTCAGCAGCATCCCGCGCCCCGGCGAGCGGGCCCCCCTGATCCACACGCCCACCCCCGCGGACGCCGGCGGCGACCTCTCCCAGATCACAACGCGCATCCCGCCGGACACCCAAAACCGGGTCGACTATGCCGATGTACTCGGCAAGGAACCGATCATCCTCTTGTTTGCGACCCCTCAGTTCTGCCAGAGTCGGGTTTGCGGCCCCGTCGTCGACGAGGCTGAGCAGGTGAAACAGCTCTACGGCGACAAGGCAGTGTTCATCCACATGGAGATCTACAACGACAACGATCCCGACAAGGACACGCGGCCGCAGGTGCGGGCGTTCCACCTGCCGAGCGAGCCGTGGCTGTTCGCGATCGACAGACAGGGAACGGTGCGCGCGGCGCTAGAGGGGGCGTTCGGCGTCGACGAGCTGACGCGCGCGGTAAAGGAAGTGACGGGTGGATGAGCGAGAAGGCTGAAAAGAAAGCACCGGATCCCGAGCTGTTGGAGTCCTTCGCTGCCGAGGCGCGGCGCCGCTGCGACGTGATCTCCGCCGGCCTTGCCACCGAGACCAACGACTTCGAGACGCTGCGCGCCGAGGCCCACGCTCTGAAGGGCACCGCAGCCGTCGTCGGCCTGCGCCGCCTCGCCGAGCTGGCCGGCCTGATGGAGTCCGACCTGGCCGAGGCCAAGAAGACCGGCATCATCCGCGGCGGCCGCGCTCACCAGATAGCCGACGCGGCAAAGGCCCTGGCGGAGGGAGCCACCGCCGCGGCAGAGGGAGCCGAAGAGCCCCCCGACGTAGGCCGCTCTCTGGCCCAGCTCTTCAGCGCCTGAGCCCCCAGCGGCCCCTTAGCCGTCGCCAACACCCAACCGCGGTGCAGCGCTAGGCTCGGCCTTCCGGGGCGGTAGCTCAGTTGGTCAGAGCACGGGACTCATAATCCCTTGGTCGCTGGTTCGAGTCCAGCCCGCCCCACTCGAAACCGCTCTAAACAGATGACCCCCACCCGGCACCGATGTCTTTAGCCCCTACGCCCACCGCTAGTGTTATCTAGAGGCTGTCCCACACCTCATCACTTAGGCGGCCGTGCTTAGGCAGCCGTGACATACTGACCGGAATCTCGACTTCCTGAGGCCGGCGACCGGCCGGTTTGGGGGAAGGAGCTCCGATGGCCGTGATGACCGAGCGCGAGACGCAGCAGGTTGAGCAGGCGAACGCGAGCGGGAGGGTGCCAGTGGTGTTCATCCACGGGCTCTGGCTACTTCCGAGCAGCTGGGACCGGTGGGCGACCCTGTTCGAGGAGTCCGGGTACTCCGCGGTGACCCCGAGCTGGCCCGACGATCCCGAGACCGTGGAGGAGGCGCGGCAGAACCCCGACGTCTTTGCCCGGAAGACGCTCGGGCAGGCCGCCGACCACACTGTCGAGGTGATCGGAGGGCTGAGCAGGAGGCCGGCGGTGATGGGCCACTCGACGGGCGGTCTGCTCGCCCAGCTGATCGCTGATCGTGGTCTCTCCGCCGCAACGGTCGCAATCGATCCCGGCCCCTTCCGCGGGGTGCTGCCGCTGCCGATCTCAGCTCTCCGCTCGGCGAAACCGGTGCTCGCGAACCCACTGAATCGGAACCGGGCCATAACCCTCACCTTCGAGCAGTTCAAGTACGGATGGGGGAACGCGCTCAGCGAAGAGGAAGCGAAGCAGCTCTATGAGACCTACCACGTGGCGACCCCCGGCGTGGCGCTGATGCAGATGGCGAATGCCAACCTGAACCCCTGGACCGAGGCGAAGCTTGACCCCAAGAATCCTGCGCGCGGTCCCCTGCTGATCATCGACGGGGAGATGGACCACACGGTCCCGTGGGCGATCGCGAACGCCTCCTTCAAGCGACAGCGGCGGAATGAGTCCGTCACCGAGATCAAGAAAATCCCGAAACGGGGGCACTCACTGACAATCGACAGCGGCTGGCGCGAGGTTGCCGAAAGGGCGCTTGCGTTTGTGAAGCGCTTCGTCTAGCGGAGCGCTCTCCTGCCGGGGATGAAGGCGAGAGCGGGCCGCCACGGAGACTTCGGATCCTTTGGAACTTTATCCTCGCGCGCAGCGGAGCGCGAGAAGCCCGTGGTCGGTGTACTGCTGCTTCTCGAAGCAGTCGAGGTCGCCCCCTCGTGGCTACGGCCCTGACGCGCTTTCAAAGGACGGGACGCACGACGAGCATCCCCAGGCTCGAGACCAAATGCGCCAGGTCATCCTCCAAGCGTTGAACGTGTTCGCTCGCCTGTTGCTCCCAGCGCTCCACTCCGACGATCTCCGCGATTAGCACGTAATCGGCTTGATCGATCGCCTGTCCGGGCACATCCGCCGGCCGCGTAAGACGCCAATCCGACACCGTGTCCAGCGACCCGCGGACGATGTCGCGATCCCTTGTCATCAGTTGCTCAAAGTCCTCGGCCAGCTCCGGCGAGCGCAGCTGAAACCACATGAGAAGGGTCGTGGGAGGGCTCATCCACGAAGCGTAGGGGACAATCGCATCTGGATCGCGCTTGCCCTAGCTTCCCTGCTTCGCACTCACCGCCCGGAACTGGGCCCTGGTTTCTGCTTGGAGTCTCTACGGTTGGATGTGTGCCAGGCGAACGGGAGTTGGATGAGTTCGAGTCGTTGGTCGCGGATGCGATCGATCGGCTGCCGGAGGAGTTCCAGAAGGTGCTGGAGGTCGTGCCGGTGATCGTCTCCGACCTTGGGTCCGAAGCCCGTGCCTATGGGCAGTACTTCGGGGACGGTGTCGCCCGCGAGCGCTACGAGGATCGGATCGTCATCTATCGCGACACGCTGGAGCGGGACTTCGGCCACGACCGGGAGCTGCTCGCGCGGCAGGTCGAGCGCACTCTCCGCCACGAGCTGGCGCACCACCTCGGCTGGGACGAGCGCGGCGTCGGCGGCCTCGGCCTCTGAGTCTGGAGGTGAGCCCGCTCCCTATCGGGGTATGTGGCGGGCATGGCATCCAATCCTGCCCGCCGATCAACCGGCAGGTTCGAGCCCCTGAAGGGCACGGTAAAGCGGTTTCGCGAGAACGACCTCACCGATTGGGCGGCGGCGCTCACCTACTACGGGCTGCTCGCGTTGTTCCCGATGCTGATCGCGCTCGTCTCCGTGCTCGGCCTGTTCGGCAACACGCAGGAGACCACCAGAACCCTCACCGAGATCGTCACCGACATCGGGCCCGCCTCGGCGGCCGACACCTTCTCCGGACCGATCGAGTCGATCACCTCCAACCGGGGGACCGCCGGCGTCGCATTCGTCATTGGCTTCGCGGTGGCGCTCTGGGCCGCGTCCAGCTACATCGGTGCCTTCATCCGCGCCTCCAATGTCATCTACGAGACCCCCGAGGAGCGCCCCTTCTGGAAGCTGCGGCCGCTGCAGCTGGCCGTCACCCTGGCGATGGTGCTCCTGCTGGCGCTGGTCGCCCTCGGCCTCGTCCTCACCGGGCCGGTGGTCAGCGCCGTGGCTGAGCCGATCGGCATCTCCGACACCGCGGTCGACGTATGGAACATCGCCAAGTGGCCGGCGCTCGTCGCCGTCTTCGTCTTCATGCTGGCGCTCCTCTACTACGCCTCCCCCGACGTGAAGAAACACGGCTTTCGCTGGGTCACCCCAGGCAGCCTCGTCGCGTTGGTCGTCTGGGTGATCGCGTCAGCTCTCTTTGGCCTCTACGTCGCCAACTTCAGCTCCTACGACAAGACCTACGGCAGCCTCGCCGGGGTGGTCATCGTCCTCGTCTGGTTCTGGATCACCAACCTGGCGATCCTCTTCGGCCACCAGCTCAACGCCGAGCGGGAGTTCCAGAAGTCTCTGGGGGAGAAGGCCGTAGAGGTGGGCAACCGGCAAGGCGTTCGGGAATGACAGGTCCTCGTATACAGACCACCCGCGAGGCCCCGGAATCGCTGCCCCCGGTCGCGGGCCCGATCAGCGACATCGTGATTGGGCGCCTCTCCACTAGCCTCGACGTTCCCCTCCCCGAGGGCGCCGTCGCCGTCGCCAAGGCCCTCGCGGCCGGTGTCGAAGATCCGCTCGCCGACGACGACCTGCAGCTGGCGCTATACCTCTGCTACGAGCTGCACTACCGCTCCTTCGCGGGAGTCGATCCCGGGTGGGAGTGGAGTCCGGACCTGCTCGAAGTGCGCGGGGTGCTGGAAGAGGTGTTCTCCTCCGCGCTGGAAGACGCTGTGGGAACCATGGACCCAGTCGCTCCGAAGGAAGTGGGCGACACACTCTTCCGCCTCGAGGCGGCCGACGACGGGCCGTCGCTCTCCCGCTACCTCGAGCTGGGGGGCACCGCCGCTCAGTTCCGCGAGTTCGTCGTCCATCGCTCCGCCTACCAGCTCAAGGAGGCCGATCCGCACAGCTGGGCGATCCCGAGGCTCGTGGGCGCGCCGAAGACGGCTCTTCTCGAGGTGCAGAGCGACGAATACGGGGGCGGGCAGGCGCACCGCATGCACTCCGCCCTCTTCGCGAAGACGATGCGCGCCCTCGGCCTCGAGGATCGCGAGGACGCTTACCTCGCCCACCTGCCCGGCGTGACCCTGGCGACCGTCAATCTGATGTCGGGCTTCGGCCTGCATCGCGAGCGGCGCGGGGCGATCGTCGGCCACCTCGCGATGTTCGAGATGACCTCCTCGCGGCCGAACCGACGCTACGCCAACGCGCTGCGCAGGCTCGGGTTCGGCGAAGAGGCGACGGACTTCTACGACGAGCACGTCGAAGCCGACGCCGTGCACGAGAACATCGCCGCCTACGACCTCGCGGAGGGGCTCGCCCGCGACGAGCCGGAGCTCGCGCAGGACATCCTCTTCGGCGCCAGGGCGCTCTTGCATCTCGATGCCCGCTTCGCCCGCCATCTCCTGGGAGCCTGGGAGGAGGGAAGGAGCTCCCTTCGCCACCCCTTGTGAGCAGCGAGGCCCTGCCGGTCACCTATGTGCTGCCGCTGCGCTGGACGCGACCGGGCCCGACCGAGGAACTTCGCGCCTATCTCTCCGAGTTGCGCGGGTTCGTCGCGGAGACGATCGTCGTCGACGGGTCCCCAGCCCCGCTCTTCGACGAGCACGCGGCGGCCCTCCAGGGACTCGCCCGCCATCTCCCTCCACACAACGACCTCTCCTATGCGATGGGAAAAGTGAACGGAGTCGTGACCGGGGTCCGCGAGTCCTCCCAAGAGCTGGTTGTCGTCGCGGACGATGACGTGCGCTACGCCGCCGCCTCCCTGCGCCGCGTCGCCGAGATGCTCGGCGAGGCGGATCTCGTCCGGCCCCAGAACTACTTCGACGAGCTTCCCTGGCATGCCCGCTGGGACACCGCGCGTTCGCTGTTAAACCGCGTCTTCAGCGGGGACATCGACTTCCCGGTGGGCGACTTTCCGGGGACGCTAGCGGTGAGGCGCAGCGCCTTCTTCGCTGCGGGCGCGTATGACGGCGACGCTCTCTTCGAGAATCTGGAATTGATGCGAACGATTCGGGCGGCCGGCGGCAAGGTCAGCACACCGCTCGACCTCTACGTGCCTCGGCGCCCGCCCACCGCGCGCCATTTCATCTCACAGCGGGTGCGCCAGGCGTATGACGACTTCGCGGTCCCGCTTCGGATCGCGGCCTTCCTCTTCGTCGGTCCCGCCGCTCTCCTCGCCCTGTCGAGGGGAAGGCGAAGACAGGTTGCACTGGCGGCGGCCGGCGCGATGGCGGTCGCGGAGATCGGCAGGAGGCGAGCCGGGGGCGCACGGCATTTCCCGCTCTCCGCCTCGCTGTTCGTCCCGGCGTGGGTCGCCGAACGGGCGATCTGCTCATGGCTGGCGCTTGGCGCCAAGCTCGCCGGGGGAGTCCGCTATGGGGACGGGCGGCTGGCGCACTCCGCGACTTCGATGCGGCGGCTGCGGCGCCGCTACTCGGAGCGCGGCGGGGCAACGGCTCCTTCCGCGCCGCCTTCGGCGCGGAAGCCGGTCGCCTTGTGAGTGCCGTCGCAAAACGGCCGGATGCGTGAGTGCCCGCAGCGGCAGAGGGCGACGACGCGCCGGCCGGTTTCGATTTCATTGCCGTCCTGATCGATCAACGTGAACGGGCCGCGAATCAGGTACGGCCCATTGCGATAGGGGGTCACTCTGGCTTGGGTCTCTGCCATGAGACGCCGGTACCCCCCTCAGGCAAGCGGAAACCCGGCCTCCCCCGGGGTTTGCCGTCGGCTCCGCGGGGAAGCAGGAAGGAGACAACCGCGAAAGGAGGATCGGGTGGAAGCGAGTGCGCCGGCAAGTAAGGGCATCTTCGACAGCGCCAACATCGAGGCGAGGGATCACATCATCGAGCTGCTCTCGAAGGCCTACTGGATGGAGATCGAGACGGTGATGAGCTACCTGGCCGCCTCGGTCAACCTCGACGGGGTTCGCGCCCAGGAGATCAAGGAGTCGCTCGCCGAAGACATCGAGGAGGAGCTGGGCCACGCGCGGCTCTTCGCGGCGCGGATCAAGGAGCTGTACGGGGTCGTCCCGGGCTCCGAGCGATTCTCGCCCGAGCAGTCTTACCTGCAGCCCCCCGACGAGCAGACCGACGTTATCCACATCATCCGCGGCGTGATCAAGGCCGAGACCGGCGCGATCGAGCACTACACGCGGATTGTCGAGGAGACGGACCAGGTCGACCCGGTCACCCAGGACATGGTCATCGACATCCTCCACGACGAGCAGGGCCACCGACGCCTCTTCGAGGGGTTCCTGCGCGAGTACGAGGCGGAGGGCCTCGCCTAGTCGAAGCCCTCCACCCCTGGCTCGCCGCTCCGCTCAGACGAAGCGCGAGGACTCGATCCGGCAGTGGTCGAAGCCGAACTCGAGGACCGTATTGTTGGCCAGGTCGGAGTTGCGCTTCAGCCGCACCGCGTAGTCCTGCGCCCTGTTCCGCTCCTCCGCGGCGAGCGCCGTGCCGATTTTGCCCAGCAGGTCCCGCTCCGCCTTCAGGTAGCCGAGCCACTTCGTCAGTTTCGTCGTGTCAGCGCTGGGTTTGGGAACGGCTACAAGCTGGCCGATCGTCTTGGCCAGCGCCGTCCTGGCCCGCTTGAAGCGCTTCGAAGCTTTCACCAGCTTGCCCGAGTTCACCTCGCCTTTCGCCCCCTTCAGGATGCGGGCGTTGGCGTCGGAGTTGGCCTTGCAGATCGGCTCGACCTGGGCGACGTACTCCTCGCGCGTGGGCTCGGCTCCTACGGCCAGCGGAACCGCCAGCGCCACGATCAGCACCGCCGCCGCGAGCGCCACCAGCGCACCCCTGCCCTTGCCCCTCATCGTTCCCATCCTTTCAATCCCTCCCTTTCTAGTTTTATAAGACACCCGCTCAGGCGGGATGGAGCGCAATTCTCGGCAGCACCCGCGCCAGCGGCGCCGGCAGCCACCAGACCCGCTCCCCGATCAACAGCATCAGCGCCGGCAGCAGCACGATGCGCACCACGGTCGCGTCTAGGAAGACCGCCACCGCGAGCCCGACTCCGAGCTGGCTGACCGTAGCCACCTCCGCCCCGGCGAAGGCGATGAAGACCGCCATCATGATCGCCGCCGCGCCGGTGATCACCCGCGCGGTGCGTCTCAGTCCGAAGGAGATCGCCTCGCGGTGGTCGCCGGTGCGGTCATAGCTCTCCCGCATCCGGGCTAGCAGGAAGACCGCGTAGTCGACCGAGAGCCCGAAGACGATGCCGAAGATCGCCGCCGCGCCGATCGCGTCGACGTAGGTGTGGCCGCCGAGCGGCCAGCCGGGCGGCACCTCGAAGAGCAGGGTCAGGACCCCGAAGGCGACGCCGACCGTGGCCAGGTTGAGGACGACGGCAAGCGCGGCGAGGATCAAGGCGCGGAAGATCGCCACCAGGGCGAGGAAGGTGACGACGGTCATCGCCAGGATCACCAGCGGCACCCGGTCGCGCATCACCCGGTTGTAGTCGGTTAACTGCGCGGGGCCGCCCGTCACGCCCACCAGCAAGCCGCTGCGCTTGGCGAAGTTGGAGGCGAGCGTGTTGAGGTGTCCGGCGAGCGCCTCCGAGCCGGACGTGTTGAGGCTGTAGCGGGGAATGAGCAGGATCGCCGCGGCCTGGCCGCCATGATCGAGGTCGATCGCCTGGGCGGCGCGGTCGCGCTCGGCCGGGTTGGCACCGTCGAGGGCGGAGAGGACGAAGTAGCCGGAATCGAACAGATGTGGGGAAGAGCGGCGCAGGGAATCGCGCTGGGCGGCGACTTTCTCCGCCCCCGAGGAGGCCCGCTCGCCGGCGTTGGCGAGCCCGCCCTCAAGCGGCGCCGAGCGGGTGTAGCCCTCCGAGAGGCCGGCGGCCAGGGCCTGCGTCCCGCCCTGCAGGCGGGTGAGGCCCCCGGCGAGGGAGCCGGCGCCCTCGTAGAGGCGCTCCAACCCCGAGCGCAGGGCGCCGCTCGCCTCTGCGAGGCGGTCGGTCCCGTCGGCCAGCCGGTCGCCCCCGCCGGCGAGCTTGGTGAGACCGGAGCGCAGCCGCGCCGACCGCGAGCGCAGCGAGCGCAGCCCGTTGCGGGTCCCGCCGAGCTGGATCACGAGCCGGTCGGCTCGCTCGGCGGCGCTCGCCAGCGCCGGGTCCGAAGCGGACAGTTGCCCCAGCTCGACCCGCAGCTCCCGCGCCAGCGCCAGCGGCCCGCGGCGCAGCTGGGGAACCATGTCGCGGGCGCTGAGATATATGGAGAGCGAGCCCGAGCGGGCATCGTGCTGCCCCTGGGAGAGGCGCGCCGCGCCGTCGGCCAGTCGCTCGATCGCGTCGCCGGCGCGCTCCCCGCCAGCCGCGGCGCGGCCCAGCCCTGCGGCGATGCGCTCGGCGCCCTCCTGCGCGGCCCCCGACCCCTCGTCCAGGAGCCCCGCCCCGGCCACCGCCTGGGAGAGGCCGTCCCGCAGCTGCCCGACTCCCGACCCGGCTTCGGTCAGTCTCGGCCCGACGGCGCTCAGCTGCTCCACCCTGCGCGCCCCCTCCGCCCCCAGCAGCCCCCGCCCGCGCCGGGCGAGCGGCGCGGTGCGCCGCGCCACCTGGCCCGGCCCGATCACCGCCACCACCCCCGGCTGGGAGGCGAGCAGCTCTTGGAAGCCGGAGAGCCGGCGCAGCCGCTCCCGCGAGGCGATCGGCCCCTGTTCGGCCGCGGCGACGAGGACGAAGGGCGCGTCCCATCCCGGCCCCATCTCCCGGGCGATCGTCTCCGCGTCGACGCGGGCCGGGTCCGAGGTGGGCAGCTGCGTAACGCTCGGCGGCCCGGTCTTGATCGCCAGCGCCGGCGCCGCGAGCAGCAACAGGCCGGCCGAGATCGCGAGGGCGATCGGGGCGGGCCGGCGCAGGGCGGCGCCGAGCGAGCGGTTGAGCAGGGTGTGGTCGCCCTCCCCGTTGGAGCCCAGCCGCCAGCGGTTGATGTTCTCCCCCAACAGGCAGAGCAGCGGCGGGGCGAGCAGGTTGGAGATCGCGACGCTGATCGCGGTGACGAGGATCGCCGTGCCGGCAAGGGAGAGCAGCAGCGACCCCGGCAGGACGAAGATCGAGACGATCATCGAGACGAACAGGGTGGTGCCGGCGAACATCGTGGTCCGCCCTGCGGTGCGCCTCGTGCTCCAGGCCGCCTGCGCCGGGTCCTTCCCCGCCGCCAGCTCCTCGCGGAAGCGCGAGACCATCAGCAGGGCGTAGTCGACGCCCAGCGCCAGGCCCATCATCGTCGCCACGGTCAGCGAGAAGGCGTCGATCCCGATCCACCCAGTGGCGAGGAAGAGCACCCCGCGCGAGGCGATCACCGCAGCCGCGCCGAAGCAGAGGGGGATCGCCGCGGCGATCGGCGAGCGGAAGACCAGGAGCAGGACGATCAACAGGAAGGGAATGGCGATCAGCTCCGCCCGCTCGGTGGAGTCGATCGACCCCTCCTGGATCGCCCGCGAGAGCGAGGCGTAGCCGGTCTGGGTCGCGCGCACCGGCGCGTGGACCTCCTCCGCGAGCGTCTCGTTCAGCGCCGGGACGACGTTGCCGACCGCATCCTGCGTGGAGGTGTGGAAGTCGGCGAAGATCAGCGCCTTGTTCGGGGTAGGGCGCAGGCGGGCCAGGGGGGCACCGTCCCAGGAGGAGAGGGTGGTGACCTTGGGGTCGTCCCGTAGGGCGCGGACCAGGGCGGGGCCCTGGCGGTCGAGCGCCCCAGCGGGCCCGCGCAGGAGGATTGCGAACGGGGCGGAGTCGCCGAAGTGGGCGCGCAGTAGCGCCGAGCCCTTGGCGCTCGGCGTGTCGGGAACGGAGAGCGAGGTGGGCTGCAGGCGGGACTCGACTCCAAGCCCTAGCACCCCCAGGGCGGCGATCAGGAAAAGCCCCACCGCCAGGGTCCTGCGCGGGCGGCGCAGGGTCGCCGGCGTCCTCACCGCACCTTGCAGTCTCGGACCACCGCGGTCCGCAATCGTTGGCCGTTGGCGAAGCGGAAGGTCGCCTTCGCCAGGACGAAGAGGGCGCCCGGGAAGCCGTCCGGGGCGGCGCAGCTGGCGCTCAGGTAGCTGCGCACTCTCCCCCTGTAGAGGAAACGGCGGTTGAGGGAGAATTCGATGCCGGTCACGTAGCCGAGGTCGGCGGCGATGCGCGGCAGGCTCGCAGAGATGATGACTCCGAAGTCACCGCTGCGGCGATGGTCGATCGTCAGCGGCAGGACGAACGTCACCGGCGTCGGCGTCGTCCCGAAGGTGTGCAGGATGATCGTTTGCTTCCCGCCCTTCCGGCCGTTGAAGACCAGCACGTCTCCACGCGCCGGGAAGGGCGCGAGGGTCGGGAAGGCGACCTTCGCGTCGAAGTGGCCGCGCCCGACCAGGGCCGGCCGGCAGGCGTCCAGCGCCCCCTCGGTGCTGGTTCCCTGCAGCTGCTCGGGCTCACAGGTCGGCAGCCCGCGGGTGAACAGCCTGCCGTGGCGGTTGAGCGCGATCGTCAGCTGTCGCAGCGCCGGCGGCTGGTCGCCGTTCGCGGTTCTCACCTCACCCTTTACATGGACCTTCACCGGCGCCGGCGTCTCCCGTGGCAGCGCGTGGGGCGCGATGTCACCGTTCAGGGAGACGACCAGGTTGCCCTCCTGGTTCAGCTCACCTTGGGCGACCCCGCCGCCCGCCACAGCCGCGACGGCCACCGCTCCCAGGACGAGCGAACGCCGCCACACGCGCCGCCTCCCTCGCAGCCTCCCTTTCATCGCGGCAATCGTCGCACAGCATTTGTTGAGCGAGTGTTGTTTGCCGTGCGTGGGCTAGGTCAATCGTCGCTCCCCTGCGCCTCGCTCCCCCGCGCTCCCTCGGCGCGCCGTTCCCGCTCGACCCGTTCCCGAATCCGCGCCAGAGTCCGCCGCAGGATTCGCGAGACATGCATCTGGGAGTGGCCGATCTCCTCGGCGATCTGCGACTGGGTCATGTCTTCGACGAAGCGCAGCCGCAGCACCAGCCGCTCCCGCTCGTCCAGGTGGGGCAGCTCCGCGTTCAGCGCCACCCGCCCCTCGACCAGCTCGAAGCCCTCGTCCTCGCTGCCGATCCACTCGCTCGCGGGCGACTCGTCGGGATCCTCGGGGCCGGTGGGGCGGTCGAGCGACAGCGGCCGCCGGTTGTGGTTGGCCTCCATCGCTTCCAGCACGTCGGTCTGCTCCAGCCCTAGCCGATCGGCGATCTCCCCAACCGTCGGCGAGCGCTGCAGCTCGCGGGTCAGCTCGGCGATCGCTCTGTCGATCTCGGCCATCCGATCGTGCAGCCCGCGCGGCACCCGCACCGTCCAGACGCGATCGCGAAAGTGGCGCTTCAGCTCCCCCAGGATGGTCGGCGTGGCAAAGGCCGTAAAGGGGACGCCGCGCTCGGGGTCGAAGCGGTCGACCGCGTTGACCAGGCCGAGGTTGGCGACCTGGACCAGATCGTCGAAGGGCTCGCTCGCCCCCCGATAACGCATCGCCAGGCTGCGGGCAAAGGGGAGGTGACGCCTGACCAGCTCCTCGCGGATCGCGGGGTCGCGATCGCGGGAAAACCTCTCCCAAAGCACCAGCTCGTCTGTGTCTTCGGTGAACGTTTGTGACCCCGGTGCGAGGGTAGCGAAGCCCGAACGCAGCTTTCGTAGAATCCGCCGCTCGCCGTCTCGACCAGAAGGAACCAGCCCATGGAGCGCTGGACGCGCGCCATCATCGCCAACCGCAAGAAGGTCCTCGTCGCCTGGCTCGTCCTCTTCGCGCTGGGCGCCTACGCGACGTCGGGCCTCGGCGACCTGCTGACCAACCGCTTCAGCGTCCCTGGCTCCGACGCCGAGCGCGGGCTGGACTTACTCAAAGACCGCTTCAACGAGCGCGGGGATGGCGCCTTCACACTGGTCTTCCAGAGTGAAAGACCTATCGCCGCCGCCCAGGGCCAGGGCGCCCCGAGTCAGGGAGCCCCGCCCCCAATCTCCCCGGCCTTCCGTCGCGAGGCGACTCGCGCCGCCGCCCAGGCCGCCACCGCGATCGACGGCGCCAAGCCGGGCCCCGTCCTCTACGCCTCGCCGCGCATCGCCTACGTCCAGATCAACACCCCGCTGGAGAACCAGGACGCTTCCAACAAGGTGGTCGCCGTCCGCGAGGCGATCCCGACCCTGCCCGGCGTCCAGACCTACCTCTCCGGCTTCCCGGCGATCAACCACGACACCCAGAAGATCTACAACGAAGACCTTGCCAGGGGAGAGTCGATCGCGATCCCGATCGCCCTCCTCGTGATGGCCTTCATGTTCGGCACCCTGGCCGGGATCGCCGTTCCGCTCGCCTTCGCCGCGGTCACCATCCCTTCGACTCTCGGCGCGGTCTGGATCTTCGCCCACTTCATGGACATGGCGATCTACGTGACCAACATCGTCACGCTGATCGGCCTGGCGATCGCGATCGACTACTCGATGCTGGTCGTCTTCCGCTACCGCGAGGAGCTGGAGAAACACGACTCGCCCCACGAGGCGCTGGTCGACACGATGAAGACCGCCGGTCGCGCCACCCTCTTCTCCGGCGCCGTCGTCGCGGTCGGCCTCGCCCTCCTGGTTTTCATGCCGCTGCCCTTCATGCGCTCGATGGGCGTCGGCGGCCTCCTCGTGCCGCTCTTCTCGATCGCCGCATCGGCGACCTTCCTGCCTGCCCTCCTCGGGGTGATGGGAACCAAGGTGAACCGCTTCCGGGTGATCCCCAAGAGCATCCTCGAGAGCCGTGCCTCCGGCAGGCCCGGCGCCTGGCACCGCCTCGCCCACTCGATCATGCGCCGCCCGATCCCCTACCTGGTGATCGCCGGCGGGGCGATGATCGCCCTCGCGATCCCCGCCCTCAACCTCCACCTCACCGGCGGCGACAACCGCGGCATCCCGACCAGCACCGAGTCGACCCGCGGGCTGGTTCTGCTGCGCTCGACGCTCGGGCCCGGCGCCCTCGCCCCGAACCAGGTCGTCGGCGACACCGGCCGTCCGGGTGGCGCCTTCGACCCCGCGGTCCTCGTCGCCCAGCGCCGCCTCGTCGCCGAGCTGCGCCAAGACCCGCAGATCGAGCCCGCGACGATCCAGGCCCCGGCGCTGCTGCCCCCCGGCCCGCGCGGCCGCGCCCTCGCCGAGCGCAACAGTCTCGTCGACCCCACCGGCCAGGTCTTCCAGATCCGCGCCGCCGGCAGGGACGACTCCGGGGAGAAGACCTCCCAGGACCTCGTCGAGCGAATCCGCGACACCTACATCCCCGCCGCCCGCTTCGGTGGCGTCGACGTGATCCTCACCGGCGCCCCCGCCTTCGGTGTCGACTTCGTCGACACCGCCTACGGGGCGTTCTCCTGGTTGATCCTCGCCGTCCTGGTCCTCTCCTATCTGCTGCTCCTGCGCGCCTTCCGCTCGGTCGTCCTGCCGCTCAAGGCGGTGATCCTCAACGTGCTTTCAGTCAGCGCCACCTACGGCGTCCTTGTCCTCGTCTTCCAGGACGGCGCTCACTCGGCCCTCGGCCTGCAGGGCTCCCCCCAGATCGAGGCCTGGATCCCGATCTTCCTCTTCGCGATGCTGTTCGGCCTCTCGATGGACTACGAGGTCTTCCTGCTCTCCCGCATCCGCGAGGAGTGGGACAAGCGGCATAACAACGAGGACGCGGTCGCCTACGGCCTCGAGCACACCGGCCGCATCATCACCGCCGCGGCTCTGATCATGATCGCCGCCTTCTCCGGCTTCACCGCCGGCTCCTTCGTCGGCCTGCAGCAGTTCGGCCTTGGCCTCTCCGCGGCAATCCTGCTCGACGCGACGATCGTCCGCGCGATCCTCGTCCCGGCGCTGATGAAGCTGTTGGGCGACTGGAACTGGTATCTGCCGAAACGGGTCGAGCGGATCCTCGAGCGCACTCGCGCGCACCCGGCCGAGGCCGAGACCGGCAGCTAGCCGGGGAGCCCGCCCCCGACCAGGTCGCGGAACCGCTCCTTGAATCTCTCGGTCCGCCGGTCGGCCCGGAAGCGCACTTCGGCCTTCGCCTCCTTTGCCGGGTTCCGCTCTCCGTAGAGGCGCCGCCCCCAGGGCGACCCCGGCTTGCCGAGCCGGCAGGCGCCGTAGATCGCGATCGGCAGGACGAAGAAGCCGATCGCGCCGTGCATCAGCCGCTGCTTGGCGAAGCAGATCGCGACCAGGGCGAAGACGACCAGGGCGCCGAGGATGCTGACGATCACCTGCGCGGCGGAGCCGGTGTCGAAGGTGAAGGGGTTGACTCCCAGCATGATCAACCCGATCCCCGCCGCGGCGATCACCGTCGCGTCGATCGAGGCGCGCCCCTCCTTCTCCCAGTAGACGTCTCTGAGGTAGATCCAGAGAGCGAACTCGTCGAGAGTCAGCCCGGCGCCGACCCCGAAGAAGAGGGCGGCGATCTCGAACCAGGGACTCTCGCCGATCAGTGCGAAGCCGACCGTGCCGGCGATCATCATCGCGACGATCCCGAAGGCGAGGTGGTGCACGTGGACGCCGCTCTCGCTGACCACGCTCCCCGGCCACCACGGCACCCGCGGGCTGCGCATCAGCCGCGTGCTCATCCGGATGAAGGAGAAGGAGAGCAGGAAGCCGACCAGCACCATGAACACCGCCTGGCTGTCGTTGGCGACGATCTGGTCGTTCCAGAAGTCGGTGAAGATCGAGGCCGCGATCATGCCCGCACCGGCTCGGAGTGTAGAGCCGGGCCGGTTCCCTCCTTCGCGTGGATCAGCTCGACGGTGAGTAGTACCGCGGCGACCGCGTAGAAGGGAGTGAAGGCGACGTTGGCGAGCGAATCCGCCAACCACGCGGAGAGCAGCGAGTCGCCGAGTAGGTCGTGGGCGAGCCCGGTCGCCAGCTCGGTCAGCCCGTCGCCAACGACCTCGAACGGGACCAGCACCGCCAGCGTGACCCAGAAGCTGCCACGCACCAGCCGCGCGCTGCGGGCGAACGCCCCGCGCACGCCGCGGCCCTCGATCTCCACCACCGGTGCCGCCAGCCCGAACCAGACGAAGGCCGCCACCCCGGGGGCGATCAGCAGCGCGAAGCCGACCGCGACGAGCAGCCCGTAGAGGAGGTCGACCGCGATCAACCGCCGGTAATTGAGCGTGGCGGCGATCTCGCGCAGCGAGGGCGGCCGGTCGCCGTGGGGGTGGGTGAGGGAGATCGCCACCGCGCCGGTGTAGAAGACCTCGCCGAGCAGGCCGGTTGCGGCAAGTGCCAGCAGCGCGGCCGCCGCCGCGAAGAGTTTCAGCCCGCCCTCGAAGTCGAGCGAGCCGATCTCGGCGTGGACGGTGAGCGAGTGGACGAGGCCGATCGGCACGAAGACGATCACCGCCAGCACCAGCAGCGAGGGCGCCCACTTGACGTAGGTCCGCAGGACCTGCGCGTAGAGCGAGGCGGTCCGCTTCACGGCGATGACTCTAGGCGGCTAGCGCTTCGAGAGCCAGCCGAAGCCGGCGGCCATCGCCAGGTTGGCGACCCCGGCCAGCCGCAGTCCCAGCTTCGCGCCCGGCCGGCTGACCGCCGGCGACCCCGCCCACAGCGCGTCGGTGGCGATCTCGGTGCCGCGCAGCCAGGCCAGCGCCCACCAGTCCCGCGAGTCGCCGCGCTTCGCGGCGATCGCGTGGGCGGCGGCGAAGGTGAGCCAGATCGGGCCGCAGCGGCGGAACAGGTGGGCGGCGTCGGGGGAGGGCTCGTCGTGCCCCAGCACCCGCAGCGTCGCCTCTGGGGCGAGGATCGCGGCACTGCCCAGCGCCAGGTCGAAGGCGACCATGTTCCTGTTGGTGAGACGCAGCGCTTCCTCGAGGGTCATCGCGGCGACCATCCAACCAGATATGTGAAGGGAAAGTGAGTGGCCCGGCGAAATGGACCGCCGTGACCAAGACCGCGACGAAGACCCCACCTCAGCTCAAGAGCCTTTCCGACTACATCCAGGAGCGATTCGACGAGTTCTCCCGCTCCCAGAAGGACGTCGCCCGCTACATCGTCGACCACCTCGACGAGGCGGCCTTCCTCACCGCGGAGGAGCTTGCCCGCCGGGCGAGTACCTCGTCCTCGACGGTGGTGCGCTTCTCCCAGGCCCTCGGCTTCGAGGGCTACCCCGAGCTTCAGCAGGCCGCGATCGAGGAGTACCGCAACTCGATCGCCGGCGGCAACGGCGCGGCCTCCAGCGCCGGCGCCCTCTTCTCCTTCGACCACTCCGAGCTGGAAGGCTCGCTCGGCGCCGACCACGCCAACCTCGAGGAGACCGCGCGCAACCTCACCCGCGAGCAGGTCGACGGCGCCGTCGCGGCGCTCGCCGAAGCGCAGCGCGTCGTCATCGTCGGCGTCGACCAGATGGCTTTCTTCGCCAGCTACCTGCGCCACATGCTCTCCCTGCTGGACATCCGCGCCGAGATTGTCGCCAGCACCGGCGGCGAGTCGCTGCAGCGGCTGGGCCGGATCGACGAGGAGACGCTGGTCATCGTGCTCTCCTCCGGGCGGGCGCACCCGCTGCTGCTGCGGGCGATGAAGCTGTCGCTGCACCGCCGCGCCCGCACCCTGGCGATCTCCGACGCCTCGATGTCGGAGGTCGGAGAACACGCCGAGCTGACCCTCTATTACTCCTCCAACAGCCCCTCCTTCACCCGCTCGAACACGGCGCTGATGGCGCTGGTGCAGGCGCTCGCGCACGGTCTCTACGCGCGCGACGAAGCCGCGCATAAAGACCGGATCCGGGCGTACAAACTTAAGTAGGGCCGGGTGCGCCCGCCCGCGGGTCCTGTCGCGGGGTGAGGGGGGCACTGCGGGCGGGGTCGTCCTCGACCCCCCTCACCCCACGCCACCCGCGGGTGGGTCGGTTTCGGTCCACGTAATATTGATCCCGTGACAGAACGAGCAACCTTTCGGGTTAAGACCGGTCTGGCAGAAATGCTTAAGGGGGGCGTCATCATGGATGTCGTCACTCCGGAGCAGGCGCGGGTTGCCGAGGACGCGGGGGCCTGCGCGGTGATGGCGCTGGAGCGGGTTCCGGCGGACATCCGCAAGGACGGCGGCGTCGCGCGGATGTCGGACCCGGTGATGATCAAGGGAATTCAGGAGGCCGTGACGATCCCGGTGATGGCCAAGGCCCGGATCGGGCACTTCGCCGAAGCACAGGTGCTGCAATCGCTGGAGGTCGACTACGTCGACGAGTCCGAGGTACTCACTCCCGCCGACGAGAGCAACCACATCGACAAGTTCGCCTTCGAGGTTCCCTTCGTCTGCGGTGCCACCAACCTCGGCGAGGCGCTGCGGCGGATCGGCGAGGGGGCGGCGATGATCCGCTCCAAGGGGGAGGCGGGAACCGGCAACATCGTTGAGGCCGTGCGCCACATGCGGGAGATCACCAGCGGGATCAAGCGCCTCTCCCAGCTGGGCCCCGAGGAGCTGGCCGGCGCCGCCAAGGAGCACCGTGCGCCGCTCGAGGTCGTCCGCGAGGTGGCCGACAAGGGGCGCCTGCCGGTGCCGCTCTTCTGTGCCGGCGGCATCGCCACGCCGGCCGACGCGGCGCTGATGATGCAGCTCGGCGCCGAGGGGAACTTCGTCGGCTCCGGGATCTTCAAGAGCTCTGACCCCGAGCGCCGCGCCCGCGCGATCGTCGAGGCGACCACGCACTTCAACGATCCCGAGCGGGTCGCGGCCGCCTCGATCGGCCTTGGCGAGGCGATGCCGGGGCTGGAGATTTCGGAGTTGGCTGCCGCGGATGCGCTGTTGCAGGACCGTGGTGCGTAGGCGCTCGGCCGCGGGTCCTGTCGCGGGGGGAGGGGGGCGCTGCGGGCGGGCCACGGTCCGTCCTCGACCTCCCTCCCCCCACGCCACCCGCGGGAGAAGCGCATGCTGATTGGGGTTCTTGCCATTCAGGGAGATTTCGAAGCGCATGTGGAAATGCTGCGCGGGCTTGGAGCCGATGCGAGGGAGGTAAGAGCTCCCAAGGATCTCGACGGGCTGGACGGGCTGGTGATTCCAGGGGGGGAGAGCACGACTATTTCTATGGGGATCGAGTCGGCTGGACTGGAGCCGGCGATTCGTGCTCACCATGAGAACGGGCGGCCGATTCTTGGCACCTGTGCGGGGATGATCGTTTGCGATGACGCTCATCTGGGGCTGATCGACGCCACCGCGCAGCGCAACGCCTTCGGCCGCCAGCTGCAGAGCTTTGAGGCAGATCTTCAATTGGAAGGGATTGGGGAGGAGCCGCTGCGGGCGGTCTTCATCCGCGCCCCCTGGATCGAGCGCAGCGGGCCCGGCGTTGAGGTGCTCGCCTCCTACGAGGGCCACCCCGTGGCGATCCGCGAGGGGACGGTGCTCGCCTGCGCCTTCCACCCGGAGCTGACCGACGACCCCCGCGTCCACGCGCTTTTCATGGCAATGACAACAGCGGCCCGCGAGCGCGTAGCGATTGAGCGGGATTTCCGGTGATGATTAGCGCGAATGAGCGGAGCGCTTGCATTTGTGTCGAACGCCGCGACAGCGAGGGGGCAAGGAGTTGAGGGACCCACGCGCCGAGGCCCTGGCGAAGATCCTGGTCGGCTACTCGACCAAGGTGAAGGAGGGGGAGGTCGTCTCGATCGACGGTGAGAACGCCGCCGAGCCGCTGCTCCTGGCGGTCTACGAGGAGGTGCTGAGAGCCGGCGCCCACCCGATCCTCAACGTCTCGCTCGACGGCCAGTCGGTCGCCTACTTCAAGCACGCCTCGGACGCCCAGCTCGACTGGGTCTCTCCCGTCGCCGAGTGGACGGTCGAGAACGTCGACGTCCGCATCGCGGTCGGCGCCAGCACCAACACCCGCGAGCTGTCGGCTGTGCCGCCTGAGCGCCAGACCCGTCGCCGGCAGGCCACCGGCGACCTCCTCGCGCGGGCGATGGACCGCAGCGCCGAGGGTGGCCTCCGCTGGTGCTACACGCTCTACCCGACCGCCGCCTACGCCTCGGAGGCCGAAATGAGCCTCGCCGACTACGAGGACTTCTACTTCGGCGCTTGCCTGGCCACCGACGGCGACCCGCTGACCGCCTGGGAGAAGGCATCGGCCGAGACCAAGCGCCTCGCCGAGTGGATCGACGGCCACGAGGAGGTCCACGTCACCGCCCCCGGCACCGACATCAAGCTTGGCATCGTCGGGCGCAAGTTCATCCCCTGCGACGGCTAGCACAACATGCCCGACGGCGAGTTCTTCACCGGCCCGGTTGAGGACTCGATCGAGGGCGAGGTCACCTTCCATCTGCCGGCGGTGATCGGCGGCCGCGAAGTCTCCGGCGTGCGGCTGCGCTTCGAGTCCGGCAAGGTCGTCGACGCGAGCGCCGAGCGCGGCGAAGAGTTCCTGCTCGAGCTGCTCGACACCGACGAGGGCGCCCGCCGTCTCGGCGAGCTGGGGATCGGCACCAACTACGGCATCGACCGCGGCACCCGCGAGGTTCTGCTCGACGAGAAGATCGGCGGAACCGTCCACATGGCGGTCGGCCGCAGCTACCCGGAGTCGGGAGGCGAGAACGAGTCCGCCGTCCACACCGACTTGGTCTGCGACCTCCGCCTCGGCGGCAAGATCGTCGTCGACGGCGAGGACTTCCAGGTCGACGGCAGATTCGTCGTCTGACTACTGGTTCGGGATCGGGCTTCCCGCCAGCAGGAAGAACCAGACCGTCAGCGCCAGCGCCGCCAGCAGCACCGAGCCCATCAGCACAGCTTCGACGACGGTGGTACTGCCTTGGGCCGAGGATGTGTCCCGCATGCTTTTCAGCCAGGTGGGTCGCATCGGCGAGAGCCGGTTGGTGCCGGTGATGTTCATGTAGAGCCGGTTGAGCCGCGCGATCAGCCAGGCGACCAAGACAATCGAGGTGACGATCCCGACTGCGACGACCATGTAGGGGCCGCCGCTGGGGAACTGCGTGTCGGAGAGCTTCGAGCCGATGTAGATCCAGCTCAGCGGGATCGCCGTCCACAGCGACAGCGCCGCCATCAGCATCGCGACGAAGACGATGCTCGCCGCCAGGCTTCTCACCGGGTGATGGCTGTGCATATTGGCTTCCATCCCTGCCTTCATAGAATGACACGCATGTCCGGTCACTCGAAGTGGTCCTCGATTAAGCACAAGAAGGCCGCTGCCGACGCCAAGCGCGGTCAGCAATTCACCAAGCTGGCGCGGGCGATTACCGTGGCGGCGCGCGAGGGCGGGGGGGACCCCGATGGCAATCCCACCCTGGCGACCGCCGTCCAGAAGGCGCGCGACGCATCGATGCCCAAGGACAACATCCAGCGGGCGATCGACCGCGGCACAGGCGCCGGCGCCGATGCGGAGCAGATCGAGCGGGTCGTCTTCGAGGGCTACGGGCCGGGCGGCGTCGCGGTCCTGGTCGAGGCGCTGACCGACAACCGCAACCGCACCAGCGCCGACGTGCGCCACGCCTTCACCAAGCACAACGGCAGCCTCGGCGAGCCCGGCTCGGTCGCCTGGATCTTCGAGAAGCGCGGCGCGATCGTCGTCGACGGCGCCCGCTACGGGGAAGACGACCTGATCGCCGCGATCGACGCCGGCGCCGAGGACGTGCAGGAGGACGGCGATGAGCTGCGGGTGCTGAGCGAGCCCGGCGACCTCAGCGCCGTGCGCGCCGCGCTGGAGGAGTCGGGAGTCGAGATCCGGTCCTCCGAGGTGGCGATGGAGCCGAAGAGCACGGTCGAAGTGGGGGAGTCCGACGCCGGTTCCCTGCTGCGCCTGATCGACGCCCTCGAAGAGCATGACGACGTCAACGAGGTCCACGCCAACTTCGACATTCCAGAGGAAGTGCTGGAGCGCGCCGCCGCGTAAAGGCATCCGAAGCTCTTTCCAGAATCACTTCCCATGCAAGTAGTGATGGGGATTGACCCCGGCGCCGCCAGCCTCGGCTTCGGAATCGTGCGGGTCGAGGGCAACCACATGGTCGCCCTCGACGGCGGCGTGGTGGAGACCACCCGCGAGCTGCCGGTCGAGCGCCGCCTGGAGCGCATCCACCGCGCCCTCTCCGAGCTGATCGAGTGGCACGAGCCGAAGGCGATGGCGATCGAGAATGTCTACTTCGGCAAGAACGCCCACTCGGCGATGTTCGTCGGCCAGGCGAGCGGCGCCGCGATGCTCGCCGCCGCCCAGCGCGGCGTCCCCTGCTTCAGCTACACGCCGCAGGCGATCAAGATGGCCGTCTGCGGCTCCGGCGGCGCCGGCAAGGAACAGGTGCAGCGGATGGTCGGGACGCTGCTCGGCCTGCCCGAGCCGCCCACCCCCGACCATGCCGCCGACGCTCTCGCGGTGGCGATCTGCCACGGCGGCGGAGCCGGGCAGCGCGCCGCGATCGAGGCCTTGGACGCGGCTGCCGCCGGGGCGTCGCGGGAGCGGCTGGCAGGATGATCGCTGCTGTCCGCGGCGAGGTCATGGTCCGCCGCCCCGACCACGTGGTGATCGACGCCGGGGGGGTTGGCTACCGGCTCGCGGTTTCTTCGGAGACGCTGAAGGCGGTGCCCGCCACCGGCCGCGAGGTCTTCCTGCACGCTGAGCTGATCTCCCGCGACGACTCGCTCGCCCTCTTCGGCTTCGCCTCCGAAGAGGAGCGCGACCTCTTCGGCGAGCTGATCTCGGTCAGCGGGGTCGGGCCGAAGGTCGCGATCGCCACCCTCTCCGGCGGGCCGGCACGCGAGCTGTTGCGGGCGATCGCCGCCGGCGACGCGAAGCGCTTTCAGGCGGTGCCGGGAATCGGCAAGCGGACCTCGGAGCGGATCATCGTCGAGCTGCGTGAGAAGGTCGCCGGCGCCTTGGAGGAAGAGGTCGTGGCGGGGATCGCCGAGGGGGGAGACGCCCGCGCGCTGGCTCGCGACGGCCTGGTCAACCTCGGCTACGCCCCGCTCGAAGCCGAGCAGCTGCTCGACGGGGTCGAGAGCGACGATGCCGAGGGCATGATCGCGACCGCCCTGCGCAAGGCCGGGACGGGCAAGGCTGCATGAGCGAGAAGCGGATCCGCACACCCGGGATCGACGACGATCCGGTTCCCGTCGACGCCGAAGTTCGCGTCCACGACGCGCGAGCCGATGTCCCCGACGAAGACCTCGATCGCTCCCTCCGCCCGCCGACCCTCGCCGACTTCGTAAACCAGGAGCAGGTCACCGAGCAGCTCTCGATCTTCATCGAGGCGGCGCGCGGCCGCGGCGAGCCGCTCGACCACGTCCTGCTCGCCGGCCCGCCCGGCCTCGGCAAGACCTCCCTGGCCCACATCGTCGCCGCCGAGATGGGAGTGCCGATGGTCCAGACCGCCGGCCCGGCGCTGGAGCGCAAGGCCGACGTCGCCTCCTTCCTCACCGCGCTGGAGCCGGGCAGCGTCTTCTTCGTCGACGAGATCCACCGGCTGGGGCGCGCCGTCGAGGAGACCCTCTACCCGGCAATGGAAGACGGCGAGCTTCCCGTCGTCCTTGGCCAGGGCGCCGGCGCCCGCACCGTGACCCTGCCGCTGCCTCCCTTCACCTTGGTCGGCGCCACCACTCGCGCGGGCCTGCTCACCACGCCGCTGCGCGACCGCTTCGGCGTCTGCCACCGGCTCGAGCACTACAGCCCCGAGCACCTGGCCCAGATCATCGAGCGCTCGGCCGGGATCCTCAAGGTCCACGTCGACTCCGAGGGCGCCCACACGATCGCCGCCCGCTCGCGCGGCACCCCGCGCGTCGCCAACCGCCTCCTGAAGCGGGTCCGCGACTTCGCCCAGGTGAAAGGGCGTGGCACGATCGACGCCGAGGTCGCCGCCGACGCCCTGGAGATGCTCGAGGTCGACGCCGGCGGCCTCGATCGCAGCGACCGCGCCCTGCTCGACACGATCGCCACCAAGTTCGGCGGCGGCCCGGTCGGCCTCTCCACCCTGGCGATCGCGATCGGCGAGGAGCAGGACACGATCGAGGACGTCCTCGAGCCCTACCTTCTCCAGCAAGGCCTGCTGAAACGGACCCCGCGGGGCCGCGTCCTCACCCGGCGGGCCTATGACCACCTCGGCATCCCCGCCCCCGAGGGCGCGGCGAGCCTCTTCTGAGATTCGGCGCCGAGCGCGCGCTTGTAGCCTGTCGGGGGATGCCGTTCTTCATCTGTCCCAACTGCGGAAACAGGGAGGCCGGCGGGGATCGAACCGCCGGTTTCAGCACGCGCCCGAAGGGCTGCTCCAGATGCGGCTTCGGCTTCGTCTTCGAGCTGCTCGACGACTACTACCCCGCGCCCAACGCCGCCTTCTTCGTCTGCGACCGCCAGGCGCGGGTGATCGACGCCGGCAAGGGAAGCTTCGAGCTGACCGGCCTCACCGACGAGGACGTGATCGGTCGCCCCGTCCAGGACGTGCTCGGCCTGCGGTGGATCGACAAGGGGGACGGCGGCGAGGCCGCCGACACCAACGGCGACGGCCTCACCGACCCGATCGAGACCTCGCTGGAGTGGGGGGTGCGCTCGCTCGGCAAGAGAGTCTCGGTCAACGCCGAGGGCGACCTCCCGGCCGAGGCGGTCGCCGACGTCTTCCCCGCCTACGACGACGACGGCGGGCTGCTGATCGTCCTCACACCCGAATCTTGAGCGGGCGCGGAGGGTTCACCAGATGATGGGCGGCCGGCGCAGGCACCTCTTCGTCCTGCTCTTCGTACTTGGGTTGATCGTCATCTCGGCGTTGGTCATCGCCGACAAGCCGACCCGGCTCGGGCTCGACCTGAAGGGCGGCGTCGAGCTGATCTACCAGGGCCAGCCGACCGGCCAGGTGAAGGAGGTCACCGGCTCCGACATCGACCGCTCGATCGAGATCATCCGCGAGCGGATCGACAAGCTCGGCGTCGCCGAGCCCGAGGTCTCCCGCCTCGGCACCACCGAGATCTCGGTCAGTCTCCCCGACGTCACTGACGCTCAGCGCGCCATCGACCAGGTTGGGACCACCGCCCAGCTCTACTTCTACGACTGGGAGCCGAACCTGATCGGCCCCGAGCGGGTCATCGGCGGCCACCCTGGACAACAGCCACCGCCCGCCGCGCTCAGAAGGGCCAACCAACAGTGGAGAGACGCCGGCCGTAATGCGAACAGCGCCGAGAACCAGCAGCTGATCCTCTCCGGCGCCTTTCCGACCGCCTACAACGCCGTCAAGCTCGCCTCCCGGCAGAAGCCGGTTGAGGACTGCACCACCTGCTCGGCCGCCAAGCCGCACTTCTATCTCTTCTCCAAGGACGCCCCGCACAAGCTGATCGCCGGCCCTGAAGTCTCCAGAGAGGACCTCTACATCAGCCCGACCGGCCGCAGACGCCCCCACAACGGGATCGTCCTCGAGGTCCCGGTCGGCACGATCGTCGTCTCCGAGCAGCCGACCGACAACTCCGGCCAGGTCGACCGGACCGCCGACCCCGGCTGGTATGCGCTGAAGGACGCCCCGGCGCTCTCCGGCACCGACATCACCGACCCAAAGCAGAACTTCGACCAGCTCAACAAGCCGATCGTCGACTTCGGCTTCACCGACAGCGGCCGCGAGGCCTTCCAGGACGTCACCCGCCGCATTGCCCAGCGCGGCCAGGCGCAGGCGATCGGCCCGGTCAGCTCCCAGCAGGCATCCGCCCTCTCCGGCCACTTCGCGGTCGTCCTCGACAACGAGGTCAAGACCCGCCCGATCATCAACTTCGTCGACAACCCCGACGGGATCGACGGCCGCACCGGCGCGCAGATCTCCGGCGGCTTCTCCGACATCCAGGAGGCGCAGGACCTGGCGACGATCCTGCAGATCGGCGCCCTGCCGATCGACCTGAAGCTGATCAGCCAGACACAGGTCTCGGCGACGCTCGGCGACCAGGCGCTGCAGGCCGGGTTGAAGGCGGGCATCGTCGGCCTCTGCCTGGTCATCCTCTTCCTGCTGCTCTTCTACCGCTTCCTCGGGCTGATCGCCTCGATCGCCCTTGGCGCCTACGGGGTCATCTTCTTCGCCCTGATCAAACTGATCCCGATCACCCTCACCTTGCCGGGCATCGCGGGGCTGATCCTCACGATCGGGGTCGCGGCCGACTCCAACATCGTCATCTTCGAGCGAATAAAGGAAGAGGTGCGCGCCGGGCGCTCGATGTCGAGCGCGATCGCCGCCGGCTACAGACGCGGCATCGGCACGATCGTCGACGCCAACGTCGTCACCCTGCTCACCGCCTTCATCCTCTTCGTGCTGGCGACCGCGGGAGTGAAGGGGTTCGCCTTCACCCTGGGTGTCGGCACGATCGTCTCGCTGCTGACCGCGGTCGTCTTCACCCAGGCGCTGCTGGGCAGCATGAGCCGCTCCCGCTTCCTGCGCTCGCCGAGCGCGCTCGGCGTCGGCAAGCAGCGGGTCCGCTGGCACTTCGACTTCATGGGCGCCAGCCGCTGGTTCTTCTCGATCTCGGGAATGATCCTGCTGGTCGGCGCCCTTTCGCTGGCGACCCAGCAGCTCAACTTCGGGATCGACTTCGAGTCCGGCACGCGGATCAAGGTCGCCCTGGTCAAACCGACCGACGAGAACGGGGTGCGCGGCACGCTCGACTCTGCGGGAGTCAGCGGCGAGGAGATCCAGCAGGTCTCCGACCCGGTCTTCGGCGACAACGTCTTCCAGATCCAGACCCGGGAGTTGGGGCCCGATCGGGTCAAAGAGGCGGAGTCGGCGCTCGTCTCCGACTACGGGATCGTCAGCAACGGCTTCGACAGCACCAGCGTCGGGCCGACCTTCGGCCAGCAGGTGGCTAACACGGCGTTGAAGGCCCTGATCTTTTCCCTGCTGGTGATCTGCGGCTACGTCGCCCTGCGCTTCGACCCGAAGTTCGCGGTGCCGGTGCTGATCGCGATCTTCCACGACATCCTGATCACCGCGGGCGTCTACTCGCTGACCGGGAAAGAGGTGAGCAGCGGTACGGTCGCCGCTTTCCTCACCATCTTGGGCTACTCCCTCTACGACACGATCATCGTCTTCGACCGCATCCGCGAGAACATGCCGCGCATGCCGCGTGCGGCCTTCTCGCAGATCGTCAACCGCTCGATGAGCGAGGTGCTGACCCGCTCCCTGGTGACCAGCCTCTCGACTCTGCTCGGGGTCGTCTCGCTGCTGATCTTCGGCGGCGCGACGCTGAGAGACTTCGCCTTCGCGATGCTGGTCGGCATCGCCTCCGGAACCTACTCGTCGATCTTCATCGCCTCGCCGGTGCTGACCGCCTGGAAGGAGCGGGAGCCCGGCTTCGTCAGCCGTCGGGCGAGGATCGCCGCCGCGGAGGGTGCCGTGCCGGCCTTCGCCGACGAAGTCGTGAGTGATGGAGAAGTTGAAGCGATTCCAGAGCTACCGACTGAGCAAAAACCTGAACCAGTCGCAGTAGCTACAGCTGAGCGTGACGAACGGCAAGAACGCCGTCGGCAGCGCCGACAGCAACGACGCAAGCACGGGAGGAATCGCTGATGGCCCTGGTCGTCTGGTTCACGATGGGAATCGCCCTCTGGCACTTCACGGTCTTCCTCCCCGACCGCTTCTGGCAGGGGATCGTCGGCGCTTTCGTCGGCTCGGTTCTCGGCGCGATGATCTTCGGCGGGATCGTCCAGGCGGCGAGCGGCCGGGGGTTGGGCGATACCGACCTGGGAACCGCGCTGATGGCCGTTCCCGGGGTCGCGATCGGCCTCGCGATCGTCTACGCGATCGGCATCCGCTCCGAGCAAGAGACCTAAGCCCCGACCTTCACGTGCAGTTTGCGCACTAGGAGAGGCCGAATCCGTCCAGGCCTCTTCCTAGCCTGGCAGCGTGCGGGAATCCCCCAAGGCCTACAAGGCAGACCCTTACTCCTACAGCGAGGCGCGCGCGCTTGCCGATGAGTTGGGGCTGAGCGAGCCGGTCGCGATCACCCTGGTGCGGCGTGGTTACCGCACCCCCGAGCAGGCACGTGCCTTCCTCGAGGCCGACGAGTCGCACTCCCCGTCCGAGTTCGACTCGATGGGGGAGGTCGTCGACCGGGTTCTCGCCGCCATCCGCGATCAGCGGCGAATCACCGTCCACGGCGACTTCGACGTCGACGGGGTCTGCGCGACCTCGATCATGGTCGCCGCGCTGCGCGAGCTGGGAGCGGAGTGCGATTGGCTGATTCCCGACCGGCGTGCTGACGGCTACGGGCTGAGCGAGGGCAACATGAGGAGGCTGGCGGAGCGGGGGACCTCGCTACTAATCACGGTCGACTGCGGGATTGCCTCTGTTGGAGAGGTTTCCCTCGCCCGTTCGCTGGGAATGGAGGTTGTCGTCACCGACCACCACCAGCCAGGAGAGGAGCTGCCCTACTGCCTGATCCTGCACCCCGCTCTCAGCGACTACCCGTTCGCCGAGCTGTGCGGCACTGCCGTCGCCTGGAAGTTGGCCTGTGCACTAAATGAGGTGACGGGAAAGGGGCGGGAGCCCGAGGACGACCTCGACCTCGTCGCGCTGGCGACCGTCGCCGACGTCGTGCCGCTGGTCGGCGAGAACCGCTCGCTCGTGCGCCGTGGCCTCGAGGAGGTGCGCCGCGCCCGCCGACCCGGGATGCGGGCACTGCTTGCCGCCGCCGGCTGTGAGCCGACTTGGCTCGACGAGGGCGACCTTGCCTTCCGGCTCGGGCCGCGGATCAACGCCGCCGGCCGGCTCTACCGCGCCGACGCCGGGGTCGAGCTCTTCCTCACCCCCGATTTGGCGCGCGCCGAAGAGATCGCCGTCGAACTGAACCGCGCGAACTCCGAGCGGCGCACCACCGAGCGCGAGGTCGACGCCGCCGCCGAAGCGGCCCGCCGCGAGCTGCCCGACGCGCTGCGCGACGCCCCCGGCCTCGTCCTCGCCGGGCCCAATTGGCACCCCGGAGTGGTCGGGATCGTCGCCTCGCGCCTGGTCGAGCGCCACCACCGGCCGGTCGTCGTCCTCTCGCTCGACGAAGAGGGGGGAGGGCGCGGCTCGGGCCGCAGCATCCCCGGCTTCGACCTGCTGGCCGGCCTGGAAGCCTGCGCGGAGCACCTGGTCGGCTTCGGTGGCCATCGCGCCGCCGCCGGGCTACAGCTGCGCGCCGAGAACCTCGACGCCTTCCGGGAGGCCTTTGCCGCGCACGCCACTGAGGTTCTCGGCCCCGACGAGCTGCTGAAGACCGAGCGGATCGACGCGATGGTCGGTGGTGCCGGCCTCGGCCTCGACCTCGCCGAGGAGCTGTCCCAGCTCGCCCCCTTCGGGATGGGCAACCCGGGGGTGAGGCTGCTCGTCCCCTCTGCCCGGGTCCGCGACGTGCGCACGATGGGGGAGGGAAAGCACGCCCGCTTCAGCCTTCACAGCGGCTCTCACCGGGCGCTCGGCGTCGCATTCGGCCGCTCGCGGCTGGGGGTGGGGGAGGACGACCCTGTCGACGCCGCGGTGCGGCTCGAGGTCAACCACTGGAACGGCGCGGTCGAGCCGCGCGTCGTGCTGCGCGAGCTGTTCCCCTGGGAGGTGTCGCCGAACGGCAGTGGCGATTGGAACGGGAACGGGCATGCCGCCGCCGCCGGCGACGCCGCCGAGTGGTGGTGCCGCTTCGAGGCCGAGCTTGAAGCCGACCTCGATGAGCCCCCGCCGGAGGAGCGCGCCGACCCCCCCGTCGAAGAACCGGCCCGCCGCACTGTCTGCGGCGCCAACTCCCCCGCGGCGACGGTCTTCGAGCTGCTCTCCAGCGGCGCGAGCGTCCTCGCCCTGGTCGCCGATGCGCAGCGGCGCGCCGCGCTCGCCCGCGACGGCCTTGCGCTCGCCGACTATCCCGAGCTCGAGCGCCGTCCCGATCTTGCCCGCGAGTTCGCCCATGTCGTCCTCGTCGACCCGCCGCCCTCCGTCCGGCTGGAGCGCCTTGCCTCACTTCCCTCACCCGAAGGAGGCTTCCTGCACCCGGCCTGGGGGGAGGCCGAACACCGCTTCGCCCTCGCGATTCTCGAATCCCGCCACGCCCAGCGCTCCGAGCTGACCGCCCTCTTCCGGGACCTGCGCGACGCCGGAGAAGCGAGCGACGAGGACCTGCGCGCGGCCCTGCGGGGCAGCGGCTCCCACCCCCGCGACCCCGAGACCGCCGCCCGCTGCTTCCGCGTTCTTGCCGAGCTGGGTCTCGTGCACGGCGCCCCCGCGGGGGGTGATGGAACGGTTGGGGTCGTATCCTCGGAGGGGACCGAACTGGAGCGCTCAGCCGCGTTTCGCGCCTACAGCGCCCGTTGCGAGGAAGGCAAGCGATTTCTCGAAAGACGCAAACACCTCTAGAGCAGCGCGAGCTTCTCGCCGATCTCTTCGCCGTGGTCGAGGAGTTCGACTCCTCGCCGAGTGGCAACGGCGCTGCCGGGCCGAACGGCGCAGTGGCCACCGACACCGCCCTCGCGGTCGCCTCCATCGACCGCACCGCCGTACAGCGTGCCTTCGAGTTCGCCTGCGAGCGCCACGCCGACCAGATGCGCCGCTCCGGCGATGAGTTCATCACCCACCCGGTCGGCGTCGCCCAGATCTGCGCCGGGATGCGGCTCGACACCGAGACCCTCTGCGCCGCCCTCCTCCACGACACCGTCGAGGACACCAGCGCCTCCCTCGACGAAATCCGCGATGAATTCGGCGAGGAGATCGCCCAGCTGGTTGACGGCGTCACCAAGCTGACCGGCATCACCTTCGAGAGCCGCGACGAGCGCCAGGCCGAGAACTACCGAAAGATGATGGTCGCGATGGCCACCGACGTCAGGGTGATCCTGATCAAGCTGGCCGACCGCCTTCACAACATGCGCACGCTGGGCGCCCTGCCCAAGCAGAAGCAGATGGCGAAGTCGCGCGAGACGCTGGAGATCTACGCGCCGCTTGCCCACCGGCTTGGCATCCACGCGATCAAGTGGGAGCTGGAGGACCTCGCCTTCGCCACCCTGCACCCGCGCAAGTACACGGAGATCAAGCAGCTCGTCGCCCAGCAGCGCACCGAGCGCGAGGCCTTCGTCGAGGACGCCGGCCGCTTCCTCTCGGGGGAGCTGAAGGAGGTCGGGATCGAGGCCGAGATCTCCGGCCGCGCCAAGCACTTCTATTCGATCTACACGAAGATGACTAAGAAGGGGCGCGAGTTCAACGAGATCTTCGACCTCACCGCGATGCGGGTGATCGTCGGCTCGGTCAAGGACTGCTACGGCGCGATCGGCGTCATCCACTCGCTCTGGAAGCCGCTGCCCGGCCGCTTCAAGGACTGGGTCGCGATGCCCAAGGCCAACATGTACCAGGCCCTGCACACGACGGTGATCGGCCCCGAGGGCAAGCCGCTGGAGATCCAGATCCGCACCGAGGAGATGCACAAGCTCGCCGAGTACGGGATCGCCACCCACGTCGCCTACAAGGAGGGCGGCGGGGGGGACCCCCAGCGCGAGAAGATGACCTGGCTGCGCCAGCTGGTCGAAGCCGAGGGCGAGCAGGACCCGACCGAGTTCCTCGAATCGCTGAAGGTCGATCTCTTCGAGGACGAGGTCTTCGTCTTCACCCCCAAGGGAGAGGTGAAGAACCTCTCCGCCGGCTCGACCCCGCTCGACTTCGCCTACGCCGTCCACACCGACGTCGGCCACCGCTGCGTCGGCGCCAAGGTCAACGGCAATATCGTGCCGCTGCACTACCAGCTGCGCTCCGGCGACATCGTCGAGGTGCTGACAGCGAAGCAGAAGCGCGGCCCCTCCCGCGACTGGCTGAAGCTGGTCCGCACCAGCCGCGCCCGCAACAAGATCCGCGCCTTCTTCAAGGAGGAGCGGCGCGAAGATGCCGAGCGCCACGGCCGTGAGGGCCTCGAGGACGCGCTGCGCAAGCGCGGCCTGCCGATGCAGAAGCTGGCGATGTCGCCGTTGCTCGCCGACGTGATTCGCGAGATGGGCTTCCGCAAGGCGGGCGACTTCTACATCGCGCTCGGCCAGGGCAAGGTCTCGACCAAGACCGTCGCCAACAAGCTGATGCAGCGGCTGAAGGCCGGCGAAGCGGTAGAGGAGGAGCCGGCCGGGCTGGGCGCCGGCCGCGAGGACAAGGCGCGCCGCACCAAGGATGCCTCCAACTACGGGATCGCCGTCAAGGGCGCCGACAACGTCGCCGTGCGGCTGGCAAAGTGCTGCCGGCCGGTGCCGGGCGACAAGATCGCCGGCTACGTCTCGCTCGGGCGCGGCATCACCATCCACCGCGAGGACTGCAAGAACGTGAAGGCGCTGAAGAAGGCCCCGGAGCGCTTCGTCGACGTCAGCTGGGCGGGCGACAACGAGGCCTCCTACAGGGTGGAGCTGCAGGTCGACGCCTACGATCGCACTCGCCTGCTGGAGGACCTCTCCCGCACCTTCTCGGAAGTCGGCATCAACATCCTCGAGGCGAGTTGCAGCACCAAGCACCCGATGGTCAAGAACCGCTTCGTCGTAGAGGTCGGCGACACCGAGCAGCTCAAGCAGTGCATCGGCCGCCTCCGCAACGTCGACTCGGTCTTCGACGCTTACCGGATTACGCCTACGGGCTGACCCTAAACTTGCCCATGCGTCGTCCCTGACCCTCATCCAAGGCGCGCTGGCCATCTGCGAAGGCCTGCCTCAGATCGAACGAGTCAGCTTTCCAGTCGATGGCTCGCAGGCTTCCGCGGGTGCGGTACTTGCGCATGATTTCGACGTGGTAGGGCAGAGCGACGAATTGCCGTAGGGCTGGGTGGTCCTTCCAAACCGAGAGAGAGCCCCCACGTCCCTTCGGTAGCTGCCAGTACGTCGTGACTCCCACGGCGCCTTCGAGCTTCGAGCAGGCCGCAATCAGCCGCCTGGCTGCTAAGTAAATCCCGGGAACGTCGCGCAAGGTGTGAGGTGTGAACTCCGTGTAGCTGACCAGAAACGGCCCATCTAAATTGGCTGCCGGTCCCCTCTCCCAGTTCGTTCGAACTCGTAGATTGCGGTCGAGGCGCATCATGTGACTCTTAAGTGGCAGCAGGAAGCGGCATCGGCGAGCTTGCCCGGCGCCGCTGGAGGACGATGCGCGCTCCGCGGTTCGGCGGATAGGTAACGAACCGACGACGCGGGCGCTCGGGCGTTGAGTCGGGTGCGGTCAGCTCGCAGCGATCGAGCACATGCCGCAGGATGACCTTCATCTCGAAGGTCGCAAAAGAGGCCCCGAGGCAACGACGCACGCCGCCTCCGAAGGGAATCCAGGTGTACGTGTCGGCCCCCTTGTCCTCGAAGCGCTCTGGGCGGAAGGCATCGGGCGCGGGGTAGAGATCGGGATGGCTGTGGGTGAGAATCGTCGAGCATCCGACGAACGCCCCGGCGGGAACGGTGTAGCCGCCGATCGCGAGCGGCGCTGTGAGACGGCGCATGGCATAGGGAATAATCGGCCGCGAGCGCAGGCTCTCCTTGATCACGCACTCCAGATACTCCTCGTCGCCATCGGTAAGCGCATTCTGCAGACGCCCGAGGGTCACCGGGTTTCGAAGCAACCGTTCGAATGTCCACGCCAGCGCAGTTGCGGTCGTCTCGTGGCCTGCCAGCAGAAGGGTCACGAGCTGGTCGCGTAGCTCCCCATCGCTCATCGCCTCGCCGTTTTCGTCACGGGCCTGCAAGAGTAGGGAGAGGATGTCGTCATGCAGTGCAAGCCTGGGATCCGAGCGCTTGCGGGCGATCTCGTCGAAGAGGATGGCGTCGACCTCATCGCGCAGGGCGAGAAAACGGCGCCAGGGACTCCAGGCGCCAAGGTCGTACTGAAGGACGGGCCACAGCAGTGCCGGCGAGCCGATCAACTTCGGGATGAGCCGCTCCAGCTCGGCCCGACGCGCGACATCCTCGATGCCGAAGACCGCCCGCAGGATCACCCGCAAGGTGATCGCCTGCATCGAAGCATGAACAGGGAATGCGGCTTGCAAGGGCCAGCGGTCGATCTCAGCGTCAGCAATTTCACCAATCAGCTCGCCATAGACCTTGATGCGCTCGCCATGGAAGGAAGGCAACATCAGCTTGCGTGTGTGCAGGTGCCGCTTGCCGTCGAGGAGCAGCACCGATTCCGGCCCCGCTACGGGCTCGGTGACCGCGTTTCCCTCCCCAGCCTGCAGGACATCCGGGTCACCGGTGAACACTCGCTTGATCTCTGCGGGATCACAGACGACGACAAGCAGGCCCAGCGGCCACATCTTGAGTGAGAAGACATCCCCGTAGCGCCGCCGGCATCGCTCGAGCAGGTGGTGCTCGTTGAGCAACCATTGGGCGCCGAGGAAGTGCCGGGGCAGGCGCGGTCCGGGCGGCGCCCCAGACATGTCCGGAGGCGCAGGTTGGGGGAAGCGCGCTCGCCTTGCGGTCATCGGCGCTCCTTGGCTCGCGCAGCCATGCCGTCTTCGATCAGAGAGAGGATTTGGCCCATAAGGTCGGGCGGCACCGAATCGGGGTCGGTGAGCTGCTCGATCGAGAGACCATCGGCAAGGGCCATCGCCGCTGTCGCGAGCTGTTCGGCTGGAATGCTGAGTGGAACTCCGAGGGCTTCGTGACGAGCCTCGACCGCGCTGGCGATCTCTCTCCTCAGCTTGGTGTTTCGCTCGACGTACTTGACGCGGAGCTCCGGATCGCGAACGGCCATTGCCGAGTATTCGTGGAAGAGCAAGGCCAGCTCCCGATGCTGTTCAAGTACCTCCGAGAACCGCTGGCTTACCTGCCCCGTGACGTCCTGATCTGTGGACGTGGACCCAATCAGCTCGAAGATCGTCCGCAACCGGCGGTCGACCCGCTCCTCCAGCAAGGCAAAGAACAAGTCCTCCTTGCTCTCGAAGTTCCAATAGAGAGCGCCCTTCGAAAATCCGGCTTCGGCGGCGATTGCGTTCATCGAAGCGCCGCGGTATCCGCGCCGTGCAAAGACGCGAGCAGCGGCCTCCAAGAGTTGCTCACGCGAACTCCCAAGGTCCCCGGACTGGGCCTTCACTTCAGCGCGTCGGTGATCAAGTTTCGTAGTGATGCCAAGTATTATACCGACCAGTCGGTATGTTCAATAACGGGAAGGTTGGATGGCAGGCCAAGCAGATCGCACGGACGATTGCGCGACTTAGGCGACGACAGTGAGGGATTGGGGCTCGATCCCGATCGCGACCCGTTTCCGCTCACCGATGTAGTCCCCGTCCACCTGGACGGGGAACGGGCGGATCGCGCCGTCCCTGGTCTCCGAGATCGAGGTGACGGTCGCTTCCGTCACGTCGTCGAGGTGCTCGATCTGGCGGTGCGCGGCCGTGGAGAGGCGCTCGCCGCTCAAGAGGCGCGTCATCAGCGAGGGCATGTGGCGTTGCGCGGCACGTCTCAGCACCGCCATCGAGAGAGTGCCGTCGTCGATCGCCACCCCTTCGCAGACCTTGATCGGGCGGTTGGCGAAGTAAGTAAAGGGGTCTGAGTTCTGCGCCAGCGCGGTGATCCCCTCGATCGGCTCGAAGCCGCCCGCCTCTACCCGTACCCGCACGGGTTTGTAGAGGTAGCTGCGGTAGAAGCCGGAAACCGCGGCCCAGCTGTAGTAGTAGGGGCCGGCTTTCGCCTTCATCTTCGGGTTCGCGTCGACCCGCCTCACCACGGTCGCGTCGATCCCCACCCCGCAGGAGAAGACGAAGTGGCGGTCGTCGACCGTGCCGAGGTCGATCCGCCGCGGCGCCCACTCATCGGCTACCGAAAGCAGGTGCTCAGTGGCGTCGACCACGTCGTTGGGAATGCCGAGCGTCCGGCAGACGACGTTGGTCGACCCGCCCGGCAGCACCGAGACCGGCACGTCGGTCCCCGCCAACCCGTTCGCCACTTCGTTCAGCGTCCCGTCGCCGCCAAATGCGACGACCACGTCATAGCCCCCGTCGCGCGCCTCGCGCCCAATCTCGGTGGCGTGATTCTGCGCCTCGGTTGAGACCGCCTCTACCTCATAGCGCCCTTGCAGCGCGTAGACGACCAAATTCTTCAGCCGATCCGACACCGTCGTCGCGTACGGGTTGACGATGATCAGCATCCGCTTCTTCCCGCGGTGCCTAAGCCGCATGTCGTATCGCCTCGTTCGTCGGGCTCACGCCCGTATCAACCCCAAGACCTCGTCTCGTTTCTCCTCCATGTGCTCGCGGGAGATGAGGGATTCCAGGTTGAGGCGGAGCAGCGGCTCGGTGTTGGAGGGGCGGACGTTGAAGTGCCAGTCGGGGTAGTCGACCGAGATGCCGTCGAGCTTGCCGATCTCGCCGTCGGAGTAGCGCCGCTCGATCTCGGCCAGCTTTGCCTCGGGGCCGTCGACCTCCGAGTTGATCTCGCCGGAGATGAAGTACTTGGCGCGGAACTCGGCCATCAGCTCCGCCAGGCTGCGCCCCTCGACCGAGAGCAGCTCCAGCATCAGCAGCGCCGGGATCGTCCCCGAGTCGGCGTTCCAGAAGTCCTGGAAGTAATAGTGGCCAGAGACCTCGCCGCCGAAGGCCGCGTTCTCCTCGCGCATCCGCGCCTTGAAGAAGGCATGGCCGACCCGCGACAGGGCCGAGCGCCCGCCCTCGGCCGCGACCAGGTCGGGAACCGCGCGGCTCGAGCGCGGGTCGTAGAGGATCGTCGCGCCGGGGTGGGCTCTCAGCGCTGCCCGCGCCAGCAGCGCGCAGATGAAGTCGCCGTCGCAGAACTCGCCCTCGCCGTCGATGAAGAAGCAGCGGTCGGCGTCGCCGTCCCAGGCGATCCCGAGGTCGGCCCCGGCGCCGCGCACCCGCTCGATGATCATCCGCCGGTTCTCCTCCAGCAGCGGGTTGGGCTCGTGGTCGGGGAACTCGCCGTCGGGTTCGAAGTACATCTCCTCCAGGTCCAGCCCCAGCTTTTGCAGGATCGGCCCGACCATCGGCCCCGCCATCCCGTTGCCGCCGTCGACCACCACCTTCATCCGCGCCACCTTCGCCGGATCGATGAAGGACAGCGCGTGGGCGCGGTACTCCTCCCAGATGTCGACCTCCTCGAAGGACCCGCCGCCGGGCGCGTGCCCCAGCCCGGCCTCGATCTCGCGCCGCACGTCGCCGATCCCGGCATCGCCCGACAGCGCCAGCGCCCCCTCGCGGACCAGCTTCACTCCGGTGTAGGCCTTCGGGTTGTGGGAAGCGGTCACCATCGCCCCCCCGTCCAGTTCCCGCGAGCCCACCAGGTGGTAGAGCATCTCGGTCGCGACCATCCCCGCGTCGAGCACCGTCGCCCCTTCGAAGATCAGCCCGTCGCGCAGCTCCTCGGCCATCCGCGGCGCGGTCAGCCGCATGTCCCGTCCCAGCCCGACCCGCAGCTCGCTCGGTTCCTTTCCCCGCAGCCGTCCCAGCACCCGCGCGAAGGCCCGTCCGATCGCGTGCGCGGTCGTCTCATCCATCTCCTCGCCGTAGAGCCCCCGGATGTCGTACGCCTTGAAGATCCCCGGCGGCGCCAAAACAGGCTGCTCAGTCAAGGTGGCCCCTCAGCGCCTCGAAGCTCTGCTCCAGCGTCTGCGGCATCACCTTGGTGTCGGCGATCACCGGCATGAAGTTGGTGTCGCCGCCCCAGCGCGGCACCACGTGCAGGTGGATGTGGTGCTCGAACCCGGCGCCGGCCACCCGCCCCTGGTTGAAGCCGACGTTGTAGCCGTGCGGCGAGTAGACCTCCTCCAGCCGCCCCATCGCCCGCTGCGCCAGCGCCATCATCTCCGCCAGCGTCTCCGCCGGCAGGTCCTGCAGCCGCGCCAGGTGTTCATACGGCGCCACCATCAGATGCCCGTTCGTGTAGGGAAAGAGGTTGAGGATCACGAAGCAGTGCTCCCCCCGGTGGACGATCAGGTTCGCCTCGTCGTCGTCCTCCGCCGGCTTGGCGCAGAAGATGCACTCCTCCTCGATGTCCTTGGACGCGTCCTTCACGTAGGCAAGGCGCCACGGCGCCCAAATCCGAAAATTAGCCACTCACCGCAGGCTATAACCAGCCGCGCCGGCGGAAGTAGCCGACCATCCCCACCAGCAGCGCGACCATCACGCCCAGCACGATCCAGAAGGCGGTCATGTCGCCCTCGCCGGGCACGCCCACGTTCATTCCCCAGATGCTCGCGATCAAGGTCAGCGGCAGGACGATTACGCTGATCGAAGTCAGCACCCGCAGGATGTCGTTGACGCGGTGGGAGATCACCGACTCGTTGGTCTCCACCAGCGCCTCTGAGACCTCCTTGTAGTTCTCCAGCATGTCCCAGATCCGCTCGTGCGCGTCGACGATGTCGTCGAAGTAGATCTCTAGGTCGAGGTCGGGCGCCAGGTAGCGCTGCTTCACCCGCTCCAGGTCGCGCAGCACCGGCCGCTGCGGCCGGATCACCTTGCGGAAGTTGATGATCTCCTGCTTCACATTGGAGATGTCGCGCACGACCTCCTCCGAGCGCCCCTCGAAGATCTCGTCCTCCAGCGCGTCGAGCTTATTGCCGATCTTGCGCAGCATCGGGAAGCAGTAGTCGAAGCTGTCGTCGACGATCCGGTACAGCAGGTACCCCGAGCCCCGCGAGAAGAGCTGCTCCCGCATCTCCTCCTTCGCCCGGCAGCGCTCGAACAGATACTCCACCGGCTGCAGCGGCTGGTTGGGGATCGTCACCACGTAGCCGGGTCCGACGAAGAGGTCCAGCTCGCCGGTCCCCAGCCGTCCCACCGCCGGGTCGAAGACAGGGAAGTGCAGGACGATGAACAGGTAGTCGTCGTACTCGTCGATCTTCGGCCGCTGGTTGCGGGAGAGGACGTCCTCCAGGTCGAGCGCGTGGAAGTCGAAGTGCTCCTCCAGCCAGGCGCGCTCCAGCGCCCCTGGCCGCTCGATGTTGACCCAGCGCAGCCCGGCAGAGTCGATCTGCTCGACGTTCGGGGTCTGCGGCTCAGCCTGCGGCGCAGGGGTGAGAAGATCGCCGCGCCGGGCAGCCCGTCGCAGCCTTGGCTTTGGAAGGTTCGGCATCGCTCTGGCTCATCTTCTCGTCGGGCGCAACGGGCACGGTAAACACAAGGTTAAACGCCCTGCTCCGACGAGACTGAACGAAACCGCCCCGCCGGTGAAATTCGCCCCCTGCGCCCCTGGTATGGTCTTCGACCACATAAGCGCCACATCTAGAGGGGTGGAGGGACTGGCCCAGTGAAGCCCCGGCAACCACCTCGGACCTTGGTCCGGGGAGAGGTGCCAAGTCCAGCAGGTCGTTTGAAGGCCTGGAAGATGTGGGGAAGAGTCCGATCGGAACCTCTGCCCCACGTGGCGGAGGTTTTTTCGTAGGTGAGCGAGAAAGGAGATCGGATGTCACTTGAGAGCTTGAAATGCAAGGAGTGCGGCTCGACCTACGAGCTGGGGGCCAGCTACTTCTGCGAGAACTGCTTCGGTCCGCTGGAGGCCTCCTATGACCACTCCGGCCTCGACGCCGACGGGGCGAAGCGCCGCATCCAGGCGGGCTCGCAGGGGATCTGGCGCTACGCCGACTTCCTCCCCTTCGAGGGGCGCCCCGGCGACCCGCTCGAGCCCGGCCTCACCCCGCTGCTGCGCGCCGACCGCCTCGCTGAGCGGCTCGGCCTGAACGCCGAGCTCTGGGTCAAGAACGACGCCGCCAACCCGACCCACTCCTTCAAGGACCGCGTCGTCGCGGTCGCCGTCGCCAAGGCGCGTGAGCTGGGCTTCGACACCGTCGCCTGCGCCTCCACCGGCAACCTCGCCAACGCCGTCGCCGCCCACGCCGCGGCCGCCGGCCTCGAGTCCTACGTCTTCGTCCCCGCCAACCTCGAGGAGCAGAAGCTGCTCGCCACCGGCATCTACGGCACCAACCTGGTCGGCGTGCGCGGCAACTACGACGACGTCAACCGGCTCTGTACGCAGCTGGCGGAGACCCGCCCCTGGGCCTTCGTCAACGTCAACCTCCGCCCCTACTACTCCGAGGGCTCCAAGACGCTCGCCTACGAAACGGTCGAGCAGCTCGGCTGGGAGCTTCCCGATCGCGTCGTCTGCCCGATCGCCTCGGGCTCTCTCTTTACCAAGGTTGGCCGCGGCTTCCAGGAATGGCTGGACATCGGGCTGGTCGCCGGCGAGCAGCCCGTCTTCAACGGCGCCCAGGCGCAGGGGTGCAGCCCTGTCGCCACCGCCTTCGCCGAGGGCTGGGATGTTTGCAAGCCGCAGAAGCCGGAGACGATTGCCAAGAGCCTCGCGATCGGCGACCCCGCCGACGGCCCCTACGCGCTGGAGCAGGCGCGCAAGACCGGCGGCCGCGTCGACTCGGTCACCGACGAGGAGATCAAGGACGGCATCCGCCTGCTGGCCGAGACGACCGGCATCTTCACCGAGACCGCGGGCGGCGTCACGGTCGGCGTGCTCCGCAAGCTCGCCGAGCGCGGCGACATCGGCGACGGCGAACGGGTCGTCGTCTACATCACCGGCGAGGGGCTGAAGACCCTCGACGCCGCTCGCGATAGGTTCCAGATGCACGAGATCGACCCCGACCTCGACAGCTTTGAATCCGAGTTCCGCCAGGAGGTAGCCGTCTGATGGCAGTCACAGTCAAGATCCCGACCCAGCTGCGCGCCGCGACCGGGGGGGAGGCGGAGGTCGAGGTCAGCGGCTCGACCGTCGGCGAGGTCCTCGACGCCGTCTTCGAGGCCCACGGCGACCTCCGCGAGCGGATCACCCAGGACGGCGACCTGCGCCGCTTCGTCAACGTCTACGTCAGCGGCGAGGACATCCGCTTCCAGCAGGGCCTCGACACGCCGATCGGCGAGGGCGACGAGGTCACAATCCTCCCCGCCGTCGCCGGCGGCTGACGGGCGTGGCGCGGCGCATTTCCGCGTCCTCGGTCGCTTGTGTGCAGAGCACACGGCGCTCCCTGCGTCCTTGAACTGCTTGGCCACGCCCGCCAGCACTCCTGTAGTGATTCTTTGTGGTGGGCGCGGGACTCGGCTGCGGGAGCGGACCGAGTCGGTGCCCAAGGCGCTGGTTGAGATCGGCGGGCGGCCGATCCTCTGGCACGTTGTCGGGATCTACGCGGCGCAGGGATTCAACCGGTTCCTGCTCGCCACCGGGTACCTGGGGGAGATGGTCCGCGAGTTCGTCGCGGGGGAGCGCTGGCCGGGGGGGATCTCGGTCGAGTGCGTCGACACCGGGCTGGACACGCCGACTGGGGGGCGGATCGCGCTGCTTGGTGGGCGGCTGGGTGGTGGGCCGTTCTGCGCGACCTACGCCGACGGCGTCGCCGACGTCGACCTCGGGGCGCTGCTCCGCTTCCACGAGGGGCACGGGGCGCCGGCGACGGTGACCGTGGTGCGGCCGCACCTGCAGTGGGGGGTGGCGCGGCTCGACGGCGACGGGCGCGTCGAGGGCTTTGTCGAGAAGCCGCGCTCGGAGCATTGGATCAACGGCGGCTTCTTCTGCTTCGAGCCGGGGGTGCTGGACTACCTGAGCGAGGACAGCGTGTTGGAGCGCGAGCCGCTGGAGCGGCTCGCCGCCGCCGGCCGGCTCCGCGCCTACCGTCACGAGGGCTTCTGGGATTGCATGGACACTTATAAGGACGCGGTTGTGCTGAACGACCTCTGGACGGGGGGCGCGGCGCCGTGGAAGGTGTGGGAGACGACTGGGAGCGCCGCGCGGTGAAGCGGGCTCTCGTAACCGGCGCGAACGGGTTCGTCGCCTCCCACCTGGCGCGGGCGCTGCTGGAGCGCGGGGACTCGGTGACGGTGCTCGACCGCTCCTCGCGACGGCTCTCCGGGCTGGCGCTGCAGGGGATCGAGTCGGAGGTCGAGCCGGTGCGCGGCGACCTCTGCGACGCGCGGCTGGTCGGCGCGACGCTGGAGGCGGGGGAGGTCGACGTCGTCTTTCACCTCGCCGCCCAGACCCTGGTCGGCCCGGCGATGGCCGGCCCGGTCGCCACCTTCGAGGCCAATGTGCGCGGCACTTGGACCCTGCTCGACGCCTGCCGCCGCGCCGACGTGCCGGCGGTCGTCGTCGCCTCCTCCGATAAGGCCTACGGGCCCAGTGACGAGCTTCCCTACCGTGAGGGGATGCCTCTGCGCCCGGCCTCCCCTTATGAGGCGAGCAAGGCGGCCGCCGACGCGATCGCCCTCAGCTACCCGCGCGCTTATGGCCTGCCGGTCGCAGTCAGCCGCTTCGCCAACATCTACGGCGACGGCGACCTCAACTTCTCCCGGCTGATTCCCGAGGCGATCGTCGCCGTGCTGGAGGGGCGTCGCCCGGCGATCCGCTCCGACGGCAGCCCGCAGCGCGACTTCCTCCACGTCGACGACGCGGTCGCCGCCTACCTGGCGATCGAGCACGAGGTGGGGGCGGGGGGCCCGGCCGCCGGCGAGGCGTTCAACGCGGGAGGGGAGAGGCCGCACTCGGTCGCCGAGGTGCTGGAGACGATCGCCGAGGTGTCCGGACGCAGAGTCGAGCCCGAGTACCACGGCACGGGAAATCCGGCGGGCGAGATCGACCGCCAGTTCGTCGACTCGACCAAGCTGCGCGCCATGACCGGCTGGCGCCCTCAGGTCGACCTCCGCACCGGCCTCCGCCGCACCCTGGAGTGGTACCGCGACAACCCAGAGGCACGCCCCTGATGTGCGGGCGGTTCACGGTCACCGCGAGAAACTCGAAGGACATCGCTGATCGGTTTCAGGTCGAGCTTGAGAAGGCGCTGGAGCGGACGGCCGGGGGCGACGCGGCGCCGGCGCCGACGAGAGAGCGGGCCGAGAGAGCCGCCGCCGGGCTGGGCCGCTTCAACGTCGCCCCGACCCAGGAGGTGCTGACCGTGCGCTCCTCTCCCGACCCCGAGGAAGCGGCGCAGGGGGAGCGCGAGGCGCGGCTGATGCGCTGGGGGCTGGTGCCGCGCTGGGCGAAGGACCTCAGAGTCGGCTACCGGATGATCAACGCCAAAGCCGAGAACCTGACGTCGAGCCGCGCCTACGCGCCGCTGGTCGGCAAGTTCCGCCACCGCTGCCTGATCGTCGCCGATGGCTTCTACGAGTGGATGCGGGCGGAGGACCCGAAGCAGCCGCGTCAGCCGTGGCGCTTCACGGTGGATGGCGGCGAACCGTTCGCCTTTGCTGGGATCTGCACCCGGAAGGAGTGGGAGGACGAGGGGGACCGGGGCGTCGACAACGGCTGGCTCTATAGCTGCACGATCGTCACAACGACGCCGAACGAGCTGGTCGCCAAGGTCCACAACCGGATGCCGGCGATCCTGCCCAGCCCGGAGGCGGAGGCGACCTGGCTGCGCCCCGACTTGGAGCTGGAGGACGCGGTGGCGATGTGCGCGCCGCTGCCGGCGGAGCGGATGGAGAGCGCTCCCGCCAACCCAAAGCTGAACAAGGTCGGCAAAGGGATGGAAGAGGGGCCGGAGTTGCTGGTTGCGCCCTAGAGGGTGCCGGCGGTGCGCGCGGTTGCGGTACCCGTTTCGGTTTCCACGGTGCAGGCGATGCGGGCGGCAGGGGTCGCGGTCGTGCGCCAGATCGAGCCGAAGCCGAGGGTCAGCGGCTTGCCTGGGCGGCCGGTGGGCAGGCCCCAGTCCCACCCTTGTTGCCCCGGGCGGTAGGGGGTCCACTCGACCGTGATGTCCGTTTTGCCGGTGTAGCGGTCGAAGGCGTCCTCGAGCTCGACGACGGCGACGTCGCTGTTCTCGGCATTGAACTCGACCAGCGCCGTGTCGGGGACGCCTTGTCTGATCAGGTTGTCGCTGGGGCGTGGGTAGGAGGCGCGCTGCTTCGTTGTGTGGGCGACGATCGTCCGCGTCGGAACCCGCATGATGCAACGCACCCGTCCCTGCCCCACGGCAGCTCCCGTGCGGATGTTCAGCACCGCGGCGACGCGGTAGAGGCTGTAGCCGCCGGCGTTGGGCTCGGTCGCCCGCAGCCCGGCCTGCTCGATCCGCATCGTCCCCCCGCCGGGGATAGCCACCGACCTGGAATCTGGCAACGGCGCCATCTCATCCCAGGTCAGCTGCGCAGCCGTGAGCGGCTTATCCGTGCTCGCCAGCGCCGCTGCGAGGCAGGCAAACAGCCCGACAGCGATCACGATCAGCGCCCCCCGCGGCGGGCGAGTCTCATTGCCCGCTTCCATTACGCGCCCGACAGGATTCGAACCTGTGACCTCATGCTCCGGAGGCATGCGCTCTATCCAGCTGAGCTACGGGCGCTTGCGGAGCCAGTCTAGCTTCGCCCGGCCGGGGTCCGGTCGCGTAGGCTCGCGGCGTGGATCTGTCGGTGATCTTTCTGGGGACGGGTGGCTCGGTGCCGAGTGCGCGGCGGGCTACTGCGAGCGTGCTGGTTGCGCGTGGGGGGGAGCGGTTGATGTTCGACTGCGGGGAGGGGACGCAGCGGCAGCTGCAGCGCTCGTTGGGGCTGGTGCAGGTCGACGAGATCTACCTCACTCACTTTCACGCCGACCACTTTCTCGGGCTGCCGGGACTGCTGAAGACCTATGACCTGACCGACCGCGAGGCGCCGCTGACCCTCTACGGGCCGCGCGGGATGTACGAGCTGTTCAAGACGCTGACCCGGATCGTCGGGCGCACCCGGTTCGAGCTGGACCTCGTCGAGCTGGAGCCGGGGGAGGCGGTTCCCCACGAGGGATACGAGGTGCGCGCCTTTCCGGTCGAGCACCGGGTGCGCGCCTGCGGCTATGCCTTGGTCGAGGAGGAGCGGCCGGGCCGCTTCGATCCTGAGGTGGCGACGCAGCTCGGCGTGCCGGAGGGTCCTGCCTTCGCGGCCTTGCAGCGTGGGGAGGAGGTACAGGGCTCCGTCGGTCCGGTTCGCCCTAGCGACGTAATGGGCGAGGCGCGCCCCGGGCGCACCGTCGTGATCACCGGCGACACCGCTCCCTGCCACGCCACCGTCGAAGCCGCGCGAGGCGCCGAGCTGCTGGTCCACGAGGCGAGCTTCGCCGAGGAAGAGGCCCAGCGAGCCGTCGACACCGCCCACTCGACCGTCGGTCAGGCGGCCGCGGTCGGCAAGGAAGCCGGGGTCAAGCTGCTCGCCCTGGTCCACATCTCCTCCCGCTACCACGTGGGCAAAATCCTGGAAGAAGCCAGAGAGGTCTACGAGCCGACGATCGCCCCCCGCGACTTCGACCTCATCGAGATCCCCTTCCCCGAGCGAGGCGAGCCGGTCCTGGTCCCCAACGGCGCAAGGGAACGACGAGAGGAAGACCAGCAGTAGGAGCTGTCGCCGGCCGCTGCTACTCTGGCCCCGTCCTTTAACCCGGTCCCGAGAGGCCAGGAAGGAGCAAGGAAGTGAGCGAGAAGGTCGTGCTCGAGCGCGACGATGTTCGGCGGACGCTGCGGCGGATCGCCCACGAGATCGCCGAGAAGAACCCGGGCCCCGAGGGCCTCGCCATCGTCGGGATCCACACGCGCGGTGCCCTGCTGGCCCGTCGCCTCCACGCCCTGGTCGGCGAGCTGACCGGCGCCGAGGTGCCGATCGGCGACATCGACATCTCCTTCTACCGCGACGACGTGGGGGCGAAGGCGCCCGGCGCGCAGCCCGTCGTCCACGCCTCCCACATCGACTTTGACCTCTCCGGCCGCACCGTCGTCCTCGTCGACGACGTGCTCTTCACCGGTCGCACGGTGCGCGCCGCGATCGAGGCGCTTTTCGACTACGGTCGCCCGGCGCGGGTGCAGCTGGCGACGCTCTGCGATCGCGGCCACCGCGAGCTGCCGATCCGCCCCGACTACGTCGGCAAGAACCTGCCGACGGCGCGCGGCGAGCGGGTCAACGTGCGGCTGGAGGAGACGGATGAGATCGACGAGGTGACGATCTCCGAACCGGCGGAGGTGGCTGCATGAAGCACCTGCTAGGGGTCGACCAGCTTTCCCGCGAGGAGATCGAAGCGATCCTCGACCGTGCCGAGAGCTTTGCCGAGGTCGGGCGGCGCGACATCAAGAAGGTGCCGACCCTGCGCGGCCGCACCGTCGTCTCCCTCTTCTACGAGTCGAGCACCCGCACAAGCAGCTCCTTCGAGCTGGCGGCGAAGCGCCTCTCGGCGGACCTCGTCTCGGTGAAGGCGGCCGGCTCGTCGGTCGACAAGGGCGAGTCGCTGAAGGACACGATCGCGACTCTCTCCGCCTACGACCCAGCGGCGATCGTCATCCGCCACCCCTACGCGGGGGCGGCGCAGCTCGTCGCCGGCTGGACCGAGGCGGCCGTCGTCAACGCCGGCGACGGCAAGCACGAGCACCCAAGCCAGGCGCTGCTCGACGTCTTCACCCTGCGTCGCCGGCTCGACTCGCTGGAGGGGAAGCGGATCTGGATTGTCGGCGACGTCCTGCACAGCCGCGTCGCGCGCTCCAACCTGATCGCCTTTCGCGAGATGGGCGCCGAGGTGACGGTCTGCGGCCCGCCGACTCTGATCCCGCGCGGGATCGAAGAGCTGGGCTGCGATGTCGCCTACTCGCTGGACCGGCTCGAGGAGGCCGATGTCGTCTACGCGTTGCGCATGCAGCGGGAGCGGATGAGAGAGAGCTTCGTTCCCTCGCTGCGCGAGTACGCGACTCACTTCCAGATCGACTCGCGGCGGCTCGGCCCGCGCCAGCTCTTGATGCATCCCGGCCCGGTCAACCGCGGGGTCGAGCTGTCGGCCGAGGCGATCGACTCACCGCAGTCGCTGATCGCCGAGCAGGTCGCTGCCGGCCTGGTGGTGCGGATGGCGATCCTCTACGAGTTGCTGGCGGGAAGCGAGCGGCCGGCGCCGGTCGAAGGGGACGATGCGGAGCGACAGTCACCGACTCCCATAGGACAGCCGGCGTGAGCCTCGCCGAGGCGCTCGACATGCGCTCTGGCGAGGGCGCGGACGTGATCCTGCGCGGGGCGACCGTGCTCGATCCGGTCGCCGGCATCGACGGCTTCTACGACGTGGTGATCCGCGACGGGCGGATCGTCGAGCTGGCGGCACCCGGCTCGGCTGACGGTGACGGCGCCGAGGTCGTCGACGCCGAGGGTCTTCACGCCTTCCCGGGTTTCTTCGACCCCCACGTTCACCTCCGCACCCCCGGCCAGGAGTACAAGGAGGACATCGAGACCGGGACGCGCGCCGCTGCGGCGGGCGGCTATTGCGGGGTGCTGGCGATGGCCAACACCGAGCCGGCCGTCTCCACCGCCGCCGACGTCGAGTCGCTGCGCGAGCGGGCCCGCGCCGAGGCCTCGGTCCCGGTCGGCTTCCTCGCCACCGTCACCCGCGGTATGGGAGGCGAAGAGCTGACCGAGATGGCGGAGTTGCGCGACGCAGGCGCGGTTGGCTTCTCCGACGACGGCTTGCCGATCCGCAGCGCCCGCATCCTGCGCCGCGCCCTCCAATACCAGCGCCTCTGCGGCGGCGTCATCGCCCTGCACGAGGAGGACCCGGGCCTCTCCGGCGACGGGGCGATGCACGAGGGGCCGGTCTCCGCGGCGCTCGGCCTGGCCGGCATCCCCTCGGTCTCCGAGTCGACGACGATCGCCCGCGACGCGGCGCTCGCCGGCTACGAGGAGGGGCGGATCCACGTCCAGCACCTCTCGGCGGTCGAGTCGGTCGACGCGGTGCGCGCCGCGAAGGCCGCGGGGGTGAAGATCAGTGCCGAGGCGACCCCGCACCACCTCTGCCTCACCGACGAAGAGGTGCGCAGTCTCGACCCGCGCCGCTTCAAGATGAACCCGCCGCTGCGCGCCGAGGCCGACCGTCAGGCGCTGATCGAGGGCCTGCGCGACGGGACGATCGAGTGCATCGCCACCGACCACGCGCCGCACACGACCGAGGAGAAGGAGGTCCCCTTCGAGCAGGCGGCGATGGGGGTGACCGGGCTGGAGACGGCCTTCGCGGCGATCCATACCGACCTCGTTCTGCCTGGGGTTCTCGACCTCTCCCTGGTGATCGAGCGGATGGCCGGCGGCGCCGAGCCCTTCGGGTTGGAGCGTCCGAGCCTGGCGCCCGCCAGCGAGGCCAACGTCGCCCTCTGTGACCTGGACGCCGAGTGGACGGTGGGAGAGGGCGGCTACGAGAGCCGTTCCCAGAACTCCTGGTGCGCCGGGCGCAAGCTGACCGGACGGGTGCTGATGACGATCGCTGGCGGACAGGTGGCCTATCGCCTGCGCAGCTTCTCCCTGGGAGTCGCGGCATGAACGGCGCCTACGTCCTGCTCGAAGACGGCGCCCGCTTCGACGGCGAGACGGTCGGCCACCCTGAGGCCGTCACTGGCGAGGTCGTCTTCAACACTGCTATGACCGGCTACCAGGAGTCGGTCACCGACCCCTCCTACGCGGGACAGATCATCGTCTTCACCTACCCGCTGACCGGCAACTACGGCGTCTCCGTCGCGGCGATGGAATCCGACCGCATCCACGCGCGCGGCGTCGTCATGCGCGACGCCCACAACGGCGAGGACGTTGCCACCGCCGAGGGGGGCTGGCTCGACTGGCTGGGCGACTGCGGCGCGCCGGGGATCAGCGGCGTCGACACGCGGGCGCTGGTCCGCCACATCCGCGACGCCGGCTCGATGCGCGGCGGCATCTTCCCCGCCGACGTGCCCGAGTCCGAGGCCCGCGAGCTGGTTGCCGCCGAGCCGCCGATGGACGGCGCCGACCTCGCCCGCACCGTCACCCCGCCCGAGCCGATCCGCTTCGAGGGCGATGGCCCGCACGTGGTCGGCATCGACACCGGGATAAAGATGAGCATCGTCCGCCAGCTCCGCGAGCGCGGCTGTCGCCTCACCCTGCTGCCCTGCACGACCCCCGCTGAGGAGGTGCTCGCCGAGGACCCCGACCTGGTCTTCCTCGCCAACGGCCCCGGCGACCCCGCCGCGCTCGGCTACATCGTAGATACCGTCCGCGAGCTGGTCGGACAGCGCCCCGTCTTCGGCATCTGCCTCGGCCACCAGCTGCTCTGCCGCGCCGTCGGCCTGGAGACCTTCAAGCTCCCCTTCGGCCACCGCGGCGCCAACCACCCAGTCAAGGATCTGGCCAGCGGCCGGATCGATATCACCTCCCAGAACCACGGCTTCGCCGTCCAGGGGCCGAGCGGCGAGCCGCGGATCGAAGCCGACGAGCCGGTGCGCTGGGAGACCGACTTCGGCGCTGCCGAGCTGTCCCACCTCAATCTCTACGACCGCACGGTCGAGGGCCTGGTGCTGAAGGACGTGCCGGGAGCCACCGTCCAGTACCACCCCGAGGCCGGCCCCGGCCCGCACGACGCCCGCCACCTCTTCGACCGCTTCTTGGAACTGGCCCATGCCTAGGCGCGACGACATTCACAAGATCCTCTTGATCGGCTCCGGCCCGATCGTGATCGGCCAGGCCGCCGAGTTCGACTACTCCGGTGCGCAGGCCTGCAAGGTGCTGCTAGAGGAGGGATACGAGGTCGTCCTCGTCAACTCCAACCCGGCGACGATCATGACCGACCCCGAGTTCGCCACCGCCACCTACGTCGAGCCGCTGCTGCCCGGCCCGGTGGCGAAGATCATCGAGAAGGAGCGCCCCGACGCGCTGCTGCCGACGCTTGGCGGCCAAACCGCGCTGAACGTGGCGATTGCCCTGCACAAGGACGGCACGCTGGAGCGTTTCGGCGTCGAGCTGATCGGCGCCGACCACACCGCGATCCACCGCGCCGAAGACCGCGAGGAGTTCCGTCGCACGATGACCGACGCCGGCCTGCGCGTGCCCTGGTCGATGACGGTCGAGAGCCTCGCCGAGGTGGACGCGGCGCTCGCCGACGGCCGTATCGCGTTGCCGGCAATCGTCCGCCCGGCCTTCACGATGGGCGGCGAGGGCGGCGGCGTGGGGGGGACCGAGACCGAGCTGCGCCAGGTTGTTTCCGAGGGGCTGGCGGCGAGCCCGATCAACCAGGTCTTGATCGAGGAGTCGGTGATCGGCTGGGGCGAGTTCGAGCTGGAGGTGATGCGCGACCGCAACGACAACGTCGTGATCGTCTGCTCGATCGAGAACGTCGACCCGATGGGCGTCCACACCGGCGACTCGGTGACCGTTGCGCCGGCCCAGACCCTCACCGACCCGCTTTACCAGGAGCTGCGGGACCAGGCGCTGAAGGTGATCCGCGCGGTCGGAGTCGAGACCGGCGGCTCCAACGTCCAGTTCGCGGTCAATCCCGAGAACGGTGAGATCGTCGTGATCGAGATGAACCCGCGCGTCTCGCGCTCTTCGGCGCTCGCTTCGAAGGCGACCGGCTTCCCGATCGCCAAGATGGCGGCGAAGCTGGCGGTCGGCTACGCCCTGGAGGAGATTCCCAACGACATCACCCGGGCGACGCCCGCCTCCTTCGAGCCGACGATCGACTACGTGGTGACGAAGGTGCCGCGCTTCGCCTTCGAGAAGTTCCCCGGCGCGGAGGGCCGCCTCTCTACATATATGCAGAGCGTCGGCGAGGCGATGGCGATCGGCCGCACCTTCCGCGAGTCCTTCGCCAAGGCGCTGCGCTCGCGCGAGCTGGACGCGGCTCCCGACTTCCCGGACTCCGAGGAGGAGTTGCTGGACCGTCTCGGCACGCCCTGCGCGGAGCGCTTCGACCTGGTGCTGGAGGCCTTCCGACGCGGCCTCGACGTGGAAGCCGTGCACGAGCGCTGCCTGGTCGACCGCTGGTTCCTGCGCGAGCTGCAGGTGCTCGCCGTCGACGGCGACGGCACCGAGGGGCTCGCCCGCACCTACAAGTCGGTGGATACCTGCGCCGCCGAGTTCGAGGCCGCCACTCCCTACTACTACTCCGCGCATGAGCGCCCCGGTCCGGGTGGTGCCTCCGCCTCTGAGGTCCGCCGCGGCGAGCGCGACTCGGTCGTCATCCTCGGCGCCGGCCCCAACCGAATCGGCCAGGGAATCGAGTTCGACTACTGCTGCGTGCACGCCGCGATGACCGCCCGCGAGCTGGGCCGCGACGCGGTGATGGTCAACTGCAACCCGGAGACGGTTTCCACCGACTACGACACCTCCGACCGCCTTTACTTCGAGCCGCTGACGGCGGAGGACGTGCTCGCGGTCTGCGAGCAGGAACGCCCCGAGGGCGTGATCGTCCAGTTCGGCGGCCAGACGCCGCTGAAGCTGGCCCGCGCTCTGGAGGAGGCGGGAGTGCCGCTGCTCGGCACTCCGGTCGACGCGATCGACCTCGCCGAGGACCGCGGCCGCTTCGGCGCACTGCTGCGCCGGCTCGGCATCGCCCACCCGCCCTACGGCACCGCGCTCTCCGCCGACGAGGCGGCGGTGATCGCCGAAGAGGTCGGCTTCCCGCTGCTGGTACGCCCCTCCTACGTCCTTGGCGGTCGGGCGATGGAGATCTGTTACTCGACCGACGATCTCGCCGCCTACCTGGAGGCCCACGTCAAGGCCGACCAGGAGCATCCGCTGCTGCTCGACCGCTTCCTGGAGAACGCGATCGAGGTCGACGTCGACGCGCTCTGCGACGGCGAGGACGTCTGGGTCGCGGGGATCATGCAGCACGTCGAGGAGGCCGGCGTCCACTCCGGCGACTCCGCGTGCGTGATCCCGCCGATGAGCCTCGGCGACGAGATGCTCGACGAGATCCGGGAGACGACCAAGAAGATCGCCCTCGAGCTGGGCGTGATCGGG
>Ga0075423_10000024_pt1 | contig 73302 bp, 120 predicted proteins | sample SoiMethybrSBSTD2_FD_80114 | JGI IMG/M metagenome (GOLD analysis project Ga0075423, IMG submission 80114) | Bulk soil microbial communities from a Populus tree surrounding site in Tennessee, USA - Soil MetaG P. TD hybrid SBSTD2 | ecosystem: Environmental > Terrestrial > Soil > Tree plantation... | reverse complement strand
GCTCGTGTCGAAGACTCTCGACGACCTCCAGACAGCGGGGACGCTCGACCTCATCGAGACGAGGGGGAGCGCCGTGCAGACCGTGTCGAACGGGTCGGACATCTTGCTCCCCGACACGAAGTTCTTGAACGGCTCGATCTCATACAACGCCGCGACCGGCATCTACACGCTCGTTCCCGGAAAACTCTACGAGCTCGACGCGGGCGGCCTCCTCGACAACTTCTCGAACACGACCGCCGGCTTCATCCGCATCTCGTGGTGCGACACCGACAACAACCCGCTCGCCGCGGAGATACCCGGCTTCTACAAGCCGTCGACGAGCACGGTCGCTTCGAGCGATGAGAGCCGCTCGCGAGCGATCATCCGACCAGCGAACGCGACCGAGGCGCGCGTCAAGATGCGCGTTGTCAGCGCCACCGGCACCGCTGAGGTCGGGCCCTTCTTCGGGAGCATTATCAAGGAGCTCCGTTGACATCGCACGCGCAGGCGGCTCGTTACGGTGAGGCGGCGCTGCGCGAGCGCTTGCCCAACGACGTCACTCGACCAGTGCGACAGGCGCTCTGCGGCGTCGGCAAGCTCGAGACCGGCTACGGCGACCTGTGGAGAAACGCGGGCGTCGGGTCGAACAACATCGGCGCCGACCAGAGCGGTCGCCCGCCGTGCAATCCCGCCACGAGTTTCTTGTACCGCGACACGCACCCGAACCCTGACGGCACGAGCACGTCGTACGAGATCTGCTTCGGTAAATACGCGACTCCTGAGAAGGGCTGGGCTCGCCTCGTCCACGTGATGTACGAGGACAGGCCGAGCGTCTTGCGCGAGGCGCGGAACGGCAACCTGTACGGCGTGAGCTACGAGCTCCGTCAAACAAAATATTACGAGGGCTTCGGCAAGACGCAGGCGGACCGAATCAACAACCACTACAAGGCGTTGCTCGGTGCGGTGAAGGCTGCAGCGACCGCGCTCGAAGAGCCGATGCCCGACGGGACGCCGACCGTCATGCAGAAGATCGCGCGCGTGATCGGTGGCATCTTCAACTCGCCGAAGCAGCCGACGATCCAGCGCGGATCACACAGTGAGGCCGTGAAGGACTGGCAGCGCTTCCTCGGCGTCGCCGCAGACGGAGCCTTCGGACCGATCACGGAGCACGAGACGGTCATCTGGCAGGGCCTGCACAAGAACGTGGTGACTGGCAAACCTCTCAAAGTCGACGGCGTAGTTGGAAAAGAGACGTGGGCCGCAGCGGAGGTCGAGGCAGCTTCGTTGCCGGAGGCCGCGTGAAGAATGATCGAAAGCTCCCGCCTCCGGTCGTTCGCGGAAAACTTCCGCCAGGCACCGGGCGTTACCGAGGGGGTGAGGGACCTGGCGACGTCGGGACCGCTCGGCCTGGCGTTGGTCATCGTGACGGTGGCGCTGGTGTGGGCAATACGCGAGCTCCTGAAAGCGAAGGACCAGGCGAAGGTCGACGCGAAGGACAACACGACCGAGATGCTAAAGCTCGCGGACAAGTCGAACACGGTGATCGTTCAACTGACCCAGGAGTTGACGACGACGCGCGAGACGCTGAAGAACGTCTCCGAAAAATTGGAGGAGACGACCCAAGCACTCACCGAGGCGAACGAGATCATGAGGACGCTCAAGGAGCAGAGAATGCGGAGGTGACGGAGATGCCATCGGACCCGACTTTGGAATTACCCGACCCGTTCCCATCAGTGCCCGCACCGATCATCCCCGTCGAAGAAGAGGACGAAGACGATCCAGTCACATCCGAGGTGCAGGCGATTCGTGAGACTGACCCGCGCGAGGCGATGAAGTTAGCCCGTCAGAAGATCCGCGCGACGTCGCAAAAAATGGAGAAGGTCTCCCAGAAGCTCACGCCACCCGAAGTGCAGAAAGTGTCCGATCCCGACAAATCGGACTAGACTTCTTCCCCGTGGGAAAGCGCCGAAAAGACTCGGACCGCTTCAAGCTCGAGCGGCTCAGCAAGCCCGAGGAGCAGCGCGACACGCTCAACCCGTGCGAGGCGTGCGGCGGGCGCGGCACGCGCAAGGTGAAGCGCGTCGTCGAGTTCGACGGCATCTACCGCACGGTCGACGTCGAGCTCACGTGCAACTGGTGCAATGGCTCGGGCTCAGTCACGAGCAAGCTCGCGAAGGCCTTCCACCGGTGGGCGAAGATTCTCCGGCACAACCGCGCCTTCGGTCACTGCCCCGAAGAATGAGTCTTCTTGAAGAGCAGCTCCGCGTACGCGGCGCGCTTGTCAGCCGCCGAACAGTCGTGTGTCGCGTACCAGCTCACGGCGCCGCCGAGAGAGTGGCACCGCTTGTAACCAGCCCCGAGAACGCGCGCGGCGCCCCGGGCCGCCTCGAACGTCGGCATCGGATCGGAGCCGACCATGTCGTCCCAGAACGGCGCGACGAAGCTCGTTTTCTGTAGCTGCCAGTAGGAGCGCGCTCGGTGGCCGAGGAAGACCCCGCCGGGACCGTACTTCGCGTCGCACTCGTACTTTCGACACCTACCGGCCTGGATCCGCTCCTGAAAACCGGACTCGAACCAGCCGACGGCGACCTCCGCGACGACGAGCTTCTCCGGTGGTCCTGACCACACCGGGGTGCAGAAATCCAGGGTCGCCCACTCGCCCGTGCAAGTCGCCTCCTCCGAGGCGCTCGCTACGGCTTCTGCGATGACCGGTGTCGCCGGTGGGCGCGGTCCGGGCAGCGCATCCAGAGCCAGCGTGGCGACGGCAACGAGTGGTTTTAAGCTCATCGGGCCGGAGCGTCGTCGATCGGACTGGACTCGTCAACTGTGACGGCGCTATACAGGAGGGTACTGATAGATGGCATAGCGACGGCACATGGCATCCAAAAAGCTCGCAAAGAGGCCACAGAGCCGGCGCCCTGCCCGCCGGCCCTCCAAACGGTGGAAGAAGGCGGTGAAGGTCCTCGACCGCGTCCTCGACGACATCATCGACGACCCTGACCGCTTCGCGGCCCGCGTCGAGAAGACCGCCGAGAGCGCCGCCCGGGGCATCGACCGGCTCGTCGAGCAGTACGAGAGGGACCCGGCCAAAGCGCGCAAGGAGATGATGGCGTTCGTCGCTCGGGGGTTGGCAAAGCTCGGCAAGCAGCGCCTGCGGGGTCCGGGTTAGACTGTCGGCGGAGGCAGTGAAATGACGGTCGAGGAGATCATCGCGAGCATGAGACAGAACTCGGCGGCTTGGCGCTCTCAGGGCATCACGCAGGTGCCGCTGAGCTGGCTCGACTACTACGCCAGCCAACTCGAGCAGTCGCGACCGTACTATCGACCGTACCAACCGCCGCAGTTCTATGGCCCGTTCACCGTCGAGCCGTTCTGGATGCCAGGACTCAAACCGGCGGGCACGATCAACGTCGAGGTCACGCGGACGTTCCCGTTCTTGAGGTAGTCGTTTTCGACAAGAGGGAGCAACACAATGGCCATCAACAAGAGCGCCAGATCACTCGAGCGCATAGCCACCGCGCTCGAGTTCATCGTGGCGGCGGTGAAGAAGGCCGAGCTCGCGCAGGTTCGCGCGGCCGTCCGTCACAAAAAACAGGAGGCTTTTTTTCGCGAGCAGAGACGCCGCGCGGCGAAGAGGGGAAGAGAACGCCGCAAGAAGCGGATCGAGCGCGAGCGGGCTCGGCGCGCGAAGGCGAAGGCCGAGGGCAAGCCCTACCCGCGAAGGCGTCGATATCTGCGGCTGCGGCGGAGACGGTACTGGTGACCGTCGTCCTCTTCGAGACACTCTGGCACTCCTACAGCGACGGCTGGTCGATCGCTTCGCGAGCCTACGCGCGCGCCATGCACGCGGCAGGGCTCACGGTGCAGCTCCACTCGCGCGAGATCATGCTCACCGACGTCTGGGTCGAGAATGTCGAGCGACCTGACCCGGAGTGCGTCGAGGAGGTCGGGCACCTGATCAAGCGCGACGCGGAACGCGACCTCTACGTCTTCTCGTGCACGCTGACGGGGGAGTGGGGCACGCGCTTCACGCTCGAGCCACTCTCGAAGGTCCGCCGGCCGCGCGCGTTCTACACGATGTTCGAGCGCCGGCAGGTCGGCACGTCGACCGTGAGGATGCTCAACGAGATCGACGCCGTGTGGGTGCCGTGCAGGGCGAACTACGAGGTCCTCGTCGCCGCGGGCGCGACGAACGTGACGTGGATACCCTTGCCGTACTTCGACGACGACCCGCACCTCGGCCTCCCGCCGCCGCGGCGCGAGCCGAAGCACTTCCTCTGGGTCGGCCGCTGGGAACCGCGCAAGGCCCCCGACAACCTCATCCGCGCGTTCTTGAGAGCCTTTAGGCCCGGCGAGGCGAAGCTCACGCTGAAGATGGGCACCGTCCCGTGGCGCGACGAGTCGTACACCAGCCCCGAGGACGTGATCGTGCAGGAGCTCGGTCCTGAGCTACGCGGTTGGCGCCCCCACGAGCTCGCGCGCGACATCCGCATCATCCGCGGCAGGCTCACGCCGCGGGACATGGTCGCGCTCCACGCCGACGCCGACGTCTACTGCTCGGCCTCGCGGGGCGAGGGCATCGATCTCCCCGCGTACGCGGCGAAGCTCGGCGGCCGGCGCGTGGTGACGACCGACTCCGGCGGGCCGCGGGACTTTTTGACTGAGACCGACATCCTCGTGCCGGCGACGGGTGACGTCCCGTGCGACCCGCGCTACCGCTGGGAACCCGGCTCGACGTTCGCCGACTACGACCTCGACGAGTTAGTCTCGGCACTTCAAACGGCTCGAGGCGACACGCGGCGACCCGAACGGATGTCGTTCGATTTTCACCACGAGAACGTCGGCGACCAGCTGCGCGAGTGGGTCGAGCAGACCGTCGAGCGCGTGCCGCCGGAGCCGAAACCGGAGCCTAGCCTCGTGGATTTCGGACAGTGGGTGCTCGATGGCGAAGGTTGATCAATACCGTATCAAGTCAGGAATGAATTACGTGGCGAGACGAAGGAGGTTCTTGTTCAAGCCCGCGCCGACGCCGGACAACATGCCGGTCGCCGAGGGACCGGCGCCGATGCCCACCGCGCCGGCACTCAAGAACTTGATCGTTTACACGAGCTCGCACGAGCAGTGCGGCGTGCGCGAGTACGCGCGCGAGCTCGATGACCAGCTCCGCGAGCTCGGCGTTAGTGTCACCGAAATACCGCTCTCGGACCTGACGTCACTCCGGAACGCGGCGCCGGGTCAGGTGTTCCTGCTCCACGTCGAGCCGTCGCTGCTCGGTCCGGATTTCGACAACGCCCTCTCGAGCGCCCTGCAGCGCGGGGCATACGTCGCCGTGTGCTTCCACTACCTCGACGACACACTCTACCGTCGCATTCAGAACCGCGCACACGCGATGGTCCGGCACCGCGACTACGGCATCCACGACCCGCGGCTCCACGAGGTGCCGCTCGGCTGCCCCGTGTATGAGCCGCCGTCAGATGAAGAGCGACGGGCGCTTCGCCAGCGCTTCGGGCTGCCACAGGGCGCGACGGTGGTGACGACCGTGGGCTTCCTCTCGCCGTGGAAGCAGATCCCGGAGACTGCGCTCCACCTCCTCGGGCGCCTCCCCGAGAACGCGCACCTGCAGCTGATCTGTCCGTCACACTTCTCCGGTGAGTCTGGGACCGAGGCTCACAAGCTCTCCGCGATCGTCGACATGCACCCGACGAAGGCGATCTGGACGTCGTCATTCATCCCGGCGAGGGAGCTGCTCGACCGCGTAGCCGCGTCCGACCTCGGCTTCGTCTACCACCCCGTGAACACAGGGAGCTGCTCGGCGGCGACCAAGCCGTTCGTATCGGCGCGCTGCCCGGTCGTCGTGACGAGCTCGAACCACGCCTCAGACATTCGGGAAGGGGCCATCCGCACGCCGCAACTCGACATCGCGGGCTTCGCTGAGACTGTCGCGAGCGTCACCCGGAACCCGCACTCGCTCCACCACTTCCGCGCCGGCATGCAGCGAGACTACGAGCGCCTCAACATGCGCCGCGTCGCGGAGCAGTACCTCGACGTGTTCAGAAGGATAGGAGTGAATCTCACGTGAAGATATTGATCGGCATCCCGACTCTGAACGGCGCGGACCGGCTGCGGCGCGCGCTGATCTCCGTCCAGGAGTACACGAACTTCTCAGACTCGGACTACTCCGTCGACGTCATCGTGAGCGATGACGCGAGCGACGTGCACAACCTCGAGTGGAACAAGACCTGGTGCCACCGTTTCAACATGCCAATGCTCATGAGCGAGCAGAGGCTCGGCATCCCTAAGCAGTGGAACCGCCTGGTGCGACACGTCCCTGACGCCGACGTCTGCGTGCTCGTGAACGACGACGTCGAAGTCGTCGCCGACTGGCTCGACGTGCTCGTCTTCACGTTGAACATGAATCCGATGGTCGGCATGGTCGGACTCCGCTGCGAGACCGGCGTGACGGCGAACAACGGCTCCCGACGGCCGCACGTCGACTACCACGAGGCCCGCCTTCTCGACGGCTCCGGCATGCTGCTGTCGTCCGGCGGCGCGTGCTTCGCTTTCCGTCGCTCGGACTGGGTGGCTGTCGGCGGATTCGACGAGCGGTACTTCTGCTTCTACGAGGAGCTCGATTTCGGCATCGCGCTCACCAAGCACGGCCTCTACAACGTCATCGCCGAGTACCCTGTTGTCTACCACATGGGCGGCGCGACGATCGGCGCGAACAGCAACGCGAGCGCGGTCCTGCTCGACAGCCGCGAGAAGTTCGTGGAGAAGCATGAGGGCATGACGCTCGACAAGATGCGGGCTGATCTAGGTCAGCGTCCTCGACAGGAGTTCGTTGAGTGGAACAGCCAGTGGAAGAACTGGAGACTGCCGTGAGGTACGAGATCATCGGTCCGTCAATTCGACAAGCTCGCGTCTCGGTCGGCATCTCCACTTACAACGGCGCGCAGCGCGTCGCGAACCTACTCCAGAGCATGCGTCGCGTCGGGGGAGCCGTCGCAGGTACCGAGATCACCCTGCTCGACGACGGGTCCTCGCGAGGCGACCAGATTGGCATCCTCGCCTCGCTTGCGATCGAACACCACACGAACTTGATTCGCCACCGCACGAACGAGGGCATCACAAAGAGCTGGAACGACCTCGTCCGCTTCGTCGACTCAGAATTCTGCGTGCTCTTGAACGACGACTTGTTCCTCTTGCCAAATTGGCTCTCGCACCTGATCTACTTCCTAGAGAATAACGAGTGCGGCGCGGCGGCTTGGAACACGCTGTTCTGCAACGACAGCGACGTGCCGCAGCTGCTCGCGGGGCAACCCGTGACGCCGCGCGAACCACAATCGCGAAATCCGGATCCGAGTCGTGCCCACCAGGACAACGACGAGCCTCCGGGAGTGGTCATGTGCGCGTTGGGCTGCGGCTTCGGATTCCGTCGTTCCGTATTCGACCGGCTCGGCGGCTTCGACGAGCGCACGCAACAGATCTACAACGAGTCGTGGTTCGGAACGAAGGCGGCTCGTGATTTGAAACTCCCGAGCTACCAGATCCCGTCGCCGCGTGTCTGGCACCTCTGGAGTGCCACGTTCAAGGAAAACCCCGAGCTTCATCACAAGATGTCAGGCGACCGCGCCGCGTACGAGGCGGAGTTCGGCGGCAACTTCGACGTCACGCACCCGCGATTCATGGTCGGCACGATGCCCCCGCGCATCGTGAAGTGGATCGGTCCAGACGGTCAGCCGCGCGAGAGGGAGCTCACCGTCCAATGATGGGCAGCCGCTGCGCGATCTGCGGGAAGACCCACGTGACGCCGCTTGAGCTCCACCTCTGCTCGATCAAGCTCGGCAACAGGAAGTCCGTCGGTTGGTGCCTCTGGTGCGGAGCAAGTCTCCGGCGCGGACTCTTCTGCGCCGAGCAGTGTCGCATTTCGTACTTGAACGACGTGCATGAAGAAGAGATCGTGAAGCAGTGCAAGAAGGTGGCGAATGCGAACCGGTTACGAGTACCTGCTCGAACACTTCCCTGAGTACAACTATCGTCGGCCGCTTCAACCTGAGCGACTGATCTACTCGCGTCCCGACAACATCACGGGTCACCAGCAGCGCGCGTTCAATATATGGTGGGCCATCGAGCGTTGCGGCAAGAATGGCGGCATCGGTCTCGAGCTCGGCTCCGGCGGAGTGCACACGCCATGGTGCCTGTCGACGGACGCCTACGCGACCGACAACCACCCCGTCTACGGCGGCGCGTGCAAGCCGCACATGGCCCTCTCGGCGCACCAGCGCCTGCCGTTCGAGGACAACAGCTTCGACCTCGCGCTCGCGAACCACGTCGTCGAGCACCTGCCGGGTGACGTCGTCTCGATCCTTCGCGATTGGCTCCGCGTACTGAAGCAAGGCGGGGTACTCGGAGTGATCCTGCCCGACCAGGCATTCCTAGACGTGCTCGCGATCGACAAGGACCACAAGCACGCCTGGACCGCCGCGCAGTTCGCGGAGCAGGTCCTCGTCCCGCTCAACGACGTCGCCGCGCTCTCCGAGTTCGACACGCTCAAGAACAACTTCTCATACGACGCCGTGCTGGTGAAGAGGTGAAGGTCCTCTTCCTCAACCACCCGGAGGCGGATTTCGGCGAGTTCTACCTCTACAACGGCTTCTGCGAGTTGCTCGGCGCAGAGAACGTTATCGACGTCCCGTTCAAGCGCTCGTACCACGGTGAGGTCCACAATTACTCAGGGTACCCGCGCGGCTACAGCGAGGGAGAGCCCCTGCACTGGGGCCTCGTCGGCACGGGAACGCGCGGCTGCACCGCTCCGTTCGAATACGCCAGACCGCGCGCCGGCTCAGAACGCAGTCACGAGGAAGTTCTCGACCTGCTCCGCTCGAACGCCTTCGAGGTCGTGATCGTGGGATCGCAGCGCTACGAAGCACTCCGCCACTTCGACATGCTGCGGCCCGAGATGCGCACGGACCGGATCGTGATGCACGACGCCGACGATTTCGAGGACGTGGACTTCTACACCTCCGCCCGACGAAACGGCGTGCGCCTCTACCTCAAGCGAGAGCTCACGAGGCAGTGGTTCGAAAGGCCGTGGTCCTTCGCCCTCAAGCCCTTTCAATTCTCGACCATCGAGTCCGTCGACGCCCGCTGCGACAAGCAAGTCGACGTGCTCTGCGCCGTCGGTGCCACGCACCCGGTGCGGGCAGTCGCTCAGGAAATCGTCCGCTCGCTTCCGAACGCCCGCGTCGAGGTCGGTTACTGGGGCTGGAGCCGCTACCGTGAACTCATCGCGCTGTCGCGCATCGCGGTCGCACCCCGCGGCTTCGGCAAGGACACGGCGCGGCGTTGGGAGATACCGCAGTTCGACACGCTGCTCATGACGGAGGAACTCGACCTCATCGAGGACCACCCGCTCGTCGACCAAGTCCACTGCGTGAAATACCGCGACGGCAACGATCTCCGAACGAAGCTCGCTTGGTGGTGCGAGCACGAAGATGAACGAAAACGAGTCGCGGAGGCTGGGCACGCCCACGTCGCCGCCCACCACACGAACGTCGCTCGCGCTCGCCGCGTGCTCGAGTGGGTCAAGGAGGTGTACGGGTGATCACGATCACAGTGCCGATCGTCTCCGACGGTCACAGGCTCGAGCTCGGGTTCCTAGAATTCGCGCTGCGAACGCTCCGCGAGAATTCGACCGTGGAGCACGAGGCCGTCGTGGTGACGGACGACCCGACGCTCCGTGACGTCGTCGAGAAATGGCAGGCTAAGCTCGTACTCGTCGAGGGTCCGTTCGTCATCGAGGGGCGGGGCAGCCGCCTCTACGAGTGGTTGAACGTCGGCGCGCGCGCCGCGACGACTGGCTGGGTCATGAGCCCGGTCGGTGACGACTCATACTTCTTCAAGGGCTGGGAGCGCCTCGTCGAGCATATCGACGGGAGCAGGGCCGCCAACACGATCTGGTCTCCGGCGATCATCGAGACCGGCGGTGGCAACGAGTTCAGGCTCTCCCATGATCGCCCGTCCGAGCTCCAGATCACGTGGCCCCACCCCGCCATCTCTGAGGAGTCCTTCCTCCGCCTCTCCGCCGAGAACTGCCCGTCGGTCGGCACGATCTCCGAGCGCCCGAACGAGCGCCACTACTCGCACTGGGCTCACACCGTCCAGAGCTCCGAGCTCTTCTGGCGAGCCGGAGGCTACCTCGAAGAGCCCCCTTGGCCCGACGCGCACGACCTCCACCTGCACGACAAGTACACGCACATGGGCGTGACGAAGGTCTGCGTGACCGAGGCGAAGATCGGCAACTGCAAGTGCCCGGTGGCCTGATGAGCAACAAGCGCTTCTACAGTGAACGCAACGCGCTCTACGCGACGCTCCCTTACGCCCGGCTGATCCTGAACGCCGGCTGCGGCTCGGGCGCGTTCATGCGCTACTACCCGCACGACAACTCCTTCGTGATCAACGTCGACAACGCCTCGGACGACTCCGTCGGTTGGCCCGCGTGGGGCATCGAGAACAGGGGCTGGTCCGGCTGGTGCGAATACTCGAAGGACAACCTCACCGTGAAGAACGTCGTGGCAGACGTCCGGAACCTGAGCAATTTTCCGAACAAGTTCTTCGACGGCGCCGTCCTGGGCCAGGTCATCGAGCACATGACCGTGGACGACGCCCACCTCGCGATCGAAGAAGTGGCCTGCGTCCTCGACACGGGTGGCTGGCTCCAGATCGACACGCCGAACGTCGACCACCCGATCAAGGACTACAAGACCGACCACACGAAGGAGTACACTGCGGAAGAGCTCAAACAACTCGTCGACGCGCACGGTTTCGAGCTCGTCGACTTCCGCGGCATCGCGGACGACTACTGCTGGTGGGCCGTATGGCGGAAACTCTAGGATCACTCATCGACAAGCTCACGATCGCGAACTTGAAGATCTGGCATGCCGAGGACGCGCGCAACGATAGGTCGCTACCGGACGAGATACGCCTCGCCGCCGCGGACAAGGTCACGATTTGCAATCGACAGCGCAACGAGCTCGTGCAAGAGATCGACGAGCTCTTCGCAGCAGCGCTTCGCGGCGACGTGACGAAGCTCGTGCAGCAGTTCACGCGCATTGACCCCGGAAAGAAGTGATGCACCCGACGTCCGAGGACAGGTTCAAAGAGATCGCCATCCCGCATTTCACGAGCGGGATGCGCGTGCTCGAGATCGGTCCCGACAACGTGCCGAGCACGTACTACAAGCACTTGGTGGCTGCCGGCGTCGAGGTCGACTGGTCGTACGCGAGCCTCGAGACAAATCAAAACGTGCCCGGTGACGACCCTCGTCGAATCCCGATGCGCGACGAGTACCGGATCGGCTGCCCCGACGAGGACTTCGACATCGTATTTCACGGGCAGGTGCTCGAGCACTCGCGCAAGATCTGGCGATTCGTCATCGAGTGCGCCCGCGTACTGAAGACGGGCGGCAAGATGATCGCCATCAACCCCGCGGACTGGCGCCACCACGAGCCCGCGCCCGACTGCTGGAGGATTTATCCCGAGGGAGTGCGCGCCCTCTTCGAGGAGGCCGGGATCAGCTGTGAGTACTCTGAATTCTTCACGTACGCGGACGTGACTGCTGACACGGTCAGTGTCGGTGTAAAAGTGGGACCGCCTCTGCTACAGGTACTCTGATGCGCGTGCACGTCACCGGCGTCGCCGGACTCATCGGCAGCCACCTCGCTCGCTACTGGGTAGAGCAGGGTGCCGAAGTCAGCGCGAGCGACAACTTCACGAGCGGCTACCGCGACAACATCCCCGAGGGCGTCGTCCCGCTGCTCGACGGTGACTGCACCAACCTCGATGACATGGTGGTCGCCCTGCGCGGCACCGACGTCGTCTACCACTGCGCGGCCTCGCCGCACGAAGGGCTCTCGGTCTTCTCGCCATGCGAAATCACAAACTCGGTCTTTAGCGCGACGGTCACGGTCGCAACGGCGTGCATCATCAACAAGGTCAAGCGCCTGGTCACTTGCAGCTCGATGGCGAGGTACGGCTCGATCCGCGTCCCGTACTTCGAGGACGACGTGCCCGCTCCCGAGGACCCGTACGGCATCGCGAAGTGGGCCGCAGAGAAGGAGGTCGAGCTCCTCTCGAGCGTGCACGGGCTCGAGTACGTGATCGCGGTGCCGCACAACGTCGTGGGGCAGGGCCAGCGCTACGACGACCCGTACCGCAACGTCGTCGCGATCATGATCAACCGCTGCCTGCAGGGCAAGCCACCGATCATCTACGGCGACGGCTTCCAGAAGCGCTGCTTCTCGCACATCTCCGACGCGCTCGGCCCGCTCGTGCGGATGGCGACCGACCCGCACGTCGTCGGCGAGGTCATCAACATCGGCCCCGACGAGGAGTTCGTCACGATCCGCCAGCTCGCTGACTTGGTGATGGCGGCTACGAACTTCGAAGGCCAGCCGCAGTTCGTCGACGCTCGCCCGCAAGAGGTCAAGTTCGCGTTCTGCTCGGCGGACAAGGCGCGGCGCATGCTCGGCTACGAGACGAGGAAGCAGCTCGCTGACATCGTGCTCGAGATGGTCGCTTGGATTCACAGGCGCGGACCGCTCCCGTTCGACTACTACCTCCCGCTCGAGATCGTGAACGAGAGGACGCCGAAGACCTGGCTCGAGAAGATCATCTAGGGATCGAGCCAGTACTCGCCGATCAGCTCTTCGAGCACCCTCGCCGCGCTCTTGCACGCGAATCCCAGACGCCAGCGTGACGGGCTCGACGGCCACGGCAGGGACTTGGTTATTGGTGTCCAGAACAAGCCACCATCTATGCGTAGATCGAACATGATCGTTTGGAGCTCGTAGTGGTCGTCCACGTCTGCATCGCGAAGCCGTTCCAGAAGGTGATCGAAAGCTGGCAGTACGATTTCTTCCGCACCCCACTCGCGTTGAACAACTTGCTCTCGAGCCGACTCGAGGATCTCGATGGCGTAGGCTACGATGCGTCGGTCTTCTTGAGTGTCGAACATGCCCCATAGACGCCGACCGTTCGGCGATCTGACACTAAAGATCTTCGCTGCTCGGTGCCGGGCACGACGAGCTGCACTTGCCGTAATTGGCGTTGCAGCCTGTGAGCACGTAGCAGTCGGGGTGATTGTCGAAGTAATGCGGGTAGCCGGAGACGAGCTCCGCGCACACCGCGCAACCGTTCGTCTCGCATCCGATCCACCCTCCGGGAGCGCCGCAGCACATGCCGGAATTCTCGCAGACGCCGAATACCCCTTCTGTGCAGACTTGCGTGCCGGTCGCGCTATCGCACGAGCAGTCGCGCTGCTCGCCGGTCGCACAAGGTTTTTCACCTGCGCTCCCACCAGCTCCGGCAACTCCCCCAGAATCGACGCCCACGGTGCCGGCAGCCCCGCCTGAATCGATGGCCACCACGCCAGCGGCCCCGCTCAACGGTGTCGAACCCGCCTGACCACCCGTCCCTGCCCCGGCTTCGCTCGGCCCGAACAAGTCGTTCGTGTGACTCGAACTGCAAGCGATTAAAGTCGAAAAAACCAGAAAATGTGCTTTGATGATCGAGGCCATAGAGTTGCTCCTGTGGTCCTGGCGCCGGGTGGTGATACACCGCGGCGCCTTTTTCATGACTTACGAACTCTAACGCCTAATTCTCCCGCGCGCATCCTGTGGTAACCTGGCGGCATGAGCGTCACACTCGATTTTCTCAAGGCTTCAGGCGGTCAACAAAGCTTGTACGGCCCGCTCGGGCGCTGGGCTCGCACGATCTCCCAAGCCATCGACGGCGGCATCAGCGGCACGAGGACCGTAGACATGCTGAAAGCTGCGCAGGGCGTGATCTCGCTCCACTCGGCGCGCGGCAAGTTCATGATGGCCCTGTCGCAGGCCGTCGACGCCGGCATCTCCGACAAGAAGATGATCGCCGACATGTTTCGCGCGCAAGCGGGGGAGCAGCAGAACGCCAGCCCGTACGGCGACTTCGAGATCTCAGCGCTGCTCAGATCCCCCTAAATCGTGCTTCACCATTCGCCGCACTAGGTCGGCGAAGCGCACCGTCGGTACCCAGCCGAGTTTCTGCTCGGCGCGGCTCGCGTCGCCGCATAGGTCGGGAACTTCTGCGGGCCGCTTGAACGAGGCGTCGACGCGCACGCGCTCGTTGATGTCGAAGCGCTTGCCCGTGAACTCCTCCACGTAGTGAAACGCGAGCGCGACGAACTCGCCCACGCTGTGCGTCTCGCCTGTCGCGACGACGTAGTCGAGCGGGTCGTCCTGCTGGAGCATGAGCCACATGGCGCGCACAAAATCGGGCGAGTAACCCCAGTCGCGACGCGCCTCGAGATTGCCGAGCACGAGCGCTTCTTGGAGACCGAGCGCGATGCGCGCGACAGACTGCGAGATCTTCCGCGTCACGAAGCGGTTCGGCCTCCGCTCGCTCTCGTGGTTGAAGAGGATCCCGCCGACGGCGAAGACGCCGTACGCTTTCCGGTAGATCTGCACGGTCTGGTGCGCGGCGCACTTCGCGACCGCGTACGGGCTCTGGGGCAGGAACGCCGTGTGCTCGTCCTGCGGCGCCGGCATCACACCGAACATCTCGCTCGAGCTCGCCTGGTAGACGCGGCACTTCGGCATGTTCCAGCGCACGTACTCGAGGATCGTCAGGACCGGCTCCGCTGTCGCGCGCCACGTGTACGCCGGTTGCTTGAAACTGTCGCCGACGTGGCTCTCGGCGCCGAGATTGTAGATCTCCGAGGGCTGGGACTCGGCGATCGCGCCGCAGAGCGCCGCCGGGTCGACGAGGTCGCCAAAGTGCATCGTGACGCGGTCGTCGATGGGCTTCGTGCCCCGGCGACCGAAACCGTGGACCTCGTAGCCCTTTTCGAGCAGGAATTCCGCGAGGTAGGAGCCGTCCTGACCGCCGATCCCTGTGACGAGTGCTCGTAACTGTGCCATGTCGCTCAGGATAAAGGTAAGCTGGGCACGTGGGCAAGCTGCTCGACATGCTCGTTGGCGCAGAAGAGAGCGTCCGCTCGAGACTCGGCCTCTGGCGTCAGGCGATTTCCCGTGACGTCGATGCGAACACAGCGAATCTCAGCGGAGGAGGGGTCAGTGTCACTGGCGGTTTCGAATACTTCGCGAATCCGCCCCTCTTCGTCAATTCAACAACCGGAAATGACGGAGGCGACGGTCTCACTCCGAGTACAGCGCTTCAATCAGTCCAAGAGCTCGGTCGCAGGTTCGAGGGTCGGACTTTGCTGCCCACACTGAGCACTGTGGACGTCACGCTCACGGGATCATTCCCGGGTCAAAAGTTGATCCTGAATTTCACGAGTCCGGGAGCCACGCTCATCACTGTCAGTGGGCAGATGTCGCAAGTGTTCTCGGGCAACATAGATACCTACACGACAAAGAATCCGACCACCAATACTCGCCCCGCGATCACTGACGCGACGGCAAACTTTCCAAATCTAATCCGCCGACGCATTCGCAGCACGAGCGGTGCAGTCAACGGAGCGATTACTTGGATCATGCCTAGCGTCGGAACCGGCCCGACGAACGGACTCATCGGCCAATTCACTGGTCTGACCGTGAGCGCGATATCTCCCTCGTTCTCGACACAAAATCCAGTCGCCGGCACGACGTACGTTGTCGAAGACTTTGTGACGCAGCTCGCAGGCTACGACGTAACAGTGCCGGGCCTGGGTACGGTCACGATCCGCGACGTCGACTTTGTCTCACCGACTGCCGCGCAATCTCGTAATTGGATGCGCGTGAACGGCGCTGCCACGAATGGGCGACTATTCGGTTGTAGATTCAGTGGAGCAGGTTTTTTCGTTTTTCAAGGGATTCACGAACACGGAGCATGTGGATTTCAAAATTCTGTCCTAGGTCTGACATACGGCCTCTTCATCGGACGCACGTTCGACAGCTGCCATTTCAACGGTGCCACGCAGTACATCAACGGTTCACAAGCTGGCGGTCAGGGCTGCATGCACGACGGTGGTGGAACCGGTCTCTGCAACTTGTTCGTGACCAACGGCGCGATCCTCGAAGACATCATCGATCGAAGTTTTTTTGGTAGCAACGGGGTGCTCGACGCTCTCGTATCTGTTGACGACGGCGGCAAATACGCTCTCACGTTGTCTGGAGCTCTTCTTTGGGGTGGCGTTGCTCCGAACGCACTGAATCAAGCAAGCTTTGCAGCGCGCGTGCGAAGCGACAGCGCTCTCACCTGGATCACGTTACCTACGCTTGCTGGAACAACTCCTGGCGTAAACGACATCATAGTTGGCGGAGTGGTGTTCACGTGGGCAGGTGTCGCTGCAGGCGTGAACAACGCAAACAACGGCGCTATCGCCGCACCGAAAGCGTAACGCATGTGGCGACGTAAAGGACCCGCCGGCCCTCCTGGGCCACAAGGACCAGCCGGTGGCGGGAGCAACGCCTCGTCGGCGTTCGGGCCGAGCGGCAACGAGCTCGTGCAGGCCGTCGCGACCGACCCGCCTGGCGGCTGGACCGTGATCGGCGCGTTCTACTTCACGGGCACGTTCACGTCCGCGGTGCTCGAGGCGATCATGCTCGTGTCGAACCCGGTGCTCACGGGGACCGTGAGGCTCTTCGACATGACGGCCGGCATCCCGGTGCCCGGCAGCACGCTCGCCGGCACGAGCTCGACGACCGAGGTCCGCCAGGTGAGCGGCAACTTGATCGCGGCCATGCCGGTGAACCGCATCTATCAATTCCAAGCTGAGGCGACCGGCGGGAGCGCCGACACCGACTTCGTCGAGATCCGCGAAGCGAAACTCATCATCTCGTAGGAGCACCATGGCCCTCCCCGCACTCGTAAAAACCTGGCAATTTCAAGTCAATAACCAAGTCGCCGCGCAGGGTAGCTCGCTCGCGACCGGGCGCTTGCTACTGCGCTCGGTCAAGAACTCGCTGATAGGTACCGGTGCTTGGACGGACAGCACGAACGCCGCGATCGCGGTGACCAACCCGATGACCGTCAAGGGCTCGTGCAACGGCGCGGGCGGGGCGGGCTCATTCGGCAACAACGACAACGTCGACCGCTGGACGGCGGACGGGAGCCTCGTCTGGGCTGCCGCAGGCGTGAACCACTCTTGGATCGTGCTGAAGCTCGGCGGCAGTGCCGCCCAGATCTGCATAGACCTAAGTACAGCGACGACGACCAGTTTCACGATGATCCTGTCCGTGTCGGGAGGCTTCTTCGCGGCGAACGGCGGGACTGACGGCACGGCGACCGCTCGTCCGACGGCTACCGACGAGGTCATCGTCGGGCCATCTCCAACTTCGTGGGGCATGCAGACGACCGACGCCACGTTTCGCTGGCACGTGCTGAAGTCGTCCGACGGTCTGGCTTATCGCGTGCTCTTGACCACTGCCGGGCAGACACGCGGGTTTTGGCAAATGGAAGCTGTCAACAACCGCATCGGCGCGAACTGGCCCGTGCCGATGGTCGCTTGTCTCGTCGGCTCGAACGCGAGCACAGTGGCGACCTTCGGCGACCTGATGAGCTCTGCGTCAGCGATCTTGCCGCGCGCCCGTGACAGCACGGCCGGCCTCCAAGTACTCTGGACTTGCGAGGGTAAGGACAACTCAGCTCTCTGCATCTTTCAGACCACCCCGATCGACGCGACCGGTGAGAACCCGATGTTTCCCGCCGGCCTCTACTCGATCACCGCCGGCCACATCGGTCCGATCGGGAGCCTCATCGACGCCTGGTGGGGCCTCACGAACTTCGCGGACGGCACCACTTACCCGGCGGCGGGCACGCTCGACCAGTTCGTGCAATTCAGCGACATCATCATGCCCTGGAACCAGAGCGTCCCGCAGCTCGCGTGAGGAAGCATGGCTGACGTACCCGGCATTTACATCGACACGATCGTCACGGGTTTCGGCAGCGCCATGAGCCAGCCGCCGCGCTACGCGAGTACCGTGAGCATCAACGCGGGCACGCTGGTCGCCGTCCAGCAGTTCCTTATGCAGGCTTGGGACTCGGTCACTAACCAGCAGTTCGACTGGCTCGTGGCGCAACCGGACTGGACCGGGGCCTACTATCCAGGGCCAAATTCGCCGCTCAACATCGCGCTGGCTGGCGTCGTGCTGCAATGCTGAGTTAGACTCGTTTCGTGGCGCAGCAGCAGGTCCGCGAGGTGCCCCCGCACCAGGCCGAGAAGTTCCTCAAGGACATGGGGAGCGACCCGAAGTTCGAGCGCTTCCAGAAGAGGATGTCGCTCTCGTCCGCCCTGACCGTCGCGACGCAGGAGCGATCGAAGCTCGTGGTGTTGATCGCCCTCCTCAGAGTGCGCGCGAAGCGCATCGTCACAGCGCTCGCCTTCAACAAGGCCGTCGCGCTGGTGTTCACCGTGGCGGAGGTCGCGTTCCGCGTATGGTACGCGCTCGGGGCATCCGTGATTCTCGCGCTCGCGGTCGGAGTGATGCTCTGGCTCAAGCTCAAGAAGACGCGCGAGGTCATCGAAGAGAAGAGTCGCGCGCTCGAGGAGGTCGACGAGGCCGTCGAGCTGGCGAGGGTCGCGATCGCTGAGATCGACGAGCTCGCGAGTCGCGGCATCAGAGTGATCGACCCGGCGACGTTCGGTTCGCCAACAGTCAAGGAAAAAGCGGAGGCTTGAATGTTCGTCTACGAAGCGATCCAGTACCAAGCGGCAGGACAACTCGGTCAAGTGACAGCGATGTCACTGCACGACGCGAGTAACGTCCTCACGCCCGACGCGGCGAAGACGACCGTGCTCCTGCTCTCCAGCAGGTTCGCGTCGAGCCCGACCGCGTCTGGGCGGATCATCAACGGCCAACCCGCGCTGCAGCCGTCGCTCGACCCCGCCGCGGACTTCTACACGTACGTCGCCTCGATGCAGGGCGGCGGCATGACCGCGCTCGACCAACTGAAGACGCGACAGAGCGGCTGGGTCATCCTCGTCGACGCGGACAAGCTCGCAGCCATCGTGAACGGTAGCACAGACGACCTGCCCTACGCGATCGCGAAGGACGACGCGACAGCGCAGACACTCATCAAAGCCGCCGCGGGAGGCGGGCAGATGCTCGCGATCGTACCGGCTTCCTCGATCTCGCCGGCCGCTGGCGCAGGTGGCGAGAAGGCCCAGCAATTCTCACTCGTGACGCCGCTCATCGGCGCCGGCATCGGCTTCCTCGTCGGCGGACCCGGCGGCGCGCTCGTCGGCGCCGGAGTCGGCGCGGGCGTCGAGTATTACCGAACCCACCACACGGCCTGAACGATGTCGACAGCACTAGAATTACTGCTCGGAGCAAAGGGCGAGAACTCCGTCGCGAGCCTCATCGGCAAGTGGCGAGTCTACATCTCCAAACAGGTCGACGCGCTCGCGCAGGGCGGGCTCATCCTGCCCGACTACGGTTGGGCAAAGCGCGCGAGCAGCGACCAGGCTGGTGTCACAGCACCGACGAGCATCGACCTCAACGTTGTCGGAGTCACGCGCGGGATCTCGTACGCGAACTCGCGCTGGACTCTCCAACCGAGCACGACGTACCTGCTCCGCGCGTTCGGCTACTTCCAAAACTTCAGCGACGCGACCGGCGGTTTCATGGACGTGAAATTTACGGACGACGCGAACAACCCGCTGCAAGTCGGTCAAGCCGACTCGCCGCAAGGTCGCTTTCGCCCAAACACGTCGACGGCGGCGCATAGCACGGCAGCCGGCCTCGAGATGATCTACAAGACGCCGGCCGACCCGAACTCGCCACTGTGCATCGTCAAGCTCCGCATCGTCCAGGGTAGCGGGAGTGCTGACGTCCCGCAGAACGGGTTCATGATGACGGTCGAAGAGATCCCTGGCGGGGTGTGATGCCCGCCGCTACTGCAAAAAATCTGCAGGAGTGGCTGCGACTCGACCCAGACGTGGCACGAGCTCTCGCTCGCGAGATGAAAACTGCGGCCGGAGACACCGACGCCGTCGACCGCGCGCTCGACAACGCAAACGTCGCCATGCACGCGCACGGCATCGAGTCGATCGAGGGCGACTACCAGGTCGACAACTACTACTACAACATCGTCGCGCTCTACGTGAACACTGGCGACGCTTACAACGGCACGGTGCTCTACGAGACCGAGAACGAGCGCTTCCTCGTCACGACGTGGGGCGATTGGGTCGAGCGCAACGAGCGCAAGTATCGAATTCGGTGACCCATGGCCGAAGCGGACGTCGTCATCGCTTGGTCGCACGGCGGCATCCCCGAGTCGGTGCACTCCGCGTTCCAGCGCCCGACGAAGTTCATCAACCTGCCGAACCCGACCTCGTGGGCCCAGTCGCTCGCTGACTACGGCTACCCGTCACCGGTGCGCGCGATGGTCGCGAAGTTCGCGCCTGGCACGCAGCCCATGCGCGTCGCCTTGCTGGGCTTCAGCGCGAGCTGCCAGGGCGTGTCGCAGGTCCTCGCGAGCGCGGACGGTGGGCGCGTCGACAGCGTGCTCGCGATCGACGGCATCCACGTCGGCTACGACCAGAACCACAAGCCGAACGCTGCGGGCATGAAGCCGTGGTTCGAGTTCGCGAAGTACGCCGTCGTGAACGAGCGCCTGTTCGTGGACTCGCACTCGAGCGTGGTGCCGCCGAACTACGCGAGTACGACCGAGACTGCCAACTACCTCTGGGACACGATCACGGGCAACTCCCCGGCGTTCGTGAACCCGGCGCTGCCAGACATGTCACTCCCGGCGGCGAGCGTGCACGTGTCCGGCGGTCCGGCGACGGGACCCGACCGCACCGTCGAGTACCCGACACCCGCGTGGCAGCCGTTCAAGCGCGCGGGCGGACTCGTGATCCTGGGCTGCGACAATCGCGACGTGCCGCGTGGCACGGCCGACCACATCTACCAGGCGAAGGTGATCCTGCCGGCGACTCTGACGCGCTTTCTCGCCGCGCGCTGGAACGCGATGGATCCGAAGAACCCCGGCCAGGCGTGCTACGTGGGGTGAAACAATGCCCTTCGTCTACAAAGGTTGGATTCGATCGCCTCTCGAAAGTGACGATTACAGTCGTATCGCTAGCTCCGGCTTCCTACGTGAAAAATCAACCAAAGCTGCAGTACTAAAAACGCTTGCACCAATCGCACATCAGATACCAGTCGGGACCGAGATCGAGATCGAAAAGATCTACCACATGAAACGCGGTTACGAACCGGCCGCACCTTTCAGTCATGGCCAGGTCGCCGAAGTGCAGAGAATGAAACTCGTCGATCAAGGTGCTTGGTACGACCCCAAAACAGGAAAAGCACGCCCCGCTAAGTGGAAGACCATCAACCGCTCTTCGCGACGAGCCGGACACGAAACATTCTCGAGCAAATTAGCGAACAATCCGAGTTGGACGAAAGTGTTCGGATAGAATGTTCCTCCACGACCTCGGCGCGCTCCAGCCATCGGACGTGCAGAAGTGCGCGAAGAGCGTCGTGCTGCCGTCGGGGTACATGTCGTCGACCGACGCGAACTACCTGCCAGGATTCAGCGCAGGCTCGAAGAGCGAGAGCAAGACGAACTGGGTGCCGATCGCCGTCGGCGTCGTAGTTGCCGGTGCTGTGATCTGGTGGGTTTTAGGGCCTGGGCAGGGGTCGTGAACCGAGTCAAAAGCGCCGTCCGCGACTGAGCTTTTTACAAGCGGCGCCGGTGGCGCTAGGATGTTGATCGATGCGCTGGCCCAGTATCAAGGACGTCGCCGCTGAGCTCCGTGTCTTGAACGAGACGGAAGCAGAAGAGGTCGACGAAGAGGGGGAACTGTACGGGGTCGATGCGAGACTCCAGGTACTGCCGAACGGTTCTTGGCAGCTCTGGTGGGGTTCTCCCGATTTCGATACCGACCATCGCGGTTACTGGGGAGCAACTACCCTCCCCGGCAACAATCAGAAGTTTGACTCGACCGGAGCCGCGCGCGACCTCATCGATCAAGCCAAAGAGATGCACGCACAAGATACTCCAGCAAACAACCCGTCGTGGACGCGCGTACTCGGATGAAAACGAACCCCCGCCGGCCGCCCAAGAAGTGGATGCGCGACTGCATCCGAGGAGCGAAGCGGAGCGGTGCTCGCGACCCGGGCGCCGTCTGCGGGGCGCAGTGGTACCGCAAGACGAGCGCGAAGGCGAAACGCGCGGCCGTGCGGCGCGAGCGCAAAAAGAACCCGTGCGCGGCGTGCGCCGCTACGCCGACGTGGATGAGGGTGTTCGGGTAATGGCTCGCGGCATTTACCGCGGCACGTCTGCCCAACAAGACGATTTCGTGATCCACAAGGATCACCGAGGACGATACCAAGTCGACCTCGTTGGTCGAGGCGGCACGCACGTTACGATCGGACCGACGCGCGGCTATGGTTCAATCAATGAAGCGACGCAAGCTGCGAGCGAAGAAGCCCATCGACGCGGTATCTTCGACGGATTGGTCTTTGACGGTGACCGAGACATGCTCCAGATCGGTCACGTAGGCCAGGATTATCGAGGGATGCGTGCAAACCCAACGTGGACGAGGGTGTTCGGGTAATGGCCACGCCTAGCGCAACGTGGCTCAAGAAGAGCCCGAAGAACCGAGTCCAGTTCGGCTCATCGGCAGTCTCGATCGTCTACTCGCGCGTGAACCAAGCCTACCTCGTGATGTGGCACGACCAGGTGCTGCGCGTGTTCAACAGTTACTCCGACGCCGAAGCGTACGCAGAAGAGATCACGATCGGACCGCGCCCGAATTCTGCCGTTTCCGCTTGGACGAGGGTGTTCGGATGAACCGAGCTCGCGTACAGGACTTCTCTCTCATCCTGACGGGTCTGCTCACGGACTACGATCGAAAAGAGATGATGCGCGAGATCAAGCGCCGCCACCCGACGAACCCCTACCGGCTCGGACATTTGCTCAAAGCTGCACAAGACGCCGAAGAACGAGCCAAGCGCGCGGGTATCTGGGAGCGAGACGACCCCGAAGCGATCATGACGTACCTCATGATCCTCAAGGAGCATTTTATCTACGAGCGTGGGCAATTCGCGCTCGCGCCGCTGCGCCAACTCGAGAAGCGCATGCGCGACTGGGTCGACAAAGGCAAATTACCCAAGTACGGCACAGCAAGAGCTAACCCGGGTGCGCCGTCGTGGACGAAGGTGTTCGGATGAACGAAAATCCCTCGTACTTGTCCCCCGGCTGGATCATCGCGTACGTCGTGATCGGCGGCATCATCTATTACTACTGGTACAAGTCGAAGAAGGACAAGGAAGCCGCGAGCTCTTCGGCCTCACCAATCTGCTTCAACAACGAGAATGGTGTGCGCGAGTGCTACTCTCAGCCTCTCTCGTCTGCGGCCGTCACCCGTTTGAAACAAATCTACCCGACCGCGAGCCCCGAATTGAAAGCGGCGATTGACGCGGCTTTGAAACAACGGACGTCGACCCCCGCATCATCGTCGCTCTACGGCGTCGACCCTACGACGATGTTCTCTTTTGGTGAATGATCGATGGCCCGCGAGAACCGCTCATCGTCTCTCAGGACCCTGCTCGTCTCGTCTCAAGTCCCGATCGCTTCTCCCCTCGGAAGGCTCTTGGAGCGCATGGCGCTCGAGTTCCCACTCTCGTTCGTGACCGGTCTTTACTAGGGAGACAACGTCCCCGATCGCTTGATTGAAACGGGGTTCACGCCCGAGATCCTCTTCATCTTCTCGCCGCTCGCGATCGGGATCAAGATCGACACCATGCCGGGCGATTTAATATTTATCGGAAACGGCATGGGTCAGGGTATCGCTTTGAGCGATCTGGGCTTTACCATCACCGCAGCTGCGACCGCGACTCTGAACAACAACGGATCCACTTTCTATTACTTGGCCCACGGTGGCTAATCGATCCAGCGCACGACGAGCTTTCGACCGAGCTCGCGCCGCCGCTCCTTCTCGGCTTCCCACCGCTCAGCCGCGACGTCGCGCTTCAGCATGCGCGCGTAGACTTCAGCGGCCCTCGCCGTGAGGTGCGCCTGCTCGACGCTCCAGCAGCCGTAGCGGATCGCCCTCGCGGTCTGGCCGACGTCCTTGCCCTCCGCGAGGTGCGCGATCGCCTGGCGCAGCACGTGGGGGAACATCAGTCCTCGTCGGCTTCCTCGTCCTCTTCGTCTTCGTCGAGATCTTCTTCGTCGTCGAGCTCGTCTTCGAGGTCCTCCTCGTCTTCCAGATCTTCTTCGTCGAGCTCTTCCTCGTCCTCCTCCTCGCCCGGGCCGCGCGCGGGGTTCGCCGCCATGCCCATCGACGCCTCGAGCTTCGCCGACGCGACGCTCGCCTGCATGGGGTTGTTGTAGAGGTCGTCCTCGCTCACGACGAAGTCCTCGCCCTCCTCGTTCACGACGAGCACCGGGTTCTCGACCGGTCTCGGCAAGCCGCGCGTGCTCACGCGCTTCTTCTTGATCTGGACGCGCTCAATCCCATCGGGGTACGCGACGTAGCACCACGGTTTGGACATTGGTCAGAAGCCTATCACCGGAAGAACACGTAGTACACGACCCCGCCGATCACGAGCAGCGTGATCAGACCCACGCTCACGCTCGCCGAGGCACCGACGTCACCGAGCTGCCCGGGAGTCCCGGTCACGTGGGTCACGGGCGCGTCGTTCAACCAGCGGACGGAACTTTTTTCGAGCTGCATGCCCGAACCATAGCACTGGTCACCGGCAAAATGAACGGTCGCCGACGCCCTCGACCGGCGAACCGATCCCGTGCTGCCTCGCCCACGCGGGGTCGAGCTTCTTGCCGAACACCTGCTTGTAAACGTGCGGCACGAGCGTGCAATTTATCTCGGGCTCCGTCGCGTCCGGAAAACCGTGGTGCAGGAACTCGTGCACGAGCACGAGCCAGTGCCCCTCCTGCGTCATGTGCGGGTTGATCCAGACCTCGTTGCCGTCGTGGAACGTGTAACCGTGCCCGGCGCCCTTCTTGCGACCCTTCACGATGTCGCCGTCGCTCATGCAATGCACGCGCGTCGGCCACTTGCCCTTCATCCAGGGCGCGAGCTCGTCGAGCGCGGCGTACGTCCTCGGCAGCAGGCGCGAGAGCTTCTCGATCTTCACCGGGTCAAAGCAGTCGTCGAAGTGCAGCTTGTACGTCCGCGCCACGCGACAAAGGTATCACAGATCAGTGCTCGGTCTCCGTGTTGCGCGGCAGGGGCGTGCAGAGCCTGCACCCGAAGATCCGATTCATCACGGCCTCGAAGCTCGCGCGGCAAGCGGGGCAGAGCTCTTCCGGGTCGACGTGCACGTGGTGGGGCACGTCCTCGTAGAGCTCATCGAGACCGGCTTTTAACTGCCCGGTGATCTCCGCGCTCATTTTCCGGTGGTCGCGCCAAGCAAAATACAACGTGACGGGCCAGAACAACGAGCCCGCGATCATCGCCCAAGTCTTGAATTTGCCGCCGAGCTTGCTGACGAGCGTGATCGAACTCGCTGAAGCTACCGAGCCACCGAACCAGAACACGACGAACAAGTGCAACCAGTTCAATTCGGACCTCCGGCTAGGAGCATCTTCGTGTTCTTGATCAACTTCGCGATGTCGGGCTGGTGCTTGTCGCAGCGCGACCACGACGGCGGGATGCACTCGTCGCACCGCGTCTGCTTCTCGTAGAGCTCGAGCCACTTCGCGAGCGCGGCGCGAGCGAGCTTTTCACCGTGGGTCATCGAAAGAGCTCCACCACTGCGTTGTCCGTCCAGATCTCTTCCTGTCGCACGTAACCCTCCGCCGTTTTTTCCGTCTGCCCCGTCTGCTTCGTGATCTCGGCCCACGAGCTCCTGTTGCGCCGCGCGTCCGTGATGAAGCCCGCGCGCAGTGAATGGCCGCTCAGGTTCTGCCAGTTCTCGATGCCGGCGCGCTGCGACCAGCGCTTGACGATGCGAGCGACGTCGTCGCCCCAGAGCTTGTCACTGGTGATCGCGCAGTTCTGGATACCGCGGAAGACCGGGCCGGAGACGATGCCGCTCACGGAGAGCCAGTCCTCGAGCGCGCTCGCTGGGCACAGCAGCCGGTTCCGGAAGTTGAACGGGATCGCCTTGATGCGACCCTCGCCGCGCTGGTCGGTCTTGCTGCGGACCACGTTGAGCACGTAGCCGCGACCGAGCTCGTCCCGCGTGAAGTGCTCGACGCGCGTACTGACGATCTCGTTGCGCCGAAGCGCCGCGCTGTAGCCGACGAGCAAGAGCGCGCGGTCGCGGATCGCGGTGTCACCAGAGAGCACGGGCAAGATGCGCTGGAGTTTCACCAGCGTGAGCGCGTCCTTCTTGTTCTTCGCCGAGCCCTTGCCGCGCGCAATACCGTTGAGCACGTCCTTGACCAGCGGATCGTGCCGTGGTGACGGCAGTCGAGCGCGATCGTGGTAGTACGTGATTGCTGACAGTGCCTGGCCGAGCGATGACAGCCCGACGTCTCGTGCCCGCTCGGTGACATAAAGAGCGAGCGTCGCGGCTTCTGCTGGCAGGGCTAACCGCGCGCGTTTCCGGCACCAATCACCGAACACCGTCCACTGCTTCTCGTACTCGACTAGCGTTCGAGCCGATTTGGATTTGGTGGCGTGCGCTGCCGCTTCCTGCGCGAGCGCCTCGAGCGCGCCACCCGTCACGCGGACGATTTCCACAGCTCTGGGGGCTTCCTGTTGAAACGACCCGTTCGTCGAGCTCGGGGCCGCCGGCTCGCCAGCGCTCGATTCCGGTGCCGCAGCGGCCGTCCTCGGCCTCCTCCGCCGGTGGTAGCCCCTCTGGAGCCGCCGGTGTCTACTAAGGCCCATTAGCAGACACGGTTCTAGCTCGGATCCGGCCCGCCGGTCAACCCTTCTTCTCGCCCATGCGCCGCACCGCCTCCTCGATGTCGCGCTCGGCGATGCGCTTCGTGGGCCCGCTGAAGCCGCCCGGGTCCGTCGGAGCCTCGTCTGGGACGGCCAGACTGGGCAATTTCGGTGTCTTTCGGTCCTGGATCGGTGGCTCGGGCAGCGCGTCGAGCACGGCCGTGTAGAGCAGCGCTACCGCGCCGGTGAGGGCTCCGGTGCAGATGAGACCGAGCTCGAAACCACCCGTGAGGCCACTCATAAAGGGTCGAGAAGACGAGAACTTCCACGGCAAGGAGTGCGTGAAGGTAGCGCGAGCGAGCGCCATCCCGAAGCCGACCCAGAACCCCGTGCAGAGAGGGCACGAGATGAAATCGCGCCATCCTTTCGGCCCGAGTTCGCGCAACCAGCGGAAGATCCCGGCGCGCGCGACGATGAACGTCACGGCCGCGTAGCCAAGAATGCTGGCCAATTCCACGGGATTAGGAGCCGTGACCGTGGTCACGAAGCCACGCGAAGAGCTCGCGAGCCTGCTCCGGCTTGAAGACGATGCCGGATCGGGTCTCCCCGCGGTCCACGAGGTCCTTCAACTCCTCGTCTATCACCACATTTCCCGAAGAATCCGTGGAAATTGCCGGGCAACCAGCCCGCCCGCAGTTGCAAAACGTGTACGGGTCCGGGAGCCGCTCGGGCCGTTCCGTGGCGGGTACGGTGGGGTCTGCGTCGTGATCCATGGGCAAATCGGTATCACATCCACGATCGCCCGTCGAGCCATGAGCTGTCGGCCTGCAGCCCACGGCCAAACCATGCGTAGAAGGTGATATCATGGCCGAAAGAGGCTTCCTTTTGGATTCTGGCTCCCAAAAACTCCTCGCACCTTCAGCTGTTTCATAGGACCTAATGCGGTCAACAAGGGCTTTTGCTGGACGAAACCACTCGCCGTGGATGTTGTAGCGAAGAAACTCGCGCAATAATCGCTGCTCTAGCATCCAACCTCCTGGAATTGCGAGCAGGAGTACCAGTTTAAGAGGACATTGAAGCTGCAGAGCTTTGAATCGACGAAGAGGATCACCTGAATAGCCGATTTTGATCGGCCCTCTCCTGCCTACACGAATAAAATAAACCAAATCGTTCGCGTGCTTTGCGTGCCTGATCTCGAGTTCACTCAGCATTCGCGTTCCAATCGCGCAGCGGAATTCCGAGCAGATCCTCGAGCGCCGCGGCGTGTTCGAGCCGCGGAACGGCTTCGCCGGAGCACCAGGCATCGACGGTCTGCCTCGTGACGCCCAAGCGTCTCGCGATTTCACTCAGCGTAAAAACACGCTTTGGGCGCACGAGCGTCTGCAAACGCTCTGAACCTTTGGTTTTTTTAGTCACACGGTAAACTTAACACATGTCGGATGTAAAAACAAGTGTAGCTGGTACTTGACACGAGTAAAGCAGTGGCTTAGATTGGACCTTGAGCCCGCAACAGGCTCAGAAAAGAGAACGAACGATGTCAATCCAGAACGACTACATGCAAGCGAAACAAGTGGCCGGCCACACCGGCCACGGCTTCCTCCGCGGCAACCCCGAGGCCGCTCGCATCGGCGAGGAGCTCATGGGCAAGGCGATCGAGGCGGGCACGCGCAAGGCGGGTCCGGTCATCTCGCGCGTGCTGAGCACGATGCCGAACGACGCGCTCCCGGCCGCGAACAAGCTCGTGTTCAACGTCGAGCACCGCGGCGACGTCGAGGTCGGCAAGCTCGTCATGGGTTGGCAGAACGGCGAGCACGCGCACCGCGCGTACGCCGACGGCCACTCGCCCGACGTCTTCCGCCCCATACACAACAACGCGCTCTCGCAGCTCGTCGGGCTCATCCCGGGCCTTCGCCTCGACTACGTGCGCGACCTCATCGCGTCGGGCGTCCCGTGGCAAGAACAGCTCGCGCTCGAGATCCTCCACCAACACTTCGGCCACAATGACGCGAAGTACCTCGTGCGCACGGTCGGCGGCGAGCACCGCGGCGTGCTCTCGTCGAGCTACCGCCGCCTGGACTCGCGCCCGCTACTCGACTCGTTCGTCGGCGCGTGCAACGCGATCGGCGCCGTACCCTACGACGGCGTGGCGAGCGATGTCCGCGTCGCGGTCCGCGCGATCGTCCCCAAGGTGTTCAACGTGAACGGCGACGTGTTTTGCTTGGGCTTGGCCTGGCAGAACTCGGACTTCGGTGCGGGCGCGTACGGCATCTCGGGCTTCATCCTCCGCCTGCTCTGCGACAACGGAGCCATGACCGAGAACGTGCTCCGCCAGATCCACCTCGGCCGGAAGTTGGACGACGCCGAGATCTTCTCGAGCGAGACGTACGAGCTCGACACGAAGACCATGGTGAGCGCGACCACGGACATCGTCCGCGCGCTGCTCTCGCCCGGCGCGCTCGACAAGCGCGTCGAGGTGATCAAGGCCGCCTCCGAGCGCGAGGTCGAGTTCGCCCAGGCCGTGCGTCCCGTGCGCGAGCAGCTCACCAAGGGCGAGTTCGAGAAGGCCAAGGAGGCGTTCGAGGGCCGCGACGAGTGGAATTTGCCGCCCGGAAAAAGCCAGTGGCGCGCGTCGAACGCGCTCTCGTGGATCGCGCAGGACGGCGACGACGACCGCAAGCTGGAGCTTCAGATGATGGCCGGGAAGCTGATCCCGAAAGCCGCTGCTTGAAAGGAACTGGGAGTAACCGGACAGTCTTTTGACTGGATGAAGGCCTCCGAGTGCCGCTGGAATCGCAGGCGCGGCAGGTCAGGGACGAGTGATTCCGTAGTCCCTGGCGAGACAAGCGTAGAGCACTGATCCATGAGCACCAACACCAGCCTGAAAAACTACCAACCGACGCGCCAGGTCTGCAAGCCGGACCTCCTCCGCATCGCGCGAGCTCTCGGGCTCGCCGCGAGCGAGAAGGAGCAGACACGCCCACTCGTGAACCGCTGCATCGAAGCCGCACAGCAGCTGCGCCGTGACCTCGAACTCGCTACGCGGAGGCCGAAGTGAACGACGAACTCTGCCCCAAGTGCGGGGCGACGCTGATCCGAATTCTCAGCGGTGGTGATGTTGAAACCTTCTGCCTCCGCTGCCGACAACGTGCCGCCGCCAAGCGCCGACGCGAATCGCCGCGCGCGCTCGCGGGCGTGGACGTCGACCGAGCAGTCGCGAAGCTCCGCACGGTGCCGGTGCTCTTCGAGGCGCTCGGCAAGCGCCGGATCGAGGTCGAGGTCGGCCACCGCGCCGAGGGCGGCTGCGGCGGTCACGCGCGATCGTTCTTCGTGCCCGAGATCGACGTCTCGCAGCTCATGCCGGAGTCCCTCAAGCGCTTCCTCCGGCGGAAACGCCGGGCTCGCACGTACGCCGGTCGCGTTCGCGTCTACGGCGGGCCCTCGACGACCCCCGAGCGCGTGCTCGAGGTCGTGATCCACGAGCTCTGCCACCTCGCGACGCCGAGGCACGGGCACGACGAGCGGTTCCGCCGCGTGTTCCAGCGAGCCGTGCGCGAGGCGTGGGACATCGATGTGCCGATCGACGTCGAGCGCGACGGCTACCAGAACGCCTCGTACAAGATGGGGGTGATCATCGTCGACGAGCTCAAAAAGATGAACGCTGCCGGCAGGCTGATCCTGGACGGGTTCGAGCCGCTGCCTGCGGTCAAGAAACCCCGCGCCGAGCTCGTGCAAGAGCGCGTCGAGAAGCGCGCCTCGCACGCGGTCGCGATGCTACGCAAGGCCGAGAAGAAGCTCGCGCTCGCGAAGACGGTGCGAGCTCGCTGGGCGAAGCGCGTGAGCTACTACGAGCGCCAGGCAGCGAAGCGAGGGCAGAAGTGATGACCGATCTAAAGAAACTCAGAGAGAACGAACGACTCCGCCGGTCGCTGCGCCGCTGGGTCGCTGCGATCCGCGAGTCGATCTTGAAGAAGATCGTCCGCGACCAGATGACGTCGATGGCGGTGCTCGAGGCTGACCTGCGCCAGTGCGAGCGCTTGCTGCTCAATCTCACTACGGACATCGAGCATGACCCGGTGCTCGAGATCTGGCTCAAGGAGAGCATGCGCCACGGGATACTCTGGCACACGTTCGCGCCGAAGCCGCTCTGCTTCGACTGCAGGCGCTGCGTGGCCAACGGCTTCAGCGGGCGCTGCCTGGCGTGCACGCTCAAGCACCAAGCCGCGTGCGAGCACGAGCACTGGGACGGCGGGCTCAACAGCTGCCTCGACTGCGGGGTCGGCAAAGATGGCCGCTAACATCCGCCACAGCTCCAAAAACTCCGAGTTCCTAACGCCGCAGTGGCTCACGGATTGGAGTCACTACGTGATGGGCGGCATCGATCTCGATCCGGCGTCGAGCCTCGCTGCGAACCGCACCGTGCGTGCCCAACGAATTTTTACGAAAGCTGACAATGGTCTCTTCCAAAACTGGTGGAATCTGGACGGCTCTCCGTCGAAATGCTTTACGAACCCTCCTGGTGGTCTGGTGGACGAGTGCGGGCGAGAAGTCCTTCGACGAAGTAAAAAGCGCCCTGGGTGCACTGAGTCGGGGGAGTGCGGGCTCCCGCCCGGACACAAGCACTCGGGCGTCGAGAGCTCCGCGGTCTTCTGGTGGCACAAGCTCGTGCACGAGTTCGACGCCGGGCGCGTCGCGTGCGCCGTGTTCCTCGGCTTCTCCCTCGAGCTCTTGCAGTCCGCGCAGACCTTCGCTGGACGACAGCCGCTCGACTTCCCCTGCTCGATCCCGAAGCAGCGCATCCGGTTCGAGACCGAGGACGAGCACGGGGTCAGGCACCCCGGCGACCAGCCGACGCACGGGAACGTGATCGTGCTGGTGATGAAGAACGAGTACGAGCTCCCGATGCTCGACCGGTTCACGAACACGTTCTCGCAGATCGGCTACGTGCACGTGCCGGGGAGGTTCTGATGGCCACGTTCGAGCACCGCGTCGACATCACGCTCGCCGTGCAGCGCTGCTACGAGTGCGGGCGCTACTGGGCTCACGAGAACGCCGTCAGTGGCACGTGCCCGACGTGCGCGCAGGACAGAATCGACCGGCTCGTCGAAGAGGCGAACAAGCACGACCGCGCCGTGGCCTCGCTCCGCGGCGCGCTGACCAAAGCGAAGAGAAAGAGCAACCGCAAATGAACATGACCGACCTGCACCAAGTCCTCATCACCCTCGGCGCCGAGCTCCGGCTGAGCTCGAAGCACCGCATGTGCGTGGCGACGCTCACGCGCGAGGCGGACAAGACCGTCGTGATCGTCGCCGACCCGAACCTAGAGGTCGCCGTCGACCGCGCGATCGCCCGCTTCATCGAGGCGAGGCGCAAGAGCCCGACGGCGACGTCGCTCGTCGAGTACCCGACGCCGAGCGTCGACCTCGCCAACCCGTGGGCGAAGCCGTGAGACCCACTCCCGAAGTGATCGCCGCCGCGTACCGCGCGCAGCAGCTCTGGTTGATGCAGCAGAAGATGTGGGAGATCTGGCAACTGCAGAACGACCTCGCTTACATGGCTGATTGCGCGAGGAGCGCCCAGTTCACACTTGGTCGAGCAATACGGATCGCCGATCTCGCGATGAGGTATCGATGAAACCACCGCCCGAATACCGCGTAAAGGGCAAGGACACGTTCATCGTCCTCTTGTTCTCGTTCTCCTTGGCCTTCGTGGCGATCGTCGGCTACGCCGCGAGCACGCACGTCGCCGTCGCCATGAAGCGAGGGGTGGCGATCCCGCCGCCGGAGTGCGGCTGGTCTGCGACGCTCGTCTGCGACGACGTGCCCGGCGTCGAGTGCCGGTGGGACCGGCGCTGGAAGTGTGGCTACGGCGTGCCGTGGCCGAACGTGATCATCCGGAGGCCGCTCGCCGAGGAGATCATCCGAGAGAGGTACCCGTGACAGAAAAACCAGAGCTGATCGTAGTCGTGCCCGCGATCATCGCGCTGCGCACTTACATCGACCAAAACTTCCACGGCTCGATCGCCGCGTTCGCGCGCGAGAACAAGCTCGACCCCGCCGACATCGGCAAGATCGTGAAGGGGCTCCGAGGGCGCGGGCAGAAGATCACGGTCGCGTACGCCGATAAGATCGAGAAGGCGACGAACGGCCGCGTGAACATCCGGATGTGGCTGCCGGTCGTGCGGAGGGTGTCCTGAGCGTGCTACCGAAAATAGAAGCGCTCATCGCGAGGGCGGTGCACCCCGACACGCCCGTCGAGGAGGCACGGACGAGCGCCGTCATCGCATTGCGTCTCATCCGCGAGCACGAGATCAAGCTCGTGGAGAAGGGGACGGCGCCGAGGTTCATCCCCTCGGGTCACAGCCCGTATGGGCCCTTCGGACCGGCTGTCGAGGACATCCTCGACATGATCTTCAGAAACGACCAAAGACGCCCCTGGGCCGCGGAAGCCGCGCAAAAGAGCAAAACGCGAGGACGTCCGAGGAAGAAGCGAGCCGCGCGTCCGGGGTTCGAGACGTGCCCGCACGGGATACCGATCGACGCGCACTGCGCCGTCTGCGACTACCTCAAAAAGAACAGGAACAAGCCGCAGACCCGCCGCGTCTGGACCGCGACCTGCCCGGCGCTCACGTACCCGAACAAGCTCACGTGCGCGTGCTGCCGCATCACGATCTACCCGGGTGACAAGATGTGCTGGGCCGGTGACGAGACCGTGTCGCTGATTTCGCCGCTGACTCACGAGAGGTGCGTCGCGCACTGGGCCACGAGCACGTGCCTGCATTGCGGGCAGAGGACGGACTGATGAGCAAGATGAAGGACTCCGAGATCGTCGACCGCGACCTTCTTGAGGTGATGCTCAAGGAACGCGAGAACGACCTTACCGAGGAGCAGCTCGTCGCGTTCACCGAGATCTCCGACCAGAAGTGGCCGCTCTCCCAGCGACAGAGCGACTGGATCCGCGGCGTCGCGAAGAAGCTCGGCCTGCTCTCACCCGCGGCGGAAAACGTGTTCTCGAGCATGACGCCCGAGGAGCAGGCAAAGCACCGGTCCAAGGTCGTGACGCAGCTGCCGTGGGAGCGCGGCGAAATGAAACGGCCGGCGAAGCCGCCGGGTAAGTGAGGAGCAACATGAACGACGATGACATGATCAGGGACTGGGTGACCGCCTGCTCCCTGCACCTGGCTGACACGGTCGAGGGGTTGATCAACGTGGGCTACGCACACGTCGAGACGCTGGCCCCTGAAGAGCAGCAAGAGTTCAAGCTCAAACTATTGAGGTCTATCGAGTGTCGGCTCCTGGACTTGGCCTCCCGCGTCTCGGTCGCGATGCTCGTCGATACTGGCGATAGCGTAGGCGACGCCATCGCGGTGCTGAGAGAGGCGGGGGTGTTGTGATCCACGAACTCTCCGACGGTTTCGTCATCAGCTCCCGCCACGTCTGGATGCCTGGTTGGTACGCGACTCGCGAAGCGGCCCAGTTCGCGTTCCAGTTCTGCGACGACGAACTGCGCAAGCTCAACATCGCGATCAACCGCGAAGCTAAGCGCGCGATCACGACCGACGACCTGAAAGCGCATGAGCCTCGCGTGTGCTTCGGTTGCTTCAAGGCAAGGAATAAATGAGCGGCCGCGGCAAACGCCACCTTTACCAACAAATCAAGATCAAATTCCCTGACGAGTGCTCTCGTTGGATCTGCTCACACTGCGGCATGATCATGTCGTGCGGTCACTGGGGCAAGCGTGGTGGGTTCAGGTACCGCTACTACCACGAAGCACGGCTCGTCGCCGTGGGAAGCTCAGGTAACCCGAACGTGCCCACGTGCGTGGTGATGCGGTGAGACTCCCGACCTACCTCTTCGTCGTGACTCAGAACTTCGTTTGCTACGAGCTCGTCGTCTCCGGCAAACGCCCGCACCTGAGATACTGCTACCGACCCTGCGCGTTCGAGAAGGTGCACGTTCCGTGGCGGACTTTGAAACCAACCGAGACCATGATCAAAGTCGGTCACCGCTGCTACCTCGTCACGCACGCCTGCGTGGACGCCTGCCACTGCCCGCACTGCGGCGCGGACGTCGGCGTGCTCTGCGGCCGAGAGCCGCGCGGCGGCGGAGCGCTCTGGCTCAGGACCTCGACCCACTACCAGCGCCGCGACCTGTATCGAGCGGCGCTGAGCAACGACCGGAGGAAAAATGGAACGAAGAGAACTTGAACGTTGGCTGAAATGGAACGGCTTCGCGGAACTGCCGCGCCGCTCGAGCGGGCACAGCTACTGGCGAGGTCCGGGCGGACTCACGCTCTCGATAACCGCTCACGACAAGGAGATCCGGCGCGGCATCCTGCAGCAGTACCTGCGCCGGCTCGAGGCCGTCGGGTTCGACAGGAGAAGGCTCGTACGGGAGTGGGGACTAGCAACCCACGCCGCCAGCGCGCCGAAGGAGTCGCCGTGAAGAAGTACGCATTCCTCGCCCTGGCTGCCCTTTCCTGCGCGTCGAGCCAGCCGCCGCCCGCTTGCCCGCGCTGCTACGAGATCGACGAGGTGCTGCCCTACGAGCCGCCCCAGCGCATGATCATCCTCTGCGACGAGCCGAGGGACGCCGGGCCAGCAGTCGACGACGCTGGCGAACCGACGGGGCCGATCCCATTCTAGTGCAGCTTGAACGAGCTCGCGTCGAGGCGCAGCAACGCCGCGAGCAGCCCGGCCGCGAACATGATGAGGCCGATCGTGCTGAGCTTCGGCGGCACGCTTGGCGGGGTACCGGAGCCAGCGAGCAGATAGAGGATCAGACCGACGAGGGCGACGAGTGGGGCGAGGTAGACCTGCATGAGGAGAGCCTAGGACGGGGGCGCTGATGAGGGCAAGTGGTGTCGGCCCACTGGTCAAAAAACCGGCCCGCGACCCTCCGATCCTTAAAGTAACACTTCAACGGTACACCCTTTCAGTACTGATCTCGGCCCACCGCCCAATAAAAAAAGTGAAAAACCTCAAAATGAAAAAACACGGAATCATTCAGTTCTGCGAAGGGTGCGAAGGGTTGACGTTTTGAACCCTTCGCAAGTCAAAAACTCAAGATCATTGATCTTTTATTACCCCCTGCGAAGGGTTTATTCTCAAACCCCTCGCAGGTTAAAAACCCGGAATCGCGTAGGAAAAATGGCGCTTGCGAGGGGTTTAAGGTCTTTTCTTACCCCCCCACGTGAAGAAAAATACATGATTTGGTACGTACACGACACACGCATGTGAATTTCCCGGGACACGCGAGGGAAAAAGCCTCCAACCCTTCGCATTTTTCTGAATTCTGAATGATTACGGGTTTTTTACCTGCGAGGGGTTGGTTTTTGAACCCCTCGCACTTTTTGAAATGTTGAATGATTACGGGTTTATAGCCTGCGAAGGGTTGAAAACTTGTGTGATTACGGGTTTATGCGAGAACATACTTTTACACGGGTTTTTGGGGTCGTCTCTTTTCCTACCTGAAGACTTGACACCCCGGGGTGGCTTCAGGCAGAAGGAGGATCCTTCAAAAAAAGAAGAAGGCCCCGGGCGCGAACCGAGGGCCTTCAGGAGTCTGAGCAATGGCGCTGCTCGACCGCCTCGCGGGAAGCTATCGGAAATCACGTTTTGATGCAACTCCTCTTTTCTTGAGGGGTTCTCGTGGGTAACGAGGGAGGGGGGCCTGATCTCCGGGCGATCTCAGGGGGGAGGGCAAAGACCCGCCCGTTTCCCCCAACCGTGGCCGAGCAGGCGGCCTGGTACCTCGACCGTGGTTACGTCCCGCTGCCCATAGCGCCCCGGCAGAAGGCCCCGGGCGAGGGGTGGAACCTCCGCACGGTCGAGACCGCGCGAGCGTCGCTGGACCGCGACTGGGGCAACTCGCAGCAGAATTTAGGCATCCGTCTCGGCGACGCCTCCGACGGGCTCGTGGACGTCGACCTCGACTGCGAGGAGGTGGTCCGGATCGGTGCCCGGTTCCTCCCCCGGACGGGGATGAGTTTCGGGCGGCAGAGCGCGCCGCGGTCGCACGCGATCTACCGGTGTCCGGGCGTCAAGACGGAGAAGTTCTTCGACCCGCTCAAGCCGGAGAACCAGGAGCACGGCACGCTCGTGGAGATCCGCGGCAACGGCTGCCAGACGGTCTTCCCCGGCTCCGTGCACCCGAGCGGGGAGAAGGTCCGGTTCGAGAACGAGGAGCCCGGCGTGCCAGCGGACGTCCGGGCGTACGAGCTCTCGCGCGCGGTGGGGCGGCTCGCCGCCGCGGCCCTGCTCGGTCGCTACTGGCCGAGGAAGGGCCGGCACGAGCTCCAACTCGCGCTCGCGGGAGCGCTGCTCGAGGCGCACTGGGAGGACGACCAGGTCGAGGCGTTTATCTGCGCCGTGTGCTTCCTCGCGGGCGACGAGGACCGAGAGAAGCGCAAGCGGACGGTCGCGTCGACCCGCGCTCGGATCGACCTCGCGGAGCCGGTGACGTCGTGGCCGAAACTCGCTGAGGTCCTGACCAACACCCTCGTCGACTGGGTCAAGAAGTGGCTCAACATCCGCGACAACGTCGTCCTCGTGACCGGTGACTTGCGCAAGATGGTTACGGCGGCGGAGCGGGCGGTGGCGAAGGAGGGGGGCAAGGACTTCCTCTCGAAGATCTACGTGCGCGGTAACCGCCTGGTGCGTGTGGAGCACGCGAGCGACGACCATGTGTTCGTCGAGGTGCCGGACGCGACACTCACGGAGATCGTCTCCACGCACGCGCGCTGGGTGAAGGCTTCGGCGAAGGGAGAGAAACACGTCCTGCCGCCGCGGGAAGTCGTCTCGGCGCTCTCCTGCCGCGCGCACTGGTCGCAGCTCGAGACGGTCACGCAGATCACCGACTGTCCTATCCTACGCCCGGACGGCACCGTGTTCGCCGAGCCGGGCTACGACGAGGCGACGGGCGCGCTCTACGTGCCGAGCGCGCCCTACCCCGAGGTCCCGGACAAGCCCGCGAGGGAGCACGTCGCCGCGGCGAGGGAGCTCATCGAGGACGCCTTCGGTGATTTCCCCTTCGCCTCGCCCGAGCACCTGTCCGCCGCGGTCGCCGCGGCGCTCACGCCTGTCGCGCGTTCGGTCTTCACCGGTCCCGCGCCCCTGTTCCTGTTCGAGGCGCCGGACGGCGGCACGGGCAAGGATCTCTGCGCGCGCACGTGCGGGCTCATGGGCACGGGCAAGCAGCCGGCGTCAGAGACCTTCACCGAGGACGTGACGGAGATGCGGAAGCGCATCACCACGCACGCGATCGAGGGCTCGCGCGTGGTGCTGTTCGGCAACGTCGAGGGCGAGCTCGGCGGCGCGCCGCTCGAGGACGCGCTGACGCTCGAGATCTACAGCGACCGCATCCTCGGCAAGAACACGAGCTGGCGGGGACCCCTGCGGACGACGTTCTACGCCTCGGCGAACAACGTCTCGATCGGTCTGACGATGGCGCGGAGGATCTGCCCTGTGCGCCTCGACGCGCAGAGCGAGCGCCCCGACCGCCGCCTGGCCTCGAGCTTCCGGCGCACGAAAAAGCAACTGCTCGACCACGTGCGCGGTCCCGAGTTCGTCATCGCGCTCTTGATCTTGCTCCGTGCTTACGTGGTCGCGGACTGCCCCGACATGAAGGTCTCGACGTGGGGCAGCTACGAGGAGTGGGCGGAGTTCGTGATCGGCGCGCTCCGTTTCGCGGGTTTCCCTGACCCGGGCGCGACGCGCGACGAGCTCGTGACGCGCGCCGATCCGCGCGCGGAGTACACGCGGCAGTTCGTGACCGGTTTCGCGTGGCTCGTGAAGCTCTCGGGCAAGGCGCTGACGGTGAAGGAGGCGCTCGATCTCATGCAGCGACCCGGCGAGCTCGCGGAGAAGGACGACCAGGCGCTAGAGCACGTCGAGGTCCTGCGCAACGCCGCGTGCGCGCTCCTGCACGAAGAAGAGATCAACGAGATCAAGCTCGGCATACTCCTGCGCAAGAGCGCGGGCAAAGTCCGCGACGGTGTCTCGATCTTCGCCGCTGGCCAGCACAGTCGCCTCCGGAGCACGCTCTGGAACGTGAAGACGATCGACGTCTGGCGCGAGATGGGTGATACGGAGCTTGACGGTGATATCTGAGCGTGATACGGGGTATGTCGATGAGTGAGTTGAAGCAGACCGCGTTCCGCCTGCCGCCGGTGCTATTGAAGCGCCTCGACAAGTTCGCGAAGCGCCGCACGGCGGAGACCGGGATGGCCATGAACCGCACGGACGCGGTGCGCGTGCTACTGACGAAGGCGCTAGAGCAGGAGGAGAGAGGGAAACGTGTTTAAGTTCTCCAACGTCGGAAGGCCCGCGATCAGTTCCACTCCGGATGTGAACCTGAACGGTTTGCAGATTCGAACTGACGGCTCCCCAAAAAACCTGAAGAACACCTCTTGTATCGATGGCTCTGTCGAGTGCGTATTCAAGAACATCGAGCAGAGACTCATCACGGAGATCTACAAGCACGATTACGTGATCGGTTGCGTGGCGTGGCTCACGCACTTTGACATCTTGGCTGCCCTGGCGACACGTAAGGGGGTGTGCATTGTCGTACAGAAAGAAGACTTCTTGCGACCGGATTCTGGTGGTGGGCCGAGTAAGGAGGACCTGCGCGCTTGGTACAAGAAGGTCCGGGGAATCTGCAGGTACGATCTTGCTCGACACGGTGCTGGATTAGTTTCGGGATTGAGTGTGTGTGGCGATCCGTATTCAGCCGCTATCCGGTGCTGCGGTGTCTTCGAGAAGATGAAGAAAGCTGTGCCTCGTTGCCACCACAAGTTCGTGGTTTTTTGCGATGGGGAGATTGAACACCATGAAGCTGTGGCCGGAACTGACGAAGTCTGCACAACAGGGCTCTGGAAAGGGATGTTGGTAAACCCAGGGACACCGGCGTACAACGATATTCATCTTAAACCCGTGTCCGTCTGGACCGGTTCCTTCAACTTCACGCAGAACGCCGTGCTCTCGTTCGAGAACGCGGTCATCATCTCGAACTCTGGCATCGTCCGCGCGTACACTGCGGAGTTCGAGCAGGTGTTTGCTCTGAGTGAGCCTCTCGACTGGAAGCACGTGTACGTCGAACCTGAGTACAGGATCGGCACGTGACTAATTTTTACGACCCCTTCCAGGCTTCCGCGTCTTCTGTCTCGACGTTCGAGCTCTGCCACCGCAAGTGGGCGTGGCGGGCGATCGACGGGCTCGAGGGACCGCAGAGCAAGCAGGCGGAGTTCGGCACGAGCGTGCACGCGCTCGTCGAGGACTGGCTCAGGGCCAGGAACCCGCCGGTCGAGGGCACGCCCGAGCACCGCGTCGCGCAGGCGATCATCGCGCACCTGCCGCCGCCGCAGCTCGTGGACCCGAACAACGTCGAGGTCGGGCTCTCGATGCGGCTCGGGGGCGTGTACTTCGTCGGTTACATCGACCTGTTCGTGCCCGAGCACCCCGAGACGCGACGACCCCGCGTGTACGATCACAAGACGACGAGCGACTTCGGTTGGGCACTTGCGCCGGAAACCATGACGGACGACGTGCAGGCGACACTCTACGCGACGTGGGCATTTCTAAAGACGAAGGCTCCCGAAGTCGACCTGCAGTGGACGTACGGCCTGACACGCGGGGCGCCGAAGAGCTTGCCCGTCATCCGCACCGTCACCGGTCGCGACATCAAGGACCGAGTGAGCAAGACGATCGACAGCGCCAAGACCATGCGCGAGATCGTGAACATGGGCGTGACGGCGATTGAGGTGCCCTACGACGCCGCCGCCTGTGAGGCTTTTGGGGGTTGCCCCTTCATCGAGAATTGCAAGTTAACAGCACAAGAGAGGATCGAGAGCATCATGAGCCAAGGAACAGCACAATTGTCGCTACTGGAGCAGTTGCGACTGAAGCGGAACAACAACAAGCAAACTGCGCCGGCAACGGACAAGCAGCCGGTGAACCCGCCCGCAGCGACGAGCACGAACGTGTCGCCGCTGGAGAAGCTCCGGCAGAAGAAAGCCGCAGCGCCAGCGCCGGCAGTGGACTCGATACCCGAACCGGAACCGGTCGAGGAAGAGGTCGCGCCCGCGCCCGTCGCGGCCGGTCCCGGTCGGCCGAAGAAGGTGAAGGCATTCGTCGCGCCCGTCGTGGAGCCGGTGGTGAAGCCGTCGCTCGACCTCGAGCCCAAGGCCATGTGGACGCTCTTCGTCGCGGCGGCGCTGGTCGGCGGCAAAGACGCGGAGGAGGCCGGTAGCGTTGCTGGCGACCTGCTCCTGCAGCACGCGGAGCTCTTCCCCCCGAAAGAGTGATGCCCGATATTTTCGCCACCAACGAGCAGAGCGTGCCGGTCTCGGCGGAGCTCGTGCGCGTCTCCCGGTTGCCCCGGCGGTCGTGGACCGTCGAGGCGACCGAGGAGGTAGTGCGCGAGCTCACGCGCGAACTCAAGACACCGGGCGGCACGATGACGCTCCGCCCGATCCAGGCCGTCGCTCTCTATGAGATCGGCGAGTTCGGGGGTCTCTTCGGCATCATGTCGTGTGGCGCGGGCAAGACGCTCGTCTCGTTGCTGGCGAGTATCGTGTGCGACGCACGCAGGCCGCTCTTGCTCGTACCGGCGGCGCTGGTGGGCAAGACGATTCGCGACAAGGAAAAGTTGGCGAAACACTGGCGACTGCCAGAGATCCGGGTCGAGAGCTACGAGCTGCTCGGTCGCATGCAGGCGGCGGAGCTGCTGGAGCAGTACGACCCCGACCTCGTCGTGTGCGATGAGGTGCACAAGCTGAAGCACGTCTCGGACGCGGCGGTGGCGAAGCGCGTCCGGCGCTGGTTCCGCACGCACCCCGGCGTCGGGTGCGTCGCGATGAGCGGGACGATGACGAAGCGGAGCCTGCACGACTACGCCCACATCCTGCGGTGGTGCCTGCCGCCGGAGCGCGTGCCGCTGCCGCGCGCGTACAGCGACCTCGAGCGGTGGGCGGACGCGCTCGACGAGAGGAAGGTGCAGGAGCGGCGCGCGGACCCGGGCGCGCTCAAGGTGTTCTGCAACGAAGAGGAGCTCCGGATCTGGGACAGTGACCGGCGGGTCGCCGCGCGGCACGCCTTCCGTCGGCGGCTCATCGAGACCGGCGGCGTCGTCGCCACGTACGAGGCGGCGGTCGACTCCACGCTCACGGTGAGTGCGGTCGAACCCGTGGTGTCGACGACGGTCGACGACGCCTTTGCCAAGCTCCGCCGCGACTGGGAGTTACCAGACGGGCAGCTGCTGCGTGACGGGCTTGAGATTTTCAGGCACGCGCGCGAGCTCGGGCTCGGTTTCTTCTACTCGTGGGACCCCCCGGCCCCGCAGCACTGGCTCGAGGCGCGGCGGGTCTGGTCCGCGTTCGTGCGCCGCGTGCTCGGCCACTCGAGGAAACTCGACAGCGAGGCGCAGGTCGCGCGCGAGTACGCCGACGCACCCGAGTTCCTGGAGTGGCGGCGCGTCGAGCGCGATTTTGAGCCGAACACCGTGCCGACGTGGCTCGACGACGGTGTGCTCCGGTTCGCCGCAGAGTGGGCGGAGGAGAAGAGGGGCATCGTCTGGGTCGAGCACACGTGCGTGGGCGAGAGGCTCGAGGACGACTTCGGGCTCGCCTATTACGGCGAGGAGGGCTGCACGCGCGCCGGGGCGTACATCGAGGAGCACCCGGTCGGGACGGCGTTCGTCGCGAGCATCCACAGCAATCGCGAGGGCCGGAACCTGCAGGCGTGGTCGACGAACCTGGTCGTGAGCCCGCCGCCGGACGGTGAGCTCTTCGAGCAATTGCTCGCGCGCACGCACCGCGAGGGGCAGGAGGCTGATGAGGTCTCCGTCGACGTCGTGACGACGTGTGTCGAGCACCTGAAGGCGGTCTGGCAGGCCGTGAGCGACTGCGAGTACGTGCTCGCGTGCACGGGCTCGCCGCAGAAACTCTTACTCGCGGGACTCGACGTGCCGCGTGTAGAAGACACCGTGTTCCGTTCTGGACCGCGGTGGAATCCCTGAAACAAAGAACAAGGAAAAAGAACATGGTGGATATGTGGGACGGGCTCGAGGACGCGGAGCTCTTCGAGCGCGGGAAGTACATGGAACCGAACTTCATCGGGGTCGTGGAGATCAAGAAGACACTCGCAAAGGAGACGCTGAAGAACGGCATGGCGTTCATCGTGGAGATGGTCGTGCTGAAGACGAACATGCCGGACAAGCACCCGGAGAATCAGCGGGTCACTTGGTACCAGGGTCTGAAGGACAAGACCGTCGCGTTCCCGGCCATCGCGGCCTGGGCCGCGGCGTGCCTCGGCTTCGACCCGAAGGGAGACAAGTCCAAGATCAAGGAAGAGGTGCAGCCACTCCTCCCGGCGGCGATGAAGGAGGCCACGGACAACCCCGAGGACAACCCCTTCATCGGCGTGAAGCTGGAGCTCAGCACGTTCCTGGTGAAGACGAAGAAGGGCGGTGACTTCACCGTCTACGACTTCAAACCGTTGGCTGCGTGAACGGGACCCGGGGACTCTCCGCGAGGGTCCCCGGTCTTTTTTGCAATGAAGCAGAAGTGCCTCAAGTGCGGCTCCGCGGTCCTGTACCAGGGGGCGGAGTACTGCTCACCGAAGTGCCAGACCGCGGCGTGCTCGCGGCCCCCGATGCTCGGCTACGACACCGAGACGGAGCTGATCCGGCCCGGGTGCCTGGCGCCGCCGCTGGTCTGCGCGAGCTTCGCGATCGGTGACGACTGCGAGCTCGTGCACCACACGCAGGCGCGAGAGTACGTCGTGGCCGCGCTCGAGAGCGACGTCACGTTCGTGGGGCACAACATCGCCTACGACATGGTCGTCACCGCGGCGGCGTGGCCGGACCTGCTCCCGTTGATCTTCGAAGTCTACGCCGCGGACCGCGTGACGGACACGATGCTTCGAGAGAAGCTCCTGCACATCGCGCAGGGGATCTACCGCGGTTACGCGCGCACGGACGGCTCGTGGGTGGCTGTCGAGTACAGTCTGGAGGCGGTCGCGAGGCGGAGACTGAAGATCGAGCTCGAGAAGGGTGGCTGGCAGCTCCGGTTCGGTGAGTTAAAAGACACGCCGATCGCCTGGTGGCCGGAGGAGGCGCGGGAGTACGCGCTCGTGGACGCGGCGGTACCGTTGGCCGTGTGGGAGCACCAGGAGGAGGCGGGCAAGAAGTATTTAGCCGACGAGTTTCGGCAAGCGCGCGCGGCGTTCTGGCTCTACCTCATGTCCTGCTGGGGGTTGCACACGGACGAGGAGGGCGTGCGCGAGTTCGCGCTGAAGACGCAGCAGAGATACGACGCCATCGCAGTGGAGTTGAAGCGGGCCGGCCTCATGCGCCCGAACGGCGTCCGCGACACGAAGGCGGTGCAGGAGCGAGTCTCTAGGGCGTACGCAGCGCAGAAGAAAGAGGTGCCGTTGACCGACGGTGGTAAGACTGGCAACAAGAAACCGAAGACCGACGCGGACACGTGCGACCGCTCGGGCGACCCAGCGCTCGAGAAGTACGCGGAGCTGTCGAGCCTGAAGACGATGCTCTCGACGTATATCCCCCTGCTCGAGTCCGGGACGCACACGCCGATCCAACCGAGATTCGAGAGCCTGCTCGAGACGGGTCGTACGTCGAGCTCCCCCAATGTCCAGAATCTCCCGACGGAGACGGGCGTGCGCGAGTGTTTCGTGCCGCGAGCAGGAAAGGTGTTCGCGATCGGGGACTACTCCGGAATGGAATTGCGGACGTGGTCGCAGGTCTGCTTGCACCTGTTCGGCAAGAGTGAGATGGCCAAGGCGCTCAACGCCGGAGTCGACCCGCACACGAAAGGTGCGGCGATGATTCTGGGGATCTCTTATGAGCAGGCCGTCGCTGAATATGCGACGGACCCGAAGGGGCGCGTGTACCTGCCGCGACAGGCGATCAAGAGTGGCAACTTCGGCTTCCCCGGCGGCGCTGGCATCGCGCGTTTCCGCGATTACGCGCGAACGAACTACGGCGTGGTCCTGACCGACGACGAGGCCAAGAAGTTGAAGGAAGTCTGGCAGCAGAGCTGGCCAGAGTCCCGCCTCTACGCCGAGTACATGGGCGCGCTGTGCGAGCGACCGGACGCGCAGGTCGAGCACATCTTCGTGAAGCGATTCCGTGGCGGTGTTTCGTACACGGAGGCGAGCAACAGCCCGTTCCAGGGCCTGGCCGCGGACGCGGCGAAGAACGCGGGCTTCCTCATCTCCCGCGCGTGCTACGCACAACCCGACTCGGTGCTCTACGGTGGTCGACCCGTGGACTTCGTGCACGACGAGTTCATCGTAGAAGTAGAGGACGACGACCGGGCAGCGGACGCCGCCGAAGAGCTCGCCAGGCTCATGAAGCTCGGTGCGGCGCCGTTCTTGCCCGACGTGCCGCCTCAGGTGGAGCCGCTACTCGCGCGAAGGTGGAGCAAGAAGGCGAAGCCCGTGCGCGTTAACGGGAGACTGGTTCCGTGGGACCTGGAGGAAAAGAAAGATGACCGACACGTTAGTCATAGCGCGACAGGAAGCTGACTCGCAGTTCGCGACCGCCGTCGAGTGGTGGGGCCTCGTCGAGGACTTCGACATCGAAACGGACGAGCAGCAGGAAGAGGTCGCTGTGATCCTGCGAGACGTGAAAGACCGGTACCGGGTGCTCGAGGAGAAGAGGAAGGAGATCACGGTCCCGTTGAACGCCGCTCTCAAGGCTGTGAACAATCTCTTCCGCCCGCCGCGCGAGAAGTTCGAGGCGCTCGAATACCTGCTCAAGGAGAAGATCACGGAGTACCTCGCGCGCAAGGCGCAGGAGAACGTGGTGGCGTTGCAGGCCGCAGCGGTCGCGGAGACGTCAGAGGAGGCGACTGAGGCCCTCGCCGCTATCGCGCCCGTCCTGCCGCCCCAGGGCGTCTCCGTGCGGCAGGTGACGAAGTTCGAGATCGTGAACGCAGACCTTGTTCCGCGCGAGTTGTGCTCACCCGACCCGGACAAGATCAAGCTCGCGATCTCTGCCGGGAGAGAAGTGCCAGGGATCCGCATTTTTCAAGAAGACCAAGTGACAGCGAGGAGCCAATGAAGAGCCAGAGACTCAGGTGCAACCCCAGTAACGGCGGAAAGAAGTTCTCGCCGAAGAAGTACCGCCGCGCGCTGCGGGAAGCCGAGGCCGAGGGCAAGAAGAAGCTCGAGGACCTGCGCAAGAACGTCGCGGCGAGCGTGGTGCGGTGAAGAGGCTCTCCTACCAAGCCAGGTTCCTTGCGTTCCACCACGCGAACCCGCAGGTGTACCGCGAGCTCGTGCGGTTCGCGCGCGAGGCGAAGAGCGCCGGCAAGCAGGTGCTCGGCATCCGCCTTCTGTGGGAGCGGGTGCGGTGGGAGCTCACGATCGTGACGCGCGACGAGAACTCGTCGTTCGTGTTCAACGACCACTACCACTCGCGCTACGCGCGCCTCTTGATGGATCGGGAGCCCGACCTCCGCGGCATGTTCCGGCTCAGGAAGTTGAGGACGGAGTGACCTGCCTCCTCGCTATCGACCCCGGCAACACGACGGGCGTCGCGCTCTTCATGAATCGCGAGATTCTGCAGGCGTTCGCGTGCCCGTTCGAGAGGTTCATAGCGAATCCGCCAGTGTTCGGGGACGAGATTGTGATCGAGATGCCGAAGTGGCGACCGCACTCGCACGAGGAAATCGACGACCTGCTCGGTCTAGCGCGCAAAGTTGGACGCATCGAGGAACACTATTCTCGTCTTTGTGTGCCCGTGACCTGCGTGTGGCCGCACCAGTGGAAAGGATCGGTGCCGAAGGACATTCACAACGAGCGCATCTTGAAAACCTTGAAGTCGGGCGAGCTTTTGATCCTGCCGCGCAGGAGCAAGCGCGCGAAGTTTCCGTACGACAGGAACATGATCGACGCCGTCGGCATCGGGCTCTGGAAACTCGGGAGGATGCGGTGAAGACCTTTCCCGTGCTGTGGCAACACGATCGTAATGAGCAGGCTCGGATGATCGAGCTCCAGTGCCCGAGATTTGTGCCGTGGAATTTCGTAGCAGAGCACCGCGAGCAATGCCTGAACAACCACGACCAGACGCCGGAGCGTTTGGCTCAGCGTGGAGGTCTCTGCCCGTCTGAGATGGTAGCGGTCGTCGAAGATCGAAAGTGGCAGCACATGTCGATTGACGAGCAGGTCAACAGGTTAAACGAGCTCTTGAAGGCGTGGGTCGAGAAACAATGAGCGGCAAGTTGAACATCGACCGCTCGCTGAAGCGCATGGCAAAGAAGCACGTCCGCGAGGCGCGGGAGGCTCTCAAGAACCTGCGCTCGAACCAGACCGCCATGTCCAAGACGAGCGTGATGACGGCGACCGTCGAGTGCCAGCTCGTACTCGAGTATCTCGCCACGCTGATCAAGGAATGCTGCTTGTATTGCGGCAAGAAGGTCGAGTTCGGTTACAACTCCTGCGCCTCGTGCGCAGACGAGAGGGGAACATGATCCTCACCGGCCCCGAGATCCGTCGCCAGGTCGAGCTCGGCAACATCGAGATCGACCCGTTCGTGCCCGAGCACGTGAACCCGGCGAGCGTGGACCTGACGCTGGGCGGAGAGGTCGGCAAGTATCGCACTTTGTCGGTTACCAGTTTCAAAGATCGAGAGATCGAATTCCTGGATGCGGCTCGCGAGTACAAGCTGGAGAAGATTCAATTCGGGTCGTTCATCATCCTCCAACCTGGCCAGCTCTACCTCATGCACACGGTCGAGCGCGTGCGGGCCACGCGGTTCGTGCCGATCCTCGACGGCAAGAGCTCGCTAGGCCGACTCGGCGTGAGCGTGCACCAGACCGCCGGCTACGGCGACCCGGGTTTCGACGGCCAGTACACGATGGAGGTGACCTGTGTCTTGCCCGTGCGCCTGTACGCGGGCATGCGCGTCGCGCAGATCCGATTCCACGCCGTGCAGGGCGAGATCGAGGAGTACCGAGGTAACTACGTCGGCGAGGCCGCGCGCGGCCCGGTCGCGTCGCGGAGCTGGAGGCAGTTCAAGTGAAGGAGCAACAACGTGGGAACTAAAAACAAGCCAGGAAAATTCGACTGTTTCTCAAAAGCCGAGCCCGACGAGCCGATGTTCGTCCTGCTCGGCCGCGACCCGGCGGCGCCGATCGTCATCAACCTCTGGGCCGACATTCGAGCGCGCATGGGCGAGGACCAGGAGCAGATCGAGGAGGCTCACGCCTGCGCGGACGCCTGCATCGACTGGATCTTCGACCTCGGCGAGGCGAAGAAGGTGCAGTACCGCGCCGCCCTGGCCGCGACGGAGGAGATCTTCACGAACGGCGACGATGATCGTGTGAGAGAGCTCGAGACGCTCGTGCGCGAGATGCGCGAGCAGCTGCAGTGGTGCGGCGGCGCCCACGACTTCCAGGCTAATGGCAGCGCCTTCGCGGGCTGGGCCAAGGGACCGGCAGTCGCCATCGCCCACAGCAAGGAGCTCGTGCCGTGAAGCACGCCATCTCCAAAGACTGGACCGCGGAGGAGCGCCTCGTGCTCATGGCGAAGGTCGCGGGCATGGTGCAGTCGGACATCCCCGCAGGGCGCTACGGCGCCGTCGTGAGGGAGGACGCGAGGGGCGTGCCGATCGAGTTCCGACCCAACTGCCAGTCGATCATCGAGATCGCGCTGGCGCCGCGAGAGCTGCTCGAGCACTCGCGCGAGAGCCTGCAGAAGATCTGGGACGAGGACAACGAGCAGGACCCCGCGTCGTTGAAAGAAGTGCTCGAGAAGCTCTGGTCAGGAGAATGAAGATGACGATATCGATTGAGAGACTCAAGAACGTGAAGCGCCTGGTGACCCACGCGAACTGCCCCGACGGCGTCGCGAGCGCGCTCATCGTCATGGACGCGCTGCCAGACGTGGAGGTCCTGTTCGTGAAGCACGGGACGGAGCAGCACCGGACGCTGGAGCCGCGACCGGGGACGCTGTTCGTGGACTTCTCGCCGTACGTCGGCAGCGCGAGCAAGGCACTCAACGCCGAGCCGTACTCAGTGCTCGACACGTGGATCAAGGAGGGCTGTCTCGTCCTCGACCACCACCCGACGCAGCGCGACGTGACGATGAAGTTCGTCGAGGCTGGGCTCGGCGCCTACGGCGAGAACGACCGCGGCGAGTGCGGCGCGTGGCTCGCGTACGAGCACGTGTGGTTGCCGCTGCGCGACGCAGACGAGTGGAACGAGATCAAGAACTCTGTTCGTGAGTTCGCCGAGCTCGCGGGCGTGCGCGACACGTGGAAGCGAAGCGACCCGCGTTGGCAGGCGGCGTGTGAGCAGGCGGAGGCGCTCATGTTCTGGCCGTTCGAGATGCAGACGTTGGATTTCTTGAACTCGCCACCGACCGGCATCGCTAACATCGGTAAGGTGCTGTTCGAGAAGAAGCTCGAGCACGCCCGCACCGCCATCGACGAGTCGCATCGTTTCGATACGACCAAGGGCACGCGCGTGATCGTGTTCCAGGGCGTGACGCCGACGAGCGACGCAGCGGAAATCTTGGAGAAGATGAAGGGGACGTACAGGCGCCCGGTCGACATCGTCGCCGGCTTCCACTACCGCGTGGACGCGGGCAAGCTCCAGCTCCAGTTCTCAACGCGCAGCCACACCGGCTACGACGTCGGCGCGTTCTGCAAGTCCCGAGGCGGGGGCGGGCACAGCGCCGCGGCGGGGTTCACGGTCGAGCAGTCGGCGGAGATCGGGGCGAATCCGTACGCCGTCTTTCGTTTGTTGCTCGAGGAGTGGGAGCAAGGGCAGTGAGCGATCCGATCAACCACCCGTCGCACTACAACTTCGGCAAGATCGAAGTGATCACGGTGATCGACGACTGGCAGCTCGATTTTTCACTCGGCAACGCCGTGAAGTACATCGCGCGTGCGAGGCACAAGGGCAGCGAGCTCGAGGATCTGAAGAAGGCCGCGTGGTATTTGAACCACCGCATCGAGCAACTGACTGGTGGACTAGACCTCTGCAACGAGCACGGTTGCGTGAAGAGGCTCTGCGACGGTCAGTACCACGCCAACGGCAAGATTCGACACGGGGTGATCAAGTGAACCCGTACGAACCGCCGCGAGTCACGGACTTGGGCACGGTCGAAGATCTGGTAGAAGCGGAGCGCGAGCTCGAAGCGGTCAAGGGTGTTCTAGTCGAGCACGACGAGGATTACGGTTCAGACGACGACCGGGACGCGAGCGGTCACTTGAGCGCGGCGACGCCCGTGAGAAGGCTGATTCGAGAGCGCGACGAGCTCAGGAAGCGGGTCGGCGCGTTGAAGACGCTCGGCGACGTCGAGGACACGATCGCCCACCTCAAGCAGATGATCACGCAGCTCCAGGAGAGGAACCGCGACCTCGTCGACGAGCGCCGCGCGGCTGACATCCACTACCGCGACATGAAGGTCGTCTACGTCGCGCACCCGCTCTCGGGTCCCGACCGCGACGCGAACATCGCGCGAGCGTCGAGGTGGTGCGCGTGGGCATTCAAGTCCGGTTACGCGCCGGTCGCGGACTGGATCGTGCTCGCGAGCCAGCTCGACGAGTCGTACCGCGAGCAGGGCCTGCGCGCGGACTGCGCGCTCATCAAGCGCTGCGACGAGCTCTGGTACGTGGGCGGGCGCATCTCCGACGGCATGCGGATCGAAGGAGCGACGGCGAGGCTCGTCGGTGTGCCCGTGAAAGATCTGACCGAGATCGGTGAGGAGCCTCCGGAGTACCTGCACCCCGGTGGCGAGTTCGTGAACTTGCGGAGGGAGACGTGAAGCGCGCCGCCGTCGCGTACGTCACGCGCGAAGACGGGCGCATGCTCGTCGTCTGGAACAAGCGCTACGGAGGCTGGACGATGCCGGGCGGCCTCGTCGAGGAGGGCGAGACGCCTGACGTGGCGTGCGCGCGCGAGCTATTCGAAGAAACCGGTCTCTACACTCACAAGGCGGACCCAATCTATGTAGCGCCAACGGAGACTCAGCACGACGGCCGTGCTTCGCGCTGCCACGTGTTCCGCGTGACGCCAAGTGCCAACTCGGTGGAGAGCGAGCGCGAAGTCGGGTGCGCCGTCACCTGGTTCACGCGCGAGGAGTTCTTGCAGTGGAGCCCGTTCGCGAAGTTCTACGAGAAGATGTTCAAAGTTTTGGAGAGCAACAAATGAACTGGGAAGACTTCCTTCAATTCGAGGAGGACCGCGAGAACAAGCGCCGGCAAGAGCGTATGGCGCGAGAGCAGGCCGAGGAAGCGAAGAAGAAAACGACGGGCAAGATCAAGGTCGTCGACAAGAGAGCAGAGCAGCGCGCGCTTCGAGAGCGGATCATGAACGAGGCCCGCGACCGCTACGTCGCGGGGAACAAGAAGAAGTACGATCTTGCTCAACCTCCGAACGGTCCGGTGCCGTGGCTCGTGTTCGAGCGCGCGACGGGAGTCTTGCTCGGAGAGGCGACGGCGTGGCGCGCACACAGGGCGTGGGAGTCTCTCAACCTACCGCAGCCCTTCCCGGCGTGTCGCTGCGTGCAGCGATCAGATTGGGAAGCAGCAGAAGCAGCGTTCAGGAAGAAGCGAAGCAACGGGCATGTGGGCTGACCTTCGTTCCGGCATCGTCGAGCTCTTCGTCGAGGCGCAGTTGCTCGGCCAACCGCGCCGGTCACGTATCTCAGCCCCGCTACGACCACCACTCGGCCGCTGGCCCCCGCGCAAGCTCATCCCGAACGGCAAGCACGTGTGCCCTGTGTGCGGCTACTCGGCGCACACTTTTCAGCAATTGAACTCGCATCGCCACGGGCACGTTCGCCAGCTAAAAATAGCGGTTTAGCGGGTCGTGGGGGAACAATGGCTGGCGCTGTGACGGCGCTCAGGTCTTGCTTTTGAAAAAATCGTGAGGCAGACTGCCCACATGATTTTGCGCGTTAGCTGGGTCCTGCTCATGAACGGCTGGCTGATCGAGCTCGGGGGCAAGTGGCCCGGACCTGACGGCAAGCCCGCGAAGATCGAGGGGACGAACCCGGAGACGGGGCAGAAGCAGATGTACGAGATCCCCGCGAAAGTCGGCGCGATCTTCTTCGTCGAGGACCGCAGCGAGGGCTACCCGGACGACAACGACCCGGAACGACAGATGGGTCGTGGCGAAAAAGCATTCTACGAGATCTGGGCCGAGCCTCTCAATGAGCAGGCGTCGCTCGTGATCGGGGGCAAGATCTGGTCGAAGGGTGCTTGCACGCGCCGCCTCCGCATTAGCGAGTCGCAGGTGCAGATCGCCGAGGAGGAGTGGCCGCTCGAGGCCGCGTACAAGCTCGGCTACCAGCGCGCCGAGGAGATCAAAGAGGATTACGAGGACATCGCTACTTTCAAGATGCCCGTCGAGGTTGAAAAACCGAAAGTCCAGGAGGCCGCAGCTCCAGCGGGCTGAATTTGGCTAAGAAGAACCGCGACCTGCACAAGATGACGATCCGCGTCGACCGCGAGACACTCGACATGGCGAATCGTCTGTGCGACGTGTTCAAGCTCTCGCTCTCGAACATCTTCCGCCAAGCCGTCTTGAGGCTCTGGCAAAACGAGCAGCCCTTGCTGAAGACCTTGAACGACAAAGAGAAGGGCGAGAAAAGTAACGGTCTGGAGGACACGACCCCATGAGCACCGTCACTCTCGATTACATAATCGCGACAGGTCTGCAGGACCCAGCGAGTCTCGTCGCACAAGTCCAAGCCATCGACCTCGATCACGGCTCGCTCTCTTCGCTCGGTTTCACCGTCACGTCCGACACGACGTCCGTGATCGGCGGCAACCTGCACCGCACGCTGGTACTCGCCACGAACGCGCAGGGTGACTCGCTCTGGGGCGGCGACGCGACGAAACTCAAGGACATCACCCGCAACCTCTTCCGCGAAGTCCTGAACCTGAACACGCCCGGTCAGGTGACGGCCGCCGAGCCCGTGGTTACCTAGGCGCGCATGGCAAAGAGGGAGCGAGAGAAGGTCGTCGTCCAGCGTCGCGTGCCGCGCGGCAACGAGGCGCCGGCCGACGTCGCGAGCCTGTACCCGAAGGGCACGCCGACCGACGAGTCCGGTTTGCCCCAGCAGGGTGTAGATATCGACACGAAGACCGTGCGTCAGATCGGCGCCGTCGACTCGGAGAGCGCTCGCGTGATGAAGCAGAGTCGCCTCATCCTCGCGAGGAAGGCCAAGGGCGAGTGGTGCAAGTGGAACGACGAGGACGACGCCGTCAGATTTTGGGAGTGCGCGAACGTCTGGAACGGCTGCATGATCCGAATCAAGCGAGTCGCGCCAGGTCCGCCAGACGAGAGCATCCCCGACATGCCGATGAGCATGTTCGAGGGCGATTACGGCCTCTTCAAGAGTCGCATTCGCGAGGCGTATTGGGACGGTCGAGCATCGACGTACACCTGGAAATGCTACGATCGCACGCACCCGCAACTCGCGGCCGGCAAGCTCGAGTTCAGTCGACAGCGGAGTGAAGACGACATGAACCAGAATCGACAACCGCCGCCTGGCGGCTACCCGTACCCACCGCAGAACCCGTACGCGCCCCCGAACCCCTACGGCGGTGGCTATGGCGGGGGGATGCCGCCGTTCAACCCGCACATGCCGTACGGCGCTCCGTTCCCGCAGCAGCAGTACCAGCAGTCGATGGGCGGGCAGGTCGGGGCGACGTTCGAGCAGCAGCCACCGATGCAGCAACCACAACCGCAGGTCCAGCAACCGGTGCAGCCGCAGGCGGTCGTTCAACCGCAACCGCAGTTTCAACCGGTCGCCCAGGGCTCCGACCCGAACCTCGTGCAGATGTTGATGCACCTCTCAGCGCAGCTCTCGCAGGCGCTTCAGCAGAACGCATACCTCCAGCAGCAGATCCTCGCGCTGCAAAATCAGCAGCAGCAACCGCAGGTCCACCCGGTCGTGAACGCCAACGAGCCGCAAGAGAAAGTCTCTCCGATCTCGGCGCTCAAGGAAAGTTTGAGCAACGCGCAAGAGGTGATGAAGGTCGGCAAGGTCTTCGCGCAGGAGTTCGGCGGCGGCCCCCACGAAGTCGAGGAGCCCGAGACGAAGGAGCCGGAGACGCCGTTTCCCGTCCAAGTGAAGGACGTCGGCGGGGTGAACATGATCGCGGAGAACGGCGAGGTCGTGCGCGACTTCTGGCCGAACATGCTCGTGAACTCCGGCAAGGCGCTCGCGATTGGTTCCGGCTTCTTCGACAAGATCGCCGGCATAGTGAACAAGGCGAGCGAGGCCCAGAAGAAGAACGAGAGCGAGGCGGATAAAGCGATCGAGCGCGCGACGAGACTCGCGGCGATCGACAAAGAGCGCGCTGACTCAGCCGAACGCGCGGCGCGAGCTCGCATCGCGATGGCGAACGCTCCCGTCCCGCAAGTGGTGGTTGTCGAGGCACCCGCCCAGAGCGCGCCGCAACCCGTCTCGAGCGAGCCCGAAGCGGAGCCCTTCCCCCTCGGCGAAAATACGAAGGAACAAGCTGGTCCGCCGCCGAACGGTTCGGCCTCTACGTAGCGCGTGGTTGCTCCGGCGACGTAGCCGGTAGCATACTCGTCTCGTGGTCTGGAACCCGAGCGTCGAGTCCCGCCCGCACCCTTTCGGCGAGGCCGGCGTCAGGTCGAGCTTGGAAGAGGTGTGTCAGCGCGCTGCCAAGGGCGCGTCAGAGGTACTCGGTGACGCGAAGCAGCTCGCCCGCGTCCGCACGTACGCGATAAAGTTACTGAGCGAGGCGAAGAGCGCGGGTAAGCAGGTCCACCGGCCGGGGCACCGAGCTCGTGTCTTGCTCGAGGCCGTCCAGCACAAGAAGCTCTGGGTGCCCGACCCGATCGGGATCGAGTACATCCCCGCGGCGCACCTGATGGCGTGTGACGGGCCGACTCACGAAGACGGGACGCCGTGCCTCGCGGGTGACGACTGCGACGGCAAGGTCGTGCTCTTGGCCGCGATGTTCATGGCGGTCGGGCTCTACACGATGATCGTCGGCCACGCTTACGATAAGTCCGCCACGATCAGCCACGTGCTCACGAAAGTCTACTTCGACGGCAAGTGGCACTACGCGGACCCGAGCCAGCTCGGCAACGGCACGTACCAGCCGCTCGGTGTGTGCGTCTCTTACACGCGCGAGCGCTACTACTCGATGCCCGAGATCAAGGTGATCTGCGACGGCACGAGCTGCGACACGACGCACTTCGACCCCGAGGACCACGACTTCGTTCGTCGCGGTACGTTTGTCGGTCTGAACGGCATCCCGGTCGAGGAGCTACCACCGGAGGCCGCGGTGCGGTGGCTGGGCGCCACGGAAGTTCCCGAGTCGTGTCAGTACCCACCGTACTCGCTCGACCGCTACACGCTCCAAAAGTATGCCGAGCGCTGCGGCACGGACACCGCTCTGCAGTGGGCGAGCAAAGAGACCGGCGTCGACGTCACTGGATGTGGCGGGAAGGGCGCGAAAGCTTCCGCCGAGTGCGTCGCGAACAACTACGGCGCGACGATCGATCTCATCGACAAGGACGGGCACGTCAACTGGGACCACGTCGTGCAGGACGCTGGCGCCATCGGTGGGATCCTCGTGTGCTCCGCCGTCGGTGCAGAAATCGCGGCGACTATCTGCGGCAAGATCGGAGCCCAGATCGCGGTCGCGCTCACGCACATCGCAGTCGACGTCGGCAAGGCCATCCTCGATCTCTTCTGGAGCGGCGGCGGGGGTGGGTGGGCCTGCGGTCCGCACCCGTTCGACGGCGTGCCGCTGCCGCAGATGGCGCGTAACATCGCCCAGTTCTTCAAAGTCGCGAAGACGTACGGTGGCTACCCGCCGGACACGATCCTCGGACCACCGATCTTCAGCACGATCGACTCGAACACCGTCGGCAACTTGACCGGCACGCGCTACTGGAGCCGCATGCTCCTGCTCCGCGGCATGGCGCAGGCGAGCGCGTCGATCGCTGCGGAGATCGCGCTGAAGGCTGGTTCTACTGGAGCTCAAGCTATCCAAGCTCTCGCGCCGCTCGCGCCGCAGGGTTGGACGGATCTGATCAACCCCGACCTCGCGCCGACGACGAACGGGACCGCAGGGGACGCTACGCCGGATTATGAGGGCACGGTCGGCGGCATGCTCACGGTGACGACGCGACCCGACGTCGCTGCCCTCTTCATGCAGAACTGGAGCGGCGACCTACCGATCGTGCCCTACTGGATGACTCGAACTTTTTGGGCCGGCGTCCCGCGACCGCCCGTCTCGATCTGGCGCTACTTCATGGTCGTCGAGGGTTGCCCGAATGACCTGACGGTCTGGGGCGACATCGACCCAAAAGTCGCGAAGCTGAAGCTCATCACACCGCCCGGAAAACCCGGGCACGACAAGCATCAGTCGTACATCGTGTACTCGGTTCCGCAGACCATCGAGAACATGGTCGTGAACTTGCCAGACGACAGTTTTAGGGACGTGCTTCAAGTCTGGAAGAAATCGCTGTCTGTCGACATGAACAAGAGAGTCGCTCGAGCTCGAGAGCTCTCTGTTACCAAAAGATCGAGCGTCGCGACGATCGCCACGGTTGGCGCGCTTGCTGGAGCAGCGTATCTTGGCTGGAGGTATTTTTTCGCATGATCCGCTGGATTGAAGAGGACGAACCCCGCGTCGACGCCTGGCTCGTGGGCGTTGGTCAAGCCGGTCCGGTGCAGGAGGGCACGGTCAAGCAGGGACTCTCGAACGTCGAGAAGATCCTGCTCGCGTCCGTGCTCATCAGCGGCACCGGTCTCGTGGTACATCTCTGGGAGCTCTTCGGGAGGAAAGCACAATGATCGCGATCAACCACCTCGGTCAGCCGCCGACACCGTCGAGCACTCTCGAGGCCATCGGTTCATATGTGGCGGGCCTCCGAGATTCTGTCGCGGCAGCGAAAAAAGAAGCGGTCAATGCCTACAACACGCTGAAGCAGGTGCGCGCGAACCTGAGCTTGCCCTTCATGTCCGCGGCGTCGGGTGAGAGCGGGGCCGACAACAACGGCTGGTCTCCTGACCTCGAGCAGCAGGCCGTGGACGCGACAGCTATGGCGAATTTACTGGTCGCCGCGGCCGACGACGTGCTCGCCGGCAAACGCAAGCTGTTCTGGGACGACCAGCTCAAGAACTTCTCGATCGAGGGTTTCCAGAGCGATGTACTCCGCCTGCAGCTCGACGCGGCGGGCGTGCCCGTGCTCGTCGACGCGAGCGGCAATCCGCAGCACGTCACCGGCCAAGTCGGCGTCGCGCCCGTCGTCATCTTCGGCGTCGCAGCCGCGCTCGTGCTCGTGCAGGCGCTCATCTTGTACCTGCTCATCAACAAGGCCCTGCAGACGCTCCAGGTGATCGCCGAGCAGAAGACGCAGAAGACGCTCGCCGAGGCGGCGAAGAAGCACGCCGACCTCGTCGCCTCCGGCAAAGCGACTGCGGAGGACGCGGCGAAGCTCAATAAGAGCATGTACGAAGGCGCGACCGAGCTCCAGAAACAAGAGACGAGTTCAACGGGCGCGAAGAAGGGTTTTGAATCCGACACGCTGAAGACGCTCGGTTACATCGCGCTCGGGCTCGGCGTGCTCTACGTGGTCGTCAAGTTCATCCCTAAGCCCGGCGGCAGTCCGGCGATGGCGACTCCGGCGCTCAATCCCGGACACCGCGAAGCTGGTGACGAGACGGCGGCCGACGAGCTCGAACTCTACATCGATAACGACGCGCGATTCTCGATGCACGGACAGGGTCAAGGACGTTCGATCTCGCAGAACCTCTGGCGTAAGTGGAAGAAGGGCACGTACGAGTCGTCACTAGCGCCGCAGGCGTGGAGCTACGTCGTGGAGAGCGCGGCGAAGGCGTACGCGAAGGAGTTTGACTCGCCCGGGAACTGGAGCCGGATCTTCAACCCCGCCACGCGCGGCATGGTGTCGCGGAGCCTAGCAAAGAAGTGGGAAGACGAAGCTCGCTCGGGTGAGTTCGAGCATTACCCGCCGGCAGCGTGATGTTCCTCGACGCCGTCAGCCTGAGCTCGTGGTTCGACTCTGGGTGCGGTGCCGGACCTCGCGCGCGCTGGCTCGACGGCGGCGCGATCGAGATCGAGGGCGAGGGCGTCGTCAAGAAGGCGCTCCCGAGCGCGGTCAAGCAGTGGTCGACGGAGATCAACGCGGCGGCGATGAAATTCGATCTGTGGCCCAACTTCATCGCGGGCTTCGTCGCGACGGAGAGCGGCGGCGACAAGAACGCGCACAGTTACTGCTGCTACGGCCTTATGGGTTTGCTCCCCGCGACGGCGTCGTCGATGGCTGGTCGTCCGGTGAGCTCGAGCGAGCTCCTCGACAACGCCGCGCTCAACATCGAGCTCGGCGCGAAGTACGTCGACCAGCTCATGACGAAGTACAAGGACAACCCCATCAAGACCGCCGCCGGTTACAACGCGGGCTCGGCGAAGTGCGGTGCGGGCAAGTGCGGTGCTCCGAACCGCTTCAACCTCGTCGCCGACTGCGCGAATGGTGTCGCGATCGATTACGTGACGCGGATCATCGGTTACTCGAACGCAGCGCGAGGTGATTTGCCGGTGACGATCCCGAGATCTTCATCGGGAGCGAGTCCTCTGTTGATCGCGGGCATCGCACTCGCGATTGGAAGCGCCATCTATTTTTCGAGAGGAGTGCGTGCGTGACACAACCCGGTCGAGTCGCTGAGGCGGAAGTCTGTGAGAGTGGATTGTGCGATGTCGGATTCATGCTCATCCGCGGTGACAAGGTGAGCTTTGTATCCGAGGAAAAGTGGCAGCGACTCAAGCGAGCCGGCTACCGGCGCGTCGAGGAAAATGGTCGAGTTATCTGGACACCGCGCATTCCGAGTCCGGATATCAAGCTGCCGCGTGGTTACGTGGTCGTTCACGATACGCGGGGCATTTTGCTGTCAAAATGCGACCTATACATTGTGAAATGGCACTCAGGAGCTGGCATAGCGCCATCGGATCTGCCCCACGAACAACTCAAAGCCGCCCAAAGTTATTTTGGAGCAGCAACGCCGATCAAATGCGGCTCGGTCGACATCCCAGAAGGACCGTGGCGCGAGCTCGGTCCCGTGCGTTTCATCCGATATTTTCGCGCGGGTGACTTGCAAGATGACTACGAGCACGAGTTCGATCCAGCAGTCGACTTGTGCGACTCGAAGCAACCACTCGCGTGGAGACTGCCGTTGCCTGACGGATGCTCTGTTGACGATCGTGGTTTCGTCTGGCCATAATGCAATTCGTAACTTGGTCGGGATAGATCAACCGCGAGAAGATGAGCACGACACCGACCAAGATCGGATTGCTAGTTCGACAGAGCATCGTCGATGCACGAGCAGCAAATCCGATCAAGTCGAATCGTGCCCAGGCAATCAACATCGCTCACGAGGATCCAGACATGGCGAGACGAGCACGCGATTCTAAAGGTCGGTTTCTAAAGCGCCGTCGGCATCACCGACGTCGCGCGAACACCGCGGCAGCACCAGCTGCTAACCCGCGTCGAAAGCGTCGTCGGCATCGTCGTCGGCGAGCCAACACCGCGGCAGCACCGGCTGCTAACCCGCGTCGGAAGCGTCGTCGGCATCGTCGTCGGCGAGCCAACACCGCGGCGGCACCGACAGCGAATCCGCGTCGGAAGCGTCGTCGGCATCGTCGTCGGCGAGCGAACACGGCATCGAATCCGCGCAGGCATCGACGTCGACCGCGTTGGCCGCGAGACCACCGCGGTATGCACCGACGCGCAGCGAAGAAGGGCTGGCGTGCAAAGCGGCGTCGCCACGGGCGCCGTCGCGCGAACCCCTCGAGTGGGATCACGATCCACACGCACATGCACGGGCAAGGTGGACTCGCCGCCAACCCGCGCCGCAAGCGTCGTCGGTACAATCGTCGTTACGCGAACCCGAGCTTCGGTGAGCTGACGTCGAATCCGCCGTACGCGGGTCTCTTCGAGAACCCGATGGGTCCGTACAGCATGGCCTCTATCAAGAGCTTCGCCATCGCTTCCGCTGGTCTCGCCTTCGGTCTCGCCGCTGCCCGTGGTGCCGACCGCTGGATCGCGACCATGAAGCCGGCCGACTCGAAGTCGGGCATGAAGGCGAACCGCGCTTGGTACGGTCGCGCTGCTGCGGCCGCGATCAACCGTCGCCCCACGCTCATCCGCCTCGGCGTCCAAGCTGGTGGCGCGGTGCTCGCGATCGGCGCCGCGTACGCGCTCCGCAACCGTGGCGTCGCTCCGTGGCTGCTCGGCGGCATCGCCCTCGGCTTCGGCTCGAACCTGTTCCTCCAGTTCATCGAGTGGTGGGCCATTCCGTGGCTCCTCAAGACGAAGGACGCGAGCGAGCAGACTCTCGCGAACCGCATGTACGCGCTCGAGCAGCTCGACGCGCAGGACAAAGTGGACGCGGCGTTCGAGGACTGGTCGCAGATTCCGGCGCTCAGCCAGAACCAAGACCAGAACAACCCGATCATCAGCTCGCCGATCATCATCCCGGTGGGCATCGCCCAGCTCGGTGCCGCGGGTCGTCCCTCGGTGCGCGCGATGGTCGGTGCGCCTCGGAAGTTCATCGCCGACGGGCGTGTCGGTCACTGCGACACGTGCGGCGGCAACGGTGGGCACTACTCCGGTTGCTCGCAGTGCGACCTCTGCAACGGCGGCGGTCGCAAGTGCGCGTACACGGTGCAGCCCGGCGTGGACATCTACGCCGTCGCTTCGTCGTCTGGCGTGAGCGTCCAAGACATCGCCGCGATGAACGGCGGAGGAGGTCCGGAGTCGTTCTGGATCGTGGGACAGGAAGTCGTCATGCCGGAAGCGGCGTGCAACGTCGTCCTCAACACGAGCTCGATGAACCCGGTCGTCCCGACGGGCGTCCCCACCGGCGTGGTGGTGAACCCGATGGTGCCGCCAGCCCCGCCCATCACGTACCAAGCGACCGGACCCATCGTCCCGACCGCGTCCCTGTACCCGGTCGTGACCGGCGTCAGCGGCGCGAACGGAGCGAAGGACTCGGTCAACTACGCCACGCTCGGCGGCAACGAGTAAGTCGAGCAAGACGAGAGTTCGAGAATTTGAAGCGCCGGGTCTTGGCCAAGTAACCACCCGGTTTTGAAAAGAGAGAGAAGCCCATGGTCCAGATGAACAAGACGATCGTTTCGCAACCCATCCAGCCGCTGATCAGTCAGCTCCGCGGCAACCCCCTCGAGTACAACCGCTTCTACGGAACGGTCGGCCAAGCGGTGCAGACGCCGCTCGCCAAGTTGCGGACGTACTACTACCACGTGCAGCAGATCCAGCTGCCGATGACGCCGGACGAGTTCAACGCGAAGTTCGCGGCCTCGATCCCGCTCTTCGTGCAGGACGTCGGACCGTGCCCGGGTACGCAGACGAACGCGACGTTCGCCGCGGGAACGAACGAGCCGTTCGTCGTCCTCGGCGTCGGCGTGGTCGCCATCGGCAAGGGCTTCGGCTTCTCTCTGCCGGGACGCATGGTCCCGCAACCCACCGCCGGTACGACCGGCAACTGCGTGCCCGTCGTCGAGGGCTGCCCCGCCGCTGGTCAGCACGACGCCGTGCTCGATTACGGTGGAGCAGGCTGGAGGGGCATCGAGGCGTTTTTCAACGCTTTCAGGCTCCAGATGGCCGTCTGGCGGCGCTACCTCGTCCTCGACGAGTCGCTGTTCGACGTCGGCATGGTGCCGGACTCGCCCGAGTTCGTCGGTGCGGGACACGCGCTCATCAGCGCGTCCCCGTACGTCCGCGAGGTCAACGACATCCTCGCTGACAAGGGATGCAACCTGCGCTTCCTCCCGCAGAACCACGCTGGAACGGAGTGCCTCGGCGCCCCGACCGCCGAGGTCATCTACGGGCACAACGCCATTCGCGGAGTTGGAAACCGCATCTTCTGCCTGAACCAGCCGATCATCTACCTGCCGGGAATGCGCTTCGACGTGCAGTTCCAGCGGGTCGAGAACGACTGCTGTTTCTTGGAGGACATGCGGCGCGCGTTCGTTCTCGACTGCGCGAACCCGACGCTGCCCGACGCGCAATTTGGCGACACGTTCTGCTCGGCGAGCGGCTTCCCCGGCGTCTACACGGTGCCCGGTGGCTGCATCTCGCTCGGCGTCGTGCTGACGGGCTACGCGCTCACTCCGGCCGCGTGCCTCGACTACCTGATCAACCTGGTGCCTGGTTCGATCCAGACCCAGATGATCCAGGGCACGCCCTTCGTCAATGACATCTTCCGCGCCGCGGAGCGAGATGACTCGCTACGCAAGATGCTCTCCGGCTTGCCGGCGGATCAGGTGCAGAAGACCAAGAACATGCTCAGCGGCGCGCCGCAGGGCGAGGTGATGAACCGAGGCTGATCTCAGGAGGTCTCGAAAAAGCAAGTAGGCGAGGTCTAGTCGTAAGCGCGGAGGATCACTGTGAACGCTATCCAGCAAGTGCCGGTCGGCAAGGTCTTCGGACAACCGATGACCCTCGGCGAAATTGCGCGCTACGACAAACATCTCGCCTACGTGCTCCACCAGATGGGGACCGTGGGCGAGTCAGACCAGATGATGGCTCCGGGCGTCGCTCTCACCGGCGGGTGGGAGATGCTCGACGTCGCCGCGACGTGGACGGCACAAGCGGCGAACCAGTCGGTCGTCGGTCAGGTCTCGGGAGTCGTCGAGACCGACCTCTGGGTGAAAGAGGTCGTCTACACCGTCCAGCGCCCGAACGCCTTCGCGGGCAACATCCTGAAGTCGTTGTCCGACGAGATGAACAAGTTGAACCCCAACATCAACTTGCAACTCGTCATCAACAGCTACTGCCGGTACCTCATCAGCGTGGATTACACGCCGCTCGAGAACGTCATCACCAAGTTCTCGTGCGTGTGCCCGCAGGGCATCGTGCTCTCGTGCGGCGCGACGATCCAAGCCAATTTCACGAATCTCCGGGCGCTCGCTGAAGACGAGCTCCCGACCATCGCGACGATCACCATGCACGCGATCAGACTCCCTCGCGGGCTCTACAGCGCGTGCGGCTACGCGCAGGTCGTGCAGTATCTCAGGTCGGCTGGGCTGCTCGAGAATACCTGCGTCGCACCCTGCCCGTAAGGAGGGCTCGATGGGCGATCCGGCGAAGCAGCTGATCGAGCCGGGCCGGGTCGAGTCATCGATGATCGACGCCTGCGGCAAGGGTGGATTCCTTCGCCGCGACGACCCGCGGTGGAACTGCAGGACCGTCGTCGAGCTCGTGAGCTCGGCGGGCGACCCCGATCTCCAGGGCATCGGCTCGAGCCCGTACATCGGCGACGTCGGCTACACGGGCATCCGCGTGCCCAGCACGCCAACGAACCAAGCCGGACGCTACTTTTTCAGGCTCTGCGGCATCGAGATCCCGAGCGGCGCCTCGATCATCGTCCGCGGTCTCAGGCAGTACCTCGAGATCGGCGCCTACTGGTCCGGACCGGGGAATCCCCTCGGCTCCGTGCCGTCGCTCTTGCCGCCAAACTACCCGCTCATGCTCGAGGTCGTTTCGCCGTTCTGGCATTTTTCAGACGGCAACGTGAGCTGGCACTTGAGGCACCACAGCAACATCTTCCCCATGATCTCGGACGCGGGCCAGCAACCTAACACGTCGCCGACGCTCCGCGGTCTCGACACGGCGCTGCTCTACAACCGCCTCATCCCGTACGCGCCGGCAGCGGGTGGCGTCCCGCCGCCGAAGGACGTCGACCACCTCGGCACGCTGCACGAGATCCGCTACCCGTGGGACAACACCGACTGGGACCTAGCGGCGGCCGTCTCTGGTCCGGGGCTAGTCGTGTTCTACGGCTCGGTGAGGCAGACCGACCCGCTGACGAGGCCGCAGGTCCCGCTGATCACGGACACCGGCGCGCTCCGCCCCGAGGACAGGTTCCTGATCGCGACCCGCGACCCGCGCATCGCTGATACAGAAGCGGCTGAGACGGCGATCTACCAGCGCATCGCCGGGGCGATGACGGTAGAGCTCTTCCCGCCCTTGAAAGGATGTCACCAATGGTAGTCCGTTGGCTCGATGAACCGCGCGTGCAGTGGCTGGGACTGCCACCGGCTGGGTGCTTGCAGAACCCGCAGTTCGTCTCGTGCTACGGCGCGCAGGCGGCGCAGGCGATCGCGGAGTGCCAACAGTATTCGGGAGAAGTCCGCGGCGAGTGCACGCTCTACTTCAACGACTTTCTCGCGTTCCAGCACTGCAGGACGCTCTGTCCCGAAATGACGGCGCCCATAAAACCGGCGAGCATGTCGTCGCAGTTCCCGCCAGGATCGGGTGGCGGTGCCAACCCGCCGCCAACCGCCGCAGCTTCAACGGAATCGAAGACGAGCCCGGGACTCATTCTCGCCGCGATCGCCATCGTAGGTGTCGTCGCGTACGCCGCTTTTTCATGAGGAGAAGAACATGACCGTCCGATGGATCGAACAAGGTGGCCAATTGGGTCAGATTCGCTGGCTCGGACAGAACGCGGCGTGCGACGCCTACAAGGCGCAGCTCCAGGCTGCCATCGCGAAGCGGGACGCGATCAAGAGCTACATGGTCGACCTGAACGCCGCTCGCATCGGGGCCTACCAGAACGGCGACACCGCGACAGGTCAGGCGCTCGACGCCCAGTACGCTGGCCAACAGGGGGCACTCAACGCTGCGAACGCGCAAGTGAGCGAGCTCCAGAACCTGGTGAACAACTGCGAGAACGCGCCGCCTCCTGGCGGGAACGCCCCGCCGCCCGCGCCGCCGTGCAGCGACGCGAACCCGTGTCCGAATCCCGACGACGAGTGCGTCAACGGTGAGTGCCGACCGAGGTGCGCTCCCGGCAATGTACGCGATCCTGCAACAGGCGACTGCGTGCAGTCGACTACGAGCGCGAGCACGTCCGGCGGCGGAATCATTGGCGTGGCACTGCTCGTCGCCGCCACCCTCGGCGCGATCTATTTCGCGCTCCAAGCTCCGGGTGCCGCGCGCACCGCTCCCTGAAGATGGCTGATGATCCGATGGCTCGAAGAACAGACGACCGTACGCTGGCTAGGTGAGCCGAGCGGTCAACTCGGTCTGTTCAGTGAGTCGACTTCGTCAGCGTGTCTGGCAAACGTCTACAACCAAGACGCTTGCAACGCCCTCTGCTTCGCCACAGGCGTGACCGGCTACGGCGCGATCCTCATCACTCCTTGCCAGAACCAGTGCATGATCGAGATGTGCGGGCAGGGCATCTTGCCGCCGTGCAAGCTCCCCCCGACAGGTCTCCCCTGCAACCCGCTCGCGTCGAAGAAGGAGATGCAGAAAGCGGGCGCGGTGATGTCACCGTGCTTCAAGGCGTGCATGAACGCATACCCGCAGCCGGAGTTCGGCACTGACGAGGAGCAGCTCAAGCTCGCCGTGAGGGACTGCGTCAAGAAGTGTGGTCTCGTTCAGGCAGTCAGGGCATCGTCGTCGACCGGCGGGAAGACCTCGCCGTCCGGTGGCGGGAGCTCGACGACTCCAGGTAGCAGCTCCACGCCGACGGTCGCGAAAGCCGCGACTGGCGGGGGACTCGTCCTCGTCGGTTTGGCGATAGCTGCCGCCGCGGCGTACGCGCTCACGGGAGGTTTCAAATGATTCGATGGCTCGAGGCCCCGCTCACCGACGAGCAGCGTTTCACAGAAGCGCGCTCGTACTTCCCGCCGTGCTACTCGAAGGCGTTCGACGACTGCATCGACAAGGGCGTCGTCAGCGCTTACCCGAACTGCGCGCGGCTGAAGGAGCTCTGGACGACGGACGCAAACGACCCCGTCTACAAGCAGCTCGACGCCGAGGTCAAGAAGATGCCGTACTGCCAGGCGCCCACTGCAGGAGCTGCCGAAGAGGGGAACACGACCGTGCTGATCGTCGGCGCCGTCGCGCTCGTCCTTGGCCTCATCGTCGGGAGGGCACTCGTTTGATTCGCTGGCTCGACGCTCCCGCAGAGCCCGTGCGCTGGCTCGACGCCCTGCCGTCGGGCGAGAGCGCGACCGATCTCGTCCACGGTGACGCGAGTGCTCTTCCCAAAGTCCTCTTCCACTCGACGGTGCGCGCCGGACTCATCGCGCTCGCGATGTACGCCGTCGGCATGCACGCGCCCAAGCAGCTTTTGAAATACAGCGTTGCGGGCTCGGTCGGCATCGAGGCGTTCGTGTTACTCTGGGCCCTGTACGAGAAGCAGAAAGAGAGCGCGACATGACCGTGCGGTGGATCGATGAAGAGGAACAGGGCGGGCAAGTAGGGCAGTTTCGAGCGTTTCAGCCGATCATCCCGACGTCCGCTGTTTCTTATCGCCCAACAGGACCGAACGTCGATCCCAAGGCGGTCAAGCGTTGGTTCTCGATCTTTTTCAGTAAAAAATCTCTTGGGAGCAACCTTCCCCCTGTTCCCATTCCGTTGGGGCTTCCGGACCCACAATTTCCTCGATTCATGAACGCCTATGAGGTGAGGGACTACATCTACAAAGTCCTGGGAAATTTGTGTCCTGTTCAAGAGATTAACGCGATTTTGCAATCGTGTTCTGCAGGACAATGGTGCATCCGACAGCATTGCGAAAATGCGACCACTAGCGGTGTCGGAACACAATTCATCGCTGAGATCTTTTTGCACAGCAGTCCGACTGGTCCGGGACAGGCCGTCTACTGGGATTCGAAATACAACAAGTGGCAGTTCGGCCCGGCTTCCGTATCTGGTTTGGAAGACGCTCCTACGACTGTCACCGGTGTCCGTTGGCTCGGCACGCTCGGCGACCTCGGTCGGCCGAAGAACGTCCACGCGCGCACGGTGCTCGCGGCGTGGAACAAGAGCCAGAACTACATCATGGCCGGTTACCCGAACCTCGACGACATCCTGCAGGAGAACTGGACGTACCGGGACCGCCGCATGCTCGGGAGCTTCGTCATCTGGTGGAACAACACGGCGAACCCGCCGCTCATGAACTGGGGGCAGCTCACTCTGCCGCCGCCGACTTACTTCCACGGCGTGCAGGACTCCGACCTCACGGAGCAGCACCTCGCGGCGCTCGATACGTGGGCGACGAAGTCAGGCTCGGGTCTGCCGACGTGCATCGAGGCGTGTTTCTCGACCGCGATCGGTGCCCCGACTCAGGATCAGATGCAAGCGTGCCTGAACCAGTGCGCGCTCGGGGCTAAGCCTCCCGGTGGCGGGACGCCCAGCGGGGGGCCGGGATCAGGCAACAAGACTTGTCCCCCGGGCATGATCTGGGACGAGCCGACGCAGGGCTGCGTGCAGCCGCCCGCGACGGGCCCGCTCCCGCCCGCGCCGCCACCGATCCCAGCGCCAACGACCGCGTCGAGCACGGGCACGTCGAGCGGTGTGGGCCTGCTCATCGGCGGAGCGATCGTCCTCGCCGCCGTCGCGATCTTCGCGGCGACCGTGAGCGGCGGGACGCCGACGGCGAAATCAAATCCGAGGCGTCGAAGAGTTCCTCGACGTTCTCGCCCACGACTGAGAAAATTATATTCACGGGGACCCGAACGACGGCGCGCGGCGGCGAATCCCGAAGAGGCGCCCATCGCGAACCCGTGCGACGCTCCGGGCCTGCTCTACGGCGACCGTCAAACGCTCTTCTACTGGTCGCTCGGCGCGTATGGCGACACGCACGTCTACGTGTGGGCCGACAGCTACGAGAGCGCCGAGGAAGAGATGCTCGAGTGGGTCGACGACAATACGCCGGGGCTGCTCAGCACGGTCGGCGAAGAGGATTACAAGAACGCGGCCGAGGAGCTCGGCGTCGACTGGGACCCGAGCGAACCCGACGACGAGGTCATCCAGAAAGCCGAAGCTGACATGATCATGGTCAGCCACACGACACTCGAGCACGGCAACGCTATCCCATCGTGGGAGGTGCACGTGAACGAGGTGCGCGGCAAGAAGCGCGAGGCGATCAAGCGCCTGTCACAGATCTACTGCGAGGACGAGGGTCCGCTGCCGCTCCCGAGTGGAGGTTGATCCATGGGCAAGCTACTTGAAAGATTGACCGCCGCTGGCTCAGAAAAGCAGCTCACCGGGCGCTTCGGTCGCTGGGCGCAAGAGATCACAAAGGCCGTCGACTCATTGCTCGGTGCGGGAGCGCTCGGACTCGCAGGTGCCCAGTATTTGCAGGCCGCGCAGGTCGGTGCGAACGGGCTCGTGCAGCTCAACACCGACGTCATCCCCAATACGATCGTCGCGCAGCAGGGCATCGCCTACAACACCGCGACCGGCGTCGCCACGCTCACGGCCGGGCGCACGTACTCGATGACCGTCGAGGGCTATATCGTGAGCTTCGTCGGCGGTGCGCCACCGTTCTTCGACCTGGCGTGGGTGGACGCCGGGACGAACACGCCGCTCACGTTGAGCGTCGCTGGCACGTGGATCCCGGTGAGCGACACGGCTAACGCCGCCCCGTCCGAATCACTCGAGCTCATCTACACGCCGAGCACGAATCAGAACGTCAAGGTCCGCTGCGTCTCTGGTGGCGGTGGAACGGCGCAAACGGTCGCCAGCCATTTTTGGCTCACGATCAAGCAGATCGCCTAGGAGAAGATCATGTCCGTCCGCTGGCTAGGTCAACCCATCGTCCCGTTCTTGACGCCGCTCACGGCTATCCCGATCGGCTGGCCAGCGGGCGTGCCGTACCCGCCGCCGCAGCCGGACTGGTGGCCCTCCGGCCTGCAGTACCCGCCGATCGGTGAGGCGTGGGCGCCGATCCCGCCGCCGTGGTGGACCAACGCGAGCGCGAGTCTGCCGAACTGGCCGCCTCCGCCGCCCGCGGGCTGGCCCTCGAACTTCCCGTGGCCCGTGCCGCCCTCCACCGTCTCCGGCTCGGTCAGCTGCCCCGATATCTGCGACGCCCAGTTCGGGCCCACGGGCACGGCGCCGAACGAGCAACTCCGCACGACTTGCAAGCTCGGTTGCGGGCTCGCTCCGCCAAGTCAGAACTTCCCCATCGGGCCGCACAACCTCGCCCCCTCAACGCCGTCGACCACGACGACGCCTGAGAAGAAGTCGAACACCGGGCTCATCGTCGTCGGCGTCCTCGCTGCCGCAGCGATCGCGGCGTTCGTCGTGTTCGGTGGGGGTTTGGCGGCGAATCCTCGACGCAAACGAACGAAACTTGATGAGCTCAAGGACGAGCTGCCTCCGGGTTATTACGTCGCAACGTATTCACCAGGAGACGGCGTCACGCGATACCGCTTCTTCGACAAACCAGGCAACAGCTACTTCGGCCCCGACAACGGCATCTACACAGCGCTCGGTTACAAAGAAGCGTACTCATACGCTAGAGGGCTGCAACGCGACGCATGAGCCGCTGGCTCGAGAGGTGAACCATGTCGTGGACGAGCATCTTCGGCGGACGCGAGAATCCCGCGAAGAAGCTATCGCGCCGAAGAGCTATTGAGATAGGAGAAGCGAACGCCTCCGAATGTTTGGATCAGGGCGTGCACAACCGTCGAGACTACGAATCGTTCGACCACGCCGTCGGTTCCTACGGCGACAACGTCACCGATACCGTTTACGAAGAAGGTGGCATGGCCGCTTCGAGAGAACACCCGGACGGTGGTTTGTCGATGAGAGACTTGGCTCTCAGTTCTTTTTACGGTTACCTGCAAAAGAAGGGTGCGTATCAAGATCAAGACGGAACGTGGCACCCGCCGCAATGAGAGGATGATGTCGAAATGATGATCCGCTGGCTCGAGGGTCCAGCTCGCCCGGTGCGTTGGCTCGACGCGGTCGTCGAGCTCTACCAACCGACGGGCACGCTCGACGACCTCGTGCCGGAAGTGCGGCCGAAGTTCAACGCGCTCATGGCGCAGGCGAAGGCGCTCGGTCTCTCGCCGAAGGTGCGCTCCGTCGGTCGCACGTGCGCGGCTCAGCAGGAGCAGGTCGACCTCGGCTACAGCCAGGCTGACTTCTGCCGCTCGATGCACGTGCTCGGTCACGCCGCGGACATCGACCTCGTGCCGAACACCTGCGCGTCGTACACGAAGCTCGGCGAGTGGTGGGAGAAGCAGGGCGGCATATGGGGCGGACGGTGGAAGCAGTTCGGCGCGTGTGGGGATGCGGGACATTTTCACTACGGATTCGACAAGGCGCAGGCGGTGCCCACGAGCGTCTGCCCGTCCGGAGTCACGCACGACCAGTGCGTCAAGATCCGCGAGGATTACTTGAAAAAAGCCTTCGCCTCGACGGGCTCGGGCGAGCGCGGCTACAATCTCTTAGGAATTGGAACGATCGTGCTCGCGGGCGCGGTCATCGCTTACGCGGCGTTCAAAAAATGAAGAAGAAAGAAAAACTCGCCAACGTCCGCGTGCTCTCCGTCGGGCGTCGCTACGGCTGGCTCGTGACGTGGCCTGGTGGCGGCGCAAAGTACTTCGACGGCACGTCCCACCGCGAGAAAAAGCCGCACGCAATCGAGTTCGCCAAGAAGGTCGCCATGGGGCTCGGCGGGGCGTCGGTGCGCATCCACGGTCACGACGGCAAGATCAAGGAAGAGCGCACGTACCCGCGCTCGCGCGACCCGAAACGCAGCAGGGGCTGATGTGGGAGCTCCACGTCCTCACGTACGAGATCGACGAAGACGGTCGGTCCGTGCCCACGGTCGAGCACACCTTCTTCGGCAAGACGCAGGCTGAGGCGGAGCACGTCGCGAGCTCGCACCGCAAGACCGACAGCTTCTTCCGGGGCTGCGGCACCGCTCGCAAGAGGACGTGGCACGGCATTCGGTGCTACTCCGAGTCCTGGTGGGAGTGCTACTCCGAGTCCTGGTGGGAGCGGACGTAAATGGACGGCGTATTCTTTCTCAAAGCGACCCCGCAGCGAGCCTCGCTCGGCAAGGACGTGAAGCTCGTCGGGCTCGACCCCGTGTCGATGGGCTTCGCGTGCGGCGGCGACGACAAATACTGCTCGACGGCATACAGCCAGATGTGGTCCGCGCTCGGTGGCAAGGCCGGCGTGATGCCCACGCTCCGGAAGAAGTACGGCATCAACGGGCGCGTCGCGTTCGTGAGCTTCAGCGCCGGCCACGGCTTCATGAACCCGCTCCTGAACGTCGACAGCGACCGCAAGGACGTGAGCGCGGTCCTGCTCGTCGACTCGACGTTCGGCGCTGGGAAGACCGGCTACGTGAAGGCCGCCATCGACGCCTCGTTCGGCAGGCTACTGCTCGCGACGGCGACCAGCAACACGGGCGGCGACAACGACTGGCGCAAATATGTGTGGCAACCCGCGATCGAGGCGAGCGGCAAGAGCCCGCAGAAGATCTCCGCGCGCGCCCCGATGCCTGAGCCGAGCGGCGGCGTCTTCCAGCTCGGCGACTCGCTCTTCTACTACCGCTTCGTCGACGCGAAGGGCGGTACGGAGCTCCCGCACTGGGAGATGGGCAAGATCCAGAACAAGTTCGTCGACGCGACGCTCGTTCCGTTCTGGTCGGGCTCGCTCGGCGGCGCGGGCGCGCTCGAGGGCGGCTGGCGGAAGTGGTTGCCGGTCGCGGTCGGTGCGGCCGGCGCTGCCGCCGCGGTCTGGCTCTTACTCCGCAAGGGTGGCGGAGGAGTGTCCGAACTCGAGGAAGAAGATGGGTGACTCCAAGGAGGAGCTCGTGCGCCGAGCCGAGCAATTCATCCTCGACATCGTCGAGACGTGGGGTCGCGAAAAGCCGTGGAAAGATCGCGAGCTCACCGACCTCGAGACGCAGCTGAAGTCCGCCCTCTGGGAACTCGAGCGTGCCCGCCGCGTCACGGGACAAGTCAGGATCCCCTCGAAAAAACCCGAAGAATGAGCTTTGTGGTAGGATGAAAACCGTGGACGGCCGCGAATTCTTCTGGACGGCGGGGCTCGCGTTCGTCGCGGCGACCGTCGTGACGTCCTGCAGCTGCCTCATCGGCTGCGACGCGACCTCGCAGCCGCCGTGCACGCAGGCCGACCTCGGGAAGATCGTCGCCGCGCACGAGGCTAGACTCGCGCTGAAGTGCGCCGGACAGGATGAGAAGTGCCCGGAGCGCAAGGCCGAGAACGCGCGGTTCAAGGAAGAAGTCAAAGCCTGGGTCCGATGCGACCCTGAAAGCGAGCCGAGATGAAGCTGTGGCAACACGTGGGCGGATACAATCCTGGGAACAGCCAGCTCGGCGTCGTTCCCCTGGCGCGACCGCTGCAGGCATTTTCGACCGACCGAGCGATACCGATCCTCTCGCACCCTCCGCAGGCATCGTACTCGGCCGACTCCTGCCAGTGGTCGTTCAACACGCAGGGCGGGCTCTCCGGCGCCCTCGCGTTGCCGGGCTGCGTGGCGCTCGGTAGGATCGTGCAGAACCAGCAGAGTGGCATTCACCAAGCCGGCACCGCCGACGCGCTCGTGAGCATCGGCGGACAAAATTACTGGGTGACGTTGAAGAAGGCTTGATCATGAGCAGCGTCCCTGTCCCCGTACCGCCGAACTTGCTCCCGCTCGTGGACCTGCTCACGACGCTCGCGGCGACGGAGCCGGTCGTGGCCAACCACATCGCGCCGGTCATCGTGAACATGTTCGAGTTCGCGATGGCGAGCGGCAAGGTCACTGACCCGAAGATGTGGGTGCGCGCGCTCGAGGGCGCCGTCGCGTTCATCGAGACGAACCACATCGACGACGAGTGGCTCTCGCGCACGGTAGTCAAATGACCGTGCGGTGGCTCGACGGCGCGCTCGGTCAGCTCCCTCCCGTGGACTGGACGAACTTGCCCAAGCCACCGTTCTGGGACGCCACGGGACTGCCGTGGCCTCCGGTCGGACCGCTGCCGACGACGGCGCCACCGGGCTGGGAACTCACGGGGCAGACCTGGCCGCCGCCCCCGCCGCCGGGCTGGCCGAGCACGATACCTTTTCCCCTGCCTCCCCCACCGGCGCCGCTCCCGCCGCCAGCGGTGCAGCCGCCTCTACCACCGCCACCGGTGCAACCGCCCCTGCCTCAACCGCCGGCACCTATCCCGCCCTCGTCTGCGGCGCCGCAAGACGACAGCGCGACGCGCGTTGGGCGAGCACTCCTGATCGTCGCGGGCATCACGCTCGTCACGATCATCATCCTCCACTGAGACCATGGATCAACTCTACTACCGTCGCGTGCAGCAGTGGATGGGGACGATGTGGCAAGTCGTCGTCGAGGGCTACGTCCGCTCGTTCATCGGGCCCAACTGCACCTTCGACGGGCCGACGTTCTGCTCGATCGCGCCACCGTACATCTACGAAGTCTGGTGGAGGTGGACGCCGAATACGATCGGCACGGGCGGTACTTGGGACCTCGTCGCGGAACGAAAGAACTGGTGAGTCATGGGACGCATATTTGAATTCTTGACGAGGTCAGCGGGAGTCGCAGCGATCAGCGGCCCGCTCGGTCGCTGGCGCCAGCTCGTGTCGAAGACTCTCGACGACCTCCAGACAGCGGGGACGCTCGACCTCATCGAGACGAGGGGGAGCGCCGTGCAGACCGTGTCGAACGGGTCGGACATCTTGCTCCCCGACACGAAGTT